>Ga0172368_10004205_pt1 | contig 16802 bp, 13 predicted proteins | sample Lak11m_FD_114540 | JGI IMG/M metagenome (GOLD analysis project Ga0172368, IMG submission 114540) | Freshwater microbial communities from Kabuno Bay, South-Kivu, Congo - kab_022012_11m | ecosystem: Environmental > Aquatic > Freshwater > Lake | place: Democratic Republic of the Congo: South-Kivu...
AAGCACTTCCCCAAAGTGACCGATCCTGTCCAGAAGTACTGCCAGGCGGTCCAGCTCGTTCACCAGAAGATCGCGGAGTCGCGTTCGTTCTACAACTACCGCGAAGGACAGATCACGCCGGCGCAGTTGCGGGTTCACGCTCGCACGGCGCACGCGCTGGATCTCATCGCCGAAACGCAGAAGGGCGACATCCTGATCGTCGCCGCCCAGCTCGGCATGCGCCATCGCGGCAAGTCGGTCCGTCGGGCTCGCGAGGTCTTCACGGCCAACGAGTTTGGTCTCGGAAGTCTCGCGGTCGGTTCCATCGTTCTGACCCACCCCGAACGGCTCGTCCGTTGGGAGGAACTGGACATGGATTGCTCGGGTGACGAGTTCTCTCCGGAGGCCGATGGCGGCTTTTCCTTGTCTCCCTACTTCTACTTCAGCGACGGCGAGGTCAGGTTCGGCGCGAGCTTCGTTGACTACCCGAGCGACGGCTTCGGTTCGGTGTCCGGCTTCCTCTCGCAGTAATTTGGTTCTCGGTCATTGGGTCTTTGATTCTTTTGACCCTTTGGTCTTCCGCCACGCAGTGGCGGTCGCGACAAAATCGCACTCACAGGGTCCGGCTTTTACAGCGGACCCTATTTTTATTTTCCAAAATCTGTTAAGATCTCAGTGAAAGTAGGCTAATGTACGGCAGTTTACGGATTGCCGTCGCCGAAATTTCTCTTTTTTAGAGATTATTAGCCAGAATCTTGAAGATCAAGGTTTTCAAGAGGGTGCTATTCTAGAGGAGATACTGCTTGTCTTTGTCTGGTGCAGGTCCTTGCTAAAAGCGAGGTGCTGCCAAATAAAATTCAAGGGTTGTAGTAATACCGCCCTGGTGCTCCTAGATGGACAAAGGCAAATATCCGAATGCCGATGGTTCGTTCGACAACGCCCCGTACTTCAACTTCAACGACGACAAGGTCAAGTTCGACACGAACCGACGTCTCCAACGCCAACGAGAACTATGGCTCGGCGTCCGGGTTCCTCCCGAAGTCTCTCCAAACCACAAAAGGCATCAATTAAGATGCCTTTTGTGTTAGAGAAGTGATCGTTGCCACCCACCTAACATTTTTCCAATTTCCTGGATGTGTTTTTGTAGCCCTATATATTTCTTATCGTCTAACGCCTTAACATCATAAGCTAAACGGATAAGGATTTTTAACGTATCAAATTTAATACTAGCTTGTTGAACACAGGGCAGTTTCTTGTCTTTTATAGAACCGCTTGCTAAGATGACCAGTTCTAAAATATTGAGCAAATAATTCTCAATCTTAATGCCTAAGGTATACTTATCTTTCTTGGGAAACTTCCCCAGATAAACATAAAAGGTCTTATACAACTCATAGGTCTTTAGAATAATCGGCGTATCCATCGATAAGGACGAGCGATGACAGTATGAGAGAGAACGACGATAAGGGTGCGAAATGACAGTAACTAGAGAATATCAAAAAGGAGCTGGGGTTGCTTTGTCGCTCATCCCACTCCGCCCCGCTTGCGAGCGGGGGCTACGCGGGATTCACTCCTCGCAATGGCACCGAACCCCTCGTCTCTATTTACTAAATAAGAAGACACCCCCGAATAACCGGGGGTGTTATATTTGATGTTATACCGCATAAGCCGCGGCGCGCATGACTTCGGCTACTTGGGCCTTGGTGACACCACGCGGCTCAAGCTCGGGGCCGTGAAGTAGCCAGAACGCTTCCACGCCTTGGTTAATCACCATTGGCAAACCATCGAGCGTGGTGAATCCCTTGGCTTTAGCCGACCGCAGCAACGGTGTTCCTTCGGCGGTTAAAACCACATCGCTAATAATTGTCTCGGGGGCGATTTTCGCCATTACCGCTGCAGCAGCTTGCTGATTCTGGGCGATGTTTTCCGCCGTGGCTGGCAACGTAGCCGGTGCCAAGGCTGAATACTGTTCCATCGCTCCCGCGGCGCCTTTGGTGGAGACGTTAATGACGACAGCGGCCTCGGTTACAGCGGCGGCAATCTCGGCTTCGCTGCCGGCGGTGGCAAGTTGTTGGCCGCAATAGCGATTAATCCGCCCCGCCAACTCACGAGCTTTTTCGGTCGTTCGGTTAAGAATCACCAATTGCATACCGGCTTCGGCTAAAGCAAAGGCAACCGCGTTACCAGTACCACCGGCGCCCAAGATAACGGCCTTTTGCCCTTTTAGTTCTTGACCTCGTTCGGCTAATAAATCGGCCAGGCCTTGGGCATAACCACGACCATCGGTATTGTAGCCGCGCAGACTGCCAGTGGGCGTTTTAAGAATAAAGTTGACCGCACCGATCGCTTCGGCCAGTGAATCGAGCTCGTCGAGGTAATGTATCACCTCGTCTTTAAAACCAACGCCGCAACCACCGCCCAAATATTTCGAGTCGCGCCGAAGCACTTTTAGAACTTGCTCGGCGAATGTTGGATCACCCAGACAAATGGCGTTACCTCGGTCTAAGCCGAACTGTTTGTAGGCCGCATTCCACATGGTTGGCGTACGTGCCGGATAGTCGTGCTCTTGCAGCGGCAACGTATAAGCCGGAAAATCCAAGTTAGTTGGATTATCTTTCGGCTGGCGAGCAAATCTCAACGAGCCAACCCGAATTAGATCGCCGGCTGTTTTTAGCCCGGCGGCATATTCAAAATCGACCATACTGATTACCTCCTCTAAACCGGCCGGCCGCCCGGACGCGGCAGCTAAACGTTGTTGTGCTTCCGCTGGCGTAGCGCCATCGATGATAGCGCCGGCCAAATCAGCGGCTGTTAATTGACCAACGGTGGTTGTGCGGCAGTTTGTTACCACTACTTCTGGTTGGTAAGGATCGAACTCATTTGGCCCGGTCTGCAATTTAAGCGTAATAAACCGCCCGGGTAAATAGCTGCCTTTGGGGTGGTAGTGTGCACCGGAGCGGTCTTCTAACCGAACAGTAGACGTAACTCGCTGTTGCTGCAGGGCCGTTTTGAGCTCGTCTAGATTAGCAGGAGTGGCGGTAAACCACAACTCTTGGGCCGGAACGACCGGTTGTTCGTGAACTTCGGGTGATAATCGATCGATTGAATTCATAAGCTAAAAAATGTAAGACTATTTTAGCTAAAACTTACTAGTTGGCGACCGCACTGACTGAAACGAAAATCTTTCCCAATGAAAACGGGACTGCGGCACGCCGTTGGCCAACAACTGCTGGCGCAGCGACTGGTTCATGTCTGGCGGCCCGCACACAAAAATTTCCCGCTCAACTAAATCCGGCACTAGCAGCAACAACTTAGCGGCGGAAAGACGACCGGCGGTAGCACTAACGTGCGAGATCATTTTTATCCGGCCGGCGGCAACCAGCATAGCAAACTCGGCATTAAAAATACGTTCGCTGTCTTGATGAGTGCTATATACTACAACAGTATCAACTCGTTTTTTTGCCGCGGCCTCAGCTAAAGCACGAATCGGCGTAATTCCAATTCCTCCGCCAATCAGCAACAGTTTAGCGGCCCCGACTGGTAAAGTAAAATTGCCATGCGGGCCGTCGATTAACAGCGGCAGCCCCGGTTTGATTGTATTTTTTATGGTTGCAGTAAAATCGCCCAAGTTTTTAATGGTAATGCGTAAACTATTTTGACCCGGTGTTTGGGAAAACGAAAACGGATGTGCTTCTCGCCAAATCTTCGGGCTTAAAAATCTAAACATGGCAAACTGCCCGGGTTGAAAATTAAAGCGGTCAAGCTGGCGGCCGGAGATAATAACAGAAACTACGCCCGGCGCTTCGGCGATCACTTCTTTTACCGCAAATCGATGGCGCCGATAGTTAAGTAACGGCCAGACCAAGCGATACCAAACAAACAGAGCCAAAGCAACGCCGGTTACAATTTGCCACCACAGTACAAACCACTGTTGGCTAAAATCTCCACCCCATTTCAACTGATGGCCAAAAGACAGTAATATTCCGGCATAAACGGCCAGATGTACTAAATACCATCGTTCATAACTCCGTATAATATATTTTGACAGCCACGAACTTAATGCCACCAAGCCAAACAACGCTAAACTAACAGTGGCGGCAGTTAAACCTTCGCCGCCGGCAACAAAAACCGCTAATTGGCTCCACCACGAAACATTACTGAACGATCCGTAGGCCACGATTAAACAGACCGGATGAACAAAAATTAAAGTTAAGGCAATAATGGCGTTCCGACGGTGCCACCGGGCCAGGCGGTCAAACCCAAGCCAACGATCGAACAGCGGTAAACGACCAATTAACAAAAACTGCCACAACAGGTGGTAGAACCCCAACAACCCAGTTAACCGCCCTAAAGTCAAAAACACGCTGGCACTGTCACCCCAAATTAAAGACGACGAACCATGCCACCAGCCAATGACAGTAATAACCGCGCCAATAAAATAACAAATAATAACCGCTGTCATAAGTGTAGAAAGTATGCGCCGGCGAAAGAAAAAAGGCAATAGTAATGTAATTATGGCATTATTTTTGACGTAAACACGGCTAACCTATAATATAAGTCTATACACTTTATTCATTTAGCGTTTTACTATGCGTAAATTAATGGCTGTTTTGGGAGCAATCTTTTTTGCTATTATGGCGACTGGCTGTGCCAACCGACCAACTGCACCGCAAACCGTAACTACAGCTGCTGATACTAATCAAGTTACTTCTATTACTACTTCAATTACATCAACCCCAACCACGCCGGTACCAACAGCCGAACCAACTTACACCATGGCCGAAGTGGCAGCTGCTAACAACACTCAGAAATGCTGGACTGTTGTTGACGGCTTGGTTTACGATCTCACGTCTTATCTAAATCGTCATCCCGGTGGTCAACAAGCCGTACTAAAAATGTGTGGCATTGACGGTACGGCCGCGTTTATTCAAAAACATGGCGGCCAACCAAATCCGGAACAGATTCTGGCCGGGTTAAAAATTGGCACATTACAATAACTAGCCAACGGAAAAGCTCCCCGACGCATCGGGGAGCTTTGTTTAATGATGTAATTACTTGCCGCTCTTGGCGGCCGCCTTTTTGGCGGGCTTCTTGTAGCCCTTCCAGCTGCTTTTTCGAGCGTAATTGCCGTGCCCGCGTTCTTTGCGGTGCTTTTCGAGCCGTTCGGACCGAGCGGTCTTGTAGCCGCAGGAGCAAGCGAACATTCTTTCTCTCCTTATGAAAAATGTTTTTTGGCTAACTATCTGTCACACTGTCACAATGAACGATTCAGCACTATATATCATCTAACAAATTTTGTCAATACTCACCCTATTTACCTTTGATTTTCCGCCATTTTACTGCTATTGTAGGCGTGTCTATGTCTAAACTAAAAAAATCTCCGTGGTATTTAATTTGGCCAACGTTTTGGGCTTGGCTGGCAGCGGTCATTAGCATGATTGGACTATTTACCCCACTCCAACCGGCCCTTACTCAAGAATTGCGATTAACCGATAAACTAATTCACCTAGTTATGTTTGGCATGCTAACGGTGGTGTTTTTAGTTAGCTATCGCCGTCACCGTGGATTAGTGCTGACCGAATTATGCGCCTACGCGATTTTAAGTGAACTACTACAACGCTGGTTTGTTTACGGCCGGACAGCCGATGTTTTTGACGGCATCGCCAACAGCCTCGGTATTTTAGCCGGGTGGTGGATTGTTCATCGTGAAGAAGCCACTCGCCCCTAGCCACTATGTTGATACTTGGTATTGAAAGTTCGTGTGACGAAACCGCCGCTGGCGTACTGGAAGTAAACCGCGGCAAATTTGTTGTGCGTAGTAACGTGGTACATTCTCAATTGGCCATTCATCGTCGCACCGGTGGCGTAGTGCCGGAAATAGCGGCGCGCGCTCATGTTGACTGGATCATGCCGGTAATTACTAAGGCGTTGCAACAAGCCAATGTTACTTTAGACAGTATCGACCGCATCGCTGTTAATCGTGGCCCGGGGTTAGTCACTTCACTGTTAGTGGGTGTAGAAACGGCTCGAGCATTAGCGTTAACAAAAAAAATTCCCCTAGTTGGCACCAATCATTTGTTTGGCCACATGGCAGTTAACCAACTGCCGCCCAATCAACCATTAACTGCGCGTGATTTCCCGGCCTTGTGTTTGGTGGTATCGGGTGGTCACACCGAATTGATCTTGTTGCGCGATTGGCAGCATTGGCAAAAACTTGGTGCCACGCTAGACGACGCCGCCGGTGAATGTTTCGACAAAGCCGCCAAACTGGCTGGTTTGCCCTACCCCGGTGGTCCGGTGATTGCTAAATTAGCGATTAACGGCAACCCAACGGCGATTGCTCTCCCCCGGCCAATGCTAAACAAGCCGGGTTACGATTTTAGTTTTTCCGGATTAAAAACAGCGGTGAAGTATCATCTTCGTGACCATGGTGTTCCCGAAGGTAAAGCGATGAACGATCTATGTGCTTCGATTCAACAAACAATTATCGACGTTTTAGTTGGCAAAACCATCCGCGCCGCTAAACAATACCGAGTAAAAACAGTCCTACTGGGCGGCGGTGTATCAGCTAACCGAGCTTTACGCGAGCAGTTGGCTAGTGCCGTAGCCGCTTTGCCGTCAACTAATTTTATGGCACCAAATTTGAACTATTGCACCGATAATTCCATGCTGGCCGCGGTGGCCGGATACTATACGCCGGTTCGCACCAGCGGTTGGCACGGCGTAAAAGTTGACCCGAATTTGTCACTCTAATATGATCGTTCACACCACTAGCGATAAACAAACTTTTGCCTTGGGTAAAAAATTAGCCAAGCAACTGCGTGGCGGTGAGGTATTGTATTTATCCGGCGACTTAGGTAGCGGCAAAACCGTTTTAGTAAAAGGCCTCGCCGCCGGCCTAAACATTAAAGCCAGTGTCGCCAGCCCCACTTTTGTTATTTTTAAACCTTACCCGGTGCGTGGCCATGGTGCCATTACAGCATTAGTACACGCGGATTTATACCGCTTAGCCGAATCGGCCACGGTCACCGCCACTGGTTTAACCGAATATTTTGGCCAGCCAGGCGTGGTCACCATAATTGAATGGTCCGACCGTTTACCATTACCAAAACGGCTACCATTTCCCGTCTGGCGAATTAATCTTCGCGCCGGCAAAAACCAAAACCATCGCACTATCACCATTACCGGCTTGCCCAGACAGAAAAATGGTTAAATTGTAAAATGAACTATCGCCCCGCTTAGCAGGGCGATTTTTCTGGCTTACACCAATCGTGTCCTCATAATCTAGAAGCTATTAAGGTTATTTAAGTTGCCGGGGGTTTGGGGGTGGCGGCAGTTTGGGAAGCGGCGAGCCCTGGAGCATCCCGCCCGCAGGCGGGATCCGGCGTAGGGGCTTAGCCGCGCCAACGTTAATGAGATAATTGTTTAGGATGAGAACTTCCGCCACCCCCAACACTCTTTGGTTACTTTCTGGTGACAGAAAGTAACGCCCGCCGCCCGCGCTCCGCTAAAGCTACGCGGGGCAAGCAGGCGAACTGTGAGTTAAGTAGGTAGATGATTTAAACACCTTAAAGGGGTCCCTCGATGCCACTTCGGGATGACAAGGTAGAGAGAAACGACAACAAGGGAACGGATGATAAAAAAAGACGAATAATAACAAAATAAAAAACATCCTCTAGACTGAGGGTGTTTTTATTTACAAATTATTTAGTGACTCCGGCGACTTTAGGATAGTTTGGCTACTCTAAACACATCTTCCACTGTGGTGATTCCTTCCAGTGCCTTGAGTAATCCGTCTTGCATCATGGTTACCATGCCCTTGGTAATTGCCAGTTCCTGAATCTGAAACTCCGAAACCTGACCGGCCAGAATTAATTTTTCAATTTCTGGCGTCATGGCCATAATTTCGTAGATACCAATTCGGCCCTGGTAACCGATGCCATGACACTCAACGCAACCCTTGCCTTTGTAAAACTTAAGCGCTGCCGGATCCTGGGCCCGATTTCTCTCGCCCGATTCCGGCGTTAACTTTGACAGCACAGCGATTACTTCCGACATAGTTTGGTTGTCGATTTCGGCTTCTGTTTTGCACGCCGGGCAAATCCGTCGCACCAACCGCTGCCCCATTACCGCATTGAGTGCCGGTGCTAATAAAAACGGTTTAACGTTCATCGATAAAAAGCGCGGAATGGCGGCGGCGGCGGAATTAGTATGCAGAGTTGAGATAACCAAATGCCCGGTTAAAGCCGCGTTAATGGCCGTTTCGGCTGTGTCGAGATCGCGGATTTCCCCCACCATAATTACGTCTGGATCTTGGCGTAAAATTGACCGTAACCCTTTAGCAAAAGTATAACCTTCGTCGGTGTGCACTTGGCTTTGGTTTATTCCCGACAGTTTATATTCAATCGGATCTTCGAGGGTAATAATTTTAGTTTCTTCGTCGTTTAACCGATTAAGCGCCGCGTACAACGTAGTGGTTTTACCGGAACCGGTCGGGCCGGTGGTGATAATCATACCGTTTGGTTTGCGCAGTTCACGTTCGAGATCGCTGTAAGCCTTACCACGCAGGCCTAAGTCGTCAAAATTAATGGCCGCCGACGAAGACATCAACAACCGCAGCACGATACTTTCGCCAAAGTTGGTGGGAATGGCCGATACACGCACATCGACTTTGTCGTGTTCCCGCTCGATCGAAAAGCCACCGTCCTGCGGTTTGCTTTTAACGTTCATTTTTAAATTCGCCAATAGTTTAATACGCGAAGCTAGTTTCTCCCAAATTGCTATCGGCAGCTCCACAATATCGTGTAAAATACCATCGATCCGGAAGCGGATCTTAACTCCAGTTTCTTCGGCTTCGATATGAATATCGGAGGCACGCCCTTCTAAAGCCGAAGCAATTACAAAGGTCACTAGTTTAGTAAGCGACACGGTGCGAATACGTTTAGCCAGATCGGCAAACGAACTAAACTGCCCCTTAAACTCTGCCAAATCCGTATCGGAGATCGACACGCCCAGTTTTAACTTGCGCACTTTTGGAATTGAACGATAAAACTGCAACGCTTGGTCGATGCCATGAGCCGAGACCAAATATAGTTCGATGTTATACCCTTGGTCGGCCAATTGTTGCACCGTTTGTTTAACCGCCGGGTCGGTCGGGTCTTGGGCCGCTAACTTAACCTCGTTTTGATTACGAATAAAACAAACCAACCGCTGGGTGGTTGCTGTCGCCTCATCGAGCAAGCTAATGGCTTCGGGCAAGATAGGCATTTTAGCTAGTTCGATATACGACAGCCCTAATGTTTGTGCCTTAGTTTCGGCCACTTTTTCGTTTTCCGCCAAACGGATTTCCAACATTTTGGCATCGTATGCCCCTTGCACGTCACTACTAGAAACGGACAGGGTTTGATGCTGCTTAGCCGGATCGACTGGTTGGTTGGTAGTTGGTGATGTCATAAATATACCTCGTTATTATAGCGAATACGCGCCTTAATAACAAACGGGGTAATTAAGAGTATACAAAACAGACGCCGACGACCGACGTCTGTCATTATTTTAGGTTAGAGGGAATACACCTAGGCTGTCAGCAATTTCTTAGCCACGGCCAAGCGCACTAATTTACTATTGAGCTGTCCTAATTCCATGGCGGTAAACAATTCCACCCAAACGGCTAACGAAAAAGTGGTTAGCCAGGCGGTCATAATTATTACTACCACCATCAAAGCCGCTACCACCGCTAAAATGCCGATTAAATACACCAGCTGAGAACTAAACAGTACGGCAATGCCAATGGTGAGATACAACGGGCCTAGCAACACTACCCCAAACAATAACACGGACAAGGCAGCGCCGATCGACACTAACAACAACACCCCGGCAGCTTCGAGCGATACTAGCCAATGACGAGTAAACATTTTCCAACCAGCCATAATGGCCGCACCAAGGCGATGCTGTCGCAAGACTAAATAGAGCGTGGCATACACTGTAATAAACGAAATGGCCAACAACACTAACGCCACCAGCAAAAATACCACGATATACCAAATAATATTCAGCCAACTCTGGCTTACATCAACCAGCGGTGAAAACGACACCCAGCCTAACAGCAACAAGGCCAAAAACATTACCACGCGACTACCGGCGTTTAAGCCAAATACCGGCCAAAAAAACGGGCGGGAACGGGCGTAGGCATCGACCAGTCGGCGAGAATGTTGTTGCTCAATTGCCGCCACTTGTTGAATAACGGCAATCTGGCTGCAAGTGAACACCCAATAACAGAATAAGGTTACCCCAACCACCACGGCCAAACTAGCCAACAGTATTAAACCATAGAGCGGCGTTTCCACAGCAATGCTGCGCAGACTGCCGCCGGTAATGCCGGCCGAAGCTATATCGTGCCACAAGTTCACCAAAAACAAATTTTGCTGGGTGACCAAGCGAATACTTTGGATTACGGCGCCGTAAACATTACCCGCCCCCCAAAAGGTAGCGAGAAAACCTAGCAGCCACAACGATTTGTAGCGCAACGCGAGTAGCCATGCTCGTTTGAGCACGTCACGATATAATGTCATACCCTCCAAAGATTAAAACGAGAGAAATAATTGTTACGGTTATTATACCCTATTTTGCCGCTGGCTGAAAGAGGGCGGCAAATTCTTCTCGCTCTAAGGTTTCTTTTTCGATCAATATTTTAGCAATCCGCTGTAATTGCGGCAGTTCGTCTTGCAACAGCTGCTTGGCGCGGTTCACCGCCGTGGTGATTATTTCCGCCACTTCGGCATCGATCTGTTCGGCCACTTTTTCACTGTAATCGCGTTGTTCGTGAATCTCCCGGCCTAAAAATACCAGTTCATCGGCTTTACCGTAGGTACGCGGCGGCAATTTGTCGGTCATGCCCCAACGGGTCACCATGCGGCGAGCCAGATCGGTGGCTCGTTCTAGGTCGTTAGACGCGCCGGTAGTAATATCGTTAAAGATATCCTGTTCGGCTTGGCGGCCGGCCACCAACACCACCAATTCATCCAAAAACTCGGCCTTGCTCTGCATCTTTTTATCTTCGTCCGGCAGCTTGAGCGTGTAACCGGCCGCGCGACCACGGGAAATAATCGACACTTTGTGCACCGGGTCAGCATGCGGCAAGCGATGCGACACTAAGGCATGCCCGGCTTCGTGGTAGGCGGTAATTTCCTTTTCTTTAGGTGACATTAAATGGCTTTTGCGTTCTGGCCCGAGTAATACTTTTTCAATGCTAGATAGAATCTCGGCTTGGCCGACTTTGCGCTTATTGCTCCGGGCCGTTAAAATAGCCGCTTCGTTTAGGACGTTGGCTAAGTCGGCGCCGGAAAACCCGGGCGTGCGTTTAGCCACTACTAATAAGTCGACGTCTTTATCGAGCACTTTATTTTTAGCGTGAATATCTAAAATCGCTTGGCGGCCTTTAATATCTGGTAAGTCTATCACTACCTGACGATCGAACCGGCCGGGGCGGCGCAACGCTGGATCGAGCACGTCGGGCCGATTAGTGGCGGCCATTACGATAACATTAGTGGAGCTGTCGAACCCATCCATTTCTACCAAAATTTGATTGAGCGTTTGCTCGCGTTCATCGTGCGAACCGCCTAAACCGGCGCCACGTTGGCGGCCAACCGCGTCAATTTCGTCGATAAACACAATGCAAGGCGCGGCTTTTTTGGCCCGGCGGAACAAATCACGTACCCGCGATGCCCCCACCCCCACAAACATTTCCACAAATTCCGAACCGGAAATGGAAAAGAACGGCACGCCGGCTTCTCCGGCCACCGCCTTGGCCAATAATGTTTTACCGGTACCAGGCGCTCCCATTAATAACACGCCTTTAGGGATTTTGGCGCCGAGGGCTAAAAACTTTTTGGGATGCGTTAGAAAATCGACCACTTCTTCTAGTTCTTCTTTAGCTTCTTGCGCGCCGGCCACTTGGGCGAAGGTAACTTTATCGCGGCGGTCGTTAGCCGATTCACGCGGCTTGCTTTGGCCAAACGACATGGCTTGGCTATTAGCCCCCTGCACTTTCCGCATCATTAACCAGAAAAAACCAACAATTAGTAACACCGGCAAAACAATCGGCAAAAGTGTGCCTAACCAAAACGAACTGCTGGCGTCTTCTTTAACATCGAGTTGGAAAGTTTGCAGTTTGTCTGGCGGTACGCCGTAGTTACGCATTAAGGTCGAAAACGATTCCCCCGGTTCTTTCATTACCTTTTGTATTACATCGTCGGTGCGGGTGATTTCGAGCGTATCACCGCGAACGGTAATATATTTCACGACACCGGCATCGATTTCAGTTACTAATTGTTGAATGCCGATGGTTTCCACTTGCTGTGCCGCCGGTAAACGAAATAAGCTAGTGATAGCGGCAATCACTACCATCGCCAAGAAAAACAAGGCGATATTTTTTAATAATGGTGAGTTCATAGTGTCGGCAATGTATCATGACCAAGGCAAAAAAACAAGGAGCGGCTTTAGCCACTCCTAGTCCCAGCCTACGCCAAGGCTTCGGCCGGCGAGCCTGATCCCTAGTCCCTAGTCCCTCGCCTCACTCGAATCAGCCCCGAACACGGTATAACCTTAATTCGTCGTTTTTCCAATTGATCTAAGAATAAGTTCATCCCGATAGAATCGGACGAAATATGGCCGGCAATTACCACATTGATATGCGCCTTTTCCGCTTCTTTCTTATGCTCTTCGGACTGGTGCATGGAAATAACCGTACCAACACCGGCATGGGCTAGATGTTCGTAAACTTTAGCTGACGCCTCGGTACCGCCGGTAATTTCGGTGACAGCCACTTTGCCACACCGGTTGGTGGGGCTACCGGTAAATAACCGCGGGCCAGTCCCCTGCTTTATGGCCTCGGCGTATTCCGGAATAGTTTTAAGCCAGTCTAAAATATCGCTGACATATTCCGGTTTTAGTTTTGCCAAACCGTGTTTAAGAAAAGTGGCCACTAGATTATCGGTTGGTGTGTGGGTATTAATGTAGCTGATTTTGAGCAGCTTAGCCGTGTCGACCGCTCGGTAGTGATTGATCGGGTTAACCCCGCGGGCCACTTCGGCGATTCGTTCCCGTTGCATACCTTCGGCGATGTTAATTGGAATGCCGTAACTGGCATAAACATCGGCTTGCAAGTGCATTACGTCAGCTAGGTCGGCCAAAGCTTTGCCGCGCGGATGATGCGCCAGTACCAAGTCGATATCGCCTAAGCGATCGGCCAACAGTACTTCGTCGCCTTCCATGTCTATTCCCACCAGCACTTGTTTGACTGGCTTATTTTTATCGGCCACAAAATGCACCCGGCTATCGAGATAGGGGTTGGTTAAGGATTCAACGTCGAATTCTTTTTTCTTTTCGGCTGATAATTTAGCGTACTGCTCGTTTCTTCGCTTGAGCATTTTTTGCACCGCTAACTTACCGCGCAGATCGGCGTCGATACCTAGCTTGATTGCGAGATCGAAAATTTGTTGGACAGTCATAAGGGTAGGGGCTAGGGATTAGGGACTAGCGAGTATAGAGGGAGAAGTATAGATGGTCGGAATAGACGTTCGTGTAAAAATAAACCCTCTATACTCTATACTCTTCCCTCTATACCCCGTTCCGTATCCCCGCCGTTGGTTTTTAGTTAAGCTTCACCCACACGCTCTGTCCCTCCCCAAGCGTGAGTTTGGTAAATCCAGGCAGATCATCACCGGTCGATAACGACGTCGTGGTAATCGCGCTGGTGCGAGTTTCTTTTTGTAAGTCGGTTTGGTGATAGTTAACCGCCGCCGCAATGTCGGCATCGGTGGTGGCGTAGACTAACGGTACGATATCTTGAATGGTTAACTTTTGCTCACGGCGCAGTGAATTGATTTGCCGCACCAGTTCACGCACCAGCCCTTCGGCCTTTAGTTCCGGTGTGAGTGCCGTGTCGAGCGTGTCGGTACCGAAACCAAGCTTTTTGACGTTTAGCTCGTCGAGGATAATTTCTCGATAAGTCGGTTCAAGGTCGGTGACGACGGTGGTGCTATATTGAGCTAATGGTTGGCGAACTTTCACGCCAGCGGCGGCCCGCGCCGCCAAACCGGCTTCAACAATATGCCGCACGGTGGCCATTCGCTGCAAAGTTGGCTGATCGACCACTTGGGCTGTTGGCCATGATTCTAAGTGAACCGACAACATTTCTCCCCCGGCGGTCTGATACAACCGTTCCGCGATAAACGGCGTAAACGGTGCCACAAGCTTAGCTAATGTAAGCAAGACATAGCGCAAGGTAGCTAAGGCGGCTGCACGATCGGCAGCATCGTCACCCTTAAATCGATCGCGGCTGCGGCGCACATACCAAGTCGACAGATCGTCGACAAAATCTTGAATTGGCCGACTGGCCGCCGGTAGGTCGTAGCCGTTCATGCCATCGGTAACTTGGGCGACTAACTGACGGGTGCGATTGATAATCCAACTGTCTAAAACTTGTAGTGACTCGTCGCTGGCGGCGACAGTATTATCTGCAAACAGCCGGTAGAACGACTGCACGTTTTCCAACATTAAAATCAGCTTCTTGTACACTTCCGACACGCCTTTTTCTGAAAAGTTGAGGGTATCGGCTTTCATTACCGCCGAGGTAAGCAGATAGTAACGCAAAGCATCGGCGCCATAGTGGCCGACTAGCTCCATTGGATCGGGGTAGTTCTTAAGCCGCTTGGCCATTTTTTTGCCGTCTTCCGCCAGCACAATACCGTTAACGATGACGTGCTGGAATGGGGTGGAATCGAACAGTGCGCCGGCCAAAACGACCAGATAGTAAAACCACGCCCGGCACTGATCGGCGCCTTCGGCAATAAACTGGGCCGGAAAGTTGCGTTCGAACTTGTCTTTATTCTCAAACGGATAATGCAGTTGAGCGTATGGCATGGAGCCGGATTCAAACCAACAATCGAGTACATCGGGAATACGTTTCATTAAGCCGCCGCATTCGCACGGCACAGTAATCGGATCAACAATATGTTTGTGTAAGTCTGGCACCGTTTGCCCGCTGGCCTGTTCCAATTCAGCGACCGAACCGAACACTCGCCGTTGTTTGCAGGCGGCACACTGCCAAATTGGCATCACCGAGCCCCAATAGCGCTGGCGGGAAATTGACCAATCGCGGGCACCGGTTAACCACTGACCAAACCGGCCTTCTTTTATATGTTCCGGCACCCAGTCGATGCTTTTAACCAGTTCGAGCAAACGCGGCTTTAGTATTGTGACGTTAACAAACCAAGAACTGGTAGCATAATTGAGCAGTGGCGTATCGCAGCGGTAACAATGCGGATAGCTGTGAACGTATTTGTCGGCAGCAAACACCTTATTTTGCTCTTTCAGCCAGTCGACAATTTTTTGATCGGTGGTTTGATGCTTACCTTTTGGTTTGACCGACTGGCCGGCAAAATCCGTTACCGCGGCGCTAAACAACCCATCTTGACCAACATGTTGCACAAACGGCAACTTATGAACTTGACCTAAGTTCATATCGTCTTCACCAAACGCCGGCGCGATATGCACCACGCCAGTACCATCGACAGTGGTAACAAAATCGGCCGCATAAACATGAAACCCTTTGGCGCGATTGGCTGGCGTATCAAAATACGAAAACAACGGTTCGTAAGCCAAACCGACAAGTTCTTTACCAATTAGCTCTTTGTCAATCTGATATTCATCTACTAAGTTTGTAAGCACCTCTTCTGCTCTGTTTTTCGCTAAAATAAAATATTCATCGCTTTTAATTGGACCTTCATGGGGAGTTCCATCATCTCTAATCCATTGACCTCCAGTAACTTTGACGATGACATAATCGACCTTCTCACCCACCGCCAAAGCTACATTGCCGGGCAATGTCCACGGGGTGGTGGTCCAAGCCAAAATGTAAGTATTTCCCGGCAGACCGTGAGCGGCTGGGTCTACTATCTTGAACTTGACGGTGACTCCAATGTCTTCAATATCTTTGTAACCTTCGGTAACTTCCGACTGCGACAGGGTAGTTTCGCAGCGCGGACAGATATGCATCGATTTGTAGCCTTCGTAGATAAGGTTTTTGTCCCACAACTGCTTAAACACCCACCAAATACTCTCCATGTAATCACGGTCCATGGTGCGGTAGGCATGTTCCATATCCGCCCAACGGCCAATACGCGGCATTACTTTGGCCCATTCGTCGGCATAGGTCAGCACCTTACTGCGGCAGGTTTCGTTAAACTTGGCGATGCCAATGCCATCTTCGATGTCTTTCTTATGTTTGATGTTGAGTTCTTGTTCAACAATATTTTCAATTGGCAGACCGTGGCAATCCCACCCCCAGCGGCGAGCCACTCTAAAACCGCGCATGGTCCAATAGCGCGGCACGGCATCTTTCATTAAACTGCCGACAATGTGGCCGTAGTGCGGCGTGCCGGTGGCAAACGGCGGGCCATCGTAAAAAACATACTCGCCCTGCTCGGCTTCGCGTTCCACGGATTGCTCAAAGACATGCTGCTCTTGCCATTGTTGCAGTGTAGCTTCTTCGCGTTCGGGAATGGTTTTTGGTTCGGTCATAATTAATGTAATTTGTGTTTCCCAGTGTATCATCGGCCACCGGCCTTGGCAACCTGAATGAGCTACTGCCTCGATAGTCGTGGGACCTACAGCAACCGTATCATTGTATTCTTTTAGAAGCGATAAAGGTTATTAAAGTTGCCGGGGGTTTGGGGGTGGCGGCAGTTCGGGAAGCGGCGAGCCCTGGAGCATCCCGCCAGCAGGCGGGATCCGGCGTAGGGGCTCGCCGCGCCAATGTTAATGGGATA
>Ga0172368_10004206_pt1 | contig 16801 bp, 13 predicted proteins | sample Lak11m_FD_114540 | JGI IMG/M metagenome (GOLD analysis project Ga0172368, IMG submission 114540) | Freshwater microbial communities from Kabuno Bay, South-Kivu, Congo - kab_022012_11m | ecosystem: Environmental > Aquatic > Freshwater > Lake | place: Democratic Republic of the Congo: South-Kivu...
AAGCCCTGCTGATTTTTTCCGCTTCTTTTTCCGGGCCTGACTGCATCAGCTTCATGCCAATGTGGGTGATTACCGCAAGCTTGGGCGCAGATTCGGACAAGAGCCTGATCGTGGCTGCGCTGTGCAGGTGGCCGGCGAGATTGTCTGGCCCGGACTTGATGTTGTTGGCAATGAGCAGGTCGCAGCCCGGGTATTGGGCGGATATGCCATTGAAATATTCCGTGTCGGACGTGTAGCCTATCTTCTTGCCATCCATTTGAAGCACAAAACCGAACCCGGTCTTATCCTCGTGCCTGACTTTCGTGGGGATGAAAAGCGCGGATTTTTTCCCCCTGCCAAACAGGATTTCCTTGCCTGCGGATGCCACCTCCGCCAGCGCGAGCTTGGAGAGGTGGTAGTTCGATATGCCCCTGTCGTTGTTCTCGTCCCCGATTATCACGCTTCTGGAGCCTATAAGCCCGCCTTTTTTCCCAAGCGCATAGTTGCTCATTGCCTCGACCAGCAGCCCTGCGTCGTTGACGTGGTCGATGTGGTTGTGGGTCACGACTAGAAGATCGATGCTGCGGGCATCCTGGCCGAATTGGTTGCCCGAGATAAGCGCGCCAGGCCCGGGGTCCACGTGTATGTTCAGGCTTCCGTTGATGCGAAAGCCGCCTGTCCGCCTGGCCTGCGAAATCAGGTTGACGCGGCCCCCGCCAGTGCCCAGGAAGACTATTTCGACCATGCCCTCACCGTTTCGCCTGCGCATACCCGAGCACAACTAGCAGGAGCACGCTGAGCAGCGGGCAGAGGCTGTTGGTCGCGGCGGGCTTTGCCTTGTCCTTGAGCCCTTCCAGCACCCCGTTTACCCCCGGGTCCTTGACTATCAGGCTGACTTGGCGGGCGTAAGAATTGCCGGATGGGTCTGCCCAGACTATCTGCGCATCGTGCGGGCCTTCACCCAGCCTGATCTTGAGGGTATCGTTGGCCCTGTACCTTACCCCCTCTATCGTTATGATCGGGGAGACGGGCTGGCCTACGATCGAGAAAAACACCGTGGAGAGTATTCCTGCGGAATCCTTGGTTATTTTCACGCTGGAAATTGACACGTCCGGCTGCTCGAACACGGTCACCAGCTCGTTCTTTTCATCGAGTGCCTCCCCGTCCGGCGAAAGCAGGGCGATTCTCGCCGGCAGCAGCCCGGTTTTGTCAGGCACGTAATTGAGCTCGAACTCCTGGGAAGATTCCAGCCTCCCGCTTGTCTTGGTTTCCTGCCCTCCGAATGAGAATGCCAGCTGGAAGTCGGCAGGGTAGGATTTGGAAGAGATGCGGACGGACGCGGAGGAGGGCTTGCCCAGGACCCCGAACCCCGGTATGGAATAGGCGGATATCGCCATGGTGCGGTTGGAGCCTGACTCGTACGAAACCCGCTGGTAGCCGCCGCCTTGCAATGCCACGTACAAAGGTATTTTGCCCATGCCATAGGTGGTGAAATTCATCTGTTCCGATGTTTTCGAGACTTTTTTCTCGTAAACGGCTTCAGGCGTGACAAGGTACGCGGTCTTTTCCCCCATGCCGGAGGGCAATGACAGAATTACGCTGTTCATTTTTCCAGGAGAGCTTTTTGTGTCCTGGACTGCGGCTGAAAATGACGGATTCTTGGGCAGCCGGGGGTCGACTTGTATGTCCAGCCGCCTGTGCTCCAGATAAGGCGAGTTCAAAGTCATCGGGCAGGTATAAACGAAATTCGACTCCAGGTCCGCGCCCGAGCGGATTGCCCAGACTGCAGTGGAGTTTTTGCCAGGTTCCAATATCAGGTATTGGTCGCCCTCAGGGGAAACTGCCATCCCCTCGTCCCCTGTGCAGGGGGCAAGAGTCACCGGGATTACCCGATAATCCTGGCCGGCTATTGTGAGGAATGCCAATGTGGAGCTGCCCGGGGGGATTGACAGCGAAGAGGCGGACAGGTAGAAAGCCGAACTCGGATCTGCTGATTTCACCTCGAGCGTGGCGATATTGTTGGCATACGCGCCGCTCTTGCCCGAGGTGTCCCATTTTATCTCGGCCGCGGGATTGGTGACGCTCACAAGCAGAGCGGGCGAACGGGGGATCTCGTTGTAGTGCGCGGCCTCGATATGGAGCGCGTCAAGCGAGCCAACCTCGAACCAGGTTGGGTCCACTGGCACCCAGTCGCCAACGTATGCCTCTGACCAGGCGTGCCCGAGCCAGGTCTCGAAACGGTCGGAATAGACATACCCCGTCACATACCTGGCAGGGATGCCGATTGAGCGGGCCATTGCCACGAACAGCGTGGCGTACTCCACGCAGACGCCCTGCTGGTTCTGCAGCACCCACAGCGCATCCTTTTCCTGGCCCACCATGGAATCAGTGTAAGTTACGTGGTTGTGCACGTATATCGCCAGGAGGGCCACTTTTTCGAACGGGGTGGTGGCGTTCTGAGTGATGCTTGCTGCAATATCCTTTATCTGGCGGTTGGCGGATTGCGTGCGGTCGGTGGGCAGCAATGAGCGCTGCAGCTCGCTTGGAATCACGTAGACAGAAGGCAGCGTGCCAGTCGCCCTCCAGGTTGACTGGACGCGGATCTTCCTTGAATATAGGAACGGGTTGGGCGGGTCGGGGGAAGCGATTGCTATGTACGAATTGCCGTCGGAATCGGTCATCGGGCGGTCATTGGATTGGACTTGCTGGTACATGTGCGTAACCGGGATGGACAGGTTCAATGACAGGTCGTGCATCTGCCCGCCAAGCGCGCTCACCGAGCCGTTTTCGTCAATCGAAACGCTGGCGTAATTGATGAGCTGCGGGTTGCCTATTTTCTGCGCGGTGCAAGGCACGGGCAGCAGAAGCAGGAGCAGGGCAGCAGCAAATATCGCCTTGTGCATGAGGATACAGCGATATGATTTTATTTAATCCTTCGTACAGCCTGAGGGGTGCGCAAATGAGAGTCACGCTGGACGGAAAAGATGCCAAGGTTGCCTCAGCGGCAACTGTCGCGGAGCTTTTGGCCCTGCTGGGGCTTTCAGGGGAGGAGACGCTGGTGAAAGTCAACGGCAATCTTTCCCCGAACAGCGCAAGGCTTTCGCAGAAAGACGAGGTAAAAGTGCTGCGGGTAATATTCGGCGGTTGAACATGGTTTCTTCAAAAAGCGGAAATGCCGCCTTAGGCGCGGCAGCAGGCCAGGCGCGGAAGAGAGCCGGGCTTGCTCCTGCGGCGGGCGAAAAATCCGGCGCAGGCGCCTGCGCGAGGTGCGGAAAACCCGCAGCAATAACCTTGCGCTATATGAATGCTGACTTGTGCCAGTCGCATTTCACGCGCATGTTCGAGTCGCGGGTGAAGCGCACGGTGCGCCAGTACCGCATGCTGAAAAAAGGCGAGAAGGTGGCAGTGGGGCTGTCCGGCGGCAAGGATTCGGTCGTCATGCTGAGAATGCTGCACAAGATTTCGCAGTCGCTGCCATTTGAGCTTTTTGCAATCACCATAGACGAGGGGATTGCTGGCTACCGGGGCAAAACGCTCCAGGTGGCAAAAAGCGAGTGCAGGAAATTGGGCGTGCCCCTCACAGTAGTAAGCTTCCGCAAGGAGTTCAGAAGCTCCTTGGACACGCTCCTGAAACGGAAGGGGAGAGGGCGCGCCTGCACCTACTGCGGGGTGATGAGGCGCTACCTGCTGAACAAGCATGCCCGAAAGCTTGGCGCAGACAAGATTGCAATAGGGCACAACTCGGACGATGTGGCGCAGACCGTTTTCATGAATTTCATGCGCAACGAGCCCGAGCGGCTGGGAAGGTTCGGGCCGCTTGCAGGCGCTGTTGAGGATGCGGCTTTTGTCAAGAGGATAAAGCCGCTTTTCACCACGCCCGAGCGGGATGTTGCCGCTTATGCAGTGATGAAAGGGATTGAGATAAAATTCGCCGAATGCCCGTACGCTGCACTCGCATTCAGGCAGTATGTCCGGCAAATGCTGAATGAAGCAGAGGAAAAATACCCCGGAACCAAGCTGCGGATTGTGAAATCCTTCCTGGAGCAGAACCAGCTCATGCTGGACGGCTCGAAATACCGGATAGAGAAAGCTGGCGGGAAAAGGAATGTAAGCAGGTGCGCCTCGTGCGGAGAGCCCTCGTCGGGAAAAATATGCATGCTGTGCTCCATGCTGGAGAGATAGGCGCACTTGGAACCTGCGCCCCGTGCACGCTTTTGGAGAGGGGCTAGATTTCCTTTTGTATGTTGATTTTCCTGTCCAGTTTTTCCCGCTCAATGTAGAACACGGATGGGGCTCTCTGCACATACCAGACTTTCTCGCCTGTCAGCCTGACAAACTTGTTGATTGTTTTTTTGCCTTCTTTGTCGTCAGGGTCGAGGATCTTTTCCGTTTCAACGCCATAATACCAAGCTAGGCGGGAGGTGTTCGCATTCAGCTCATAGTGGGTGTAACCCTTCCTGCCGGTTATTCCTTCCCAGAGCGCAAGCAGCCTGAACTTGCCCAGGAAATTCTTCCAAAGGGGCAATGGCTCGAATGTTCCGTCCTCCTTTTTGTTGCAGGACCAGGATATGACGAATTCCTTTCCGGCTGGGAGATAGCAGGATGTTCCGTCTGGATGTTCGACATCCAACGGAAACTTTGTCAGGAATACGTGGCGCAGGAAGGATTTGGACCGCATTGTCTTGTCGACATGCTCAAACCGGTCTTTGTCCACCACCCAATTGAAGCTGGAGCGAAGCGTGCTGAATTTTGGGAAGATCCTGCGCGAAGCAGGATTGCTTGGAACTTTTTGGGATTTGCAAAAGCGGACTTTTTCAGCTGTGTGTTTCCGAATTAGCACGTATGCGGGCAATGATTTTTGTGCTGATACCATCGTACCATCGAGGGCTGTTGGCTATCTGTTATTTTTAGTGTTCAAAAGGGCATATAAAGGTTCCACTCTCCCGGTGAGGAAATATTGCCACTTAAGCCAGGAATTTCTTCTTCTCAATCTTTTCCCGCAGGTAGTCGCCCACGAAAGAGAGCCTGGGGCCCTGCAATGCATCCTGCTCGATCTTCTTCTTTGTCTTGAGCACGGTTTTCAGCTCCTCCACCCAGTCCTTGTGCCGCTGTATCCACTCGTAGGAGAGCATTTCCTCAGCCCGCTTGATGTCCACTTCCTTTGCGTTTATGGTGAGCTGGCTGAGGAACTCGTAATCCTTGATGTCGCGCATGGTCACGCCCACGAAGCGCGCCTCAGGCGTGGCTATGTCGTTGCCCAGATAAGCAAGGTTCATGCTGCCGGTCTTGATTGCCCAGTAGATGTACCATCCCCATGCGTCGCAGTCGGTGAAGCAGTAAACCGGCAGCTTTTTGGATGCCAGCCTGCGGATGAGCCTGCGGCAGCCGCGGGAGGCCTGCCCCTTGGGGGTTATCAGTATGCAGTTCTCCTTCTTCCAGAACTTGTCCTCGTTGAGCCTCTGCCACATTGCGTCCTTTTCCACTACCAGCACGTAGTCGGCGTCCACGTCCACGAAATCCATGCCGTTGTCCACGTCAGAGGGGATCATCCAGCCGCTCCTTCCCTGCTTGGTGCAGTCAATGGTGTCCTCGCTGCCGCCGAACTTGTCCTTGAGCACGAGCGGGCCCGCCACCACGCCCTTGCGGTCGGTGTTGAGATTTAGATCCTCGCGCTTCACGTGCAGCGCAACTTCCAAATCCTCAACAAGCGGGTTGGATTCGGACTGCTCGGAGAAAAGCTCCTCGTCCAGGTTTTCGCCCAGCGAGAATTTCAGCTGGTAGAAAAGGCCTCGGATGGACGTGTGGGCATCCTCCTTCAGGAATTTCTTGCACTTGGAGGCGATTGCCACCGTCTGCATGAACTTGCGCGCCTGCCCGACATTGACGAATTTGCGCTCCTCGGTCTTGTCGCCAAGCCGGATGTAGCCCACGCCCTGGTCATAGACAATGTTGCCCTTGCTCCGAAGAGCGGTGGTGAAAGTGGGCGTGCTTTCCGCATCAACCTGGGAAAGCATGTCCAAGCCCAGATTCTCGAGCTTTTTCACCACTTCTGCGTCCTTTTCCTTGCCGGTTCCCATATGCATCAACCTAGGATTATTCGTCTATGCTCTCTTCTTCCTCTTCCGCTTTCCCGCTCTTGCCATCCGATTCTTCGTCATCCTCGCCGTTCTCAATCTGGCCGGAGTACTTTGTCTCGATCAGGTGCACCAGTTTTTTCTCAAGCTCGGCGCTCTTGCCCTTCCCTGCAAGCTCCGGCAGGTCCTTGGAAAGCTGCGTAACGTAGCGCAGGATTGCCTTCTTGCGCTCGTGGCGGTCCTTTTCCCGGTTTATCCCGGAAAGGTAGCGCTGCAAGTCGCGCGCGGCTTCCATTATCGCGTTCTTTATTTCCTGCACTATTTCCTCCTCGTTGGAAATTGCCTGCTTGCCCGCGGAGGTGTAAGGCACATAGACCGAGGAGATGTTCACGAAAATGCTGATTGGCTCCTCGTCGAAGTTCTTGAGCTTGTAGCGCTTCCAGTCTATCTCCTTTACCGCCTCGGAAATGGCGCAGCCCGAGTTGTCAAACAGAAGCGGCGCGCGGTTGGCATAGCGGATCACTTCGCTTGAAGCAGTGCCCCCTGCCTTCTTGCCCGCCCCGCCGCCGTACGCTATTGCAGCCTCCACCATGAAGGGTATGCCCCCCTTGAATATCTTGGGCGAGCGCTCAGTCACCACCACGAACTGCGGCGCGAGTATGTTCTGCAGCGACTTTTCTATCTGCTCCTTGCCTATAGGCTTTACCGAGTCGGTCGCAGGCGCAATCCATTTTACCGCCGGATTCTGTATTGCCTTTACGAGCTTCTCGGCTTCCATCCACTGCAGGTCAGCTGGCTTTTTGTTGAAGTCCAGGTCGGGCACCAGCCCCCGGAGCTCGTCCACTTTTGCAGGCGAGACGCGGGCAAAGCGTTCCTGGAGGAAGGAGGAAATCCTGATGAACTCGCGCTCGCGGTGGGCAAAGTCTATCAGGTCGTTTGTGGAAATGCCGAGCGGATGTGGCTGCACCATCACCGGCTTTTCAGGTATCTTGTCGGACGAGCGAGGGAAAACCGCTTTTTCGCCGTCAGGCGCATTGAGCGTGATTTGCAGGTGGGGGTTGGCAAGCGCGGTCCTGCGCACGTATTCGTATGCCCCGAAGCTGCTCTTGTCGTATTTGGCGTCCGCAATTTCGGCTTCCACCCGCAATCCGCTGCCGAATTCGCCGTCCTCTTTCACCAGATTCACTATCTTCGGGCTGTTGGACTTGAGGTCAATGGTTATTTCGCACGAGATTCTCTTGTGGTCATAGCGCGAAACCACCTTGACCGGCTTGCCGGTGGTTATCTGGGCATACATTGTGCAGCCGGATGCGCCTATTCCCTGCTGGCCCCTCTGCTGCGCATAGCGGTGGAACTTGGTGCCTGCCAGCATCTGCCCTAGTGCCTTGCCCAGGTGCTTCTCAGGTATGCCCGGCCCGTTATCCTCAGTGATTATCCTGTATTTTCCAGCTTCCTTGTCCAGCTCTTCTATGGTGATGGTGACTTCCGGAAGTATGCCCCCTTCCTCGCAGGCGTCCAGCGAGTTGGTGACGTATTCGTGGATTATTGTGGTGAGGGAGCGGGTTTTGCCTGAAAAGCCCAGCATCTGCTGGTTCTTCTTGAAAAATTCGGCAACAGAGTGCTCCTTGAACTCTGAAAAGATCTTTTCTGTCGCAGTAACCATGGGATAACACCTTGCAAACATGACGATGGCTTTCTGGTCGCAAACAAAATTCGGGATTGGAATTAATAAACGGTTTGGTTTGAGGCGTTTATTTCACGACGACAAGCCATATTCCAGCTGCTGCTTGATTGCCGGCTCAGTTAGAATAGCCTGCCATCGCCAATCCAGCAACAAAGGCCACGAGTGCGGCGGCGGCAAATGCAGCCGGCGCGCCAAATGCCGCCCATGCCGCGCCGAAGCCCACGCTTGCCGGAAGATAGACCGCGCCCACTGCCGAATTATACGCGCCCAGGGCTATCCCTCTTTCCTTCTCCCCCACCATGTCTGAAATGTAGGCCTTGTTCACCGATTCGTCAGCTGTCACGAACAGCCCGTATATTGCGAACAGGAGCGCTATCTGCCAGAGGTTGGAGGCGAAAATGAAGCCAGCCAGCACGAGCGCGTACAGGAAAAAGGATGCAACGATTATCGGCTTTCTACCAAGTTTATCAGACAATTGCCCGATTGGAATTGAAGCCGCCATGTACACTATATTATAGAGTATGTAGACCAGCAGAATGTCCTGCGCCGCCACGCCTATTTCGCTTGCCCGCACTATGAGCAGCGCGAAGCTGAAGTAGGAGAGGGAGAAGAGGCAGGAAATTCCCAGGAAGCGCTTGTAATTTGGCGAAAGGAGCCTGAGTTTCTGCCAGAAGCCGATTTTCTTCGCTTGCTCCTTTGCTGATTGCACGGCAGGGATCGGTTTTGCCTTTGGCTCGCGCACGAACAGCCAGATTATCGCAACTGCAATGAATGCCGGCAGGAGGGCGGAATAGAAAACTGCGCGGTAGCCCTGTTCCGTGCTGCCGAGCCATGAGAGTATGAAATATGCAAGTATCGGGCCCACGATTGCGCCGGCAGTGTCCATTGCCCTGTGCAAGCCGAATGCCTTGCCCCGGTTGGCCTTGCTCGTGGATGCTGCGATGAGCGCATCGCGGGGGGAGGTGCGTATGCTTTTGCCTATCCGCTCCACGCCCCTGAAGACAAGAACCATGGGCCAGGCTGTTGCAAGCGCTATCCCCAGCTTGGAAATCGAGGAAAGAGAGTAGCCCGCAATCACGAAGTTCTTGCGCTCGCCCTTGAAGTCAGACCAGTAGCCTATGAATATGTCGAGAAGCGAGGCAAGGCTGTCCGCGACACCTTCTATCATTCCGATTGCTTCCTTGCCAACTCCCAATATGGAGGTCAGGAAGACCGGCAGTATGGGGAAAATCATTTCGGATGAAACGTCGGTGAAAAAGCTCACTGCGCCAAGCAGGTAAACGTTGCGTTTCATGCCTGAAAAAAATCCCATGCTGCGCCTTCAGAGAAGTTTCTTTATCTCGCTTTCCTTTATCTTGCGGCGGCACTTTTCAAGGAAAGCGTATACGTTTGCGTGCGGGGAGCCCTCGATGAGCTTGAAGAGCGCGTCCATCGTGTAGTCCAGCGTTTCCAGCTTGGAAATGACCGACACCGTGTGGCCGTAGCAGGCTATTTCCGAGCCCACTTCCTCGCGGATGATTTCCTTGGTCCTGCCCTTTTCGCCGATTACCCGGCCCATTACCCTGTGGCGCGCCTTGTCCGAGTCGGCAAAGTCGCGCAAATCGATTATCTTGAAGCCGTATTCGTCCGAGAGGAGCTTGAGCGCAACTGCCGGGTCAAACCCGCGCCCGATTGCCTTTACTATGTCCTTGCCGATGAATTCCTCGAGCGGCTCCCCCTCGATAATCACCTCGCCTTCGGAGTCAACGTTGAGCGTGACTTTCATCCGCTGCTCCAGGTAATCCTTGGTCTGCCCGCCCTGCCCAAGCAGGGTGGAAACTCTTTCGGAAGGTATTTTGACTATTTGCATTTTCCCACATCTTCTGAAAATGGATTTTGGGTTATCTGTTTATAAATTACATGAATTCCGCCAAGCCTTTCTGCTTGTCTATTTCCTCGGTGAAGACGCTGTTGATGTCCTTCCTGAGGAGCTCCACCCTCTGCTTCATGTATGCGGGCAGATGGTAGCGCTCTATCAGGGTGAGCGAGTGCTCGAGGTACTTCGTTATTCCGCCCTTGTGTATTGTGAGCAGCAGCTTGCCGCCGCAGTTGTTGCACTTTCCCGAAAGGGGTATCCGCCTGACTTTCCGCTTGCAGTCCAGGCAGCGGAAGGTCTGCTGGGAAAACGAGCGCAGGTTGCCGTACAGGTCGGGCAGAAAGTGGTGCAGCAGCAGCCTCTCCGCCGCATCTGCGCCGTTCACTGCGCGTATCTTGTCCTGCAGCGACATCTGCGTGGCTATCTTTTCGCCCATGTCCTTGAATTCCAGGTAGGCGGATTCGTGAGGCCCTGCTGAAATGGAGGTTGTCTCGTGCGTATAGGCAAGAGAATGGTGCTGCGATGGCTGCCCCAGTTTTTTCTTGACGTTGTCTATGTCTATTTCGGAAGGGGAGCCGAACCGCTCAGAAACCTGGTAGAACTCTATCGGATAGCCTTCGCATGTTTCCATGACATGCACTTCGTCGTCTATTTCCTCAGGGTTGATTTCGGTGGAAAGAACCAGCGGGGCGTCCATTGTGCCGCCGCGAGAGGCGGGCAGGAAAAAACGGGAGAAATTCAGGAGGCCGTCCATGAGGAGTATGACCGTGTCCTCGTCCCCATCGGTGTTCCTGCGCTTGGCGCAGTGGAAATAGGGGTGCGCGAACCCTACGTGCGCGTCGGTGAAGCCGATTATCCGGCAAAGCACGCCTGCAGAGGTGTGCGGCGAGAGCCCGATTGCCAGCTGGCCGATCAAGTCCTGTTCGGATTTCAGATTGTAGAAAGCAGGAAGGCCGTAAAGCTTGGTGAGCAGCTCGTCAATGAAAGCTGCAACAGAAAGCATGTAGGTTGCGCCCGCCCTTGCCAGTATTATGTCCTGCGGGTGCAGCGCGACGACTTGGTCTGGCTTTTCAAGCGCCTTGCCGCGCATGTCTTTCGTGTAACCCAGCTTGTAAAGCTCGGGTACGCTTACCGACAGCTCGGATGGCCGGAATTGCGTGAGGGGCACGTCGGTTGCGTCAAAGCGGCAGGTGCCGTCGCGGAAAACGAATACCTTGTGCTTGGCGCGCAGTATGCCCTTTTCAATCGCCTCGGGTATTTTTGATTCCGAAAACAGGCCTTCCACGCCCTTCACGTCCTCCATTTTCGGAATCTCCATGCTGCAGCGCTCGGCCGCGCGCTCGAAAAGCTTTATCACGTCCACCTGCCGCTTTTCCCAGTATTCTGTGCCGAAGTTGCAATTGGGGCAGGTTTCCTTGCGGGTGGGCTTTCCGCACTTGTGGCAGTTCCGCTCCAGCACGCAATGCCCGCCGCAGATGCAGCCGGTGGAGATTGTCACTGCCCCGCAGGCGCGGCATCGCATGCGCGCTATCTCGACGTCAATGCCCTTGCCCTCGCGCTCGCCGCGCTGCTTCATGCGGTTGTAAACCTTGCTTATGGATGCGTTCTTGTCCACGAACGTCCCGACCGGAAAAAGCACGTTGACGCTCTTTTTCATCTTGCGCTCGCGGGCCTTTTCCGGCCTGCCCATGCGCGAGCCGATGTAGGTGGGCGCTTTTGCCGCGATTTTCATCCCGGAAATGGAGGAAAGCAGCTCGAGGATGGGCTTTTTCTCGTCGAATAGGGACTCGAACTTCTCGCCCACTATCTTGCTTTCCACCATTATGCCCATTGTTTTCAAAAGCGCGAATGCGTGTTCGCCTTGCAGCCTTATTTTCCCTTTGTCCACGCTGTGGGGCACGCACAAATCCTCCAGCACGGATTTGGCCGGTGCGGATTCCAGCTCGAAGTTCTCCAGTTTCATTATGCCGTAATTGGGCTTGCCGGTTTTCAGCCACAGCGCAAGCTGCCGCAGCTGGTCGTGCGTTATGTCGTGCCAGAAATAAGTGTAGGCAGGGTGGAGAGGTATGCCGGTTTTGCGGGAGATTGCGATTGCCTCGCCCGCGGACATGGTGTGCTTCACTGATTGGATGCCTGCCTTTTTCGCTTCCAGCTCGTATCTCTCCTCGCACCAGGCGCCAGGAAGCAGCGGGTGGTTGGACTTGACAAAGTCGCCTGCGGAAACCAGCATGTCGCCAAGGAACAGGACCTTTTCCACGTCCGCCTTGATTTTGTTCGCCTCTTCAAGAGTATTTACGCTGACAACTGAGCCGTCCTTGAGCTTCACCACCGGCCCCATTATGCTGTCGCACGGGGTAACGATGCAGGACTTGCCAGGCCGCTCCACTTTCATCTGCGTCCCGACTGCGAGAAAGCCGTCGAGTATCACCATGCTTGCAGGGTGCACTGCCTTGCCCATTATGCCGCTTGCCCGAGTTCTGCCGTAGCGCAAGCGCCAGCCGCCCTTCGAGGAGGGGTAGGCGAATATCGCCCTGCCTGCGACCGACTCGTCCAGGTAGCGGAAGTCGGGCTTGGGCTGGTAAATGCCGCCGTCCTTGCTTTTCACTTTTATTATCGGCTCCATCCAGCTCCAATCCAGCTTTATTTTGCGCGTGTACTTGTTCACCTTGGGCGCCTTTTGCGCAATTCCCTCGCAGATGACCAGCGCTATTCCGCTGCGCACCCGGTTGGTGGTTATTCCGGGCACGTCCCGGTGGACGGACACTTCCTGCTCCTCTGTCGGGTCGCCGTCTATGCAGACCGGGCAGCTTCGCACTATATGGCGGATGTCGTCGTCGGAAGGCTTGTACTGCAGGTGGGCAGAACGGCTGCCATACACCCCTATTTCCTCCACGTAGCGCTCCACCATTGTGTCAGTGGGGCGGAAGTCGCCCACGCCCACTTCGCGGCGCGCAACGTCGCCCAGCACCACTGCAAGCGCGGCCACCGTGCCTCCCGCGGAACGGATGGGGCCTGCAAAATAAATGGCAAGGTAGTCGCTGCCGTCGGGATTTTGGCGTATTTGGAAATCGGAAATGCCCTCAGTAGGGGCGACCAGCACGCCCTCGGTGAGTATCCCCACGCCCGTGCGCACCGCCTGCTCCACAAGCGTGCGCTTGTCGCCGGTTATCACTTCGCCGCGCGTGATTTTCAGCACCACCATGTGCGCTATTGCCTCGCGGGTGTTGCCCTCCGCCTCAAGCTGGCGGATGAGGCCCGATATTCCCGGCGGGCCGACAATTCCCTCCACGCGGGCTGCAACGTCTGCGGCTGGCTTTATTTCAACGACCAACGTGGGGTCGAATTTTTTCCCGCGCGCCTCTTCCGCTATGGCGTACGCTGCGTCCAGCCTCTGCTTGAGCATGGACAGGTATGCAGACATTTCCGCGTCCTTTGCTTTTTCATCCATGAACATCACGTTTCGTTTTGTTGCATTTTTTCCATTGCCTCAGCCTTGCGCGGAGGGCTCGCCCATGAAACTTATGTGGTGCAGCTTCCCTGTCTTGCCTTCCAGCACCGGCACCACGCCAGGCGAGGGCATGTGGCCCATCCGCACCTGGAAATCCGTCCGGTCCTGGAAGGTGCCGCTGTTCAAAAGCAAGGTGCCCCGGTAGGCCATCCAACCGTTCTTGTGCACGTGCCCCATGTGCATCACGTCGGGCTCCTCTTCAATTACCAGATAGTCTTTTTCTTCCGGGACTATGAGGTTGTCGCCGTAAATCGGCGAGAGGTGCCTGCGCTTCAGAAGCTCCAGCATAGCGTCCTCCGGCTTGGAATATGACAGCCCGCTCATGCCGGCTATTATGGAATCGAGCGAGGTGCCGTGGTAAAGCAGGTGCTTTAGCCCCTCTATTTCTATGTTGGAGGGATTGCCCAGGCGCACCACTTCGGATTTCATCAGGTCGAACGGGATGGATGGCTGGGGCTCCGCCCTGCGCACTGCGTCGTGGTTGCCGGGCGCCACGACAACGGTGATGTAGTCGGGCACGTTTTCCAATGCCTTGTCGAACATTTCGTACTGCTTGTAGATGTCCTTTATTGCAAGCTCCTTTTCCTGCTCAGGGTATATGCCGATGCCATCCACCACGTCGCCGCAAACCACCAGGTATTTGACCTTGCCTGCCAGCTCCTGCCTGCCTTCCGCGCCGTTGAGCCAGCTGATGAAGCGCATGAATTCCTTTTCCAGGAATTTCTTGCTTCCGAAATGCAGGTCTGAAACATAGGCAATTGCGATGTCACGCTCGGTTTTCTTCTGCTCGCGGGCAAACGGGATTTCCGGCCAGGTGACTGCATCTGCAATGAAAAGCTCGTCCATGTTCTTGCCGTCAATCGCGACTATGTCGTCCAGCAGCATGCGGCTGGTTGCCTTGAACGCGTCGGCTTTGTCGTGCGGCACCACCACTTTCGCAGTGCCCTCCTCGTCCTCCACCTCAAGCAGAAAATTGCCCTTCTTTGTCACCCGCTTTTCGGTGATCATGACAATCATTCGCACCTTCGCCCCCTGGGAATCCTTGAGCTTGTTGGTAGTGACCAGTGCGTTTTGCGTCATCCTGGCGCGCAGGATTTTCGATACCCTCTCGAAGCGGTTGCGGAAATGCCCCACGAAATCCTCGAGCTTGCCTGAGCAGTTGGACTTGCCGGTTATGTCCGACTGGCCGATTATCTTGAATTTGGGCGAGAATTCCTTTGCGATTGGCTTGAACTGGGAGGAGCGGCTGACAATTGCCTGGGTTGGTATTTTTTCCTCAAGGGAGATGAAGTCGCCGATGTTCTCCTTTGTCAGGAAAGGGGTTTCGCAGGACAGCATTTTCTGGAAAACCTGCTCGCTGATTTCGTTCTTGTCAAGAAAGTCGAAAGCCTCAGGAGTGAGCCTCATGCCCTTGGCGTAAATCTGCGCTATGTCCGCTTTCACGATTACCAACTCACACGTCCAGCCTCAATCGGCATATGTGCGGCCTATCCAGAAATATGCGAACCGCGCACCACGCGGCCCGCACGCTAAACTGACTTCGTTGACTCGAGCGCAGAGAGGATTGCCCATATCTGCGTCCTGGCATGCATGGGCATGTTTATGTCCTCGCTCACCGCCTCGATGGAATACACTGCGGATGACACCTTTGTCGAAAGCTCGTCGTTGCCCTTCAGCCGCTCCTTTGCCTCGACAAGCGCGCGGCGGATGTTCTTCGGGACCGACGTGTCTGACGAAACGTTGTCAATAAGCTCTATTATTTCAAGGACTTTCTGCTCGACCATAATACCAACCTGCTAATGCGACTCGTTTCCAAAAGCCAACCATATATGCTCAGAAGGTTTATATAAAAACCTAAACGGGCCCGATGGGATCTTGCGCGAAGCGCGAGAAACAACGGGCATGTTGAGCGTAGCGAGACGGGCCCGATGGGATTTGAACCCATGACCTTCAGATGGCTTCCAGATCACCGGCACCTGTTTCCAAAGTGGGGGTGAGCCGTCAGGGGGATCTTCTGTTGATGAATGTGCCCCCTACGGATAGAAGTCTGCCGCGCTATCCAGGCTGCGCCACGGGCCCTCTGCTAAGGATGAGGATGAACTGCTTTAAAATGTGCCGATGGAATTGGCTTTATGCAGGAAACGGTTGCCCGAAGGAAAGCCCGCGCGCGCAAAATCCTTGCCGCGCTCAAGGAAGCCTATCCTCAGGCCCGCTGCTCGCTGGACCACAAAAATCCTCTGCAGCTCTTGGTTGCCACCATCCTCTCAGCGCAGTGCACGGACGCCCGCGTGAATCTTGTCACGCCTGCGCTTTTTGCCCGATACAGGACTGCGCAGGAGTTTGCAGACGCAGATATTGCAGAGCTTGAGGCGCTGGTGCGCTCCACAGGATTTTACCGCAACAAGGCGAAGAACATCAAGGCGGCCTGCAAGATAATGGTGGAAAAGCATGATGGAAGAGCGCCGAAAACAATGGAGGAAATGCTGGAGCTTCCAGGGGTTGCAAGAAAGACCGCGAACATAGTCCTCGGGAATGCCTACGGCGTGATAGAAGGCGTGCCGGTTGACACGCACGCAATCAGGATAAGCCACCTCTTGGGCTGGACAAAAAACTCTCAGCAGGAAAAAATAGAAAAAGACCTGATGGCCCTTCTTCCAAGGGAAGACTGGCTGAGGGTTTCCGACTTGTTCGTGCACCACGGCAGGGCAATCTGCATCGCAAGGCGGCCCGCCTGCAGCCGCTGCCCGGTGAGGGGCCTGTGCCCGAAAACCGGCCTGAAGAAGGAATGGATGCGGTAATTTGCACCTGCGTGTTAGTCAGGAATAAAAACCATCCGCAGCATATCCTCGAAATCAAGCTTCGGCAAGGGGCCGTGGGCTAACCTGCAGCAATTTGTGTCAGGGCTATCGAGAAGAACTTTTCATTTTCTCACTTTTTGCAAAACGTCTCCACAAATTCAATTTTTGACCACATAACCGCTTTTTGGCAGAAAAAAGAGTGCATTTTTACAGGTTTTGCGAGCCAAGTTAATTGGTGGCAGTATGACATTTAAGAAGGGCATAAAGGCTGGAGAAAAAAATATGATCTCTAATGTCTTTTCCTCTATACTGCTTGTCATGGTGTTCTCGATTTTTGCTTTTCCTACTTCAGATTCACTAGCGACTGAACTTCGAACAGTGCTACAGGCAGCATGCTATATCTACGCGTTTGGAATAATGATAATTTCAATTAGATTTATCTCTAGCAATGAGAAGGAGATATATTCCGAAGAATTAGATGCTTCAAAACGCATTATAGTTTTGTTTATCCTAATGTTTCTCGGAATAACAATCATTTTCTCGAGTGACATTTTTACTGAATATAAAGCTATTCTAGCTAGTGCTGGTCTTGTGATATTGGGGATCGCCGCAATATTATGCATAGTAGAAATATTTTTGGAAATTGCATGGCTTGTTTGGCTGTTCGTATTAGAGCCGATCATCAATTACTTTCAGAAAATGCATAATAGGACAAATCCTGCCAAACCGCCTAGCTAAAAAATAGCCTCGGCCGACAATACCTTTTTATCTGCTTCTCGACTTATCGAATGCGCATTTGCGCAGGGGCTATCGAGATAAATGCCATTTTTCCGCCCTTAAAAAGGTGGAAAATTATTTAGTCTCGACGATAGCCCCGATGCAATTTGCAGGGGGCCGTGGGCT
>Ga0172368_10004207_pt1 | contig 16801 bp, 15 predicted proteins | sample Lak11m_FD_114540 | JGI IMG/M metagenome (GOLD analysis project Ga0172368, IMG submission 114540) | Freshwater microbial communities from Kabuno Bay, South-Kivu, Congo - kab_022012_11m | ecosystem: Environmental > Aquatic > Freshwater > Lake | place: Democratic Republic of the Congo: South-Kivu...
AATTTTAATTGAAACGGGATGTGAAAATCCAAGAGCCATATCTAATTTTTCACCTGCCAAGTTCATACGATATCCGACACCTTCAAGAATTAATTTCTTTTCATAGCCAGTATTAACTCCATCGATCATGTTGTAAAGATGTGATGCATAGGTTCCAATAAGACTATTACCGAATACATCTTTCTTTTTAAGGTCAAGTTTAAGTCCTTCATCAGTTTTTTCAATACCAACAATTTTCATATCAAAATCACGTGAGAGCTCACCTTTTGGACCTTTCACGGTAACAGTATTTCCACTGATCGTAACTTCAGTTTTTGCAGGAATAGGTATTGGTTTTTTTGCAAGTCGTGACATATATTTTTACCAAATAGTAAACAAAACTTCCCCTCCAACATTATGCTCACGAGCCTCGGCATCAGTTAATATACCTTTTGGTGTTGAAAGTACAAGCATACCTTTACCTTGTTTTACAGGACGTAGATCTTTTGATCCTACATACAATCGTCGAGAAAGTTTTGAAACACGACCAGCATCAGAAATGCGTGGTTGTCCTTCTACATAACGTATTCCAATCTGTAATAAATCACCTCCTTTCTTTCGTTTCTTGCGAGAATAAGAATCAATATATCCTGCATCAAATAATTTGGTTACAATAGCAGCTTTATAGTTTGAATATGGAACAAGCACAAATTCTTTGTTGTGAGCACCTCCGTTACGAATTGTTGTAAGCATGTTTGCTATTTTGTCCATATGTTTTTTATAGTGAGTCTATCGAACTACCAAGATGATTTACGAACTCCTGGAATCTTGCCTTCGTTTGCAAGTTCACGAAACTTAATACGTGAAAGTCCAAATTTACGCATATATCCTCGTCCACGACTGGTAATAGAACAACGATTTTTTACACGTGATGGAGAAGAATTCTTGGGAAGTTTTTGTAAACCTACGTTATCTCCAGCTGCTTTCAAAGTGGCACGCTTTACTGCGTATTTTGCTACAAGTTTTTTTCTTTTTTCGTTACGCGCGGTAACTGATGTTTTTGCCATAGAAAAATAATGCGAGTCATCTGGGAATATCTCATGAGGTTTCTTCTAGTATCAAAACCAGAAGGAGCATCATGGATTACCAAGAATTTCTCGGATAAGCCAATAAAGGCTACGACAAGTATAGCAAAGGCTATCTGAATGTCAAGCGTATAAAAGAAAACAGCCCCACAATTGTGTCAGGGCTGTTTCTTTTTTGCGGTTGTTCCGCGTTTACTTCATTATTTTTCTGGTTATTACCTGTTCGTCATCTGTTGTCAGGCGAAGTAAGTAAATACCATTATTCAACAATGAAAATTCTGTTCTTCCGGTCAGCGTCTGTGTTGCAAGCAATTGTCCGCTGGTTGTGAAAATTTCCAGGTTAGCTTTATGAATATTCACCGGCAGTTCTATAAACTCCGGAGTTACAATCAAGCCGTTCCATATTTCTTCAACACTTTCTGGGCAATTTATGGTGATGCTCTGCAAATTTCCATCGGCAACAACATCTCCAAATTCATCGGTATAGGCTAATGCTTCAACTTGTATTTGGTCACAATTATTGTAAGGACCAAAAACTTTGGTGAACGTTACCTGTCCTGATGTCAAAAGAGTATCAAACGTTGGCATCTGCACACTGTTTACACGTAAACCCAATTTAAGTAGTGGACGATTTCCATGTCCATTTGAATTTACGGTTACAGTTACAAAATTGCCCGTGCTTTCGCTCATATTCGTTACAACAAGACTGTTGTGTGTTGAACCACTCATAATCACGGGGATACTTGCCAGTGTTGTTATACCACCTTCGTTGGTCAGTGTGCCAGATAATGTGTAAGTAGAGCCCCCAATCAAATTGGTCAGGGTCAACGTTTGTAAACCTGTAGTGATTATACCGTTCAATGTTCCTTGAGCATCTACCATATTAGTGTTTACATTTGTCAGCAGATAGCTAAGCATCGTTGCCGATCCAGGAAAGTTCCCGTTTGGATTTATCATCACATTTACAATTGCTTCAGACTGTGTTGCCTGAACATTTTGAAAGTTTCCTGTCGGGGCATTAACTGGTGCAGCTAAAAACGCAAGAGTATCTTGATCACCCATCGTTCCGCTAACCTGCGTATAAGTCACAATCCAATAATACAATTCCCCAGGAGTTAAATTACCGGCAAGCATTGTTCTTGAACCAATTCCGCTATAAGAAATTCCAGGGAAGTTTTGCTGTAATCCCCAAGTTCCAGTGCGTAGTGATGCTGATAAAATCCCAGCACCAAACGTTCCAGGATCAAAAGTAACAACACACATTGAACTGTCAGGTGCAGGCGTTGTCACATTAACATCAAGTGTCATTTCTTCCCACACAAGTGAAACAAGATCAACAGTGTCTCTTACTTCAACTGAGCCAGACATATCACTATAAATAAATATCCAATGATAAGAGGCCGATGAAACAAGATTAGTCGCGGAAAAAGAATGTTGAGCAGCATTTGCGTAAGTAACTCCGTTAAAATTCTCCTGAATCCCCCAGTTAGCATTTTTCAAAACAGCAGAGATAATTCCTCCGGAATATGTTCCCGGATTAAACGTTGCTGTTCCAGTTGCTTGTGTAGGAACTGTTGCACTCACATTTGCAAACATATTAAGACCCACAACTGCTGCTGTCTGGAAAGTTACCTGCACTGGCTGCCCATATCCTAAAGCATTATGTGAATAAACTCTCACATAAATATTACTTCCAGATGGTAAACCAGTAATAGGAATCAGTGTGTCGCCCGAATTTTGCAGTGTAAGAGTTATGGGTCCAAGATTATAATTTCCAAATGTGGTACCCCACTCAATTATGTAATCGGTAGGTATGTTACCGCAGCTGTATGCCAAAAAACATACGATGTGGTCAACTCCTTGTTCCGCTTGTGTGAAAGCAGGAATTAAACCGATGTGAGGCGCACTGAGTGTTGTGAATGTGATAGCATTATTTGTGTTATCCATAGTCACAACTCCTGCAGTATCGCGCAGATAACAGCGAATGCGTGCTTTCAAATTTGCTGCCGATGATAGACCACTCATTGCCTGGTTTACAGTAATAAATCCTGTTTCCAATGCATAGCCGGTATCAGTAACGGTTGTAAAGTTATTACTTCCAACTGGAGCAACTTCTGTAAAAAAGAAGATGCTGTCAGCCGTTGGATTTAAAACTTCGCCATGAACATCTCCGGTGATGTGACCAACGTTATCAACAGTATAAGTGTAAGCAGAAGGTGTTGGATTTTGTGAAAACCCAACAAAAACGGTCATAATGGCAAATGCCATAGTAAGAATTAGTTTTTTCATTGTCTTTTTTTTTACAAGGTTTATTTTTTAGAATTCCAAGCAACTATAACACATTTACTGTAGAAAGTCAATTATTTCCCCACTTTTGGACATTGAATGTCCAAAAGTGCTTTAAAACATTAACTTTTAAGAAAAATATCGTATTTCAAAGAAAACTCTAAATCTCATTCAGATAGGTGTCCAATATTTTTTTAAAAAATTTATAAATACAGAATAGTATCAAGCAAATCAGGAAAAAACGTCACGTGCCCATGTGCACCTTCAAGAGGTTGCGGAAACGCAATAACTTTTATTCCTGCTCTGTGTGCTGCCTCGACATCAGTAAATGAATCGCCAACGTAAACTACTTCGTCTGGTGTTACGCCAAGTTTTTCACATGCAAGAAGTAGTGGTTCTGGATCTGGCTTATGATGTTCAGTATCTTGATACGCAATAATAATTTTAAAATAATCAAAAAGTGACACAAGTTGCGGTAAGCTAGAAAATGATTGTCGTGTTCTACTTGTTACAATAGCAAGAGTATATTTTAAAGAAAGCTTTTCTAATGTTTCTTGAACACCAGAAGAAAGTTTAACAAGCTCTGTATTAAAAGAAACTACTTTTTTTTCAACTCCCATAATCCAAAGACGTTCTATTTCTTCTTCATCAATAGAGCCAGTTAATTCTCGAATCGTTTCTTTCATAGGAAGATGAAAAACATCACGATAAATTTCACGTGTTGGAATAGGATATCCATTTTTTTTCATAAGACGTTGGAAAAAATCAAAATTTCCCTCGAATGAATCAATCAAAACTCCATCAACATCAAAAATTATTGCTTTCATCATATACTTTGTTTTTCTAACATCATTTCGATCGCGCGTATTTCATCACGCAAAATTGCAGCAGATTCGAAATCTAAAATTTTTACCGAGCTATTCATTTCTTTTTCTTTTTTCACGATAAGTTTTTTAAGTGCCGACATGCGTTTTTTTCCTTTCACATTTTTCATCCCTACAAGTTCAGTATCTAAATCAAAAGTAACCGTCCGTTCGTGAGTAGACTCCATATATTCTGTAATATCTTTAATTTCCTTTTGGATCGTCTTAGGTGTGATACCGTGTTCCTTATTATACGCAAGTTGTTTCTCACGACGACGATTCGTTTCTTCTATAGCTCGTTCGATAGAGCCTGTGATTCTATCAGCATACAAAACAACTCGTCCATCAACATTACGCGCCGCACGTCCTATAGTTTGAATCAATGATGTTTCACTACGCAAGAATCCTTCTTTATCGGCATCTAAAACTCCGATAAAAGAAACTTCAGGCATATCAAGTCCCTCACGAAGAAGGTTAACTCCAACCAGGCAATCAAACTCTCCCTTTCGAAATTGTGAAATAATTTTAATTCGATCAATCGTTTTAATTTCACTGTGAAGATATTCTGCTTTTATATTTTTCTCCTTTAAATATACCGATAAATCCTCTGCCATTTTTTTTGTAAGTGTCGTTGCAATGACACGACCACCCTTTTCAATTTCTCCTATTGTTTCAATAATAAAATCTTGGATCTGGCCGGGATAGGTTAAACTTGCATTCTCTGCATTTGATAGACCTATACTGCTATTTTGCAAAATTCCAGTATAGTTTTCTTGAGCAGTTACTGGACGAATAAAAATCATTGGATCAACAAGTCCTGTCGGTCGAATAATCTGTTCAACAATTTGATCACTTGCTTCACGTTCAAAAACTCCCGGAGTTGCAGAAACATATACTTGCTGTCCCACGCGTTCTTCGAATTCATGAAACTGAAGAGGTCTATTATCAAGAGCACTCGGTAAACGAAATCCGTGTTCAATCAAATTTTTCTTGCGCGCTTTATCTCCTGCATACATAGCATGAATTTGTGGAACGGTAACATGTGATTCATCAATGATGGTCAAAAATTCTGGATTACCATTTGTATTATGGGGAAAATATGACAGCAATGTATCAGGCGCTTCACCAGCAGCACGCCCCGACAAATATCGCGAATAGTTTTCAATACCATTCGTATATCCAATTTCTCGAATCATCGAAATATCATATCGTGTACGTCGTTTCAGTCTTTCCGCTTCAAGCAATTTTCCTTCAGCAACGAGTTCCCGCACGCGATCTTCTAATTCATGTTCAATATTTTTTAATGCTTGTTCAGTAGATCCTTCGGCGGTCAAGAAATGCTTTGCTGGAAAAATAAACACGGTCTCGCGATCACCCATATCAAGTGACGACACAGGATCAATTTCACGAATTCGATCAATCACTGATCCAGAAAATTCAATACGATACATAGTTTTTTGAGATACAGGAACTATTTCAATAGCATTCCCCACTACACGAAATTCACCCGAAGTTACATCAGCATTCGTGCGCGAGTAATGCACACTGATTATTTTTCGTACAAAGTCAGTTCGAGAAATTTTATTTCCCACATCAATACACATATTTTGTTTTTCATACTCTCCGGGTGATCCTAACCCATAAATACATGACACCGAGGCAACAATGATTACGTCTTTTCGCAAAAGTAAAGCTTGTGTCGAAGCATGACGCAATCGATCAATCTCTTCATTAATACTTGCATCTTTTTCAATATAGGTATCCGTTGCAGGAAGATATGCTTCAGGTTGATAATAATCGTAATACGAAACAAAATAGTGGACGGCATTATCAGGAAAAAACTCTTTAAACTCTTGAGCAAGTTGCGCAGCAAGTGTTTTGTTATGAGTAATAACCAATGTCGGTTTACCAATTTTTGCAATCACGTTTGCCATCGTAAAAGTCTTCCCGGTCGCTGTTGCGCCAAGAAGTGTTTGTTTTTTAAATCCTTTTTCAAGACCTTGCATGAGCTCTTTAATTGCTTCCGGTTGATCACCTGCAGGCTGGAAAGGATTGTGAAGTTTGAATGTATCACTCATATATTAGGAAATAACTTTACCATTATGTGGCTATTATAGCGATATTACAAAAATAGAAAAGCATCCTTAAAGTACTCTCATGGTATGCTAACAACTTACGCGGCCGCGTAAGTTGTTAGCATTAAAAAACACCCCCCCATTAAGAAGATGCTTTTTTTATTTTTATATTGGAAATCTTGAAAATTTTATTCCCCATACATTTCTTTCTTTATTTGTTCTAATTTTTTTATAAGTTTCGAATCAGTAATTTTTGTAAATCGATTCATTGTTTTTCCGTTTTTTTCTACCGTATTAAAAAACATACTCACAGGACGAATCCAAAATCGTTTTCCATTTTTGTAGACAAGAGAATTTTTAAAAAGAGGTCGATATAAAACTACTTCATCTTTCAAAAAATCTGAAGGATCATCACTATGCATAGCGCCTCCCGATTCAGCATTTAAAGCCGTACCAACCACTTCGTATACAGCATCATGCTCTATTACTGGATCATGTTTATAGTGATAATAAAAACCTTTTTCAATATTTTCCATAGAAAATAATTATACTACAAATACTCTGCATCTTGCACATTTTTTCCTATTTCCTACAGTATTGCCAATCTCCGCGACCGCGTAAGTTGGCAATGAAATATACTGTAACTGTAGAGGAGATGCTAAAGAAAATGTGAAATAAAAGTTCTCTAAAACAGAACCCCGAGGATCGAACCTCTGTTTCGTCGTCACTCGGACAAAATAAAAGCCTTCCTTGTGGAAAGCTGTTACTTTTTTAACTTTTATCATAAACATTTCCCCTTCTCACCTATTGCATCAACGAGACGTAAGCTATTATTTTCGAAATATTCTGATATCTGTTTGAGTTCGTTATGATCAATGTTCATAGAACTATTTCTTATTTTTGTGCGAGATACTGGATCAATGGTATATGCATCTTGTTTTTCATCACCAAAACCAAGACTAAACATAATGATGTTCTCTCTTTCAAAGGGTCTCCCAACTAATGCTTCAACTTCTTTGGGGTCATTAAAAATACCATCGGTCATAAGAATAATAATCTTAAAATGATCATATTCATTTTTACTTCCACGAAACATTGCAAGAGCCATACGTAAACTTGGCGCAAGGAAACTTCCATCTTGTATATAAGTCTCTTTTTTCAGAGGTGTAATAACAGAACGTATATACGATGCATCAGACGTAAGAACCATATCAATACCAAGACTCAGACTATCGCTAAAAGTAATCATTGCGTATTGAATTTTTCTATATTCAGGAGGAATACGTTCAAGAACAGTTTCTACGACATCTATTTGTACTGCTTGCATATTATTTACTGAAAAAGAATTATCTCTAATGAAAATAATATCTGCAGCAAGACATGGCATTGCAGCGGGAGGTATTCCATTTTGCGCAAACGTAAAAATTGAAAAAAAACAACAAAAAATAATGAGGAATTTTTTCATAGAAAAGAGTTTCCTTTCACACTACGCCCTTCAGGCACACTCGTCAAGAAAATAATTTATGCATCAAGAATCTCTTTACGTGCTTGATGCACCATCTCGATAATAAAATGAAGGTTATGTACCGTTGCAAGCATTCCTGCAAGCATTTCTTTAGATCTAAATAAATGATGCAAATAAGCTCGTGTATAATTTTTGCATGTTGTGCATGTACAATTTTTATCAAGAGGAGTGAAATCTTTTTTATATTGTGCATTTCGCATATTCATCGTACCACCCGTTACATATAGTGTTCCATTACGCGCATTCCGCGTTGGTGCTACACAATCAAATAAATCACAACCATTTTTTATACCTTCAAGAACATCGCTAGGATCTCCAATACCAAGTAAATGTCGCGGTTTATTTTCAGGTAAAATTTCATTTACCCAACGCACGGCTGTTCCCATATCATCTTTATCAAAACTTCCCCCAATACCAAAACCATCAAACATTTCTCCTGTATCTAATTTCATTTCAGCAAGGGTGCGCGCAGATTCTTTACGTAAATCTTCAAAACGTCCACCTTGAACAACACCAAAGAGCGCTTGTGCATTTTCTGGGTCAAGCTCAGTATGTCGAGACAAACTTCGTTTTGCCCATCGATGAGTTCTATTCATGGCATGTACTTGATAATCATGAGGTGCACGTGGTGATGTACATTCGTCAAATGCAAAAATCATATCAGCTCCTAAATTCCATTGAATTTCCATAGAACGTTCTGGCGTAAAACGATGTTTACTACCATCAAGATACGATCGAAATGTAACACCATCTTCATCAATAATCGCCATTTTTTCATGTTGAGAATTTTCTTCACGATCACTTACTATAGGCTCTTCACCACTCGCAACTTTTGAAACTTTAGAACCGAGCGCCTCGCCTAAAGAAAAAACCTGAAACCCTCCACTATCAGTCATGGTAGGGCCATCCCAATGCATAAATTTTGCAAAGCCACCAGCATCACGCACGATATCATCTCCTGGTTCTAAATACAGATGATAGGTATTTGCAAGTACGACTTGTGCACCCACTGACGCAACCATTTCAGAAGTCATTGCTTTCACTGTTGCTTTTGTTCCCACAGTAACAAACGCAGGTGTTTGTATGTCACCATGAGGCGTATGTATAATCCCCGCACGTGCCATACTCTTGGAATCTTTTTTTATAATTTCAAAACTAATTTTTTTTTGCATGTAAAAATATTATTCAACTACTTGAACCCAATCAAGATACCGCAGATTTATCGGTGACCGCGCATACACTGTTTTAAATGGTTCACGATCATCAAAAGTAACTTTGTATACCATAAGAGATAGTTTATGAGATAGAACATCAATGAATTGATCTCCTTCTATGATATCAACATCACGAGGTATTTCTAACACTACATGTGAACCATTGTGTCCCACAGCTGAAACGACAACATCCGTTCGTACTGATTGTATATCACGCGAGATTCCTTGAGTTGTCATAAGCGCCACCACTGATGTTTCTGGAAAAACCTCTACAACATCACCAAGATATACTGTTCCATCAATAATAACCTGCTGACCTTTGCGGATACCCTGATGTTCACCACCATCAAGAATTACCGTATCATATGATGATTGTGGTGGACGTTTAATAATATGTACCGTTGCAATCACACGATCTTCTGATACACCTGCTTTGGTAAACGCACGTAAACTTTCATTTTCTTTTTTTAATCGGTCGACATCAAGAAGCGCAAGTTTATTTTGTAAAAGTTCTTCTTGCAAACTTTGCACTCGATCAACAAGTTTTTTCTGCGACATACCCATGATCATGTTTGCATCACGAGTGGTATCCTTGATCGCGGTTTGATCATGAAGTCCCCCATCAAATGTTCGATGAGAAATTTCAGAAACCCACGAGATAAAAGGTGTCGCATATACTACGGCAAACACCAGTGCCACAACCGCAACAATAAATGCAATCTCAATCAGTGGTGAATTTTGTTTATCGTGGTGGTAGCTCATCGTCTTCGCTTATTAAAACTCCTTCATATTCGGCAAGATTTTCTAAAACAATTCCTGCACCTCGTGCAACTGCCGAAAGAGGATCCTCGGCGACATGCACAGGAATATTCAACTTGTCATTAAGTAGTACATCAAGACCCGCAATAAGAGCACCCCCTCCTGTTAAATATACACCCCGTCGCATAATATCAGACAAAATTTCTGGAGGAGTTTGTTCAATAACTTCTTGAGCACTTTCTACAAGAAGAGCAATCGAATCGCAAATTGCTTCACGAATATCAGCGTCCGTTACAATAATTTCTCGTGGTAATCCGCTAATAAGATCACGACCTTTTATTTCCATTTCATAATGTTCTTCACGAGGCACCGCAGATCCTAATTTTATTTTTATTGTTTCAGCAGTTTTTTCTCCGATGAGCACTTTAAATTCATTACGAATATACGCAATAACATCATTATTTAAACGATCACCCGCAACTTTAAGATTTTTTGACTGTACGATACCTCCAAGAGAAATAACTGCGATATCGGTAGTGCCTCCTCCAATATCAATTACCATAGAACCCACAGGATCATTTACTGGTAATTTAATACCAATCGCTGCAGCCATAGGTTCTTCGATAATATATACTTCACGAGCACCTGCTGATTTTGCTGCATCATACACAGCGCGTGTTTCAACATTGGTGATACCCGAAGGCACACCTACGACAACGCGTGGACGCAATAATTTGCGCGAAACTTTTTCTGCCTTATTAATGAGATACAAAAGCATTTCTTCAGTAATTTCAAAATCAGAAATAACTCCATCCACTAGTGGTCTAATAGCCTGGATGTGCCCCGGCGTTCGTCCAAGCATTCGTTTCGCTTCTTCACCCACAGCAACAATTTGGTGAGTCTTTTTATTTATAGCAACAATAGACGGTTCATTAATAACAATACCGTGCCCACGCACATACACCAGCGTATTCGCCGTCCCCAAGTCAATACCGATATCATTACTGAAACGATTATAAAGTTTTTGTATAAAATCCTGCATTCTGAAGAAATTTTAATTATTAATATACTCTTCTGTCGAGACCTACATCCTCTACAAGCCACCCAAGAAACCATTGTATTTCATCAAAAATCTCTCAGAAAGCTCGTACTACAACAACCGTTGTACCATATCCTCTACTGAAATGACAACTCCCTCGGAATCAGTCCTTTTTTTGTATTCAACCCCTCCGTTTTCTAAACTTCGCTTGCTCACTACGACACGATGCGGTATACCCAAGAGATCACTATCAGCAAATTTTTCTCCCGGTCGAACATCACGATCATCAAACAAAACTTCAATACCTTTATCGGTAAGTTTTTTATAAAGCTCTTCTGCTTTTTCATTCTCTCCAATACTTATCAAGTGGACTCGAAACGGCGCAACTGATTCTGGCCAAACAATACCTTTGTCATCTGACAAAACTTCAACAATAACACCCATGAGTCGTCCGATTCCTATTCCATAGCTTCCCATGATAGGATATTTTTTATCTCCACTTTCTGTTTCAAATGTTAATTCGGCAGCTTCGGCATATTTAGTACCTAAAGAAAAAATATTGCCTACTTCAACAGCACGCACTTCTTCAAAGTCTTCTTTTTTTACTCCAAGCTCGAGAAGCACTTCATCATTGAAAACTTCTTTATTAATCGCCAATTTTTTACTACGATCAAGATACACGGTGTCTTCTCCAACATCGGCGAGTGTTTGAAACTCATGAGAATATTTTGAAAAAATTCCCCCTGATGCAAATGTTTCAAAAGTAATATCTCCTAACCCAACACGAGCATATACTTTCATGTAGGCTTTTTTAGATGCTTCATAAAAAGCGTGATGATCTTCTTCTGTCTGAGAAAAAGAATACATATCTTTCATGAGAAATTCTCGTCCACGCATAATACCTGATTTTGCTCGAGCTTCGTTGCGAAATTTTACTTGAATCTGATAGGGATAAATAGGAAGATCACGATACGAATGAACATACTGTGTTAAAACTTTTGCAAGAGGTTCTTCATGTGTAAGCCCAACACCAATCTCTTGTCCATTCGAAAGTTTTGTTTTAAACCAATTATCAACCACTGCATCATCCCATCTGCCACTTTTTTTCCAAATTTCTGGATCTTGCAAAACCGTCATCTTTAATTCTTGTCCTCCAATGGCATTCATTTCTTCACGAACAATATGAGAAATCTTGTGCATCACACGTAATCCCAATGGTAAAAACTCATAGACTCCCGCCATGTGTTTATGAATATATCCAGCCCGTATCAATAATTGAGCATTTTTTGACACTTCATCTGTAGGAGCTTCTTTACGAGTTTTTGTGAAAAGTTGTGATTGTTTCATGTGTCTAGGTTTTAGGTGTTAGGCTACAAAGCACTAGTAAAAATCAAGAGTAATAGGATCATCATACTGGAATTTTAGTTAAAAGAAAAGCACTTGCTTTGTCTAAAAAATCATGGTAAAGTCTTCCTGTATCTGTGTCGCATCAAACGCGATCGTTTCAGAACACAACGGGTACCACTTACTAGAGATTAGAGACTAGTCCTTAGAGATTAGAATTTAAAAGATAGATTTGTGGGACTCGTATTATTACGAGTTTTTTTATTAGCGACATAGAGCGAATGATATAAAAGAAATCTTTTATATCTAAGCCGAGGAGCTAATATAAGTTATAGATTTTATTTTTTAAGTTTTATCATATTATTAATCATCATATATCTATGCCAGAATCAACGCTCATACAAGCATTATTCGAACGAGGTGCACAATACGGATATTCAAAGACAAAACGTCATCCAAGTATTGCTCCTTTTATTTTCACTTCAAAAAACCGAGGTGATATTATTGATCTTGAACAAACTGCAGTTCAAGTCGAATCTGCTCAAAAATTTTTGAAGGAATTAGCTGCTGCAGGAAAAGTAGTCGTATTTGTAGGCACAAAACCAGAAGTTCGCGATACTATGCGCGCTGCTGCAAATTCTATTAATGCACCATTCGTTGATAACCGATGGATTGGAGGAACACTTACAAATTTTTCAGAAATCAAAAAACGAACCGAGCGATTACTTGATTTGGAATATCGTCGTGAACATAATGAACTTATTTATAAAACAAAAAAAGAGCGCTTGATGTTGGAGCGAGAGATTATACGTCTGCAAAAGAATTTTGGTGGTATCGCGCAAGTTAAAAAAACTCCTGATGCAATTTTTGTTGTAGATCCTTTATACGAACACATCGCTGTTGCTGAAGCTATTAGTATTGACATTCCTATTATTGCTCTCGCAAACACTGATTGTGATATTCGAGAACTTGATTACCCTATCGTTGCGAATGACTCAACACGACCAAGTGTTGAATATATCGTTTCAACGATGCGCGACGCTCTCAAAAAATAATAAGTCTCTACGAACATGATATAATCATATCGTATTTATTAACATAAACTTCTTTTTATTATGGCAGACATTACTACTGAAATTATTAAACAATTACGTAACGAAACGGGTGTTTCTGTTATGCAATGTAAAAAAGCTTTAGAAGAATCTCAAGGAGATATCGAAAAAGCAAAAATCTTTCTTCGAAAACAATCTTCAAGTACTGCGGGAAAAAAAGCTGATCGTATTCTCAAATCTGGCATCATCCGTTCCTATATTCATAGTAATAGCACTCTTGGTGTTTTAGTTGAACTTAATTGTGAAACTGACTTTGTTGCGCACAATGCTGAATTTGTACAACTTGCTGATAATATTGCAATGCACATTGCAGCCATGAACCCAAATTTTGTATCAATGGAAAATATTACACCAGAAGAAAAAGAAAAAATTACTGCGGCTATGCAGGACGAAGTTGCAACTATGCAAAAACCAGAAGATGTAAAAGCAAAAATTCTTGAAGGTAAAGTCAATGATTATTTCAAAGAAAAAACACTTTTGGAACAATCTTATGTAAAGAATCCTGATATCACGATTAAAGTTCTCATCGAAGAAGCTATTCAAAAAATTGGTGAGAAGATCGAAGTAAGTCGTTTTATTCGTTATGGTATACTCGAATCATAGTAACCGTATCATAATTTAAAAACCCGTATGTTTTTTATTTACATTTTTATTGGTTCAATTCTAGGGATGACAATCCTTTTAGTGCGCGCTTATAAAAATCATGCGGGTGTTAGTTTTCGTTTGCAAAACACTGATTATTGGTTTAGTATAGACGTGGCAAAAGTTAAACGGCGGGTGCAAACAAATTTTCATCGACTTTCGCGCCCCATTGTCCGTAGTGCATTACATAAATTACTTGAAGTATATTTACGAAGTATCGATTATGTTCGACACATGCTCCGTAAACATATCAAAGCCTTGTTACACTATTATGCCGAAGAACATGATCGGTTATACCATGTGCAACCGTCGAGATTCTTAGCAGAGATGCACGCACATAAACAAGAAACCAAGAGTGGAAAAAAAGAAAGTCTAAAATCTCTCGATGAATATTCACAATAAAAACCATAGTATTAAAGATGCATTTCAAGGAGCACATTAACAAATTAATACATTCTTTATTAAGAGCCGGAGTAGCTCAGTTGGTAGAGCAACCGCCTTGTAAGCGGTAGGTCACGAGTTCGAGTCTCGTCTCCGGCTCTTAATAAAGAATAACCAATATTGCAAAATATATTTTTGTTGGTGCGCTTTCGAGTCTCGTCTCCGATTCTTAGTAAAGAAAATTCTTATTGGTGCGTTTTCGAATTTTGTTTCTAACTTCAATTTCCCTAAAGCCTTGCTTTGGGGAAACATCAAAAGCCCGCATATCGCGGGCTTTTGATGTGATTATTTCCTAGAAACAATTCTAGAGACGTACTGGTAGAGAGCACGAATGACTAACTCCTTCGTCTGATTGTTGATTATCCGTAAAATAGAGACTTATATTTTGACTATTTGATAATTGAGCGGTATTTAAAATCGTAACAGAGAATGGTTTTGGTGTGGTATTCATCCATTCACCCGAAAGTGTAAGAATTTGAGGAGCACTTATCGCAACACCTGCTGAATTTTTCACAACAACCGTTCCAGCTTCACCTTCAAACACAATCCATGGATTTGGTGAAAATATTGTTCCTGTAGGATGAATGATACCCGATACAGTTAAAGGAAATGTTACTTGAGCATTTTGTTGTGGTGATGTAATCGTAATTCCAGCACAAGAAAGCTGACTATTTTCATCATCTGAATTTTCAAGAGATGAACCAATTTTAAAGGTTGCATCTGAATTATCAAAAATTGATAAAGCAGAATTATCAAATCCACCTCGTGGAACACCAACAACAACTTCGTAATTCGAACCAACTGGTAACGATTCCGAGCTTATCTTTTCAATGCCATCATTTTCAGTACCATTTTCTGCAAAAAATCCAAATACTTGTGGAGATCTACTATATACATTAATTTCGAGCAGAGTATCGGAAGACATATTGCAACTCGTCCATGTTACAGAAATAGGCTCTCCAACATTGTATGATTCACCTCCGTTTGGACTCAAAACTTTGATATATGGAGCGGTGTTTGAATTACAGGCGACTGTTCCCCTTCCTGCTCCCGACTCTGAATTACCTCCTGTACTTGATTCAGAATTTCCCTGTCCTGTTGGTGGTGTTATTGCATCTATACCCTCATCAACAAACTCTTGTTCTTCTTCTGGTTTTTCTCCTGAAGCACTTCCGTTATTTTCTAATTCTTTAATTTTCGCTTCAAGTTGAGCAATTCGAGTGAGAAGTGATTGAATCTTTGCGTCAACATCATTTTTGACTTCAGCTTGTCTTTCAAGTGCTCGATCAATGGCTTCTTGTGCAATTGGATTTTTAATTCTTGCTTGCGCTTCAGTGAGCGCTTCAACTCGATAAGAAGCAGTTGCTGATAGTTCTTCTAATTTGTCTTCTTGTAATTGATCGTCGGAAATACGAGAAGCAAAGTCTGATGCTTTCCTAGTGTCATCATCTGACTTTTGGAAGTAACTTTGAGCAGTAGTGGTGTCTCCTGCTTCAAGCTTTTCTCGTGCAATGTCAAAATTACGCTTTGAAAAGTCTTGCAGTTTTTCTGATTTCCGTTCTGCGTTAAAAGTAAAGAAAAGACCGAGTCGTTCAAAGAACGATACGGGTTGCGCGTCAATCTCGACAGTTGCGCTTCCTGATGCATTTATTCCTGTACTTCCTGTTTGGGCGTATGCCATACTCGTTCCCAATGCAAATACAAGTGCAAGAGAAAATATAATAGACACAATAGTGTTTTTTATTGTCATAATATATGTGTATTGATAAATTAATAATGTGACTTTGACCTATGGAGTAGTATATACCTCATAAAAGAACAATGTAATGTACCTACAGTACATATGACGGCTAACAGTTTGGATACTTAGAGATGAAAACTACTCGTTGTACAAAAAGAATCAAAAGAAATTCTATCGGTTATGTTAATCATTCTCTTTCACAATCACAGGTTTTGCATATGCAAGATCAAAGACTTCATCAATACGTATTTGTTCAACAAATTCTGGAACATGCGAAACAAGTATCATTGCACCTTCATAGCGATCAAGCGCTTTTGCAATAACAGGCAAATGGCGGAAATTAATGTGGTTTGTCGGTTCATCGAGAATAAGCAGTCCCGGACGTTCCAATACTAAACGTGCAAAAGCAACAAGTCCTTTTTGCCCTTCAGATAAATTACCAATTCTTGTATTAATAATATCTCCCGTAATAAGAAAACTGGCAGCAACGGCTCGCATATATTCTTCATCAACAGCTCCCGTCACCTCGCGTAATACTTGATCTAATGATTCACGAACTGTATGTTCAAAATTAAGTGTTGAAAAATCTTGACGATAATAACCAACACGAATACCCGAAGTAATTTTCGCACCTTCTGCTGTGCCTTTTGCAAGTGATTCAAGAAGCGTACTTTTTCCAATACCATTAGGACCTGA
>Ga0172368_10004213_pt1 | contig 16779 bp, 20 predicted proteins | sample Lak11m_FD_114540 | JGI IMG/M metagenome (GOLD analysis project Ga0172368, IMG submission 114540) | Freshwater microbial communities from Kabuno Bay, South-Kivu, Congo - kab_022012_11m | ecosystem: Environmental > Aquatic > Freshwater > Lake | place: Democratic Republic of the Congo: South-Kivu...
CGCGCTAAACCTCCCGGCTTAACTCCGCATCCGCTAACCTTCGATTCTCGGCCAGCAAACCCAATACACCCCGCAACCTCTCCAAGCACCCACACCTATCGGTTGTCTGTTTTTTAAAGAACATTGTTGCCAAGCAACGAAGCCCACCATTATACAGCCTGATCAACCAGGGTCAACACTTTTTCAAAAATATTTTACGCAAGTCGATCGTTTTCTCGCGAACAGGATCAATCAGTCCAGTGTGATTCGCGCAAATTTGCGCTTGCCGACTTGCACTACCACGCTAACGCCAGCCTTCAGCGTCAGATTCTTGTCCGAAATTTTCTCGCCATCCAGGCGCACCCCGCCTTGGTCAATCATGCGCAACGCGTCCGAGGTGCTCGGCGTCAGGTTCGAGAGTTTCAATATCTGGGCGATTGGCAAGCTGCCATCGACCGTCGCCAAGTTGACCGCAGGCATGTCGTCGGGCAACACGCCACGCCGGAACCGCGCCTCGAATTCCGCCTGCGCTTCGTCCGCAGCTTGCTGATCATGAAAGCGAGCGACGATCTCTTTCGCCAGCAGCACCTTTACATCGCGCGGATTACGTCCTACCTGGATCTCCTGCTTGAACTTGGCAATCTCTTCTACCGCGCGGAACGAGAGCAGTTCAAAATAACGCCACATCAGCTCATCGGATATCGACATCAGCTTGCCAAAAATATCGCGCGGCGATTCGGCGATGCCGACGTAGTTGCCGAGCGATTTGGACATTTTATTGACGCCGTCGAGTCCTTCCAGCAGCGGCATCATCAGGACGCATTGCGGCGCTTGGCCGTAATGCTTCTGCAGCTCTCGCCCCACCAGTAAATTGAATTTCTGATCCGTGCCGCCAAGTTCGACATCTGCTTTCATGGCGACCGAATCGTAACCCTGGCACAGCGGATAGAGGAACTCGTGGATGGCGATGGGCTGATTGTTGGCGTAACGCTTGGAGAAATCGTCGCGTTCCAGCATCCGGGCAACTGTCTGTAACGCAGCGATGCGTATCATGCCTGCCGCACCGAGAGATTCGAACCAGGTCGAGTTGAAGCAGATCTCGGTCTTTTCCGGATCGAGAATCTTGAATACCTGCTTCTGGTAGGTCTTGGCATTGTCCAGAATCTGCTCGCGCGACAGTGGCGGTCGCGTGGCGTTCTTGCCTGATGGGTCGCCGATCATGCCGGTGAAATCGCCGATCAGGAACATGATGTGATGGCCGAGTTCCTGGAAATGACGCAATTTGTTGATCAGTACCGTATGACCCAGATGCAGGTCGGGGGCGGTTGGATCAAAACCGGCCTTGATGCGCAACGGGCGGCCGCTTTTGAGTTTCTCGACAAGTTCGGCTTCTACCAGCAGATCGTCGCTGCCGCGTTTGATGCGTGCAAGCTGTGATGCAATGTCAATGTCCATGGAACTACCCAGAGTCAAATGGAGGTATCGGCCTGCGCAGGTTTTTGCTACACTCGCCGCGACTATTGCGCCGTACTTCGGATGATTGATCGGGCTGGAATTTTAGCGCATCCCCGGGTCATTCGCCGTCCCAGAATAGAGACACCCCTGCTGTTGCAGACATTGCGGGCATTGTTTTATCGACCAATCGTAATTTCACATCATGGCAACACCAGATTTGATCGTCGGCCTAATGTCTGGCACCAGCCTCGACGGGGTGGATGGGGTTCTGGTTAACTTTGCGACAGCAGTGCCGGTTGTTAAAGCTACTGTCTACACGCCTTATGCGCCCGATCTGCGGCAGCGGATACTTGGTCTGCACCAGCCGGGGCAGGACGACCTCCATGAGGCAGCCTTGGTCGCCAACCAACTCGCAGGAATTTATTCGCAAGCAGTGAATCGACTATTACGCGAGGCGGGTGTTTCACCGTTGGCGGTAAAAGCGATCGGATGCCACGGTCAGACAGTGCGCCACCTTCCGCAACGGGGCTACACGCTTCAATTGAACAATCCGTCCCTGCTGGCCGAAATGACCGGCATCGCCGTAGTGTCCGACTTTCGCAACCGCGATATCGCGGCTGGCGGACAGGGAGCTCCGCTGGTTCCCGCGTTTCATGCCGCCTTGTTCCGCGATGAGCGGATCCATCGCGCGATACTCAATCTGGGCGGCATCGCCAATCTGACCAACCTCGCACCGAGACGGGCAACCGAAGGCTTCGACTGTGGTCCGGCAAACATGCTCCTGGATGCCTGGGCGGAAAAGCATCTGGGTTGCCGCTATGACGAGGCGGGAAAGTGGGCCGCACAAGGGTGCGTGTTGCCAGGGCTGTTGGCACAATTGCTGAGCCATGATTTTTTTTCGGTGAAACCACCGAAGAGCTGCGGCAGAGAACAGTTCAACCTGGCTTGGTTGCAAGGATTATTGTCTGGTGACGAGCATGCAGTTGACGTTCAGGCGACCCTGTCAGCATTGACTGCAAGCTGCGTTCAGCAGGCGGTTACACGGTGGTGCGGCAAAGTGGAAGAAATTTTTGTCTGCGGCGGCGGGGCGTATAACATGCATCTACTGAAGGAAATTCAGGAAGTGTTGCCGCAAACCCGGCTCGCAACAACCGCTGCGCTGGGCCTGGCGCCTGACTGGGTGGAAGCCGTGGCATTTGCCTGGCTAGCCCAGCGCACTTTGTCTGGACAACCGGGTAACCTGCCGGAAGTGACCGGGGCAAAAGGGTTGCGGGTGCTCGGAGGAATCTACCCAAAATGACAAAGGGATGCTCGCGCATCCCTTTGTGTGACTCAGTGCCTAACCTGTCAGACGGAGAACGAAGAGCCGCAACCACAGGTTGACGTGGCGTTTGGATTCTTGATCACGAACTGCGAGCCTTCCAGACCTTCGGAATAATCGATCTCTGCACCCACGAGATACTGGTAACTCATCGGGTCAATCAATAGCGTTACCCCGGCTTTTTCGAGAACGGTGTCGTCGTCATTTTTCACTTCATCGAACGTGAAGCCATACTGGAAGCCAGAGCATCCGCCACCACTGACAAACACGCGCAGCTTCAGATCGGGGTTCCCTTCTTCCGTGATCAACTCTTTTACCTTGTTGGCTGCGCTATCTGTGAACAGCAAAGGCATACTCATGTCGGTGGGTGCATTCATGTTCAGCTCCTATGAAATTTGTATCAGTGTCAATTATCTAGGTATTCAGCAAAACAGTCAATTGCTGGACGCCAGCTTCAGTTCTACGGTTTTTGCGCCTACTCCCTGATGCACCAGACGTCCTTGCACCACGGCACCCAAATGCATTTCGATGGTGTTGTATTGAACATCTCCTGTGACTCGGGCATGGGCTTGAAGTTCCAGCATTTCGCTGGAAAATAGCGGGCCGATCACGGTACCGTTGATCACCAGATGGGAAACTCTGATTTCGCCTTCAATCCGGGCATGTTCGCTGATTACCAGCGTGCTGTGCTGTTCGCCAGAATTGCTGGTCACGTTGCCCTTAATTTCGCCATCAACCCTGAGACCGCCTTCGAACGTGACATCGCCCGCGACCTTGGTTCCCGCTCCGATCAGGCTGTCGATTCGCCCCGGTGGTTTGCCGGCTTTTTTGAGAAACATCAAGACTCCCTTCTACAGTGAAACGTTCCTCGACGCCTTGACCACGCCGCCTTGCAGCAGACGAACCTCCAAACTCTTGATACGTGCGCTTTGTGGAATCAGGAAAGTACCCTGAATATGCCGGAAACGTTTGAAGCTGACGTTGTATTGCTGAGAATTTGCTTCTGCCTGAGACGGCAAAAGGATCATAACATTTTTGCCGTCCTGCAGCGTATTCAGCGCCAGTTGCAAATTGCCCTTGAACTCAACATCCTTTTTGTTGCCTTGGAGTGCGACCAGCATTCTGTATCGATAGGCATTGCCTGCATCACCATTAGGCTCAACGCGAAGCTGGTTGATGCTGATGCTGCCTTCCTGTCCGTCGGCCAGGGCAAGATTCTCATAAACCGACATGTCTTCCTTGAGCCGCGCATTTTCCTCTTCCAGCAATTTGACCTGGCTGGAGAGCTGCTGTTGAGCGGTATGCTCGATTTGCAGCTTGCTTTCGCTCGCATCGGCCTGACTGCGCAATTGCACCAGTTCCTTTTTAAGTTCCGCAGTCCTGGTGCGCAGCATATCCAGTTCCTGCTCTGTTTCGCTGCGGTCGAATCCCGCGAAGCGTCGCCCGGCATCATATATCCATGTTCCCAGTGACAAAGTCACCACAAGAATCAGCAATACGCTCAGGACGCGCCAGTACCAGGGCAGATGCGCCCTGACCGCCACCCGTGGTGCGGAAATCCCGAATCGACTGCGCCAGCGGCGCAGGATCAGGGCAATACGGGAATTTGCGTAAGTCCTGCGCACTCGCTGCAACCGAACATCAGGTTCATGTTTTGCACGGCTTGCCCGGCTGCTCCCTTCACCAGATTGTCAATGACAGACAGAACCACCAGCGTATCGCCGCCTTGTGGTCGGTGGACGGCAATCCGACACGTATTGGCAGCTCGCACCGAACGCGTTTCGGGGTGACTGCCAGGAGGGAGCGCATCGACAAATGGCTCTTCCTTGAAGCGCCTTTCGAACAGCGCCTGGAAGTCCTCTTCGCGAGTAATGCGCGCATACAGCGTGGCGTGGATGCCACGTAGCAAGGGAGTCAAATGCGGGACAAAAGTCAGGCCAACCGAACGTCCGGCCATCTCGGACAGTCCTTGCCTGATTTCAGGCAGATGCCGATGACCGGGAACGCCGTACGCCTTGAAGTTGTCGGATGCCTCGGCGAACAGCAGGTGGGTCTCCGCCTTGCGCCCGCCACCGGTCACGCCCGACTTGGCATCGGCGATGAGGTGGCTGATATCGACCAGGCCGGCTTCAACCAGCGGCAGGAAACCGAGCTGGACTGCGGTCGGATAGCAACCCGGATTGGCGACCAGTCGGGCAGAGCGGATTTTTTCGCGGTTTACTTCGGGCAACCCGTACACAGCCTCGGCGACCAGTCCGGGACAGGCATGCGCCATCGCATACCATTTTTCCCAGAGTGCAACGTCGCGAATGCGAAAGTCGGCGGCGAGATCGATCACGCGCACACCCGCCGCCAGCAATTCCGGCGCCTGCTTCATGGCGATGCCGTTGGGCGTGGCGAAAAACACCAAGTCGCATTCCGTCAAGGGCGCCTTGGCCGGGTCGACAAACTTCAAAGCCACGCGTCCGCGCAAACTCGGAAACATGTCGGCCACTGCCGTACCTGCCTCGCCGCGCGAGGTAATGGTAAGCAGTTCAACGTCCGGATGCTGTGCCAGCAGACGCAGCAACTCGACGCCCGTGTATCCGGTTCCACCGACAACACCGACTTTAATCATGTCCTCTCCAGAGAGATATCCGTTAATGGTAAGCCAAAAACCATGGGCAGGCGGCTAATTCCAGGGGGTAGTGATGAAAAAGCCGCCCGGAGGCGGCTTTCTTCGAGCGCCCGATTGACAGATTGGGCGGGTACGACGATCAGCGCTTGGAGAACTGTTTGCGCCGGCGTGCTTTGTGGAATCCAACCTTTTTTCGCTCGACCTCGCGCGCATCACGCGTGACGAACCCGGCTTTGGAGAGCGCCGGTTTGAGTGTTGCATCATACGAGATCAAGGCCCGCGAAATACCGTGGCGGACTGCACCGGCCTGGCCGGATTCTCCGCCGCCGACGACATTCACCATGATGTCGAAAGTTCCGTTGTGCTGGGTCAGTTCGAGCGGTTGACGCACCACCATGCGACCTGTTTCGCGCGAGAAGAATTCATCAACAGGTTTGTCATTGACCATGAATTTCCCCGAGCCATTCTTGATGAAGACGCGAGCGATTGCCGTTTTGCGACGGCCAGTGCCATAGTAATAGTTCGCTGCCATGGGGTTCCCTATCAAACAACCAGCGGTTTGGGTTGCTGCGCGGTATGTGGATGTTCGGTACCGGCGTAGCACTTCATTTTTTTCAGCATTGCGTAACCCAGCGGACCTTTGGGCAGCATGCCCTTGACAGCCTTTTCCAGGATGCGGCCAGGAAAGCGTTTCTGCAGCTTGGCGAAATTGGTTTCCCGGATGCCGCCAGGGTAGCCACTGTGGCGATAGTACATTTTGGCTTCGGCCTTGTTGCCGGTGACGCGCAGCTTTTCGACATTGACGACGACGATGTAATCACCGGTATCGACGTGCGGCGTATATTCGGTCTTGTGCTTGCCGCGCAGACGGGCTGCAATGGTGGTGGCCAGGCGTCCCAGCACCTTGTCAGTGGCGTCGACGACGAACCAGTCGCGCTTGACTTCGTGCGGTTTGGCAGAAAAAGTTTTCATGAATTCCTCGACTTCCCTTATTTTCCCGGTCCGTCCAGGATGAGACGGGCGCAATTCGGAAACCGCAAATTCTAGGGCATTTTTGAGCTACGTGTCAAACCAAAGTGGACTTTTTGGGAAACGCAGAGGTTTGCGCGGGGCTAATCGAGGCAGACACGGATAACAGTTGCCGCGCACAACGACGCTACAATTGAGCAATTGTTACCCGAGGAAAACCCATGGAATGCAAGGTCAGCTGGCTCAATGGCAAGAGTTTCATCGCTGAAACCGGGAGTGGCCATCTCCTGGCGATGGATGGTGCGCCGGAAGCCGGCGGCCGGAATCTGGCGCCACGTCCAATGGAAACAGTGCTGGCCGGAACGGGGGGGTGCACTGCCTTCGATGTCGTCATGATCCTGCAGAAGTCCCGACAGGAAGTCACGGGATGTGAAGTCAGCCTGCGTGCGGAACGCGCCGACGCCGACCCGAAAGTGTTTACCCGAATTCACATGCATTTCATCGTAAAGGGACGAAGGCTCAAGCCGGATGCCTTGGAGCGCGCGATCAAGCTTTCGGCGGAAAAATATTGTTCGGCCTCGATCATGCTGGGAAAGACAGCCACGATTACGCACGATTGGGAAATCGTGGAAGAATCGTCTTAAACGTAATAAGCGGCCTTCGTCATGACTTTCGAGGTCAGTTGCATCGCCAGTTTTACCGGCGCTGGCAGTTCCTGTGCGCCGAGGCGGACGGCAGTGGCGGCGTGACTTTTTTCATCGATCCGCATCTGTTCGAGAATTTCCCAGGAACGGCGGTCTTCCTGGGGCAGGCGCGCCTTGTGGTCTTCAAGATGTGCTTCGACTTGTTTTTCGGTTTCGGCGAGGAAGCCAAGATTCCAGGCGTCGCCAAATTTACCGGCGATCACGCCCATGGCGAGCGCACCGCCGTACCAAAGCGGGTTGAGCAAACTCTTGCGCCCTCCCAATTCGGCGATGCGGCTTTCGGTCCAGGCCAGGTGTTCGGTTTCTTCTTGCGCTGCCTGCTGAAGCGCCTCTTTGATCGATGCGTCGCGCGAGGTCAGCGCTTGCCCCTGATACAAGGCTTGAGCGCAGATTTCCCCGCAATGATTGACGCGCATCAGAGCGGCAGTGTGCTTGCGTTGAGCATCGTCCATTGCGGCTTCGGGCAGGTCTGCGCCAGGCAGCGGCCGCAGCGAGGATGCCGGCGCAAAGACGGTGCGCAAAGCCTGGTCGAATTCTTTGATGAGGCGATCAATCATGGCTTCTCGTAGCGTTGAACATCGGGGTGCCTACCGCGACGCAATGCATCGATCCCTTCCGCCGCTGAATTTAGTGTGCGACTTCCCGGACAGAAGAAATTACGGGCAAGTGCCGCATGCTGGCTATTTAGCGTTTTGTTTTCGATGTCGCGCCATTCGCTGATACGGGCTCTTGACCAGGTTTCGTCGCTGCGTCCTATGGCATACAACCGAACTTGCCGGGGGTCACAGCGTATGCTTTCGTAATTGATATTGGTCGCACCGCCGGATGTCTTGATCACCATCGTGTAATGCACCACACCTTCTTTGTCTACGCTCAGCGAAGCGGGGTCGATGAAAAAACGATTGCTGGTCATTTCGCCGACGTAGAATTCGATCAGACTCTCCTGCTTTGGAAACGCCGGCAGAAGCAGTTCTTGTTCGGAGTATTTCTGTTGCGGCGATGCTTCCTCGCCAATCTTCTTGCCAGCCGACCCGCACCCGACAAGCAGAAGAAGGCAGCCAATCCAGACCAGATGACGCATATCAGTTTTCGACCGTGGCGGAACTGCCCCATCCCGGCTTCATCCGGCCGGAATGCAGGAACAGATGCCGTGCCAGTTCCGTCAGCGCTTGCTGATACACGCCGCGCTTGAATCCGATCACCGCATCCAGTGGAACCCAGTATTCGCTCCAGCGCCAGGCGTCGAATTCCGGATGATCGCTGGCGCGCAGACTGACGTTGCAGTCGCGGCCAATCAGGCGCAGCAAGAACCAGATTTGTTTTTGCCCCCGGTATGTCTTGCGCCATTCCCTGCGCACCCAGTGACGGGGGACGTCATAGCGCAACCAGTCACGGGTGCGCCCGAGAATCTCGACATGCTCAGGCAGCAGGCCTATTTCTTCGTGCAATTCGCGATACATTGCCTGCTCAGGCGTTTCGCCCTTGTCAATTCCGCCTTGTGGAAATTGCCAGGAATGCTCGCGTATGCGTTTACCCCAGAAGACTTCATTACGGCCATTCACCAAGATTATGCCGACGTTCGGGCGATAGCCTTCACGGTCCAGCATTTCAATACCTTCAATTCTTTAATATCGTTGCGCCCATTTTTTCATATTTCTTGGCGGAATAGAAGGTCTATATTCCGCGCGATCGCGATAAAGCCCTTGCCTTGGCTTGTCTGGCGCAGGCACGCGGTAGAATTCGCATTCTTAAAGCCTTCGTAACCCGGATTTCGCCATGCGCGCCAGTCAATTTTTTCTCGCCACTCTCAAGGAAGCCCCGTCCGACGCCGAGATCGTCAGCCATCAGCTAATGCTGCGCGCCGGTTTGATTCGGCGTCTGGCCGCCGGTATCTATACCTGGATGCCGCTGGGTCTGCGGGTCTTGCGCAAGGTCGAGGCGATTGTGCGCGAGGAAATGAATCGCGCCGGAGCGATCGAATTGTTCATGCCGGCGGTTCAGCCGGCGGAGTTGTGGCAGGAATCCGGACGCTGGGAAAAATACGGCCCCGAGCTGTTGCGTTTCAAGGATCGTCACCAGCGCGAGTTTGTCGTTGGCCCTACCCACGAGGAGGTGATTACCGACATCGTACGCCGCGACATTAAGAGCGCGCGTCAGTTGCCGCGCCATTTCTACCAGATTCAGACCAAGTTCCGCGATGAAATCCGGCCGCGGTTCGGCGTCATGCGCGGACGCGAGTTCCTGATGAAAGATGGCTACTCTTTTCACGTCAACTTCGAGGATCTGCAGCGCGAATACCAGAACATGTACGCCACCTACACCCGCATCTTCACCCGGCTCGGGCTAAAGTTCCGCGCCGTGGCGGCAGATACCGGATCGATCGGCGGTACCGGTTCCCATGAGTTCCATGTGCTGGCGGACTCAGGTGAAGACGCCATCGCCTTTTGTCCGGACTCCGACTATGCGGCGAACGTCGAACTCGCCGAAGCGATGTCACCGGCCTCGGCGCGGATCGCTCCCGGAGCCCCGTTGGAGAAGGTGGCCACGCCCGGCATGACCCGTTGCGAGGACGTGGTCGAATTTCTCAAGCTGCCCTTGACCCAAAGCGTCAAGGCGATTGCCGTGGTGCGCGTGGAGGATGGGGAATCGCATTTCGCGCTGCTGCTGGTGCGCGGCGACCACGCCCTGAACGAGATCAAGGCTCAGAAGGTGATCGGCGAATTTCGCTTTGCCCAGGAGCAGGAAATCATCCAGGCTCTCGGCTGCAAGCCAGGCTACATCGGTCCGGTCTTTTCACGCGATGCCGACGTGCCGGTGATTGCGGATCGTTCCGTGGCAGCCATGAGCGATTTTGTCTGCGGCGCCAATGAAGAAGGCTACCATCTTGCCCATGTCAATTGGGGGCGGGATCTGCCGGAGCCGCAGCAGGTCGCTGACCTCCGCAACGTAGTCGAGGGCGATCCTTCACCAGATGGCAAGGGAGTGCTCGGGCTTTGTCGCGGTATCGAAGTCGGCCATATTTTCCAGTTGCGCACCAAGTACGCCGAGGCGCTCAAATGCAGTTTCATCGACGAATCCGGCAAGTCGCAGATCATGGAAATGGGTTGCTACGGCATCGGCATTACCCGCATTGTCGGCGCCGCCATCGAGCAATGCCATGATGCGCGCGGCATCGTTTTCCCGGCGACGATTGCGCCTTTTGCTGCGGTCATCGTGCCGATGGGTTACGCCAAGTCCGAGGCCGTGCGCAATGCAGCGGATTCGCTCTACGCCAAACTCATTGCGACAGGTGTCGATGTCATTCTCGACGATCGCGATGAGCGTCCCGGCGTGATGTTTGCCGATTGGGAACTGGCGGGTATCCCGCACCGTTTCGTGGTCGGCGAGCGTGGCCTGAAAGAGGACAAGATCGAATACAAGGGTCGCAGCGATGCCGAAGCCAGCATGCTGCCGGCCAAGGAACTGGATGGTTTTATTCGCGAGCGCCTATGCAATTGATGCAATGTTGCAAAAATGTGCCAGCGCTGCTGGTAATGGTCGCCTTGTTTCTGGGGGGCACCAGCGCGGCCCAGGCCGGTAACCAGCGCTACGAGCCGCTTGCTGCCAGCGTACAGGCAGTGCTTCAGGCGGCAGTCTCCGATCGCGCTTCACCCGATCCGGAGTTTCCCAGCATCATGGAAAAAATCGACTGGCTCACGGAGATGTCGCGTCGACTGGAAAAGCGCATGCCTGACCGTGCCGCACGTATCGAGTTCCTCAAGACGGTGTATTACGAGGCCAAGCGTGCCGGGCTCGATCCGCAACTGGTGCTCGGCTTGATTCAGGTCGAGAGCGGATTCAAGAAATACGCGGTTTCGCAGGCGGGAGCACGCGGCTATATGCAGGTGATGCCGTTCTGGGTCAAACTGATCGGACAAAAGGACAACAACCTGTTCCATCTGCGCATCAATTTGCGTTATGGCTGCACCATCCTGCGGCATTACCTGGACATGGAGAAAGGCGATCTGTTTCGGGCGCTGGGGCGCTACAACGGTAGTCTGGGCCAGCCGGATTATCCCAATTTGGTCCGTGCCGCGTGGGAAAAACATTGGCACTGGATCCAGCAACCGACCCTGCTTGGCCAGAACTAACTTCAATTCCGGTTGGAAGTACGGAGGCTGTTCAAGGTTGCGCTCGGTGTGATTGCTTCTGGATCGAGGAGGCAATGCAGTATCGTCGGATGCCCGCTGGCTAGGGCGCGCTGCAGGGCTGGGGCGAATTCTGCCGTGGTTGCGACGCGTTCGCCGCAGGCGCCGTAAGCCTGTGCCAAAGCTGCGAAATCGGGATTGCGCAAGGCAGAACCAATGACCCGGCCGGGGTATGCGCGTTCCTGGTGCATGCGTATCGTGCCGAACATCCCGTTGTCGAGCAGGATGACGATGATCGACAATCGGTACTGAACCGCCGTGGCGAGTTCCTGACCGTGCATCAGGAAGTCCCCGTCGCCGGCGAAAACCACGACGCTGCGATTGGGGTAGAGCCGCTTGGCGCCAATTGCCGCAGGCACGCCATAGCCCATCGATCCGCTGGTGGGTGCCAGTTGCGTGCCGAAGTGACGAAAGCGCCAGAAACGGTGCACCCAACTGGCAAAATTGCCGGCACCGTTGCAGAGAATGGTGTCGGCCGGCAGTGTCTGCGCCAGCGTCTGCATGAGTTGCCCCATCTGAAGTTGGCCGGGAATGCGGATCGGTCGCGGATCGCTCCAGACCAGATAGTCCTGGTGCGCCGCCTGTGTCCATTCCCTCCAGGGGCAGGTCGTCGGCGCAGCGAGCCGCGCGAGCGCGGCGGCGAATGCAGCGGGTGTTGATTGAATGGCCAACTCCGGCTGATACAACTTGCCCAGTTCTCCGGCATCGGCATGAACATGCACCAGACTCTGGGCCGGGGCCGGGATGTTGATCAGTTCATAGCCCTGCGAAGGTATCTCCGAGAAACGCGTGCCCAACAGCAGCAGCAAGTCGGCTTGGCGCACCCGTTCGGCCAGCCTGGGGTTGATGCCAATGCCGATGTCGCCGGCATAGCAGTCGTGGTCATGGTCAAACAGCATTTGTCGACGAAACGAGCAGGCGACAGGCAGCGAGAAGCGTTCGGCAAACGTCCGGACATCGGCCACGGCTCCGGCAGACCAGCGGCTGCCCCCCAGAACCATCAGCGGCCGGCATGCCTGCGTCAGCTTTTCCTGCAGCGCGCGCAGGTCGGCATCGCCCGGATAGAGCTGCGCTGCGGAACAGGGCAAGGCATCGCTTACTGAGGTTTCTTCGCTCAGCATGTCCTGCGGCAAGGCCACCACCACCGGACCCGGACGGCCGGACATGGCAGTCAGGAACGCCCGCGATACGAGTTCCGGGATGCGGGCCGGGTTGTCGATTTCGACCACCCACTTGGCCATGCTGCCGAACACGGCCCGGTAATCGAGTTCCTGGAAGGCCTCGCGCCACCGCATGGCGCGCGCCACCTGTCCAACGAACAGAATCAGCGGCGTCGAATCCTGTTGGGCAATGTGCACGCCGGCGGCGGCATTGGTGGCCCCCGGGCCGCGCGTGACGAAGCAGGTGCCGGGCCGGCCGGTCAGCTTGCCCTGGGCTTCGGCCATCATTGCCGCACCGCCCTCCTGACGGCAGACGGTCAGTGCGATGGGCGAGTCATGCAGGGCGTCGAGTACCGCGAGAAAGCTCTCGCCGGGAACGCAGAACACGTGCTGCACGCCCTGCACAGCGAGTTGGTCCAGGAGGACCCGGGCACCGCTGCGAGGGTGTGGAGTCACTGCCATGATGAGATTGCTTCGCTAGGTTCGGAGCGATTCGACGAGGTCGATGTATTGCTGCATTGCGGCTTCCCTGGCTGTGCCCTTGAGTGCATCCCAGGCGTCGAACTTGGCGCGTCCGATCATGTCGCTGAAGCCGGGACGTTCTCCCGAAGCATCGCCCGTCGATCCCTGTTTGTAGAGCGCATATAGGCGCAGCAAGGTCATGTTGTCCGGACGCTCGGCCAGTGTTTTTGAGGCTGCTACGGCCGCCTCGAATTCTGTTTGAAGGCTCATGGTAATTGACTGTTGCCGTCGTTGTTTGAACCGCGCGCTTTCGGCGGAAATCTTTGCGGCAGTTGCTCGCCTTCGCCATAGCCCTTGAGCCACGCCCGGCCGTTATCCGAATCAGGCGCGTAGGGATTTTCCTTGGGCTGTCGCAACTGACCTGCCTTGTGGCCTTCCGCCCATGCTCTTTGTTCTGGTGTCAGCATAATAAAGTTCTCATCTCCGAATTGATTTATTACCCGGGTGTTGCCCCCCACGCCGTCTCTAAAGTAGCTAACGCATCTTGAGCGCATTGCTGAGCCGCACATAGTCGGCAACGCCCAGTTCTTCGGCGCGGCTGGTCGGCTGGATTCCGAGCCGGGCGAGTTCGTCATTATCGATCAATTCCTTGAGCGTATTGCGCAGCATCTTGCGGCGCTGGCCGAAGGCGGTCGCCACGATTTTTGCAAATGCGGCGTCATGCACGCTGGACCGGTCTGCAGCCGGCAGCGGCGTCATACGCACGATGGCCGAGGCCACCTTGGGTGCCGGTGCGAAGGCTTCGGGCGGAACCGGAAACAGCCGCTCCATCGCGAAGCGATATTGCAGCATGACCGACAGACGTCCGTATTCGTGACCGCCCGGAGGAGACACCATGCGGTCGACCACTTCCTTCTGCAACATGAAATGCATGTCGCGAAGCCGGTCGGCATAGCCTGCCAGATGGAACAGCAAGGGCGTGGAAATGTTGTAGGGCAGATTGCCCACCACGCGCAGGCCGGACTCACCGGAGTTGAGTTCAAAAAAATCGAACTTGAGCGCGTCTCCCTCATGGATGGTAAGCCGGGACGGAGGGAAACGTCCGCGCAGCCTTGCGATGAGGTCGCGGTCGATCTCGACGACATGCAGATGCTCGACCTGTTCCAGCAACGGTTCCGTCAGTGCGCCCAGTCCCGGACCGATTTCGACGAGAGTTTCCCCCGGCTGGGGCGCGATGGCGGCAATGATCCGGGTGACGATCTCGCGGGAGATCAGGAAGTTCTGCCCGAAGCGCTTGCGTGCGACGTGTTTCATCCGTCTTGCGACGCTTTGCCCCACATCATCGGCTCAAGCTGATCGCGGTGTCGATGGCGGCGATCAGGCTGCGCGGATTGGCACGCCCGGTGGCAGCGAGGTCGAGTGCCGTGCCATGGTCGACGGAAGTTCGCACGATCGGCAGTCCCAGCGTGATGTTGATGCCGGTTTCGAACGCGGCATACTTCAATACGCCCAGTCCCTGGTCGTGATACATCGCCAGTTGCGCGTCCGAGCCGGCCAGCACTTGTTTCGTAAACAAGGTGTCGGCTGGCAGCGGACCGACCAACTGCATGCCGCCGTGTTCGCTGCTGCGCAGTTTCTCCAGCACCGGCGTGATTACCTCGATTTCTTCCCGGCCCATGTGACCGCTTTCGCCCGCATGCGGGTTGAGTCCTGCCACCAGAACGCGCGGGTTCGCGATGTCAAATTTGTTGCGCAGGTCGCCATGCAGGATGCGTATGGTCGTTTCGAGTTCGGTACGGGTGATGGCCGCCGGCACATCCTTCAATGCCAGGTGGGTGGTCGCCAGCGCCACGCGCAGACCCTCGCCGGCGAGCATCATCACTACCCGTGGCGTGGCAGTCCTGTCGGCAAGATATTCGGTATGCCCGGTAAACGGGATGCCGGCATCGTTGATGATGCCTTTGTGCAAGGGTGCCGTGACCATCGCCGCAAATTCGCCCGAGAGGCAACCGTCAATTGCGATATCCAGTATCTCCAGCACATACGCAGCATTGTCCGGATCAAGCTGGCCGGGTGTGCAGGGCACGCGCAATGGCACGTGTCGGATATTCAGCCGTGTTGAATCCAGACCGAGCAGTTGGGCGCGTTGCCGCAGCAGGTCGCGGTCACCCAGAATCGTCAGTTGCCTCGGGAAAGACCGCCCGGCCATGGCCAGGCAGATATCCGGTCCGATCCCGGACGGTTCGCCGGAAGTGACGACGATCACTGGTGAGCGGCCTACTTGGGTTCTTCCAGGCGAAACTCGACGTAGGCACGGTCGCGCATCTGGCGCAGCCAGTCCTGATAGGCCTCGTCGGCCTTGCGCTCGCGTAACGCCTGGCGGGCGAGCAGGCGGCGGCGCTCCGGCGAGGCGTCCTCGACGCGTCGTTCAAGTAGCTGGATGATATGAAAACCAAACTGCGATCGCACGGGCGGGCTGATTTCGTTGATCGCAAGGGCATCCATGGCTTTCTCGAACTCGGCCACCGTATCACCCTGGTAAAGCCAGCCCAGATCGCCGCCTTTGGACGCCGAGAGGTCATTCGAATTGAGGCGTGCCAGCTCGGCAAAATCCGCACCATTGTCGAGCCGCTCTTTGAGACTGATGGCTTTGCGCTGTGCCTCCGCTTCCGGTACCAGTTCGTTGACCTTGATGAGTATGTGGCGTACCCGCGATTGCTTCATAGCCGGTGCGCTTTTGGCTCCGCCGCTTTTTTCGATGAGCTTGACGATATGCAGGGCGGTCGGGCTGCGCAGAATTTCGCTGAATTCTCCGGGTTTAAGCTTTTGCGCCGCTTCCGCATAAAGATTGGGCAGCCTGTCGAGTGAACGCGCACCGATCGAGCCGCCGCTCAGTGCATCCGTGGCATCCGAAAAGGTGGCCGCCACTTTGGCGAAATCATCGCCGCGCTTGAGTTGCGCCAGCGCCTGTTCGGCGCGCGCGCGAACCCGCAGCAATTGCTCGGGACTGGCTTGTTCGGGCAGGCGCAGCAGGATATGTGCAAGTTGCACCTCGTCATTGGCGGCAGTCAGGCTATCGGGGTTCGACAAATAATTGTCGATCTCGCCTTCCGAGACGCTCACGCGGTTTTCCACTTCGCGCTCGCGCAAACGGGCAATCGTCATTTCAACGCGAATTTCTTCGCGGAACCGGGCCCAGCTGATGCCATCCTTTTCCAGCGCAGAACGGAATTCAGCCAAGCTGATCCGGTTGGAGTCGGCAATGCGGCGCAGGGCCGCATCGAGCTGGGAGTCCTCGACCCGGGTGGCGGATTCCTTGGCGAACTGGACCTGGATGCGGTCCAGAATCAGTCGTTCCAGCAACTGCTTTTCCAGCACATCGCGCGGCGGCAACTGGGTGCCCTGCGAGCGCAACTGCTTTTCCACGGTAATCAGCCGCGATCGCAATTCGTATTGGGTGATCACTTCGTCGTTGACCACGGCGATGATGCGGTCCAGTTCCTGGACTTGCGGGGCCGCCTGAGAAGCAGCGCAATATCCCAGCAGGGCCAAGCCGGACAGCAATAAGGTACGCAATGCATTCATGAGAATATAGTCATCCGATCAGGAAACATTCTTGACGTCAATTGGCCGCAAAAGCCGGATCGGCGACCGGCTGGTTGATCCAGCCATAACCGGGGATATTGCGCTTAAGCAGGTCCATCGGATTCGATCCGATGTTGGAAAAACCGTTCAGTTCCAACTGCACGAAAATCGCCGTGCTGGAGTCGCCGGTCGCCGTGGCGATTCTCTGCACTACTACGCGGGAAATCCAGCAGCCGCCATTGTACTCAATCCCGCCCACGGTCTCGATGATGCGATGATCGAGCATGGAATAATTATAGCGGCCGATGCCCGACCAGCCGCCCCACAGCGGCCAGTGTCC
>Ga0172368_10004214_pt1 | contig 16775 bp, 13 predicted proteins | sample Lak11m_FD_114540 | JGI IMG/M metagenome (GOLD analysis project Ga0172368, IMG submission 114540) | Freshwater microbial communities from Kabuno Bay, South-Kivu, Congo - kab_022012_11m | ecosystem: Environmental > Aquatic > Freshwater > Lake | place: Democratic Republic of the Congo: South-Kivu...
AGTTTCACGTCGACTGGACGGTTATCCTCCAACGAAACCAGCCAGTCCAACAGGGCTTTCAGGGCTGGGCGCTGAGGTTGAATGCCGCTGGCAAGGATGTACTGGCGGGAAGGCAGGTGTTCAAATTCCAACGCCAGGGTGTACATGGCATCTGCCGCGTCACCAGCGCCAGCCTGGCAGCGGCGGACCAGGGCCTGGTAGGCCTGTTCGCGCACTTTTAAAATGGGGTGGTTTGCCGCGGCCTGGGCAAGTGCGTAGTAGGCCTCACGCGAGGCCAGTTCTTCAAGGCTGAGGATTGCACCCAACTGGATCAGCAGATCGATTTGGCCGGGCGTAAATTCGGCTGCCTGGGATGGGTCGGATAGAACATTGGCTAAGAGTGAGGGGTTTTGATAAGGAAGCACGGTTTACCATTGCAGCGGGTTGATGCCGCTCAGCTGTATCGATCCATCAGGTAGGATCCAGAGTTCAGCTTCAGGGAGGTTTGCCAGGTCAGCCGGTTGATATCGCCCGGACAGAAAGTGGGCAGTCTTGTTGGAGGAGCCTAAGAGGCCCGAAGCCTGGCGGCGCGAAGCGACATACCGGCCGGCGATGAGGATGTCGATTGATTCCAAACAGGCGGGCACAGCCGGGATGCGCGCCAATTCATTTTGCGTATAGCCAGTAAAGACTATGACAGACAGGTCGGATTGGCTGCGGATCATGCTAAGGAATTCCGCCAGTGCTGCGGCCTGTTGAAAAGGTTCGCCGCCAGAAATGGTCAGTCCTTCGACGGCCGGAGCCTGGGCGAAGACCCATCTGGCCAGGATGTCGAGCGCGGTCGTTTCTCCTGTGGCAGAAAGGTGGGATTCGGGATTGAAACAGCCCGGGCAGGCCAGGGTACAGCCCTGCGTCCAGATGACCGAGCGCAGGCCGGGTCCATTGGAGCGGCTGGCGGGGTTGCGGCTGTGGATTCGCAGGTGAGGATGGGAGTCCAACACTTATCCTTTGCGCTGCCTGCGCCTGACTTGTTTTTTCTCTTCAACTGGCTGGACCAGGCTGGCGGACTCGCCAGCCTCGGCGGTCATTTCGCGGAAGAGGAGTACGCCGCCTAAGGACTGCTCTAATTCACGGGTGATCTCCAGGCAGGCTCCGCCTGTAACGCCGCTGACCTGAAGTTGTACGCTGCCATCGGGGAGCAGGGTGACCTGAATTTCTTCGAGTTCCATGGATTCTCTCCGTTCGGTCTAGTTTTTTACACGGCGCAATACCAGGTGAATCTGGCCGTCACTCTGGCGAGTTTCTTCGACCAGATCGAAGCCCTGGGCCTGAAGCTTGGTCAGGGAAGCATGGTATGCGTAACGCTGGGTGAGCTGCTGAATAAAGTCTTTCTGGGAAATGCCCTTAACGCCGGCCCAATCCGCGACGATTTCATAAGCATCCTCGGATAACCGTAAGCCAATGTCATAGCTGTTTTGCAGCTTGATCAGGATTTGCACCTGCGCTTTCTGGCCGAGAAAGCCCTGGACGTCCAGGGTGCCTTCTTCGCATTGAAAGCCGAGGTCCTTTAGGGCCTGGATTAGAAAAGGTTTATCAACGAACCTGGTTTGAATCCTTGAAAAGTGTGACATGGTTTCCTCTCAAGTCAATTTTACAACCGGGAAGTCTTTGAGTGAAAGCTGGCCGGTCAGCCGGTCGCGCGCGTTCAGGGTTAGGCGCTTATTGCTATCGACGTTAAATTCGAGATCGAAGCGCGGCTCACCTTGCACGGCTGGCGGGCTGGCAACCAGGAAGGTGGGATTGTGTTCGTTCATCCAGAACAGACTGCGCTGTTCCTGTTCGCGGGGAGATATCTGGGTGATGCGCGCCGCACCTGTGGGGTCGAAAATCAATTCGAGAGTATTTTGGGGCGCTGCGCGTTGCTCGCCCATTTCAAAAATCGCAACCCCAAGCTGCTCTTGTCCGGGATAGGTGGCTTTAACGGACAGGCGGCAAACCGGGGTTTGGGTGGGGTATGCTGTGCCGCGCTCGACAATCGTGCGGTAGTGATACTGGCCTGTCTGGGCGTCAACGTAGCGGATGGCGTAGTTGTGCAGGATGTGATCGTAAAAATCGACCCCAGCAGCAAAAGCCGCAGCGCCGCGGGCCACCGCATCCAGCGGCCGGCCAGACATGACCCGCTCGCGCCCGAAGACCTGGCGCAAAGTGCGCTGGACGCAAGGGATCTGGCTGCTGCCGCCGACCATCAAAGCTGCGCGAATATCCTCTTCGCGGTAACCACGCTCCGCGGCCGCATTCAGTGCCTGGCGGATGAGCAAGTTTATGCCACCAAAGAAATCGTGCTGGTCGAGCAAATCTTCAAATTCGGAGCGAGTGATTTCGGTTTCAAGAACTGCGCCTGTCTGCTGATCACAGGCCGCCACGCGCGCTGATGAGCTAATGGTAAGTTGTTCCTTTGCAGATTGGCACTGCAGCAGCAGATCGGTGCTGATGCGGCGCACAAACTCTTCGCTGTCAGAACGGGCATGGCGGCGCAGCACTTCTTGGAAAAGCCACTGGTCAATCGATGCGCCGCCGATCTCTCTGCCCGCTTTGCCAAGCACCCGGCAGCGCCTGCCGCTGGCCGCGCTTTCTTCGGCTTCAATGAGGATGACGGAAGCGTGCATGGTGCCGCCGCCGAAGTCAAAGATCAGATAGACGTTTCCGGGTTGAATATATGCGCCATAGCCAAGGGCGGCGGCCGAAGGTTCGTCGATCAAGCGGAAGCGCGGCATACCCGCCTGGCGGGCCGCGGCTGTCAGCCATTCTTCGTAATGTTCGAAGGCTTCGACCGGCACGCTCAAGGCGACTTCTTCATCTTCAAACTCGATCTCCTGGGCAGCGAACATCAAGATGGCGTGCAAAAAATCCTGGCCTGCCTGGTAAGGGCTCAATTCGCGCCCATCCAGGCGCAGCTGATAAGGGCTGCGCTGGTTGATGTAGCGCTTCATCCAGCGGAAGGTGCGCGGAGAGTTCTCCATATCGAGCTGCCTGACCTGGCTGCCGATCCAGACCTGACCATTCGCTGCAAAATGGATCAACGAAGGGATGACCGAAACTTGCTCGCCGTTCTGGTCCCAAGCATAGCCATAATCAGGGATATGCAGCGGCAAGCCCTGCTTTGCGGCGGGATCCCACAGCGCGAGAACTGTATTGGATGTGCCAAAATCTATACCGAGTCTGCCGCTCATCGCTGGTTTGCCTTTTCGCTAAAAAAGCGAAAAGTTATTTTACCAAAAACAGGATGAGCGCACCAACTCAAAATCGGAGCAGTCCTAACCGTTTAAATCCAGTTGAATTTGCGGCGGAGCAGGGGTTTCGTCGGATTGGGCAGGCAGAGAGGCCGCTTGGGCACGGCCGTCGCGCAGCCAGGCGCGCAGCCCCTCGATCGTCTCGCGCTGTGAAACCGAGAGCGGCACCTGGCGGGAGAGCGCGGCGAGGATGTCAGCGGTGGTAAACTCGCGCCCATGATCGGAAAAGCCGTTATACATCGCATCGATGACGGCCTGTTCGATTTCCGCTCCCACGTAGCCAGCGGACCGAGTGGAGAGCAGGCTGATGTCGAAATCCATCGGGATGCGGCGGCGCTTGTGCAGGTGGACAGAAAAGATCTCACAGCGCTCGGCAAAGTTAGGCAGGTCCAGGAAGAAAATTTCATCAAAACGCCCGCGGCGCAGCAGCTCGGGCGGCAGGCTGGAGATATCGTTGGCGGTGGCGACCACGAAGCACTCGGCCGTCTTTTCCTGCATCCAGGTCAGGATGGAACCAAAAACGCGCGTGCTGGTACCGCTGTCCAGGCCGCCATGAGCCAAGGCTTTTTCCATCTCATCGATCCACAGCACACAGGGAGCAACCGTTTCAGCCAGGTGCAGGGCGCGGCGGGTGCGTTCTTCCGACTCACCGACCAGGCTGCCGAACAGCGCGCCAACGTCCAGGCGGATGAGCGGCATGCGCCACAGACCGCCGATCATTTTGGCGGTCAGGCTTTTGCCGGTGCCGGGAATACCGATCAGTGCGATACCTTTGGGCGCGGGCAGGCCGTAATCGCGCGCTTTCTGGGTGAAAGCCAGGTCGCGGGTGCGCAGCCAGCCCTTGAGCACGCCCAACCCGCCGACGTCATCGGGGGTTTCGGAAACGGGGTAGAACTCCAGCGCTTCGCTTTCCATCAAGATCTGGCGTTTTTCCTGGGTGACCAGGTCGATATCGCGGTCGTCGAGGGTCGAATCTGGATTGCCAACGATGGCGCTGGCAAAGACGCGTTGGGCCTGGGCGGCCGTCAATCCGAGAGCGGCTTTGACCAGTTTTTCACGGCCCAGGTCGGTCAGGTTGACCTTAACGGCCGGGTTACGGATCAAGTTGTCGAGGACGGCCTGCAGTTCCGCATGGTTGGGAAGGGGATATGTCAGGATTACGGCCTCGTTGCGCAGCTCGTCAGGCACTTTGGCGATAGGCGTGGTGACCAGGATCGTTTTTTTATTGTACTTGAAGTTTTGCGCCAGATTGCGCAGCTTACGCTTCACCTGGGTATTGGCCCACATTTCGTGGAAATCTTTCAGGACAAAGACAATGTTGGCCTGGGAATCGTATTTATCCAGCTGGTCGAGGGCGGTCAGCGGGTCACGCGCGGCAGGCGGGCTGGAATTGACCGGGGTCAGCCATTTGAAATAATCGGCAGCATCCCAGGTCAGACATTGGCGGGACGTCTTTTCGCAGGCGGCACGAACCATCTGCAGGGCGCGCTCCTCTTCACGAGTGACAATTACCACCAGGGTGAAGCGGGCGCGCAGAAAGGTGTCAATCTGTTTTTCAAATTCCATGATTTGGGCTAGATAGGCCGTTCCAATAAGTCACAATAGGTGAGTTGGGCGTTATACCAGCGCAGGGTCTTTAGTTCATAGGGGGTGAAGTGCAGATCGAAGGACGCGCCGGAAGCGAACTGCAGGTGGGCGCTGGTTCCCTGACCAGCCGATTCGTGCAGGCGAATGATCAGGCCCTGGCCGTCCTCGGCCTGTTTCAGCGCGCCAAGGATGACCGTGGCCGGTTGGACAGTGAAGAATGAGATAGACGTAGAGGTCTGATCTGACTGGCGGTCATTTGCTGCCTGGAAATAGGGCAGCACGACCGGTGGGATGTTTTTGGCCTGGGACAGGTCGATCAGCGCGGGTTTGACCTGATTGGACGGTCCAGCGAACATGGCAAGCTGGATCTCATGCGGGCCGATGTCGATGAAGTCGGGGGTGCGTTCCAGCTGGGCAATTTGCCCATTGGCAATCAGGGCGGAGTACTGCGGGCTGCGCAGCAGGGATAAGCGCAGCTCACCGTCCAGGGCATCGTAGCCATATTGCCCGGTGTTAACCAGGCCAAACGCCTGTTGGCCGTCCTCCAACAGCAGCCAGCGCTGCGCGGGGTATTCAGTGCCATCCGCCGGGCGTTGCAGCGCGCCATACGGAATTTCAGCGAGTATCCTGGAGGTTTGTAAACCAGTCGGAACGGCCAGCTTGAGCATGGTATTCGGTTCGTTCCATTGGATTTTCAGGTCCAGGTCGATGCGGGCCGTGTCTGGATACAGCGTATAGCGCATGACCATCGCGGAGGCGCCGTAGGTCAGGATGCTGTCGACCACCACGCGCAGTGGACCGTTTTCGATGACTTTGAGAGCCGGTTCAGAAATGTCCGCGCCCGGCCTGCCATTCAAACGGGCAATCACCTCACGTTCGGCGGGCAGGAAAGCGCCAGCCAGTTCGCGGTATGCCGGTATGCCAGTTCCCCAGGTGTCGCCGGGGTCGCGCATGGTCAGCGGTTGGATTGGCCCGGTCAGGTACTGACGACCAGATTGCCGGTCGATCAGGCTGGTCAGAGCCCCGCTGGCGCGGTCGAAGCGAACGGAGAGACAATTGGTCTCCACGCAGATGGCCGAGGCGGTTTCGCTGACCTGGCCTGCCTGGGAGGGTTCTGCGAGGTCGACACGGCGGATCAGGAAGCGGGCAGAGGACAGCGGTGGAACGTTGGCCCAGAAGCTGAGTTTTTTGCGCCAATCGAGAGGGAAGATAAAAGTCGAAATGCCTTCCTGTGAGCGCACAGGCTGCCCATCGGGTCCGCTCACGCTGACCGGCAGTCGAGCCCCGGTCCAATCGGGAGGGCGGTAGTCGAGCATGAAATCCACATCGACCGGGCCGGAGAAAGGCGATGCGTGCGGATTGAAGACGTACACAGGAAGCGCGCCGCTTACGGGGGGGTGGACGGCAGCCAGGGCCAGAGCCGCGCCGAGGCGCAGTTTGCGGGCGGCCTGGTGGCAGCGCCCAAAAATATCCAGCAGGTCTTGCATGGCGGCTTTGGAGGTGGTGCCAGCCAGCGAATCGTGGAATTGGTTGAAGAGAAGATCCTTCCAGGCCTCGCATAATTCCTGGGCAGGATACTTCCAGCCTGTTTGAGCAGCGGCCAGTGTGGAGAGACGCTCCGCCTGGGCTAGCAATCCTTCGGCCAGACGGTGGGCGCGCTTGACCAGGGCAGCAGAGGTGTAACAACCGCTGAAACTGCGCTGCAGCTCATCTTCCACAACCGGCAAGTGATTGTTTTGGGCCGTGAAGGCATCAAAGAAGGCCTGCGGATGGCTGTGCTGTATGGCAACATCCGGGGTTGACTGATTTAGCTGGCTCAGCTGGTTTAATTCCGTCAGAGTCGCACCGCCGCCGTGGTCGCCGATGCCCCAAAACAGCAGGACATCCTGGCCGGTTTGGCGGGCGCGCTCCACGCCGAGACTGGCTTTTTGCGGCCCTGTGCCGGGCTCGGTGCAGTAGCCGGCCAGAACAGGCCGCGAGGTGATCACTTCGGAACCATCTACGCCGCGCCAGCGAAAGACTTCGGGCAGGGATTTCTCGTGCGCGTCTGGTCGAAAATGGACATAATAGCGCGATCCAGATTTGCTGATGATTTGCGGCAGACCAGCGTTATGCCCAAAGGAATCGACATTGTAAGCCACGAGCGGCTCGACGCCGAATCTTTCGCGGAAGTAAGCCTTGCCAACCAGCGCATGGCGGACGTACGATTCGCCGCCTGGGATGTTGCAATCCGGCTGCAGGTACCAGCCGCCGACCACGATCCAGCGTCCAGCGCGGATGAAAGCGCTGACGCGGGCAAAGAGGGCGGGATCGTGCTGTTCGACCCATTCGTAAAGCAGCGATTCACCGCGCACAAAAACATATTCAGGAAACCGGTCGAGCATTTCCGCGGCAATGTTGAAGGTGGCGAGTGCTTCCACGAGACCTTCGTCCCAGGGCCAGGACCAGACTGGATCTAAATGGGCGTTGCTGACGAGATGAACGGTTGGCATAATCTTTTCACCTGGAAAAGCGCAAGAGAATTTCGATAAGAATGGGGGAATGGGCGATGCTCGCCCCGCCTTGTGTCATTTCAATAAAAGGTGGGTAAGCTGTGTGCGAATTTGATGCGAAACACCACATTCACACACAGCGCTCAAACTTTGCGCAATGACTTCCCTTCCTTTATTTTAGGCCAAAGTACTGCTGTTTCAAGTCAAGGTAGAAAAGATAGTCATCGGGATGGACGTTGGGCGGACAGCGGTGATCGCAGAAGGGGATGAAACCGCCGCGTTCGACCAGAGGGATCAGACTGTCCATGTAACGGATGATGGCGTCGCGGCCTTTGCCCATTTCAATTTTGTCAAAGCCGCCCATGATGCGCAGTTCTTTGCTGTACTCTTTAAACAACTCGCCGGGGTGAGCGCAGCCATTGACTTCGAACGGGAAAAGACAGTTGACGCCGCCTTCCAGCATGAATGGCAGGATCGGACGCACATCCCCGTCGCAGTCGATCCACCAGATATCAATGCCATGCGCTTTCAGTTTCTGATTGATGCGTTGATAGCGCGGCGTGATCACGCGGTGGAACCAGCGCGGCGAGACAATCGGGCCGGATTTATAGCAGATGTCTTCCCAGCCGGCGGCGTAGTCGAACTGGAAATGGGGCAGGATCTGGTCGAGGGATTGCTCGACGAGCTGGCAGGCCGTCTCAACCATATCCTCGACCATGGCCGGGTAATCGTAGATGGCATATGCCAAGCCTTCAAAGGTAAGCATATCGCGGATTTTACCGATCATCGAACCAACCCAAACGCCCAATGGGTAGTCACGGTCATCCGCATGGCGGGCTTTGAGAGCGGCGATGTCTACCACCCGCTGTGGATCGTCGAGACGGAAACGTTCCGCTTTGACTTTTTTCCAATCATCGGGGGTGACGATCGAGGCTTTGATGTAATGCGGGATGGTATCGTGACCGTCCAACGGCACTTCGGCCAGCAATCCGTCGGGATTGATGAGCACTTTGGTCTTTTCACGCACTTCGATCACCTGATCGGGGAAGGGCGGGTTCATCCAGATTTTGCCGCCGATCGTTTCGGTGCGATCAAAGTTGAAGAAGATGTCCGCTTCGCGGTTGTTGGTGATGCCATTGTCGCGGAAGAGTGGCCATTCGGTGAAATTCTCATCCCAATAACCAAATTCCATGTTAAAACAACGGTCGACTGGCTGGTAGTGCATCTGGCGGTTGAACCGTTCGCGGTCGGTCATGGTGCCTTTCCAGCGCGGCAGATAAGGGGTGATTGGTTTGACTGACATCAGGCCTCTTGAAGAAAGGGTATATCTGGATTATAGCAATGATTTAGCCGGCGCTATTTTGCCGGACAAAGAAAATGAAATCGAGATCACCGGGCGAGTGGCCAAGCCCTGACAGGACCATCCCAGCCTCAGATCGAAACTGGGTTCCATGGTTGACCACATGCAGGAGGATTTGCCATAAGGGTGTCTCGAACGGCTTGCGAGAAGTGGTCTGGTAACGAAGCGGCTGCGCGAGCTGGTTTTCATCGAGGGAATAGACGTACTCGCGCAACGCGGACATTTCCGCCTGCCAGCTTCTTTCCAGGCTGATTAGATCTGGGATATCTACCTGGGTTGGCAGGCGCGGGGGAGAGAGCGAGAACTGGCAACGCGCACGCCAGACATATTCCGCGCCGAAAATGTGCAGCAGGGTTGCATGGAGACTGTGATGGCTGGTGGACATGAGGCCCAGGTATTGGCTGGCTTCAACCTGGCGGGCAACCTCCAGGATGCGCCTGTTGGCCCACTCATTGTACAAGAACAGCAGTTGGATCTCGGAAGGTTTCATAAGAGTTTCTCTTATATATTTTAAACAATTGTCTGTGATAATCATCTTATCATCTTGTCCTGCCAGACCGGATGGGTGGGCAGATGAAACAGGAGATTGGACAACAGCTTGCCAACCCCTATTCGCGCCTTGACAAGCCTCGAGGTGGAATTAAAATGGTGCTAGAAAGGCAACCAAATGAATATTTTACGACCACAAATGAATGTGCTGCCCGCCAGTCTGGTTCCGATGGTGACGGAAACTTCTGCGCGCGGCGAGCGGGCGTATGACATCTATTCGCTTCTCTTGAAGAACCGGATCATTTTCTTGGGTACTGCGATTGATGATTCAGTCGCGAATCTAATCGTCGCGCAGCTGTTATATCTGAGCAACGAAGACCGTGAAGCGCCGATCCAGATGTATATCAACTCCCCAGGTGGGCAGGTTTACGCGGGCATGGCGATCTACGACACGATGCAGGTGATCCCCAACCCGATCAGCACCCTGGCGGTGGGCGTGACCGCTTCGTTTGGCACTGTGCTGCTGACCGCTGGGACTCGCGGACACCGCTATGCGCTGCCGAATGCCACGATCCATATGCACCAGCCGCTGGGCGGCGCTTCGGGCCAAGCAACCGAGATCGAAATCCAGGCGCGCGAAATATTGAGGCTCAAGGTGCGCCTGAACGACATTCTGTCCAGGCACACGCGCCAGCCAGTAGAGAACATACAGCGCGATACCGAACGCGACCGCTATTTGAGCGCGGAACAGGCGGTGGAGTATGGGTTGGTCGATAAGGTGATGGATATCCCTGAGATCAAGCAAATTTAGTACGATCCCAATCAGAAGGATATGTTGTGGGTGAATTTGACTGAAAGCGAAAAATTCACCCACAACGCCTTTGTTTTTGAGAGAATACAATAAAGGGTGATACAGTGGGTCGAGACTGGGTAAAATTATCCGGTTTCGACCTGTTTGGTTTAAATTGGGGAGTTGAAACCCCAAAAACTGGGATGTATAATGCTGTTACATAGGTACATGATGCGCCGAATCCTCTGGAACGGGGGATAACTCATGGGGCGAATTGGTTCTAGTCCATAGGGCTACGTCTTCAGCCCGAGCCCGGCAACTAACCTCGTAGGCGTTGAAGATGGCGGAGCACTCCCGGATGATGGGGATGTGGTTCCGCCATGTGTGTTTCAACGCGAGGTTCCAAATGCCGGGAGGTTGCATGAATCATAGCCATGATCAGAAGCAGGTTGATGCGCGAGAAATCGCGGCGAGTGTGCCAACAGGGGTGTTGCGTTGTTTTGAAAAACAGGGCGGAGTAACAGATGAACTGCTGTTTGCCCTCGCCAGCGATCTTGCGCCGGATGGCGCTTTTGGCGAACAGTGGCTGCTGGTGGATCGGGATCTGCTTTTTGTTGTCGCGCGTGAGGGCGGTGGCGGCAGGTTGATGTTTCGCATGCAGCTCGATCAAATTGAAGACGCCCAGATCGAACCGGCGGTGGGCAACGGCATTTTAAAAGTCACGCTAGGCGGGCAAGGCCAGATCCTGCTGCATTTTACGAATGAGTTGACCGACCGCTTTGCTTTGGCTGCACATTACCTGCGCCAGCGCAAAACAGAGGGGCCGGATGTCGCGCCGCCAGATTTCAACAGCGATGGTCAGCGCTGCCTTTCGTGCGGGAGACGGCTGTTGGACCCGTCGCTGAAGGTCTGTCCGAACTGTATCAAACGCGGCCAGGTGCTGCGGCGGCTGTTTCTGCTGGCCAAACCGTATTGGAAAATGGGCGCGATCCACCTTGGCCTGATGTTTTCAGGAGTGATGGTCGATCTGATGCCGCCTTACCTGACTAGGGTGCTGATCGATGACGTGCTGACTTCGCGCATGCATGTGGATTGGCTGGGATGGCTGGTGGCGGGTCTGCTGGGTTTGCAAGTGATTCGTCTCTCGATCACGATTTCGGATGCACTGCTGACCAACCGTCTGAGCAGCTCTTTCGCAGCCAGCGTGCGCGCGAAGATGTTCAGCCACCTGAAGGAACTGTCGCAGGAATTTTTTGACCGCAACGAAACCGGCAGGCTGCTGACGCGCATCAACCAGGACACTGAGGAACTGCAGGGTTTGATCAACCAGATGGCGAGCTTCCTGCTGTACGCGGTGCTGGTGGTGGGGATCGGGGTGGTGCTTTTTTCGATGTCGCCCGTTCTGGGTCTGTTTGTGTTGATCCCCGCGCCGTTTGTGACCGTGGCGACCCTGTTTTATCACCGCCGCATGAATCCACACTTCAGGCGTTATTGGATCACACGCTGGAGAATGAACTCGATGCTGAGCACTTTCCTCTCTGGCATTCAGGTTGTCAAGGCGTTTGGGCAGGATGACCAGGAAGAAACCCGTTATCGCGGTCTGAACACGGATTCGCTTAACGCCCGTCTGCGGGTTGACCAGGCCTGGGGTCGCTTCTTCCCGTTGATTTCATTTGCGTTTGGGGCGGGCGGTCTGCTGATCTGGTATATGGGTGGCAATTCGGTCCTGGATGGACGGATTTCGCTTGGCACACTGATGGCGTTTTTAAGCTATCTGGGCATGTTCTATGGTCCGCTCTCGCAGATGGCACAGATCAGCCAGGCGCTAAACCGCTTCGCGACCATTTCGCAGCGTACGTTCGAGTTTTTGGATGAGGAACCTAAGGTTCAACAAAATCAGCAGACGGTTAAATTGAAAGCAGTGAGCGGGCAAATCGAGTTTGACGAAGTCACCTTCGGATATAACCCGTATTTCCCGGTAATCAAGGACGTCAATTTCAGCATTAATCCGGGTGAACTGATCGGCGTGGTGGGACCCAGCGGCGCGGGCAAAACAACCCTGGTCAACCTGATTTGCAGGTTTTACGATACCTCGAAGGGCGTAATCCGGATCGATGGGCAGGATGTGCGCGATATTGACATGGAGGACCTGCGCGCCAACATCGGGATCGTGCTGCAGACGCCTTTCCTGTTCAGTGGAACGATCGCGCAAAATATCGCATATGCCAAACCGGATGCGGGCCGCGAGGAGATCATCCGGGCCGCGAAGGCTGCCAACGCACATGACTTCATCACCAATCTGCCGGAAGGGTATGACACGATTGTGGGTGAGGGTGGCACGGGGCTCTCGGGTGGTGAACGGCAGCGCATCTCGATCGCGCGCGCCATTCTGCTAAACCCGAAAATTCTGATTCTGGACGAGGCGACCTCCTCGGTGGACACGGAAACCGAGCGGCAGATCCAAAAGGCGCTGGAAACCCTGGTGCAAGGACGCACGACCATCGCCATCGCTCACCGTCTTTCGACGCTGTACAACGCCGACCGGATCATCGCGCTCGATCATGGGCGCATCGCAGAAATGGGCACGCCACAGGAATTGATTGAGCAGAAAGGCCTGTTCTACAACCTGGTTCAAATCCAGTCGCAGTTTGCGCGGCTGGATGGTGTGGCGGCGGTATAGACAAGAGAGGCGCTCAAAATGAATTATGACAACAAGATGGATCGAACAGCGTTTGACATGGTGTACCTGGATTGCAGCGGGGTGCGGTTTGGGTATGAGGGCGAAAACCTGACGATGATCGACGCGGATGGCACGTATTACGCGCGGGTCACGTTGCGGCGGTGTTTTCCGCTCTCCGCGCAGAATGCGAATATTATGGTATGCACGCCAGGGATTGAAAACGAGCACGGCAGCGAGTTGGGTATGCTGAAGGAAGTTGATGAGCTGGAGCCTGATTCTCGCGAGGCGGTGCTGCGCGAGCTGTCCTTGCATTATTTTGTGCCGGTGGTGCGTAAAATCAACAGCATCCGTGATGAGTTTGGATTTTTGTATTGGTCGGTGGAAACGGATCGCGGGCCAAAAGATTTCATCATGCGCGACAGCGTCATCAGCTCCACCCGGCGGGTGTCCGAAGGGCGCTGGCTGATTATCGACATTAATCAGACTCGCTATGAGATTCGCGATTTCCAATCACTGGACAAACAAAGCCAAAATTTGCTGAGCCGTTATCTGTTGTTGTGAGGGTCCAATCGCAAGGACGGTGGATGGTTTTGTGCTATAGTAACCGGTAGAAGTTCCAATAACTGACTTCAAGCTTGAAAAGGAGTTCGTGTATGGCAAAACCCGTAACGATTGAGGATGTTAAGACGTTTTTGGTCCAAACCGGCGGCGGCGGGACGCGTTTCGTGGTGGTCAAGGTAATTACCTCTGAGCCAGGTCTGTATGGGCTGGGCTGCGCCACGTTCACACAGCGCTTTCGCCCGGTCTATGCGGCGCTGGAATACCACGTCAAGCCGTTTGTGATTGGGAAAGATGTGTCGCGCATCGAAGAGCTGTTCCAGATGAACCTGGTCAACGGCTACTGGCGCAACGGCCCGGTGTTGAACAACGCCATATCGGGGATCGACCAGGCGCTGTGGGACATCAAAGGCAAAATGGCCAACATGCCGGTGTATGATTTGCTGGGCGGCAAGGTGCGCGAAGCGGCTGCCTGTTACGCGCACGCGGATGGACGCGACCCGCAAGAAGTGCTGGATAACGTGCGCAAGTTCCAGGAACAGGGCTACCACTTCATCCGGATCCAGATGGGCGGGTACGGCGGTAAGGGCACAGGCCAACAACGCCCGGATGGCGCCCCGGACGGGGCCTATTTTGACCCGCGCGCCTACACGCGCAACATGCTCAAGATGATGGAATATGTGCGCGGCCAGGTCGGCGATGAGGTGGAGCTGCTGCACGATGTGCACGAACGTTTAGCGCCGATTGACACGGTCAAATTTGCCAAAGATGTCGAGCAATTCAACCTGTTTTTCCTGGAAGATTCGCTGGCACCCGAAGACATTGAATACTTTCGGCATATTCGCCAGGTGTGCGCCACGCCGATCGCGATGGGCGAACTGTTCAACAATCCGCGCGAGTGGCGGCTGATGATTGAAGAGCGCTTGATTGACTTCATCCGCATGCATGTCAGCCAGATGGGCGGGATCACGCCGGCGCGCAACGCGGCCATTCATGCTCAAATCTACGGTATCCGCACCGCCTGGCATGGGCCAGGCGACACTTCGCCGGTCGGGCATGCCGCCAACCTGCACCTGGACTTGTGGGCGCCTAATTTCGGCATTCAGGAGTGGTGCCGCTTTGACAACCTGGTTTACGATATGTTCCCAGGCCTGCCGGTTGTGCGCAACGGCTACATGTACCCGAACGATAAACCGGGGCTGGGGATTGAATTTAACGAAGAGCTGGCCGCCAAGTATCCGCCGCGCGACGAAGTGGATTGGTGGACGCAGACCCGGCTTCCGGATGGGAGCCCGGCCCGGCCATGAGCACGTATGCATACGTCGGCGGGGCCGCAAGCGGGCAGGGCGGAGCACAGCCGCGCGGGATTTCTTTATTCCGGCGTGACGATACAACCGGAAAATTAATCCTGCAGGCTGATTTTGTGAGCGGCAAGGATCCTACTTTTCTAAAGGTGCATCCGAACAAGCAGTTCGTATATGCCGTGATTGAGACAGTCGAGGGCGGCGCCAGCGCATATGCGCTTGACCAGTCGGGTGGCGGCCTGACCTTGTTGAACAGCCAGCCCACCAACGGGGTGCATCCCTGTCATGTCAATTTCGATCCGGCGGGTAAATTTATGCTGGTATCGAATTACTCGTCGGGCAGCCTGTCGGTTTTCCCGATCCAGGCAGATGGCACGCTGGCCCCTATGAGTGACTGCGTGTTTCACCGCGGCAGCGGTCCGCACAAGAACCAGGAGCGCGCTCATGCGCACTCGATGGGATTTGATCCGAGCGGCAATTTCTTGCTGGCTGCCGACCTGGGGTTGGATCGCATCCTGGTCTACCGGCTTGATCAGAACGGCAAACTGGTACTGCACACACTGAGCGGAGCCGCGATGACGCCAGGAGCGGGACCGCGCCATTTTGTGTTTCATCCGAACGGACATATCCTCTATTCAGCCAACGAGCTGAACAGCAGTGTGACGGTCTGCCAGTGGGATGGGGAAAAGGGTATCCTGGTCCCGGTGCAGACCGAATCGACCCTGCCGGTTGATTTCCAGGGCGAGAATGCCGTGGCCGACATTCACCTGCACCCGAACGGCAAGACGCTGTACATCTCAAACCGCGGACACAACAGCCTGGCGGTGTTCCAGGTTGCGCCGGATGCCTCGCTAAAGGCAGCCGGGCATGTGTCATGCGGCGGTAACTGGCCGCGCAACTTTGCGGTCGATCCTTCTGGCAAGTGGTTGTACGTCGCAAATCAGCGCAGCGGCAACCTGGCGACGTACCGGGTCAACCCGGAATCGGGCTGGCCCGAGGAGCTTATCGATTCGATTAACACGCACAGCCCAATGTGTATTGAGCTGACGGAGTTCTAAAACCGGTCCGGCTGAATTGACCGGTGCATGAGCTATCCAATATCAAAGAAACCCGGCCTTTTGGCCGGGTTTCTTTGATCGATGCAAGAGGTGAAAGGGTAAGATCAATAACTGGGTTTGAACTGTTTGGTAACTTCCTTCAAGGATGCGCCAGCGATGGCAATCTCTTCGAGATTATTGATACCCATGCCAAGAGACGCAGCGATTTTGATGTGATTGTCTGTGTGCAGGAACGGTGCGCTGGGGAAGTCTGCGAGTGGATCGAAACCCATCGCGGCGGTGGCGACGGAGTCCGTTGCTACCGGGTCTTTACCAGCGAACATAACGTTGGCTTTGATCGGGGTCAGGGCTGTGATCCAGGGGCCTTCGCCGCCTTCGGTGGTCAGCACGCCGTCGATAATCGAGAGATTAACCTTGCGGGCCTGGTTGAGATCCATGATGACGCGCGGCAGGCGATTTCTGGTCACATCGGCTGGACCATGAAATTCGGAGCGGTATTTATCGCCCTGGTTCATCGTATAGAAGCGGTATGGCACCAGGCCAAACAAGTTCTTCATGGTGTGGGTAACACCAGCCAGGTTGTGGCATTTCATCTTGGAGACAGAGACAAATGCGTCGATCTCATTCAAAATAGGGTTGAATTTGAAGGTTTCGTAAATGAAAGGATTGTCTGAGCTTTTGGTATCCGCAAAACCTTTATAGGGGGCGAATTCGGTCAGGTCGACCAGGGTGGCATCGACCGATTTGGCCATCTCCCGATATCCATAGGCATCCCACGATTCAGGCTCGTAGACTGCCTCGACAATAAAGACATCTTTCGCGCCCGCATCGCGCAGCAGTTCAACCACGGCTCGCACGACTTCTGGGTGGGTCAGGTAGCTGTCAATTTCCGCGATACCCGGCAGAGGTTTGGAGCTGGTTCCACCGGTCAGGTTGGTCTTAATGGCAACCCGGTTGCCATGCGCGAGGACGTCCTTGATGCCGCCAATGCCCTCCAGCATCGCCTGGACCTGCTTCTTGATCAGTTTACGGTCGTAGCTGTCGGCTTTGGCAATCGCGACGGTGGTCCTGGCTGTGGCAGGCGAAGCGGGGGAGACCCCCAGGCTGGCGGGCTGGCAGGCGGCGGCCAGCGCACCAGCGCCGATTAATCCGGCGGTTTGCAAGAAATTGCGGCGTGTGAGCTTGTGA
>Ga0172368_10004215_pt1 | contig 16775 bp, 16 predicted proteins | sample Lak11m_FD_114540 | JGI IMG/M metagenome (GOLD analysis project Ga0172368, IMG submission 114540) | Freshwater microbial communities from Kabuno Bay, South-Kivu, Congo - kab_022012_11m | ecosystem: Environmental > Aquatic > Freshwater > Lake | place: Democratic Republic of the Congo: South-Kivu...
CCTGTTTGAAGGAGACTGTTATCGATTTAATCATGACATCGATTATGAATACGACCTGGAAACCTTCGATGATCTGATCGAACAAGCCACCCAGGCAAAAACCCCCGCAGAAAACGCAACACTTCTCCAGGCAGCTGTTGACCTGGTAAAAGGTCAATACCTGGCAGATATAGACTGGGAGTGGGCTGAACAGGAACGCAGCCACCTTGAAATGCAATATCATTTCGCTTTGATACGTTTGGCGGACTTGTATGTGGATACGTCCCAGGCGGGTAGAGCCATCAAAATCTGTCAGATTGCCCTGGAAAACGATCGCCTGATGGAAGAGGCCTATCGCATCAGTATGCGCGCTTATGCGCTGATGGGGGATAAAGCTGCGGTAGCGCATGCTTATCAAACCTGCAGAGAAACGCTAAGCAATGAACTGGGGATCAAACCATCAAAAGAAACTGAAATTCTATATAAACAGCTGATGTAGACCGGTTTTGTAGTCACCTTTGTACCCTGGTATGGGTTATTCTTATATCATTCTTCCATCCAATTTCAAAAAAAGGTGACCCATGAAAAACTCTGCTTACAACTTCGCGTCCTCCCTCTCGAAAATTCAGAAACACCACATCCAATTATTTTTCATGACACTCACCATCGTAATGCTTGTTTTAGGCGCGGGCGCCCCGGTTGACTTTGGCGGCGTCAGCAAATAGTGATCCTGCTCACAGCCATAGGTTTTGGACTGCTGGCAGGCATTGCACAGGCAAAGTATCACCAAACAACCTGGCAGCTCCCACAACTCCAACATGCATGGATCGTAGCGGTTTTTATCCTGCCGCAAGTGCTGGCTTTCTACCTGCCGGTCACGCGATCCAACCTATCTGTGGCAGTGGTTTCGGCATGCCTGATATTTTCCCAGGTTGGACTGCTCCTTTTTTGCCTGATCAACTGGCGCCAACCTGGAATGATCATCCTGGCAGCAGGGTTGTTGCTCAACCTGGTGGTGATTGTCGGAAATGGCGGTTTCATGCCGCTCAGTACGGATACAGCCGCCCGACTGGTACCGGCACAAACTTTTGCCAATATGAAAGTGGGCAGCCGTGTCAGTCTCAGCAGCAAGGATATCCTTCTGCAACCTGAAACTATCATTTTTCCCTGGTTGTCCGACCAGTTTATACCCCCCGATTGGTTCCCCTACAAATTCGCATTCAGCATTGGGGATGTTTTTATCGGCCTGGGAGCATTCTTGCTCCTGAGCCTGCCAATTTCAAATGTATCTCCCTCACAAGAAAGGAAGTTTTAGCGATGTTAACCAACCAATTATTTGACCAGCATGTAAAGATAGGCAATCCACATCGTGATTGCAGCGAAATCAACCGGCTGCTGGCAGCTGCTGTTGTCAGCCGCCAATTCTGCAACCTGCTATTGACCGATCCGTCCCGGGCCATTACCCAGGGATATGGCGGGGAAAAATTCTCCCTCTCAGCCGAAGAATATAATCTCGTCATCTCCAGCCGCGGTTCATCACTGCCCGAATTTGCAAGGGAGTTGTGCAAATATTTACCCGGTCAGACTGCCGTAAAGCATCCATCCTATACTGAGAGTTACGCCCCTCGTTTTTAATTTTCTTTCATTCATCAGGACACCTTCCGGCACCCAGCCGAAGCATTATCAATATGAAAGAACTGCCTCCGCGCCTGGAAACTAGTGTATCAAGTAATTCACCTGGCGATTCTGCCTCCATCCTGAAAACCATTTTTCAGATTTTTCCGGATTTGTTATTTTATTTGGATAAAGATGGGGTTATCGTCGACTATCTCGCCGGTGAAATGGTGACTTTTTTCGCTGCCCCTGAATATTTTCTAGGGCAGCCCATTCTGGATGTTTTACCCGCGAACATTGGCAGCTTGTTTCAAGCGGGGATTTTAAAGACAAAAACAACGGGGCAAATCTCAACCTGGGAATATGACCATTCAAACGAATACGGCCTGCGATCCTACCTGGCGCAGTGCATACAGATCACCAACTCAAACCTTGTTATTATTATTCGTGATAATACCCTCCAAAAAAGAATGACGGAAATGGCGGACCGGCGCCAAAAATTCATGACAGCGCTTCATGACAGCGCGCGGCAGTTATCCAGAGAGCTGGACAGCCGGGCGTTGGGAGTGCAAATAACACGCGATTGCGTTGAACAATATGGCGCCAAGGCAGCCTGGCTGGGGTGGATCAAGTTTGGCCATAAGCTTCAGGAATTGGCCCATGCTCCTGAAAAACCGCTCCAAATAAAACCAAGCGATACGGAATTCGAATATTTGTTTAAAACCAAAACACATATCATCCTTGAAAATGCATCATCAAAGGCTGACGAGGAGCAAACCACGGCATTTTTCCCACTTGTTTTGCAGGACCAAATGGTGGGGGTTTTGGGATTAATTGTTGAAGAAGCGAATTTCTTCACGCTCGAGTGTATTGATTTTTTCCATGCATATAATTTACTCGCAGCCTCAGCCATCCAACATGCCCGGTTATACGAGGATTCGCGCCGGCAACTGAGCCAGATGCAAACCTGGCGGTCCATCGACCAGGCGATCCTTTCAAACCGGGATCTAAAATCCACGGCAACCGTGATCTTGAAGGAAGCGGCAAAGCATATCCATGTTGATGCGCTTGCCCTCCTGGTTTTGGATCCGAAGACCCAGGTCCTCAATTTTATAGATGGGTACGGCTTCCGCTATGACACTTTTCAACACTCACACTTGAAAATCGGCGAAAGTTTTGCTGGACAGGTGGCCCTCGAAAAACGCATAGTGCACGTTGGCAACCTGGAAAACAATCCCAAAAACTTCTCCCGCGCCTCCAACTTCAAAGAAGAAGGGTTCATGATGTATTTTGGCATCCCTTTGATCGCGAGGATGGAGGTGCGAGGAGTTCTGGAAATATTCCAGCGGGGGCCTTTTGAACCGGATGAAGACTGGCTAACCCTGCTTGAGACCCTGGCGAACCAGATCGCAATCGCAATCGACAATGCCCAATTGGTTAAATACTTAAGAGATTCAAACCTGGAATTGAACTCGGCCTACGATGCCACCATCGAAGGCCTGTCCAGGGCGCTCGAATTGCGTGATCGTGAAACTGAAGGGCACACTCGACGTGTCACAGAAATGACCGTGGACCTGGCTCGCAGGATTGGAGTTCCCGAGATCGATATCGCCCAGATACGCCAGGGAGCGATGCTGCATGACTTGGGCAAAATGGGCATCCCGGATGCAATTTTGCTAAAACCCGGAGCGTTGACAGCGGATGAGTGGAAAATTATGCAACAACACCCGGTTTATGCCTATGAACTTTTATCGCAGGTGGAACATCTCAAACCCGCCATGGATATTCCTCTGTACCATCACGAAAAATGGGACGGCAGTGGTTATCCTTATGGATTGAGGGAAGAACAAATCCCATTCGCCGCCCGGTTGTTCTCCTTTGCAGATGTATATGATGCCCTGATATCCGATCGCCCTTACCGCATCGCCTGGTCAAAAGATAAGACGCTGGCTTATATCCAATCCCAGGCTGGCATCTATTTTGACCCAAGCATACTGCCTGTTTTCAACAAATTGATCCTTCGGGAAACCATTCCCATGCCCAAGAACACACATTTCCCAACAAAATCAAGCGCGATACCTCTTTATCTGAAGTAACACCTGGGCTGCAAGGGGACAGATAGTGATAAACCGGTTGAGCATCAAGTTACAAATCCATCATTGGCGGGAATAAAGCCAGGAAATATTTGGGATACGGATGGATTTTTCAACCTTTTTTTCAAAACCTCAGACAGCACATCACGATAATCAGTTGTGACAGCCAGGTCGCCTGGACCGACCAGCTGTCCATGCTGCAAACCCGGCCATGTGCCGTGTACTTTTCCCCCAACAACATGACCGCCAAGCACCATGATCATGCTGCCGTGACCGTGGTCTGTCCCGAGAGAGCCGTTTTCAGCAGCCCGCCTGCCAAACTCTGACATGGTAACAACGGTCAATTTATCTAGATGATCAGTCATATCGGCATAGAATGAAGCCAGGCCGCTCGACAGATCGAGAATAAGATTGGCTTGTTGGCCAGTACTGCCACCCTGGGCAAAGTGGGTATCCCATCCGCCGAGGTCAATGGCGACCACTTCCAACCCCACTTCGGCCTTGATCAACATGGCAGTTTGTCTTAATGCGAGCCCAAATTCTGAATCTGGATATGTGGGATCGCCAGGGTTTGATGGCTGGGAGATCGGGTCGAGTTTCTGTAAAATATCAATTATGGCGAGAGCTTCCCGACCAGAAACATCCGCAGCATATATTTCATCAAGCACGGCCCGCACGGATGCAACCTTGCGCGCATCTCCGCCAAGATGATAATCGGTGATGGAACGCAAAGCGGAAACAGGCACAGAGCCGCTCAACGAACGTTGGGGCATAGCTCCCATACCAATCGCGCGCAGCGGGGATGAATTACCGGTGTTCAAGGTAGCCAAATGACGACCAATCCAGCCGGAGGCCGGACCGTGCTCATCATCCACGCCTCTCTCCATCAACTCCATGGCCTTGAAATGACTGCGAGATTCATCCGGTGCGCCGCAGGCGTGGATGATGGCAAGATGCTTGTCCTGCCAGCTTTCCATCAGGGAATGCATGGCAGGATGCAATCCGAAAAAGCCGTCCAGGTCAATACAGCGACCTGCGCGATCGATGCTGGCATCATCGGGATGGGGAATGCCCAGGGTGGGGCGCAAGGCGTAATAAGCGGGTTCAGCATGCGGCACCACGATATTGAGTGCATCTGCGGCTCCTCGCAAAAAGATGACCACCAGTGTATCACCACGCGTGTTGCTCCCGTTGGGCGCAAAAGCCATGCGTGGCAGCCAGGGTTTGCGAATAACCTGGGATAAAAGAGAGGTGGGGATGGACAGAGTCATTATTTTTCCTGGGTAAAAAACCGGTTGGCAGTGGGTGAAAGATCAGCGATACTGGAATGCGGGAGAGGCAAGGATGCCGCCTGTAACTATTGGTAATATTTCATCATCGTTGGCACCAGCCGATTTAATCGCGTCGATCATCCCGGCCACCTCAGCAGAATCGAGAGGATAACCAAGCAGGATGGCACCAATCGCATCCAGGGTAGCCGGAAGTGTTTTTGCTCCGGCAGTATCAACCAGGGTCTGCAAATCCACTTCAGTATTTTTTAGTTCATTGCTCACAAGCGCAAAAGCAAACTGCCAGCGAGGGATAAGGTTACCCTGCCAGACATTACCAAAATCCGGATAACCATCCGGAGTAGGCCAGGTAAAAGGTAGCTGACCCATGCGCAGGAGAACATCATGCATGGCGATACCGCAGTCGCTTTCAGCGTTAAGCATACGCAGCGCGGCAGCCACAAAATTGACAGGCCGTCGATATTTTTGTTTGGCCAAAGGTAAACCATCCAGAAGGATTACGCGCAATGTGGCGCGTATATCCCCGGCTGTTTTTAAGAAAACTGCAGCGGCTTTATTAATTATTTCAAGCGGAGGCTCGTCTGCGAGGAAACGACGGGCTAGCTTTGAAGAAATGAGATATGCGCTGGATGGATGGAATGATAGGCGCTCAATTACAGCCTCAGCTTCAGCCTGCCCGCCTGCGGGTATATCCACGCCCAGCACCCTTTTCAAGCCGGGTTCATGCAAAGCGGCATTGAAGGTAAAATCACCAGTCCAGAAATGCTCCTTGACCGTCCAGCCCGTGAGGCAACGCGCCAACTCCATCACATCATCCTGGGTGTAACCGCCGTGTACACCAACCGTATGAAGTTCCATCAGCTCGCGGGCGTAATTCTCGTTGGGTGAGCCTTTGTGGTTGGCCTGGTTATCCAGGTAAGTTAGCATGGCCGGGGAGTGCGCCGAAGCCCATAACAGGTCGCGGAATGAACCGAGGGCATACTTGCGCGATACCTCGCGGTCATCAACAGTTTTCAGATAAAAGCACTCACCCTTGGATGTGGAAATGTTAAAATGATCGTTCCAAAACTCAACCAATACTTCAAATAGCTGGCGATGGCTGTAAACCTGGCGGATCAATGTTCCCTGGCGCAGTTGGGTGGGAATAGTAGCACGGTCGACATCATCGAATAATTTATCGCTATTGTCAAAAAGCTGCTGGGCGCTCATTTCGAGAGTGTCCAGATTCCGCAGGCGCAGGCTGCAAGCCAGATCTTCAATGGATCCAGGAGCAAGTTGTTCTTCAATCCAGGCTTGCAGGCCAATGCGGGCCACAAGTGCCCGATCAGCTGCGCTGGCGCCGAAAGTCAGGCGGTTCAGGGCCAGAAACTCAAGCGGAGATGGCGCTGGCAAAGGCACAGGGGCGCCAAGCAGGACCTGGCGAGACAGCGCGCTGCACGCAACCAGCGTACTGCTGGCCGCGACCAGACCTGACAGTTTGAGAAAATCACGGCGGGAGAGGGGCATAAGATATGAAGGGATTTGCTAAAAAACAGATAAATGGCCCTGGCAAATATCAAGGAGCTGGCGCGCGGAAGGAATCCCAAAGCTGGAGGGCAGGTTTTGGGGTGCCATCTTTTTCGCGCAAACCAACAGATGTGAAAAAGCCCAGGGTTTGCACATCTGCTGCCTGACCAGTCATGTATTTGGCATATGAGTCCAGATTAAAATCACTCAGGATGAGATAGATCCAAAATGCAAGCCGCCCGCCAAGCTGGCTGTGAATGGCATTGAGATAACCCAGCTGGTCTTCAGGTTTTCCTGGCACATTGTTAAATGGCCTTGAAACGTAGCCTCCCTCAGCAACTGCCAGAGGCTTGGTGGTGCGAGCCAGCAGCGAGGTGTAATAATCAGCCGGAATGGCGCTTCCGCTGGGAAAAGCGATAAAAGGGTAACTGGAGATGACCCACAGATCCAGTTGTGGTTCAAATGCTTCAATCTGTTCCCATTTGGTGTGATACGGCAGATCATTTTCTCCAAATCCGCCCAGGTTGTTCAAGTCTTCCCATTGGAATGTAACAAAGACCTGTGTTTGTGGGGATTCGGCCTTAATGGCAGTATATGCTTCGCGGTACAGGCTGATGAAATCAGGGAAATCCGCCGGATAGGCATCCGCATAGGTGTTGATCTCAGATGCCAACCCCAGGTAACGTGGCTTGAACTCTCGCAGAACGCGCAAGGTGAAATTTAAATATGCTTGACGCACTTCCGGTGTACTGAAATCGGCGGCGCCCCATTCTTTCGGCAGCCCGGAAAACTCACGACGGTTCAATCCATTTAACGGATCGATGACATAAATGGTTTCCAGGTTGTTGGCCTGGGCGAGAATCCGCGAGTTTTTTAGATCAACAATTTTTTGTGATTCACCATCAGCCCGGGTGACGAAATCAGCCCAGGGGATATTTTCCTGGGAAAGCACCACATCGGCATGCTGCCCGATGGCCTTGAATGTTGCGAATACACTCTCCAATGACACTTCCGGCGGAGAAGGAAAGAAACCATAGGCAGTGACACCGCTTTCAAAGACCGACGATTGGGGTGTATAAGTTGGGTCGGGGAAAGGCGATGAGCTTTTTCCACAAGCCAGGGAAGTGATCAATAAAACCAGGAAAGTGAAGGTAACAGCCCTTTTCATGATATTTGAGTGGGGTTGGCGTGAGGCGCGAGAATGGCGGTTGTTTTTGGCTGCCAGCGCAGGAGCGCAAAACCGGTAGCGCCTAATGCGGAGACAATGGTGAGAGGAAGAACAAAAAACCAGCCAATCACAGGGAATATGACAGCCAGCTCAAGCGCCACCGCGCCGCTCACAAAGGCCGCTGCCTGGCTGAAGCCCGATCTGCCCGACAAGGTTTGTGCCATTTTCGCAGCGATACCTGCAGAACCCAGGCTTGATAGGCCAACCAGCAGAGCAATAATAAACCAACCGGCAAACTTGGCCGGACCAAAAGGTAGGGCAAGCAGAAGCACGGTTGGTATAATCGTTGCTGCGGTGATGACACCACCGAACCAGAATGTCTGCCAGGGGGTGCTTTCCAGCCTTAAACGCGCCCGCTCAACAGTAGCCGGAAATAACAGCCACCAAGCAGCCAGCATGCCAGGAAAGGCGATGCCAACCAGCAGAAGGATGCCAAATATCGCAGTAATATCAGCCATGAGATTAATCTCCTATCTCCCATCTTTTTTAGTTGTTAGAATTTATACAGACCTGGTGGCGGAAAAGTTGCAACAAAAAACGCGCCGGGGCGCGTTATTTGTTGCAGTAATCATTCGTGAGTTCAGAGAGTGTCTTTTTGAAAAAAGGTCAGGATCACCGCACCAATTGCGCTGAAACCAATGTATGGAAGAAGCAGAAACCAACCCACCAGGGGAACTGCCGAGCCAATCCCCAAAAGAAGAACTCCTGCTGCCAGGCGCCTCCAGGGATTGTGATCCGGAAAGACCCTTTCGCCCACCAGACTGGCAATCCCAGGCAAGCCAAAACTCAAGGCGATAAAGAACAGAACTGTGATAACCAGCGCAGGCACAGTCAGAATGATCTTTACGAGACCGCCGACCCGGTCGGCCAAACTAAGCAGAACAAAAACAATCGCAGCGAAGAATAGAAAATTGACCAATCCCAGCGCAAATGCCCGTCCGGGCATACGATTGGCGATGGCATGCGCGAGGGAGACCCTGCCAGGGAACAAGGCAGAAATGACAAAAAAGTAGGCTACCAGACCCGCGTCAAGTAACAGGATAATATACATAATGCGAAGAATCTCATTCACGATGTCATCTCCTCGAAAGTGATCCGCCAGGTGGTCGCAGCAGAAAACGATTGGCAACCAGCCACACGACAGAAACGCTGAGCAGGGTGAAGGTCAATACCAGGTCGGAGGGTCTTACCGGCAGGAAATTATTCCAGACTGGTAGTGTGGGCAGGCTCAATAATTGCAAAGAACGAACCCACGTGGCGGTTTGAGTGCTCAACATACCGAACAAATCAACCGGCGGTGGGAAAATCATAACTTTGACTGCCAGGTAAGCAGTAATATCAGTCAGTGGGAAAGCCAAGGCCAGAACCAAAAAAGCCGTTATAACCTGTAACCCCAGGACCCACCGCACCGGGCGGGGCAGCGCCGATGTCGCTGCCAGTCGGGCCAGGACAGCCTGCGATAGATCCCGATCAAGTGGGATCTCGGGCAGGGATGCAATCTCCTCAAAAAGGCTGGTTATTTCCCTCCACCGAGCGGCACACTGCTGGCAGGCAGCCAGATGAGCGCTCACTTCGGCAAAATCCGAAGGGGCAAGAGCGCCATCGACATACTCATTCAGTGTATTTTCAGAGATGTGGTTCATTTTTTAATTTTCCGGCGAGCAGCTTACGAGCTCGAAACAGGTCACTCTTGACATCACTGATGGGGATATTCAACTCCAGAGCGATCTCTTCATAACTCATTTCCTGGAAGTGGCGCAGTTCAATTACTGCGCGGTAGCGCGGCTGGATGGATAACAACGCAGCACTAAGCTGTTCGACCTGCTGGCGATGCTCGATGGCTGCCTCCGGGTATATGACGTGACCTTCTCCATAACCTCGTTCATCATCAACCTGGTCTTGAGGCGGCGGTTTTAACTTAAGCCGGTTCAGGCACAGGTTGGCGGCAACACGCCGCAACCATGGACCAAAGGGGCGGTCCAGATCAAACATGCCCAAACGGCTATGAACGCGAAGGAAAGTCTCCTGCGTCAGGTCTTCCGCCTCACGCCGCTCAGCCAAAACGCGATAACAGACATTAAAGACACTTTTTTGATAGCGTTGGACAAGCTCGCCAAACGCCTGCGTCTCGCCGCGACGCGCGCGCACAATCAAGTCGCGGTCAGAAGGAGCATCCATAGCTATTAAAATGATACAGTTTGATATGCCCGAATGTTGCAACCGACTCTAAAAATCAATTTCGCTGCCCCAGTAACTCAACCAGGAAGCGCCACAAGCGCTCAATGGATGGAATATGCAGCCTTTCGGTGGGTGAATGAGGGTTCTCGATGGTGGCGCCAAACGAGATCATGTCCATACCGGGGTAAATGGCTCCAATCGTCCCGCATTCCAGACCGCCGTGGATCATGGAAACAGCCGGCGCCGTGCCGAAGAGATGGCGGTATGTCTCCATGCTGCGCTGTAAGAGAGGTGATCCCATGTTTGGCTGCCAGCCAGGGTAAGGCGTGGTACTCGAGACGTGAGCGCCTGCCAACAGCCCAATGGCGGTAATATGGGAGGTCAATTCCTCCATGCGAGACATCACCGTGCTTCGCTGGCTGGAAACTATTTTCAAGGCACCCTCGACGATCTCCAAACGCGCCAGGTTGTTGGATGTCTCAACAAACCCAGCCACACTGGCTGACATCTCGGCTACACCATGCGGCAGGCCTTCCAATAAATGGATGGCGCGGGCTGTGTCCGCCAGGCTGGCAGCCCGCCCTGGCTGAACAGGCGATAATGTGAGCTTGATACCGCTCTCCGTTACAGCAAATTCCCTGACCAGTATGTTTTCAAGCTCGGCAACCGAGCGCTGGATGAGTTCAGATTGTCCAGCTTCACAGACGAAGCAGACCTGCGCCTGGCGGGAAATTGCGTTATGAGCCGTTCCACCATCCAGGCTGATAAGAGCCAGCGGGGTAATTTTCTGAATACGGGCGAGGGCGTGCGCCAACAGTTTATTAGCGCTGGCATAATGGCGGTGGATATCCACGCCGGAGTGACCACCGCGCAACCCGCTGACTTCAAGACAAAACGCCAATGGAAGCCCCGGGTCGCCAAAAGATAACGGCAGCAGCATACGGGTAGTCTGACCGCCAGCACAACCAACAATAAAGGTGCCTTCTTCTTCTGAATCCAGGTTGACAAGGATGCGCCCATCGATAAAACCGGGCTTTAACTTGTTGACACCGCCCAGACCGACTTCCTCTTCAACAGTAAAGAGCAGTTCCAAAGACGGGTGTGCAACAGCCGGATCCTCGGCCAGCGCAAGCCCCAGCGCGATGGCGATACCGTTATCGGCGCCAAGCGTGGTGTGATCGGCATGCAGCCAATCGCCTTCCACAATGCAGCGAATTGGATCATTCAGGAAGTCGTGTGTCGATTCGGGCGTCTTCTCACAGACCATATCCATGTGCCCCTGCAGGATGATGGCAGGAACAGAATCATATCCGGGCGTGGCAGAAACGCGAATCACAAGGTTACCGGCTTCATCCACTCGAGAAGAAAAACCGTGAGAAGCAGCGCGTTCCTGAAGCCAGGCTGATATCCGAGCCTCCCGACCGCTGCCGCGAGGCACTGAGGAGAGCTGTTCAAAGACAGACAATACATTTTGGGTTGGGTCCATCAATTCACCTTCCAAAGGAGATAGTGTAAATATACGTTACAGGCCAAGTATAGCGTGAAACAACTGAAAGCCGGGCGCAAAACGCAAATTCCTGGCGGTTTACAACCGCCAGGAATTTGCGTTTTTTATGTCTTAGTACATGTCAGGAACTAAACCACCACGCTCACAATCGAATTCTTGACTACGATGATCTTCTTCGGCGTTTTACCATCCAGGTGGCGCTGAATGGATTTCAACGCTTCGGCCTGGATGAATTCTTCACTGGCATCGGCCGCCACGGTGATGCGCTCGCGTACTTTACCATTCACCTGGACTGCCAATGTAACCTCATCTTCCCTGGCAGCTTCCTCATCCACTTTTGGCCATGCCTGCTGGTGGATGGAGTAAGGTTTACCGAAATAAGCCCATAATTCTTCGGCAACATGCGGCGCGATGGGTGCCAGCATTCGCAAGTATAGATCGATGGATTCATTCCATTCCTTTGAACCTGCGGCCCCGTTGTCACGCGCTTTGTACATTTCATTCAATAGTTCCATCAAAGAAGAGACCGTGGTGTTGAACTCGAATTGTTCAAAATTGCGAGTGACGCGCTGGAGTGTTTGGTGAACCTTGCGACGCAGAGCGCGCAGCGTATCGGGGCTGGGATTACCAGCATTTACCTCATCGGTAAATAAGGCCCAGGTACGGCGGACCCAGCGTGACGGACCTTCAATACCGTTACTGTCCCACGGCGCACCCATCTCCCACCGCGCAAAGAACATCAGGTAAGCCCGCACCGTATCCGCGCCGTACTTATTCACGAGCTTGTCAGGCGAGATCACATTGCCGCGGCTCTTGGACATTTTTTCATTGTCCTCACCCAGCACCATACCCTGGTTACGCAACTGGATCATCGGCTCGTTACCGCGGGTGATACCAATATCACGCAGCGCCTTGTGAAAGAAGCGCGTGTACAACAGGTGCATGGTAGCGTGCTCGATACCACCGGTGTAAGTATCCACCGGCATCCAATAAGCATATTCGGCCGGGTCAAAAGGACCCTGATCATAATGCGGACCCAGGTAGCGCAGGTGGTACCAGGATGAACACATAAAAGTATCCATGGTATCCGTCTCGCGCGTTGCCGGGCCGGAACAGACCGGGCAGGTAGTTTTAGACTAGGTCGGGTGCAGTTTCAATGGGCTTTTACCGGTGGGCTTCCATTCCACGTCTTCCGGCAGGGTTACCGGCAGCTGGTCATCCGGCACCGGGTTCCAACCATCTTTTTCACAGAAAATCATCGGGATGGGTGAACCCCAGTAGCGCTGGCGGCTGATCAACCAGTCACGATAACGATAGTTCACAGTTTCCTTGCCTATACCCTGCTGCTCCAAAAAGTCAATCACCGCTGAAATGGCAGGGTTCTTGCGGCCTTTTTCCAGGTTGACCGGTGTGCCATTATATTTTCCAGAATTGATCATGACACCATTACCAATATAGGCTGCTTCCATGGTGGCGCCATCAAAATTCGATCCGGCATCTGGCTGAAAAACCGGGATGATGGGTAAGTTGAATTTACGGGCAAAGGCAAAATCACGTTCGTCATGCGCCGGAACAGCCATGATTGCGCCGGTACCGTAACTCATGAGGACATAATCTGCTATCCAGATCGGAATTCGCGCCTGGTTAACAGGATTGATGGCGTAGCCACCGGTAAAAACACCGGTTTTTTCCTTATCCAGCGCGCCACGCTGGATATCGGATTGGCGTGCTGCCTGAGCTTTGTACGCCGCGATAGCCTTTTTATTTTCCGCTGTGACGATTTTATCCACCAGCAGATGTTCTGGTGAGAAAACCATGAAAGTGGCGCCCCACAGGGTGTCGGGCCTGGTTGTAAAAACCTCAACCGGGTCACCGGCCTCAGTATGAAATACAACACTGGCACCTTCGGACCGGTCGATCCAGTTCGTCTGCAGGGTTTTTACGCGTTCAGGCCAGTCAATACCATCAAAGCTCAACAGCTCATCCGCGTATTGTGTGGCTTTGAAAAACCATTGATCCAGGTCCTTTTTGATGACAGGGGTCCCACAACGTTCGCAGTGGCGGTCGTCACCCCAAACTTGCTCACGCGCCAGGGTTGTATTACAGTTCGGACAAAAATCCACCGGCGACATTTTCCGGTATGCCAGGCCATGCTTGTACAACTGGATGAAGAACCACTCCGACCACCGGTAATATTCCGGTTCACAGGAAACCATTTCGCGGCGCCAATCGAACATGGCACCCATCGAGCGCATTTGCTTGCGCATGCGCTTGATATTGTCGCGAGTGCGCACCATTGGATGGATACCGCTCTTGATGGCGGCATTTTCGGCAGGCAAGCCAAAGGCATCGAAACCCATCGGGAACAGCACGTTATAGCCCTTCATACGCATATAACGCGCACGCGCATCGGCCGGTGTCATGGCATACCAATGACCAATATGCAAATCGCCGCTCGGGTAAGGCAGCATGGTTATGGCATAGTGTTTGGGTTTGTTCAGGTCAATATCCGCGTTGTACAACCCATCCGCTTCCCATTTGGACTGCCATTTCCTTTCCATCTCTTCGAAGTTATAGGCTTGTGTCATTCTTTCCTCATTTATTGAAAACGATCCAATTTCTTGTTTTTTGGGGCGAATTAATCAACGCCGGTTTACATACGAATCCGCTATCGGCGGGTGCAGGTGGAATTCCGGTCAGACCCGCAAGGATGCAGCCAGCCTTATGGATAAATAGATCATGTTTGGCGTACAAGTTGATCATGCGAGCCTCCTTTTTGATGTATACGGGTCCGGCTTGACCCTAAAAACAAAAATCCCTTCATCCACAACAGGGACGAAGGGTAAACTCCGCGGTACCACCCGGTTTGCCAGCCAAACCTGCACTGACCACTTTGGTTTGCTGTAACGGGCTTGCCCGGCGCTGACTACTGCATTCACCAGCGCAGTTTCCCAATGATGGGATGGCGAGGCGAGTTCGGTCTGGTTACACCTTAGGGTGTACGCTCCCGCTGGGCGCTGTGCTGGGCTTCCACCTCACTCTCCCAACTCGCTGACGGGATAACCTACTACTCCTGCCTGAACATTTCGATAATAGTTATTATAACACTTTCACAACCAGGTAACAATCGGGGCAGGCCTGATGAGACCTGCCCTTGTTGGTGGACCCAGAGGGATTCGAACCCTCGACCTCCTCAATGCCATTGAGGCGCGCTCCCAACTGCGCTATGGGCCCTAGAGCGAACGGTATTCTACATGATAAACCGCAATCCGTCAACCAGTGGACCTGAGGGGATTCGAACCCCTGGCCTCCTCAGTGCGATTGAGGCGCGCTCCCAACTGCGCTACAGGCCCATCTTAGAGCCCAATGATTCTATCTGATGCAAAGGGGAATGTCAAGAACCGGGCTGAAGCAATTTCCAGACTGGCGTTTCGCTTTTTTCGTCAAAGGTTATAATTTCCGTATGCAAAACTGAGGAGACCCGGATGAATTCTCAAGAAAGACATCAATCCAATCGAGCCGCGTGGAATGAAGCAGCGCACAGCTATGTGCAGGACATTGAAGATGATGTTGCCTTCCTGCACGCCGGAGGTAAAAACCTGCTGGCGCCTGAGCTCGCCTTTCTGGCCGACCTGGGCGCATGGTGCAACCGCGCCATTCATCTGCAATGCGCCGGGGGTCGGGACACGCTTTCGCTGTGGAACCAGGGCGCGGCGGAGGTCATCGGGATTGATATCAGCGATGGGATGATCGCCTGCGCGCGGGCCAAATCCGAACGGCTGGGCGCGCCGGCCAGCTGGTACTGCTGTGATATTTTGGATACACCCGAAAGCCTGGATGGGACAGCCGATTTGGTCTACACAGGGCGGGGAGCGTTGAACTGGATCATGGACATCGAAGCCTGGGCCCGGGTGGTGGCAAGACTGCTGAAACCGAACGGGGGCCGGTTATATGTTTTTGAGGGCCATCCGCTGGATTGGGTCTGGGATCTCGAAGCGTCCGAGATCAAACTCAACCCGGACCCGCACTTTGGCAATTACTTCTCTGAAGATATCGATATGAGCCAGGGTTGGCCGGTTCAATATATCCCGGCTGAAAGTGTGCCTGCCGCGGAGAAACAATCTGCCAAATATGAACGCCAGTGGACCCTGGGCCAGATCATGAATGCCTTGATAAAGGCGGGGCTGCGCCTGGAGCGCTTTGAAGAACATCCCGACCAATATTGGGAGCAATTTCCCAACCTGCCAAACGAACTCGCCAGCCGCCTACCGCACACCTTTTCGCTTCTGATGCGCAGAGAGTAAGCTGCCGGCGCCCTGAATACCAACACCAACAGACAACATCCAAATTCAAACGCGGAGGCAGTATGGCAGAACCAGGAGCAAACCCCACCTATCGGATCACAGATCTGCAAGAGACTGAGCGCCCTCGCGAACGATTGGCGACCCTGGGGCCACAGGCTTTATCGAATGCCGAGTTGATCGCCATTCTGCTGCGAGTGGGCGTGCCAGGCGAGAATGCAGTGCAGGTGGGCCAACGATTGTTGAATAAATTCCACGGCATCGGCGGGCTGCACCGCGTGCCATTCACTGAATTATGCAAACAACACGGTATCGCCGAAGCCAAAGCAGCCCAAATCAAGGCGGCAATCGAATTGGGACGACGACTGCCTTTGGAAAATCCCGAGGAGCGCGCAGCCATTAATTCCCCGGGCGATGCAGCCGCGTTGGTGCAGTACGAAATGGGCGCTCTGGAACAGGAACATTTACGCGTGCTGCTCTTGGATCGGCGCAACCGGGTGCTTGAAATCACCGAAATCTACCGCGGCTCGGTAAATTCATCCCAGGTACGGATTGGGGAGGTGTTCAAAGAGGCCGTGCGCAAGAATGCCTCGGCAATCATCGTGGTACACAACCACCCGAGCGGCGACCCCACACCCAGCCCGGATGATGTGGCAGTGACACGCGCGATCGTGCAGGCAGGCAAATTGCTGGATGTGGATGTACTCGACCACCTGGTGATCGGGCAGGGAAGATGGGTTTCTTTGAAGGAAAGGGGGTTGGGGTTTGGATGATTGTCGCGTCCAACGTAACTCAAGAAATAAATCGAATCCAACATAACTCGATAAAACGGAGATACCTAGATATGGAAATATCTGGGAAAACGAACGGCTTATAGTCATATCTGGTACAGAAAGTGTGCCTTCAGCCGTTTCTAAATATCTCCGCATTATTGAGTTGTGGTGGACGGAATCTCCGTTTTCTTGAAATATGGTGGACGCGAAACGGCCAAAACCAGATAAAAGGCCATTTTCGCCCCGTTTTTGAGCGGATTTGGCCTTAATACCCGCATTATTTTCTTGAGTTACGTTGGAAACGACA
>Ga0172368_10004217_pt1 | contig 16773 bp, 13 predicted proteins | sample Lak11m_FD_114540 | JGI IMG/M metagenome (GOLD analysis project Ga0172368, IMG submission 114540) | Freshwater microbial communities from Kabuno Bay, South-Kivu, Congo - kab_022012_11m | ecosystem: Environmental > Aquatic > Freshwater > Lake | place: Democratic Republic of the Congo: South-Kivu...
AAACAAATATCTTCGGTCGAGACCCAAGAGATCAGAAAGAATATTTTTGAGCGGCTGGAAAAAGAGTTGGGAGTAAAGCTAAAAATTTAATCTTTGGACTTTAAAATCTCTCGACTTTGTAAGTTGAGAGATCGGGAACTCTAGAATAAAAAACAGCCCCGCTGCGGCGGGGCTGTTTTTTAGATTAATGTCTTGACATCCGATGTCCGGAATGCGGAATATTTAATGTTTAGGACATCGGATGTCGGGTAAGTTAAATTTTATCTTTTATCTCTCGGCTGATTTTTTCTATAAACTTTTCAACCGGCATCGCGCCCAGGTCTCCTTGGCCGCGCTGGCGGGGAGCCACGGAATTATTTTCTATTTCCTTGTCGCCGACGATCAAAAGATAAGGAATTTTTTGGGTTTCTCCGGCACGGATCTTTTTGCCGATAGTTTCGCTGTCCGCGTTGACTTTAACGCGGATATTTTCTGCTTTTAGCTGGCCGGCAACTTTTTTGGCATAATCTTCGTGCCGCTGGGCGATCGGCAGAACCCAAACTTGTTCCGGCGACAGCCATAACGGAAAAGCGCCAGCGTAGTGTTCAATTAAAACGCCAATGAATCTTTCAAAAGAGCCAAACAGCGCCCGGTGCAACATGTAAGGCTGTTCTTTTCCTCCTTTTTCATTAATGAATGTCATTTTAAATTGTTCTGGTAAATTAAAATCAAATTGTAGTGTTGAGCATTGCCATTGGCGACCCAGACAATCTTTGATCTTAAAATCTAATTTAGGGCCATAAAAAGCTGCTTCGCCTTCTTCTCGTTGATAATCTAGTTTTTTCTCTTGGGCGGCTTCTTCTAAGACTTTTTCGGTGAAGTTCCAGCCTTCATCGTTGCCGGCATACTTGGTTTTATTATTGGGGTCACGCAGTGATAAATAGACTTTGTATTCTTTGAAGCCAAAAGTTCCCAGCATATACAGAATAAAATCGATAACCCGCTTTAATTCATCCTTAACTTGGGATTTAGCGCAAATAATATGGGCGTCGTCTTGGGTAAAACCGCGTACGCGGGTGAGCCCGGAAAGCTCACCGGATTTTTCATAACGATAAACCGTAGCACTTTCAGCCAAGCGCATTGGAAGCTCGCGATAGCTGCGAGGTCTAGAACCATAAAGCAAAACATGGAAGGGGCAATTCATTGGTTTGAGCAAATATTCTTCTTTAATGTCTGATTTTTTGCCGGCTTTAGCCTCACTTAAGCTTTGACCAACCTCTAAGACCGGATACATGCTATCGGCATAAAAACCCCAGTGCCCCGAAGTTTCCCAGAGTTGGCGCGAGCCGATGTGCGGGGTGCGGACAAGTTCATAGCCGTTTTTTAAGTGTTCCTGATACCAAAAATCTTCCATAATTCTCCAGAGTAGTGCACCTTTGGGCTGCCACATGGCGAGCCCAGCACCGACGGTTTGGTCGATGATAAATAGCTCTAGTTCTTTGCCAATCTTTCGGTGGTCGCGTTTTTCGGCTTCTTCAATTTTTTTCAAGTGTTCTTCCAGGTCTTGCTTGCTTGACCAGGCCGTGCCGTAAATTCGCTGCATCATTTTATTTTTTTCACTGCCGCGCCAATAAGCGCCGGAAGTTTTCATCAGCTTAAAAGCATCTGGTTTGATTTGTCCGGTCGAGGCAAGGTGCGGCCCGCGGCAAAGGTCGACGAGGAGACCGGATTTATAAAGCGAAACTTTTTCTGCTTTTTCTTCTTTGGCCAGGTCTTCGATCAGCTCAACCTTATAGGGTTGGCCAGCTTTTTTAAAAAGCTTAGCCGCTTCTTTGATATCAATTTCCGTTTTTTCAAACGGGCAGTCGGCTTTGATAATAGCCCGCATTTTTTCTTCTAGGAGCGGCAGGTCTTCGGGAATTAAAGTCCGCGGCAAGTCAAAATCATAATAAAAGCCGTCATCAATGTTCGGGCCGATGCCGAATTTAGCTTCGGGGAACATTTCAAGCACCGCGGCTGCCATAACGTGGGAAGTTGAATGACGTAAGGTGTCGAGGTTAGTTTGTTTGGATTCCATAAGAAATTTTTAATTTTCAATTTTTAATTTTTAAATAATATTTAATGCTTTAATTTTTAAACATTAAAAATTTTGATTTATTTAAAAAATTATAAAATTAAAAATTATAAAATTAAAAAAAATTGCCCAAAAATTACCTGATGCTGAGACCCCGCCACGGCGGGGTGGTTCCACTCAGCTTCCCGTAATTTTTGGGCACTTTTGTACCAATGCGCCGGTACTCCGCGTAGGCGTTGACAGTTTGGGCAGCTTGCCCTGAGCTTGTCGAAGGGGTGGTTAATCCGCTAACGCCACATTTAATTGTGCTTATATTCTAGATTTTAGTTAAAAGAATGTCAATCGGCTAGGACTTTAATAGACAATAATTTGAAATATTGATATTATAAAAATGTTAAATTAAGCATAAAAGATATGCTCGATATAAAATTTGTCAGGGAAAATAGGGAAGCGGTTGACGCGGCGATAAACAATAAAGGGCTTTCGGTTGACCTGGACCGGCTTTTATCTTTGGATGATAAGCGGCGCGAGCTGATAAACAAAACTGAAACAGCCCGAGCTGAGCAAAAAAAATTGGGCAAAGATAACATTGAAAAGGCCAAAGAGTTAAAAGAGGAGCAGAAAAAAATAGAGATAGAGCTTGACGCAATTTTGGCCGAATATGAAAGTTTGATGCTGAAGTTGCCGACGGTGCCTTCGCCGGATACTCCGATCGGTAAAAATTCCGATGATAATGTTGAGGCGCTGGTGTGGGGGACTATTCCCAAATTTGATTTTAAACCTAAAGACCATATCCAACTTGGCCGGGAACTGGATATTTTGGACCTGGAACGAGGGACAAAGGTTGGCGGTTTTCGCGGCTATTATTTAAAGAACGAAGGCGCTCAGCTGGTAATGGCGGCGATGCTTTATGCTTTTAATAAAATGGTGGCCAAGGGTTACACGCCGATGATTGTGCCGACGCTGGTTCGCGAGTTTGCCTTGTTTGGCAGTGGATATTTTAGCGGCAAGGAATATAATCCCGAGGTGGACGAGATCTATCAGGTCGCCAGTCTGGACAAAGAAGCTGACGGTTCGCAAAGCAAGGAGAAGAAATTTTTGGTTGGTACAGCCGAGCCGTCGCTGCTGGCCTATTATTCCGGCGAGGTTTTGAAAGAAGAAGATTTGCCGCTGCGGTTTTGCGGTTTTAGCCAGTGCTATCGCAGCGAAATCGGCTCTTACGGCAAGGATACTAAGGGTATCTACCGCGTTCACGAATTTATGAAAGTTGAGCAGGTGGTTTTTACCAAGGTTGATATTGACCAAGCCAATAAATTACAGGATGAAATGGTGGGGATCAGCCGCGAGCTTCACGAGGATTTAGGCTTGCCGTACCGCTTGCTTAAAATTTGCACGGGCGATATGAGCCCGGGAAAATATCGGGCATTTGATATTGAGGCCTGGCTGCCGGGGCTTGACCGCTTTGGCGAAACCGGTTCGGCCAGTAATTTTTTGGATTGGCAGTCGCGGAGACTGAATGTGAGATATAAAACCAAAGACGGACAGACTAAATTTGCGTATTTGTTAAATAATACCGCCCTGGCTTCGCCACGGACCTTTATCGCGATCCTGGAAAATTACCAGCAGGCTGACGGTTCGGTAAAAATTCCTAAAGTCCTGCAGCCATATATGGGCGGAAAAGAGATCATTAAGCGATAAAAAATTATGACTAGACTTTTAATTAAAGATGCCAAGCAAAAAACCGGAGAGAAAATTTTAATTATGGGCCGGGTAATGAATGCGCGGCTTTTAAGCAACGTCAGTTTTTTGCAAATTCAGGATTATTCTGGCGTAATCCAGACGGTTTGGGAAAAACCGATCGACGCCAAAGTCGGCGACGCGGTAGAAATTTTAGGAGAAGTCAAAATAGAAGAGCGGGCCAAGGGCGGCTGTGAGCTATTGGGCGAGGAACTCAAAATTATTAGCGCTAACGCTGAAGATTTGCCGATTGATTTGGCCAAAAAAGACTTAAACCTGCAGCTGACTACGCTCCTTGACTGGCGGGTCTTGTCTTTGCGCCATCCTAAAGTCCAGGCAATTTTTAAACTTTATGATTTGCTTTTGAAGCATTACGGGCTAGTCTTGCGCGATAATGGCTTTACGGAAATTAAAACGCCAAAAATTTTAGGCGCGGCCAGCGAAGGCGGAGCGAATTTTTTTAAGATAAAATATTTTGACCAGTCGGCGTACTTGGCGCAAAGCCCCCAATTTTATAAGCAAATTATGGTAGGCGCTTTTGAACGGGTTTTTGAGATCGGTTCAACCTTTCGCGCCGAGCCGCATTTTACCACGCGCCACGTCAACGAATATATTTCGCTGGACGCGGAGATGGGTTTTATTAAAAATTTCAGCGACGTGACGGCGATGTTAAATAAAGTTTTGGTAGAAATTTTTAGCTGCTTAAAAGACGAAGGCGCTGCTTTTTTATCCTTGTATGACATTAAAGATATCCCGGTGCCCGAAGCAATTCCGTCGGTCAAATTATCCGAGATTCGCGAAATAATTAAGAAAAAATATGATTATTTAATTCCCGAAGGAACGGACATCGATCCGGAAGGCGAACGGCTGGCCGGCCGGTATGCCAAGGAAGAATTCAATTCTGATTTTATTTTTATCACTAACTATTTTTGGAAAGACAAACCGTTTTATACGATGCCGTCGCCTAACAACCCGGAAGAGACGGAAGGCTTTGATTTAATTTACAAAGGGGTAGAACTGGTTACCGGCAGCCAGCGTATCCATAATTACAATCAGTTGATTGAAAATATGAAAAAGAAGGGCGTTAAACCCGACGGCATGGAATATTATTTGGACGTATTTAAATTCGCCATGCCGCCCCACGGCGGCTGGGGGATGGGATCGGAGCGCCTGATCCAACAGATGCTGGGTCTTGGCAGTATTAAAGAAGCGATCCTGTTTCCGAGAGACGTAAAGAGGTTAAGTCCGTAAATAATTATTAGTCGTTAAAACTATTTAAAAACCCGCCCGCCAGGCGGGTTTTTGGTGGTGAAAAAACAAGGAATTATACATTATTCTGTCGGTGTCTATTTTACGCTGTTTTAGCTTAAAAAATGGCAGTTATCAACAATTTTGTTGGTAAATACTTGACAAAGTTTTGGGATAGGAGTATAATCACAAAATAATGCTAAGGCGTGGGGAAGGTTCAAGTAAAATAGCCTTAAATTAAGAGCAAATCCGCCTAAAGCGGATAAATCTATGACCAGCAAGGGACTTATAATTTTGATCCTTGCGATAGCGGCAATTCCGGCTCTTTTTATGCTGCTGGTCGGTGTGCTGGGAAAGTTTGATGAACCGCGCAAAAAAGACCGGGAATAATAATCGCCAGGCAAATTGAACAAAAATGATCAATGGTCGTTTTTGTTCAGAGTGTCTAGCGGCTAAGCTAAATAGCTGATGGCGGCTGGACAGGATAGAAACTTAAAAAAAGAATAAAAAATAGATAATAAAAAAGGAGGCAGAAGATGAAAGTTTTGATTATTTTCCTGGCTGTTGTGGTAGGCGTGATAGCTTGGATATATTTTGTCGGCTGGCTCCTTGAAAAGAGCTGGACTGGAAAAAAATATAACTTGGCCCTAGCGCTTTTGCGTGACGCGTTTATTTTTGTGAGTTTATGGTTATTTGCAATTATCTGCTGTGTATTTACCTTCGATAGAGATCAATTCAGGTTTCTGTTTCCGGGGGCACGCAAGATATTAAGCAAATTTAAAATGGCAAGTATTCTTCGCTAAAGGAGGTGAGAACATGCTATTTTTAGTAGATCATCGGACATATCTCGAGAAAGACGAGGCAACGAAAATTTGGATAGAGGATGGTATTTTCGTCCAGCGGCTTGCCTCCAATGAGTTTGGCGGTGAATACAAGCGGAGCAGCAAAGCGTATTTGACTGTTCTGTGGCTAGTATCGCTCTGGGCCGCGGTTACCAATTCATTTCAACTGGCTTTCCGAGTTTTCAGCAAAGCAGCTTTTTGGAAAGCTATTAGCAGTCCCAAAAAGTTTGCCAAAAGGGTCTTAACTCTTTGGCTGCTGGCTCTTTGGGAGCTGGGCCGCAGCCCCAAGCATATATCCAGTATCTTCGTTGACCGCTTCAGCCGGTTTAACCATCAGGCAAAGTGGGGAGCGGCTGGTTGGAAGTCGTTGGAGCTTTTTTACAATTATTGGAAAGCGATCCAACCCCAGCTCAACGGTAACCTGGAGGGCCAATTAACCAGATATTGGATTGAAAGAATGGAAAATCGCCAGGCGGTAACGAATCGACTAAAGATTGCAATCAATCTTTTAGTTGAGGCGTTGGATAAATTCGCCGGAGTAGCTGAGATCAGATTGCTTTCTGTCGCCTCTGGTTCCGCTCAAGCGGTTATCCAAGCTATGCTGCAGCGTCCCAAATTGAAAGTCAAAGTCGTTTTGATCGACAGCGATCAAACGGCACTCGATGAGGCTAAGCGTTGTGTTGAAAGAGCTGGTTTAGGCGATCGCTTTTCTTTTGTCCTTGGCAAGACCGAGATTTTAGAGGTCGTTTGTCGGGATTTTCATCCGCACATCGTCGAGATGGTCGGATTTCTTGATTATCGGCCGAGCAAAAAAGCGGTTGAGCTCATCGGTCGAATTCGGAGTGTTTTGCCGGTTGGCGGAGTTTTCGTCACCTGTAACATTGCTCCTAATCCCGAGAAGATTTTTCTGGATTGGGTTCTTCTCTGGCCCATGATCTATCGTTCGCCCCGCGAACTTGGCGAGCTTCTGGTCGGAGGTGGGTTCAGGAAAGAGGCTGTCAATCTTTTTTACGAACCCTTTATGATTCACGGCATCGCAGTGGCCGTGAAGTAAGTTGTACCTTTTGTGCCGGCGCGGGTCTTACGACCCCGCCGGTTTTTTTATTTTCCAAAAATCAATGGATTTGGTATAATTATCAACAAATAATGACCCTACAGCGATTTTTATCCTTAGATGCTTTGGTCACCGCCATGGTGGCGCTGGTTTTTGGTTTGATTGTCATTACTAGAAACAAAAAAAACATCATCAATCAGACCGGTTTTTTGCTGACGCTAGCTACTGCTTTTTGGTCTTTTGGCTATTGGCACTGGATGGCTGTTTATAACGATAGGGAGTTAGCCTTATTTTGGGTTAGGATTTTATCGATTGGCTCATCTTTAATCCCTTTGTTTTATTTTCATTGGATTATTTCTTTATTGGGATTAAATAAGAAAAAAAAGCGGTTAATATTTTTATCGTATTTTTTAACCGCTTTTTTTCTATTGTTTTCTTTTTCGGATTTATTTGTTAAGACAGTTAATCCAGTTAGTCATTTTACCTTCTGGCCGGAAGCCGGCCCTTTGTATACAATTTACTTGATTTCAGTTTATTTCTCTTTGGTTATTTATTCGGTGTGGTTGCTCTTGAAAGAGCGCGCCGGTTCTTTTGGTTCCAGAAGAGAACAAATCAAATATGTATTATTAGGAACAATTATTGGCTTTGGCGGCGGGGCAACTAATTTTCCTCTTTGGTATGGTATAAATATTTTTCCAATAGGCACGATTTTAGTCGTTTTATATCCGATCCTTTTCTCTTATGCCATTATTCGTCATCGTTTTATGGATATCCAGTTAGCCTTGCGCCGGTCATTTGTTTTTTTGATGTCAGTTCTAATGGTCGTTATCCCGTCGTACGGTGTTTTATTCTTGGCCGACAGATACGCAAGGGACTATATAATTTTTATTAATTTGGCGGTTGTAGCTCTGGCAGTATCTATTTTTCCAAGTATTAAAGATTATTACTATCGGATTGCCAATAAATACTTTTTTTCTTCTCTTTATGACAGCAACCAGGTAATCGCTAAATTAAGCGATGGATTGCGTTCAACGCTTGACGTTTCGGCGGTTTACAATCTAATTTCAGAAACCCTAACAAGCTCTATGCATATTAAGGCGCTGGCGGTTTTAAATTTTGATGAAGCTAGCCAGCAGTATTATGTTAAATTTAATAATGGTTTTGATTTAAATGGCCGGTTGGTTTTTCCTAGCGACTCGATTCTGCATAAAGATTTTATTGAAATGTCTCGGCCGATTGTAGTGGAAGAATTAAGGGCAACAGCCTATCGGACGCATAAAGAAATTTTGGATTTATTGATTAGTTTGAAAGTGGCGCTAATTATTCCACTTAATGTTCAAAGCGAAAATTTGGGAATTATTACCCTTGGGCACAAAGAGTCTGGCGATATGTATAACGACGAAGATTTAAAAACTCTAACGACCATTGCTTCCCAGTCGGCACTAGCGATAAAAAATGCCCAGCTTTATGACGAAACCAAAGGATTTTCATTAAAGCTGCAAAAGGAAGTTGCCCGACAAACCAATGAATTAAAACAAGCCAACGAAGATTTGAAAAAACTTGATAAGGCCAAGTCGGATTTTATTTCGATTGCGTCCCATCAGTTGCGCACGCCCCTAACCGCGATTAAAGGTTTTACTTCAATGATTTTGGAAGGTTCTTACGGCCGGACGACTAAAGTCGTGCATGATAAATTAGAAAAAATTTATGAAAGCTCCGAGCGGTTAATTCGCCTGGTCAATGATTTGCTGGATTTATCGCACATGGAAGGCGGCAAGATGGAATTTAATTTTCAGAAAATAAATTTTACCCAAATGGTCAAAAGCGTTTGCGAAGAACTGGATATCCAGGCGCAGAAAAAGAAATTAAAATTAATCGTTACTTTATCCGATCCGGAACTTTTTGTTAAGGCCGACGAACAAAAATTGCGTCAGGTGGTGATGAATTTGGTGGATAACGCCATTAAATATACGGAAAAAGGCAAGGCAGAAGTTTTTTTGAAAGAAAGAGATGGCAAAATCGAATTTTCCGTTAAAGACACCGGCATGGGTATGAAGCCGGAAGAGATCGCTAATTTATTCCAAAAATTCGTCAGGGGTTCTGAAGCTTCGCACTATCATACCGAAGGCGCGGGGATTGGTCTTTATGTAGCGCGCCAGCTTATTGAGGCTCATCAAGGGCGAGTTTGGGCCGAATCGGAAGGCGAAGGCAAGGGTTCAACATTTTTGGTGGAAGTGCCGGAATTTAAGGAGTAGAGAATAGATAGCAGAATGCAAAGAAAAATAAAGGCAATAAAAGACGAAAATGATTTTAATCGAAGAAATTTTTAAAGATTTAAAAAAGATTGGCTGGTTAAATGAGATTAAGAAATTAGGCAGCCTGAAAGACAGGCGAATTAAAGTTGATGAGATTATAAGAAAAGCTAATTTATTGAAAGGAGAGATAACAGAATTAACCCTTGACGAACAATTAAGACTTGATTATCTGATTCAGCAAGAAGGTGTCGATTTGGATTTGTGTCCCGATTATTATATTTTCTTTTCTAATAAGAACAATAAATTTCACCATCTTTGCCATCGGGATGGCCAAAGAACTCGCTGTAGAGGCAGTAAAAATATTTGCTCTAGTAATATTAAGATAGGTTTAATTCCCATTGCCAAATACGATTGTAGCGAAGAAGGGGCTAGATATGCGTGGTCTTTAGATGGTAAGAGTTCCCCTTTTGTGGAAAGCGGATCGTTTAAGAGAAGAACTAAATTGGGCAAAGGAACAAGGGATGAGGATATTGCTGCTTATACTATCTCTGTTTCTAAGGGTTGTATTTTATCAAAAAATAACGCTCAATGTGAATTTTGTGTAACAGGGAATTCAGTATTATTCGAAAGATTATTAACCGCTCAAGAAATTGCACTGCAAAATATTTTTCTTGTCTTGGACGATAAAGAAGCAAATTCTCTTAATAAATCAAGGGAATTTGCTTATATGGGACAGGGAGAACCGGGCTTGAATTATCCCGCAGTAAAAAAGGCTATTATTGGCACAGATTTAATAATGAAAAAGTTAGGCATCAAGACGTTTAGACATATTTTTGCTACTTCTGGAATTCCTGATGCTATATATCAACTGGGCAGAGATATAAAAAATGGTGATTACGGAGAATCCGAGGTTTTATTGCACCTTTCTTTGCACGCTGGAGACAAAAGGAGCAGCATAATGCCAATAAACAAACAATATCCGTTAGAAGAGGTTGTAGAAGCTTCTTATAATTATTATGATAATACTAGGCAGCAAATATCTATTAACTTTATGCTTCTTAAAAATGTGGCACTAAAAGATGGTACAAAATTTAATAATGTTTCTGTTTCTGCCTTGGGCAGTTTGTTGTCATTATTGGATCCTAAAGTTCATAAAATTGTTTTGTGTGAGTTTAATTGTGGTCCAAAAGTTTGTAGAAGTGAGGAAATTAGCAAAGAAGATGTGAATCCATTGGAGGATTTGCTGAAAAGCAAAAAATTTTTATACAAGAAATTTATTGCTTTTGGCAAGGATAATAAATTGGCCTGTGGTTTGCTAGGAGGGCTAGCAGAATATAACTTAGACAGAAAGACAATCTTAGAATCTTTAATAAAAGCTAATAATTTAATTGCAGAACATATAAAATGAAATCCTTAGTTATTAAAACCGGAGCGAGGCTTCATTTCAACAGCTTATTGATGAACGATAGTTTTGGTAGGGGGTGTGGAGGTGTTGGCTTAAAATTGAAAGAGCCTATTCTTAAAATTAAAATTAGCAAGAGTGATAAGATGAGTTTTTGTGCTCCAGATGACTGGTTGAATGATTTAGGGAGTTTTACTTTAAAGATATTAAGAAAATTGAATATAGAATCGAATGTTAAAGTTAGCGTTATTAAATGTTTCCCGCGTCACGTTGGACTCGGTAGTGAGACTCAATTGGGCATGTGTTTGTCAAGGGGCATTTCAACTCTCTTCGATAAAAAATTAGATTATAAAGACATCGTTAAGCTTCTAGATGTGGGTGGAGTTTCCGGTGTTGGTTACTACGGGTTTATTTCTGGGGGTTTTATAATTGATGGAGGCTATCCTATGGGCGAAGATAAATTTAAAAAAAATTTTTCTATTCACTCAGAGAATCCTCCTTGTTTAGTCGGGCGTTATATTTTTCCAAAAGAATGGAAGATCCTTTTAATTATCCCGAAAAACCCCAAAAAGTGTAAACTTCCTTTTAATGAAGATAAATTTTTTAAGAATCTGCCAGAAATTCTTCTAGAAGAAAACTATAAGTTATGTTTTAATGCTTATTTGATGGCGGCTTCGGTGCAAGACAGGGACTACGAGGGTTTTGTTAGTGCATTATATAGATTGAGTCAATTGGGGTCAAAAAAAGCAGAAATAAAATTGAACAAAAATTACTATAAGGAAATTAAATCTAGATTAAAAGAAATAATTGGTCAAGAGATTCCATTTTTGGCGGTTAGTTCTCTGGGGGCTACGATGTATTCTGTTCTTTTGTATAGCAAGGAAACTAACGATATTGTTGAAAAAATAAAATCATTACTTAAAGATATTGCTAGCGTTAGCCTTGTTTCAGTCAATAATAGCGGGCAAGATTAACAGACTTTGTTTTTAATAATAAAGTGAATTTTTCGATTAAGTCTGGATTTTTTTAGTCAGCAAAGATTGGTATAGAGGCATCATGGAAAATTCAATAATTTCTGTTAAAAATTTAAACAAGACTTATAAATACTCGTCTAAAAAGGCGGGTTTATTTGAGTCGGCAAAACATTTATTTCGTAGTGACGACAAGATTACCGAAGCAGTTAGGGAAATAAATTTTGAAATAGGCGCGGGCGAATTCGTTGGTTTTATCGGGCCAAATGGCGCGGGCAAAACTACAACGCTTAAAATGTTGTCGGGAATTTTAACGCCAACTTCTGGTCAGGCGCTAGTTTTAGGATATAAGCCATGGGAACGTAAGGCTGAATATCAAAAACAGTTTGCCTTAGTTATGGGGCAAAAAAATCAACTTTGGTGGGATTTACCGCCAATTGAAAGTTTTGTATTGCACCGAGAAATTTATGAAATAGAAAAAAGTAGTTTTGAAAAAAACCTAGAAGAGCTGGTTAAACTTTTAAAAGTTGAAAACGTAGTGGAAAAGCCAGTGCGCCAGCTATCACTGGGAGAAAGAATGAAGTGCGAATTAATAAATGCCCTGCTTCACGATCCCAAGGTTTTGTTTTTGGACGAGCCCACTATTGGGCTGGACGTGGTGGCGCAAAAAAATATTAGAGATTTTTTAATTAAATACAATCAAGAAAAAAAGACGACAATTATTTTAACTTCGCATTATATGCGAGATATTTTACAGCTTTGTTCTCGAGTGGTGGTAATAAATTTGGGCAAAATAGTCTATGATGGATTGTTAGAAGATTTGACCATAGCATATGCCCTAGAAAAAATTATTACGGTTTATTTTGAAAGAGAAGTTAGTCGGCGAGAGTTAGAAGTTTTTGGCGAAATTGATCAATTTGATGGATTTAAAGTAGTGATTAAGGTTCCGCGAGAAAAACTAAAAGAAACCGCAGTCAATATTTTGTCATCTAACTTGCCGGTTGAAGACATTGATATTGGCGAAGAAGAAATTGAAAAAATTGTTCGTCATATTTTTGCTAAGAAAAATTGATGAAAAAGTATTTAGCAGTTTTAAAAAATTCTTTTCAAGCTAACCTGATTTATCGATTTAATTTCTTTTTTTATTTTTTGTCGCAGTTTATTTCTTTTGGCATTTTATTCTATATTTGGACATCGATTTATTATCAGGGCGGAAAAATTGGGAGTTATGAATTAGCAGATATGATCTTTTATTATTTGGGAGCGATTTTTATCGGCGTGGTAGCCAAGGGGATGGACGTGGCCTGGCAAATTGGCGACGAGATTCGCATGGGTCAGTTGAATGCTTTTTTATTGACACCGATAAATTATTTTTGGCGAAAGTTTTTTAGTTTTTTTGGCGGAATGGTTTTTAGAAGTTTTGTGGCTAGCCTACTTTTTATCACGGGTTTATATTTTTTAGCAGAAAAATTTAATTTTCAATTTAGTCTAGCCAAAATTTCTTCTTTCTTATTTTTGGTTTTTTTAAGTTATTTGCTTAACTGGTTAATTTTTTATATTGTCGGAATTTCCACCTTTTGGTTTGGTTTTGTTTGGGCATTAAATTACTCTGTGCAAGTGACCGCTAATTTTCTAGAAGGCGGATTAATTCCGTTGGATTTATTGCCTAGCTGGCTTAACATGTTGAATAATTTTTTACCTTTTAAATATATTATTTTTGTGCCAGTTTCTATTTTTACCGGTCGCTTAGAAATTACTTGGTCAATTTTTATTATACCTTTGGTTTGGGTTTTATTTTTGTATCTTTTGGCTAAGCTATTATTTAAGGTGGGGCTAAAAAAATATGAAGGTTTTGGCGGCTAAAACAAAAAAGTATTGGCGAGTTTTTTTATTGTTACAGCACGTTGGATTAATGAATCGGATGGCCTATCGGATAAATTTTTTTATTGCTTTTTTTGCTGTTTTGTCCAATATGGTTTTTACAATTATTTTTTTGCGGGTGATTTTTGGTTTCGTGAATAATTTTTCCGGTTGGGGATATTATCAGGCATTGGTGGTAGCGGCAACTTTTATGATAATTGATGGCTTGCTGTGGGTTTTATGCTCTTATTTGGGTTCAATCTCTAATCACATAAAAAATGGCTCTTTTGACCGATTCTTGGTCAGTCCGATTGATTCGCAGTTTTTTATTTCTTTTTGGCGAGGTGATAGCGAAGATTCGGTAAGAATTATAACGGGTATGGCATTACTTTTTTATGCGATTGGGCATTTATCTTTGGGGGGAGAAGTTTTGCTGTTTGGAAAATTATTTCTTTATTTGATTTTGCTTTTTAATGGATTTTTAATTGCTTATAGTATTTTTTTATTTTTACGGACTTTCTCTTTTTGGTTTATTGATGTAAATTCTTTGTCGGGATTAGGCAATTCTTTATTTAATGCGGCTAAATATCCGGCGACAATTTTTCGTCATAAAATTACGAGAATAATTATTTTTTCTGTTTTGCCGTTGGCTTTTTTGGCAACCGTGCCGGCTAAAATTTTAACTTACGGTTTTGATTGGATTTTGGTAGCTAGTTCGTTTTTGGTGGCAGGAATTTTTTTGTGGATGTCGCGTCGTTTTTGGCTTTGGGGAATTAAAAAATATACTAGCGCCAGCGGTTAGTTTTGGTAGCTGGATTTTTTGGTTGAATTGAGATAAAATGGGGTCAATTAGCTAATTTTTTAGTTAGCCCTTTGACTCGGTCGCCTTAAGCGACCTTGCTCAGGGCATAATTTTTTCAAAATTATGGAACCACAATATAATCCCAAGGAGGTTGAAGCGAAGATTTATAAATTTTGGGAAGAAGGAGGTTTTTTTAATCCGGATAATTTGAAAAAAGCCAAAAAGCCTTTTTCGATAACTATTCCGCCGCCGAACGTGACGGGTTCCTTGCATATGGGGCACGCGTTAAACGCCACGATTCAAGATGTTTTGATCCGCTCAAAGCGCATGCAAGGATTTCGCGCCCTTTGGGTGCCGGGAACGGATCACGCTGGTATCGCCACGCAGAACGTGGTGGAAAAAAAGTTAAAAAAAGAAGGCAAGACTCGTTTTGATTTTGGTCGTGAAAAATTTATTGAAGAAGTTTGGAAGTGGAAAGAGGAGTATGGCGATCGGATATTAAATCAGTTAAAAAGGCTGGGGGCGTCCTGTGACTGGTCTCGGACCGCTTTTACCATGGATGAAAGCTATAGCGCGGCGGTGCTGGAATCTTTTTTGCAATATTATAAAAAAGGCTGGGTGTACCGCGGCGAGCGGGTAGTTAATTGGTGTCCGCGCTGTAAAACCAGTCTTTCGGATCTTGAGCTTGAACATAAAGACGAGCAGGGAAATTTTTGGTATTTAAAATATCCGATTGTTGGTCAGGAAAATGAATTTATAATAATGGCGACCACGCGGCCGGAGACAATGTTGGGTGACACGGCGGTGGCGGTTAATCCTAAAGATGAGCGTTATAAAAAGTTGGTCGGCCAGAAAGTCTTATTACCTTTGGCTAATCGGGAAATTCCAATCATCGCCGATCAGTTAATTGATATTGAATTTGGTACTGGCGCGGTTAAGGTAACGCCGGCTCACAGCATGGAAGACTGGCAAATTGGACAGCGTCATCAGCTGAAAACAATTTCGGTAATTGATGAACACGGCCGGATGAATCAAAACGTGCCGGCAGACTATCAGGGGTTGAAAGTACAAGAAGCGCGTCAGAAAATTGTTCAAGATTTGGCGGTGCAGGGATTGTTGGAAAAAACAGAACCCTACACTCACGCGGTTCCTAAATGTTATCGTTGCGATTTTACGGTTGAGTTAATTCCGTCAAAGCAATGGTTTGTTAAGATGGACGAATTGGCCAAAATAGCGATGGCGCCGGTTCGGCAGGGGAAAATTAAATTCTATCCCAAGCGTTGGGAAAAAGTTTATTTTGACTGGCTGCAAAATACTCGCGATTGGTGTATTTCGCGCCAAATTTGGTGGGGTCATCGGTTGCCGGTTTGGTTTTGCGCTGACGACCAGGAAAAATTTATTGTTTCTGGGGAGAAGCCAAAAAAATGTCCGTTCTGCGGCGGCTGCCAAATGCAGCAGTCCGAAGACGTTTTTGATACTTGGTTTTCTTCGGCGCTTTGGCCCTTTGCGGTTTTTGGTTGGCCAAAAAAGACCAAAGATATGGCCACTTATTATCCGACCAATGTGCTGAGCACGGCTCGCGATATTATAAATTTATGGGTGGCGCGGATGGTTTATTCGGGGTTGGGGTTGGCAAAAAAAAATCCATTTGGCGACGTTTTGATCCACGCGACGGTTATTACCAAAGACGGCCGGCGAATGTCAAAATCATTGGGCACGGGAATTGATCCGTTAACCTTGGTGGATAGTTTTGGCGCAGATGCCACACGCTTTGGCTTAGCCTGGCAGGTTTCGGAAAGCCAGGATATGCGTTTTGGCGAAACTGATACTTTGGCTGGCAAAAAGTTTTGCAATAAGATTTGGAATGCTTCACGTTTTGTGCTCGGCCAGCTTGGCAGCGGGAAATTTGATATTTCCCGAAAAATAAAACCGATTACTAAGGAAGACAAAAAAATTCTTGATTCATTAAAAAAATTAATCGGTTCAGTAAATAGGGATTTGGAAAAATATCGGCTTGGCCAGGCCCTGCAATCGCTTTATCATTTTTTCTGGCATGAATTTTGCGATGTCTATATTGAAGCGGCTAAAAAACAAATTCGAGAACCAAAATCAAAAAAAGAAGCGGGGAATACCCAGGCGATCTTAATTTATATTTTAGCCACGTCTCTTAAGCTGATGCATCCTTGGCTACCGTTCATTACAGAAGAGATTTATCAACTGCTGCCAATAAAGAATAAAAAAGCTTTGATCGTAGAGAATTGGCCTATTAGTCGTAAGTAGTTTATGGAAATATTAAAGGTTAATCTTTCGACTATACTCAGGATAAAATAGATATGAAGATACTAAAGGTTAATCCGGAAAATTTAAGAGATTCCGAAGACGCGATTATTGAGGCGGCCAAGGTAATGCTGGGCGGCGGCACGGTTGTTTTTCCGACCGATACGGTTTATGGTTTAGGCTGTGATGCTACTAATGAATCGGCGATCTTGAAGGTTTTTAAAATAAAAGGGCGCAGCGAGGCTAAGCCCTTGGGCGTGGTGGTCCGCGAT
>Ga0172368_10004220_pt1 | contig 16767 bp, 20 predicted proteins | sample Lak11m_FD_114540 | JGI IMG/M metagenome (GOLD analysis project Ga0172368, IMG submission 114540) | Freshwater microbial communities from Kabuno Bay, South-Kivu, Congo - kab_022012_11m | ecosystem: Environmental > Aquatic > Freshwater > Lake | place: Democratic Republic of the Congo: South-Kivu...
GGATGCGGATGCCGACGGAGAAGTTCTTGATCTGGCAGTTGAAGAGGGTGACGTTGTTGGCGGGGCCGGCGCGGATGCCGTAGGAGTTGGTTGAGAGGTTCCCGAAGAGGAGGTTGCCGCGGCAGTCAAGTTCCACGTTGCCGGCGGAAATATCGATGCAGGCATCCGACGAGCCATTGATGGACTGGTTGAACTGGTACGAACCGGCGACATTGATGACCTGGCAGGCCGTGACGTTGGTAGGGTCAGCCCGTACAGAGGGATACAACGCAAAAGCGGCAAGAAATGCGGCGAAAAGTACCAAAAGGTGGGAACGGGACATGGCAATCGCTATGCTCACAAATAGACGATTAATAAATCATGCGCCGGAGTACCGAGAGAAAAGAGACTGGAATCAGACAGCGGCTTCCAGCTTTTTCTTGATTTCCGACAAGCTCAGCTTGGTCACAGCCAGCGGGATGCCTTCGCTTTCGGCAATCTTGACCGCCAGGCGGTCGACCTTGGCGGCGTCCAAATCGTGCAGGATGACCATCGCCGGCTTGATGGGAGCCAGGCGGACGGCGACCATGGGCGAGCGGCCGGTCGACGTGCCGGTGAAAAGTAAGGCGCGCTGGCTCGTGGTGCTGTAGATGCGCACGAAGCTCTCGTACGGCAGTTCGAGGATGATCTTGATGGAGTCCAGGATCGTCACGCCGTACAGGGGCAGTTCGTCGACTTTGCGCGAGCAGGCGACGCATTCGCCTTGGATGGATTCCAACAGCTTGGCGCCGGTGGTGGCCTTGGAAAAGTCGACGGCTTCGAAGAACTTCTGCTCCGGCTCGGCCTCCATGAAACGCTTGATGAGTTCGCCACCAGCCTTGAGGTCAATCTGGAAAAGGGCATCGACGAAGCGGCGGATGACGCCGATGCCGGGACTCTTGCGCCGGTTGCTCTCGTAATCGCTGATGGTCGAAGGCGAGATGCCTAAATAGTGGCTCAAATCGCTTTGGGAGACGCCGAAAACTTCACGCCATTTCTTCATGGCGTTGCCCGGGTCGGAGGATAGGGCGATTTCTCCGGCAATTTTTACTTTGAGTTGGTCCATCGAGATGTCAAACCCACCAAGGGTTTTGGGGCCGAAGTGCCAATAAAAGGCTTTGGTTCTTGACGAAAAGGCGTTCGGCAGATGGCTAATCATTGGCAGAAGACGCATAGAGACAAAGGAAATAGAAATAAATATATACATCTATCTTTATAGAAAACTATACGAAATGACGCTTTTCTTTCACCTCAAGGCCAGCACGGAAAGGCAATTCCGCGAAACGGCCATGAAAAAATTCGGCTTCACCAAAGGCTCGCTCAAGAGCGGCCTGGAGGAAGCCATCGGAGACTGGCTAATCAAAAACGAAGCCCAGACTTCCGGAGAGGAATCCACCATTTCTAAAACCAACGAAAACCAAAAAGAAAACAAAGAGAAGTGAAACCATAACATGAAAACCATCGTACCTGACACTGGCGTCCTGATTGACGGCCGCATCACCCAACGCCTCGAAGAAATCAAGCAACCCCTCAAACTCCTCGTGCCGGAAGCCGTCGTGGCGGAACTTGAATACCAGGCCAACAGCGGAAAGGAAATCGGTTTTGCCGGCCTGGCCGAACTCAAGAAGCTCTCCGACCTAGCCCGCGAAGGCAAGATCGAAATCGAATTCGCCGGCTCCCGCCCCACCGCTTCGGAGGTCGAGCGCGCCAAGTTCGGCGAGATTGACGCCAAGATCCGCGCCGTAGCCAAGGAGCGCAAGGCCGTGCTCTGGACCACCGACAAGGTGCAAAGCAAGGTCGCCGAAGCCGAAGGCCTCGTCGTCGAATACCTGGAACCCATCGTGGCGGAAGTCCGCCTTTCCTTGGAGAAATTCTTCACGCCCCAGACGTTGAGCGTCCATCTCAAGGATGGCGTCATCCCGAAGGCCAAGCGCGGAAAACCCGGCGCGTTCGAATTGGTCCCCATCGCCGATAAGCCTACGGGCCGCAAGGAAATCGAGGGATTGATGAAGGAAGCCGTGGAATTCTCCAAACAGCACGAAAAAAGCTTCATCGAGATCGACCGCCGCGGCGCCACCGTCATGCAGGTCAAGGACCTGCGCATCACCTACACGCGCCCGCCGGTGAGCGAGGCGTTCGAAGTCACCATCGTGCGGCCCATCACCAAGCTCTACCTGGACGATTACGACTTGGGACCCAACCTCCAGCAACGCCTGGAAGGACAGGCCGAAGGCATCCTCATCGCAGGACCTCCTGGCTCCGGAAAATCCACGTTCGCCACGGCGTTGGCCGAATATTACAACGGCAAGAAGAAAATCGTCAAGACGCTCGAGTCGCCACGCGATTTGCAGGTCAGTGCCGAAATCACGCAGTACGCGCCGCTGGATGGAAAAGCCGAGGACACGGCCGACATCCTGCTATTGGTGCGGCCCGATTACACCATCTATGACGAAGTGCGCAAACCCGACGACTTCCGCGTCTTTGCCGACCTTCGCATGGCCGGCATCGGCATGGTCGGCGTGGTCCACGCTTCCAAGCCCATCGACGCCATCCAGCGCTTCATCGGCAAGATCGAATTGGGCATGATTCCGCAGGTCATCGACACTATCTGCTTCATCGCGCAAGGCGCCGTCGCCAAGACGTACACGCTGACGTTCGCCGTCCGCCCGCCGCACGGCATGCCGGAAGCGGATTTGGCACGGCCCGTCATCGAAGTGCGGGACCTCGAAACCAACACGCTGGAGTACGAAATCTACAAGTTCGGCGACGAGACCGTCGTGTTCCCGCTGAAGAATGCCAAACCCGAAAAGAAGGTGGACGAACGGCAGGTGGCGAAAACCATCGCCCGCGCCGTCAAGGGGCCGCACGAGTTCGAAATCAGCGGCCGCACCGTCATTTTGACCGTGCCGGAACGCTCCATGAGCGCCGTCATCGGCAAGAAAGGCAAGAACATCTCCTACCTGGAAAAACAGTTGGGCATGAAAGTCGACGTGCGCGCCCAATAAGGCGAATTACATTTCGCGGGTTTTCCGGACGCGCTGCCGCTCGTTGCGAAAACGCGCTGCCAGGTTGCGAAACGTGGCGGAAAGGACCGGATCCACCGTCGAATCTTCCTTGAGCTCGTCCAGGTGGATGACCGTGGGAAGCTGACGGAAGCCAACACCTTCAAGCTCCTTAGGCTCCAGCGAACGCAGGTCAGCCATCAAAACCCTCAGGTCCGACGAAATTACCGGATCCCGCACGACGATGGCCTCATGCTGCAACAACTTATTGAAGAGGAACTGGGCCAAGTCATGGCGCTGTGGGTCGACCCGGGTGTGGTGAAATTCGAAGCCCGGACCATTGGAATTGACGTGTACGTCATGCAGGCGTTGCAGCGGGTGCCCCGCAGACGAAACGAAGAGAACCGACGGACGCTCAAAGCGTTTTACCATAAACAAAAAAAAGGCACGCCGTATAAATCCATTTGCTCCGCCATGGATAATCCGAAATAGTGAAACTTGATGGAAACCGACGCGATGAAACACCACGACATCTTCATGGGCCAGAAAGAAGGCTGGAAGCAAGTCGCCGAAGCCTTGGGCATGACGCCGCAACAACTGTGGGATGCCGTGCGTACCAGCAAGATCAAAGCCGTCGAGACGCATGAGCGCGTCTACGTCATCCCGCCGGACGAGGAACTGCGGCTGACGGGAAAAATATGATTCTTACTGAAACAGCACGGCCCTAGCCGGCGCCGCTTCCCTGCCTTTCAGCTTCAGCGGCAGGCAGACTAGAAAATAACGTCCTGCCGAAACGTCCTTGAAGCGCAGGCCTTCGATGATGGCCACGTCGTGGTCCAAAAGCGCGTGGTGCGTCGGGTGGTTGCCCGAACGGAAGCGGTCGACGGAAAGGCCGTCGACGCCGACGGTCTTGACGCCGGTCTTGGCCAAGTACGCCGCGGCTTCGGCGTCCAGATAGATGAAGTCCTCGCGCCACGCGTGCTCGCTTGAATTGCGGGTCTTGAGAAGGACGATGTCCCCTTTTTTCGCGCCAGCAGCCTTGACGGTCTCCAGCGTAACTTTCTCTTTTTCGGCTGAGGCGTCAATCACCACGGCCTCGCCCACGAATGCCTCCAGAGGCACCTGGTCCAAGGAAGCCGCGCCGGCTTTGAAATGCAGCGGCGTGTCGACGTGCGTGCCGGTATGCGCGCCGAATGAGATGCGGGTGACGAACGAAGCGTTTTCCGGGATTTTCTTGGCCCACTCGAAAGCCGGAACCGGGTCGCCCTTGTAGACGGGCATGTCTTCTGATACGCTCATCGAGACGTCGATCATCTTGGAGTACGTCATCATCGTCCAATCAACTCATCGCAGCACAATGTCCTTAGGGTCCACGAGAAAACCGAAGGAATCAGGATTCTTCACGAAAAGCTCGTAGTTGAAACCGCCGTCTAAAAAGTCGGCCAATTCGGCGTTGACCATGCGGTTGAACTCCGGCGCACGGATTTTTTCCAAAGCGGGCAGGTCCGCAAAAGCGGCGTTCTGCTTTTCGGCGGGACGACCATCAGCGCCACTCATTAGGTAGTATGCCGCGCCTTTGCGTTGGACGTACGGCTCGTAGACGCTCTTGAAGGTGCGCTCGACGATATTATCCATCACCACGGGTTCTTTGCCTGCGTTGATGGTGACGTGGCCGTAATCGGGAGGCATGATGGCTTTCTCGCCATGCCGCGTCTCGACCAAAAAACACCGCTCGATTTCAAGGGTTCCAGCCTTGCGCTTCTGCAACAGATAATGGGCGGTGCCGTGGAGGACTTCGTACAGCTCCGGATACGATAGCGGGGGCCGGACCGAATCGGGATGGTAGTGGCCCAGCGTCTTGTTGTACTCCGAGCCAAGCATGACGGGCGGCACGACGGTGATGTCGTACCTCAGCGAACGCCTTTCGAACGCCTCGCGGTCCTGCGACCTGCATGCCTCGCGGTACATGTCATAGAGGCCTTGCGAGTCCATCAAATTGACCGAATCGGCCAGCACGGGGCGCATCTGCTTGACGGTCCGCACATCCGGTTGCAGTTCGTGGCCTTCGATGGAAAGCTTCAAATCGGCGGAAAGTTCAGTTTGCAAACCGGGGTTGTGAATGAGCATAGCGTTCACCTGAAAAAAAGTGGGAGAACGGATTAATAGCTCATCGCCAAGCGGTCAACGCGGCTTGAACAACCGATCGAAGAACGTGTAGACGCCCAACGGATTCTCCGTTTCATCGACCCAGCTACGGAAGGACTCATGCAAGCCTGAAAGCTCGTCTTTATGACCGGTAATGCGGAGCGTCACGCGGCCCTTGGAATCCGGGGGCGTGATGGACAAGGAAGGCCGACGGAACGAAAAGGCATTCTGGTCGCGGGTCTGGTCCAAGTAGTCCAAAAAAGAGGAATGGATCTTGGAAACGAGCTTCTGATCCCAACGGCGAGCCAAAAAACGCAGTTCAAGCTCGGAATGTTCAGGCTCATCCCGCGGCGCATGAAGCTCGCCGGTGAAAGTGAACCGCGGGGTCCTGCCGCCCACCATTTCCAACACGTCCGGCTCCCACTGGCGGAACAAGTCGCGGGCGAAGCCCTTCTGGAAATGTGGAAGGAAGCGGTTTGCCTCCGCTTCATCCCGCACCTTCAGCCGAGCCATGGCGTCCTCGACGAATCCATGGTTCTCAGGTTGGGTAAGAAACACGCCCAGACGATGTCCGGTCAAAACTGAAGCAAGCATGACACCAGGAAAGTGCAGAAGCAGGCCGAACTGCCGGAGGTAAAAGGGAGGATCGCGATCGCCATCCCAATTGGCTTGGGCTTCTGACTCGTATTCGTGTCGCCCCTGGGCCCGAAGGGCGGCTTCGTGCGCATTCAGAAGCCGCTCAAATTTGGCGCGCCCTTTTGCGCGGTCGGTCTCCGACAGGTAGTCTCCCTTGCGTCCGCGGTTCCAGGCATCCCGCAACTCGTTGAACCAACGCATAAGGAAAACATAAGAAAAGAGGAAAATAAAAGCCCCAGAGGAGGATGGCAACGGTCGCCCCTGGGGAACCCAGGTTCCCCCTTGGCGCGCAACGGTTGCAAGCGATGGTCGGCGGATGACCATCGCTACCTTCGTTCGCCTCGACCCATCCCCCGAAAAACGCCTCGCGAACCAATCAAGCCTCGGAGGAGGATCGAACTCCTGACATCCTGTTTACAAAACCCGAACCGCGGAGGGGCATGGCCCCGCCCCAGTTTCAGGGTCTTGCAAGTCCTTCGGACTTGTAAGGCCACACAATTTCCGAGTGGAAATTGTGCTGTCCTCCGGACCCACCCCAACAAGTGCGCGCGAATCAAAAAAAAAAGCCCCGGAAGGGCATCGAACCCTCGACCCCCTGTTTACAAAACAGGTGCTCTGCCACTGAGCTACCGGGGCAAAACAGCGCATTTCTTTCTTTTCGGCAGGCCGCATTTTCTTTCTTTCGAAAAGAAAGAAAAGGCGACCGTGTCTCTACCGCTGAGCAACTGGGGCAAAAAAAACAAGTAGCAGAGTCTTGAATCCAGGACTATTTATACGGTCAAAGCCAGGAATTCCATAAGACAAATTCAGGTGAAGTCATTCATGGAAACGTTCGTGTATTCCTGCCCCGATCTGAAGGAGCTCAAGAAAGTCCTCGAAGGCGACACGCTGTCCGATAACTCATTCACCCGCCTCGGCTACGTTTTGCGTGAAGGCAAGCCCTACGGCGTGCCGGGCTATTTGGTCTACTTCAAGACCGACGCGTCCCGCTCCGGCGTCTTTACCGACCAGCTCAAGGCAGTGCCCGGTTGCGAACCGGTTGCCGCTGACGTCAAGAAAAAAGTCACGGACGCGATCGAGGCCGAGGAGAACGCGGCTACGGCCGGTTTCGGCAGCGTCTTCGGCTGAGCGACTCGGATTTTTCGGGCGTTTGGCTTTGCCGCGTTTGACACGCTATAATAAGGCCATCCGCCCTAACGAGCCGTAACATGGTGCTGGACTTTCTCGTTTCACCCGGCCAGGCCACCAAAGAGCCTTGGTCGCTGGTATTGGCCACGTTCGTCTTCGTCTCCTTCGGCGTATTGGTGGAGTTGTACCTGCCCATCAAGGGTTCCATCATCGTCTTTGCCATGGTGCCCCTCATTCCGCTGGTCTGGAACGTCTTGATGAAGGAGGAGGAAGAGGAAGAAGCGCAGGTGGACGCGTGGAAAAGCGGCAAAGGCCGGCTCTCCTTGTTCGTGCACCACGTGGATTTGTGGGAAGTCTTTGCCTTCTTCTTCCTCGGCGCGGCCTTGGCCTACACCTTCTGGTTCGCCTTGCTTCCCACCGAAACGTCAGGCGCCTTGTTTGCCGACCAACTCAAGGAAATCAGCGTCATCCGCGGCTCGGCCATCCAGGGACAGTTCTTCAACTCGGCGGCGCAGGAAAACCAGTTCTGGTTCCTGTTCAACCACAACCTCCAAGTCATGGGACTCATGCTGATGTTCTCGCTGGTATACGGCATCGGTTCCATCTACCTTTTGCTTTGGAACGCATCCATCATCGGCGTCGTCATCGGCAACAAGGTGCACGAAATGGGCATCACCGGTGCCGTCATCGGCTTCTTGGGATTGCTGCCGCACGGCATCTTCGAACTGTCGGCCTACTTCTTGGCCAGCATCGCCGGCGGCCTGTTCTCCATGGAGTTCATGAAGCGCGGATTTTCCAAACCCGACTTGTTCCGCCACGTCTTTTTCGAAGTCGTCCTCCTACTCGTCCTATCCGTCGTCGTGCTCGGCGTTGGGGCATGGATCGAAGCTTCGTACTAAATCCTACCGGTTGAGAAAAAATCAACCGCCGGCATTTCAACGACGTCCTTCCCCGTTGCGGCATGGCATTTTCCAATTTGCGCGTCGGTGTGCTCGTCGTCGTACTGGCCGCCGTTTCCTTCGCAATCGGTTTCGCCACCCACGACGCGTTGGCCCCGCCTTCGATTGACTCCGCAACGGTCCAGGCCGTCTTTTCGCCGGAAGGCAGCGAACCGGCCCTCTTGACACTCATTTCTTCGGCGCAAAGCCACCTGGACATCATGCTGTACCAGTTTTCCTACGCGCCCTTGCAGGATGCCCTCATCGCGGCGCAGGCAAGAGGTGTTCGCGTGAGGCTCATCCTGGATCCCAAGATCGAAGCCAACCTGTACACGGCCGAAAAACTCGCCCAAGGCGGCGTACAGGTGCGTTGGGCTTCCCGCGATTTTGCCTCGACCCATGCCAAGTTCCTCATCGCCGACGGCAGCGGCGTTTTCGTGGGTTCAACGAATTGGTCGCGCCACGCCATGGTGCTGAACCGTGAGGCCGCGGTGGTCATCCAAAACGGAAAAATAGCTGGAAGTTTCCAATCCGTCTTTGAATCCGATTGGAGCCTTGCCTCGCCATGGACGCCTTGAAGCCGCAAGAAGAAGAAGCATTCACCATCCGCCGGGCCGTCACCTCGGATAGCGTCCGCCTGGCCGGTTTGACGAAGCAGTTTTTTCCATATATCCATTTGTCGGCCGACCAGATTTTCGATCGCATCCGCAACGGCGTCGTCTACTTCGTGCTGCACCGCCAACATGAGTACGAGTTGTTGGGCTTCATCGATTTCGAGCTGAACACCGAGCCCAACCCCCGCCACGCCACCCGGGAAAAGCCCCCGCTTTCAAGCCCGAAGACGGCCAAGATATTGGGCCTTTGCGTGGTGCCGGAACTTCAAGGCCACGGCATGGGCACGAAGCTCCTGCAAGCGGCCCTCCACGAAGCACGGAAAATGGACTGCAAGCAGGCCGTCATGCTCGTGGAGGAAGGCAACGAAAAAGCCATTCGTCTTTACGAAAACGCCGGCTTCAAGAAACACGGCAAATTGACGCAGAAAATCTGGGAAAAAGACGTGTTATTGTACGTCAAGCCGCTCTGAACCAAACCCTTGCGGTCATAGTACGCCGCGAAAGATGCCCGACAAGTTTTGGCGGCGAACTTGACTGAAAAGTTGGTCTATTGAGTCGGGATGATTTCAGGGTTTTCGGTAATCCAAGTAATCATGCCACGGTTGAGGCGTTCTTAAAGTAAGCTGCTCTTTCGTCCAAACTGCCGATTTCAACGGGTAAAAGTCATTCGAAAGCTGCGCACCCAATTTCCCTTGCAAATGTTTCGCCCAGCGCGCATTTTCGATGCCTTCAAGCCGCGCTTCAGTTCCTTTGCGCCGGACGATTTCCTTCAAGACCAGAGCAATAAGCCGGCTTCCGAGTCCCTCGTTGGGAACGTCGACTACCGTGCGGCTCTGTTGTGAAAACATGTCAAATTCAGTATGGTCTGAAAAAAGCGCGTACGAGCCATCCTTTCCCGCCTGTGCATGCCTTTCCGCAATTCGTTTCCCTTCGGAATAGGCTTCCAATACAACATGTCGGGACTCTGGGTTGCCTTCATGGATTTCGACCGCAGCACCGGATTTCAAGCGGCCTCTCCAAACGACGTTCAACCAAAAGCACCCGCAGGATTATTTCCGTATTACTCCAGACTTCCTCGCCGCTTCCGCCACGGCTTTTGCTACTGCCTTGCCTACGTCGCGGTCCAACGCCGAGGGCACGATTTGGTCCGCTGTGGGTTTCTTGAGGTGATTGGCGATGGCCAATGCGGCGGCCAGCTTCATCTCTTCGTTAATGGTGGTGGCGCGCGCATCCAAGGCTCCCCGCAACACTCCTGGAAATGCGAGGACGTTGTTGATCTGGTTCGGCAGGTCGGAGCGGCCCGTGCCCACAATCTTCGCGCCGGCGGCGAGGGCGTCGTCGGGCCAGATTTCCGGCTCGGGATTCGCCATGGCCAAAACGACGGCGTCCTTGTTCATACCGCGGACCATGTCGGCGGTGACGACGCCTTTGACGGACACGCCTATGAAAACGTCGGCGCCCTTCAGGGCATCTTTCAGCGTGCCTTTTTTGTTTTTCTTGTTCGTGATTTTCGCGATTTCCTCTTTCGCCCAATTCAAATCCTTGCGGTCTTTCGAGACGATGCCTTTGCTATCTGAAAGGACGATGTCGTTGACGGCGTAGGCGTCCGGCTTGCGGCCCACGCCCAGCAGGAAGCGCGTGATGGCCAAGCCGGCGGCGCCGGCGCCGCTGAAAGCGACGTTGAGCTCTTTCATTTTCTTGCCCGTGACTTTGCAAGCGTTCATGAGGGCGGCTGAGACAACGATGGCCGTGCCATGCTGGTCGTCGTGAAAGATGGGGATGTCGAGGCGCTTCTTGAGCTCGTCCTCGATCTGGAAGCAGTTGGGCGAGGCGATGTCTTCCAGGTTGATGCCGCCGAAATTGGGCGAGATCTCGCAGACGAGGTCCACGATCTTTGCGGGGTCCTGCGTCTTGACGCAGATGGGAAACGAGTTGACGCCGCCGAACTCCTTGAACAACAACGATTTGCCTTCCATGACGGGCAACGCGGCTTGGCCGCCGATGTTTCCCAACCCCAAGACGGCTGAGCCGTCGGACACGACGGCGATGGTGTTGGCCCGGATGGTCAAGTCGAACGCGGCCTCCGGGTTCCGGGCAATTTCGCGGCAGGGTTCGGCCACGCCCGGCGTATAGGCGATGCTCAAATCGTCCTTCGTAACCAAAGGCACCTTGGATTCGGTGGAGATCGTTCCCGCGACCTTGCGGTGCAGGTCCATGGAGAGCTGGTAGTAGTCGGGTTTGGAGGGCATGGGTTCACTTTAGGACCGCGTGAACGTCATGCAGTTTTTGTAACGCGGCGACCGTGTCTCGCAAATCCTTTTCACGCACTTGTGCGGGATGGTCTCGCGTAAGGTCACTCAATGTCCTGGCCCGACTGAGCGCATTTTTGAATGCGTCCCAGGCGACCCGAATCGCTTTTAGTTGTTGTCCACGGCTCGCTTTTCCACGAAGGACGTTCAGTTGGAGCCAAGGCTCCGACCCCACCTTTTCTGAAGGAGAAGTAAACCGGTGTATTTGATAGGCCACGGTCTTGCCCCATTTTTTCGTTTCCACATAGATGTGAGGTTGATTTTGAGTAGGATACCACTCGAGAGCCACGACGGGTTCACCGGCGCTTCCGACGTGTCGAAGCGCGGGTACCGGTTCCCTGTCTTCTAGCATATTTTGGGCTTCATTGTGAGGGACTGGATATAGTTTGACTTGGGGTCGCGGCACGGTCGCTTTTTGCTCACGTTTTCTTTCGATGCGCTGGGCCGGCCGTTTCATTTTACGTTCTCCTTCATGAATGTTTCAATCCGGTTAAAGCTTTCCTCGAGGATTTGTTCGTTGGGAAGGAAGACGGTGCGGAAGTGGCGCGTGCCGTGCGGCTCGGCAAAACCCACGCCATAGACGGTCAGCACATGCTTTTCGCGGAGGAGTTGGAGGACGAATTCCTTGTCCGTGGGCCACGGGCCTTCGTTGATGCGGGGAAACGCGTAGAATGCGCCTTCCGGCTTGACGCACGACAAGCCATGGATTTCATTCAGCCGCTTGTACGTGATGTCACGGCGTTTTTGGAGTTTCGGGATGAATTCCTTCTTGGCTTCGGCGTACGCCTTGCGGTTCTTCAGCGCCTCCATGGCCGCGACTTGCGCCGGAAAGGATGAGGAGAGGCGGATTCGGGCCAGCTGCATGAAGGCGTTCTTGAGGGCGTCGTCGGCAAAGTTGCAGAACGTGATCCAGCCCACGCGCCAGCCGGGGGCGATGAAGTTCTTGGACAGGCCGTTCATGGCCACGATGGGCACGTCTTTGGTAAGTGACGCCATGCTGGTCGCCTTTTTCTCGTAGACCAATTCGTCGTAGATTTCGTCGGCGAGAATGGGGATGTCGTATTCGCCGGCCACCGAAATGACTTCCCGCAAGACCTTTTCTGGGTACAGCGATCCGGTGGGGTTGTTGGGGTTGATCACCACAATGGCGCGGGTGTTCTCATCCACTTTCTTGCGCAAATCGTCGACATCCGGCGCCCAGTTGGCCGACTCGTCCAACAAAGCCAGGCGTTTTTCGCCGCCGTAATACGAGACGAACGCGTCATACAAAGGGTAGGAGGGAGATGGGATGATGACGTTGTCGCCCGGCTCGACCATGGCGCCTAACAGCAGGTTGACGGCTTCGGATAGTCCGGAAGTTACCACGACGTTGTCCGCCGTCGAGTCGAATCCTTTGCCTTTGTTGTAGTGCACGACTTCTTCGCGCAGCGGCTGAAAGCCTTGCGAGTCGGAATAGCCGTTGTGCCCGGAGCGCACGGCCTTGTCCAGCGCGTCCTTGATGTAGTCCGGCGTGTCGAGGTCGTAGACGTTAGGGTCGCCGATGTTGAGTTTGAGGATCTTGTGGCCTTGTTTTTCGAGTTTCTGCGATTCGGCCACCACGTCGCGTACGGCGTACGTGACTCCATCCAGACGGCGGGCAATGCGCATGTTTCCAAGCACCTTCAGTGAATCGGTATTGGCGTTCTCCCGACTGCCTTATTGCATGCAAGCGCTTAAAACGGCTTGGGGCCTTTTGCCGCCACTTCATTGAACGGTAAAGTCCAATTCGTTCCCGCCTGCATCGAAGCACGCCACGTCCTGCAGCCGGAAGGGCCAGCAGGCAATGAAGTGGATGCCGCTTTCCTTCGAGAAATAGTACGAGTCCTCATCCGAGGGGTATGCCGTGTCGGGGTCGGGATGCGAGTGGAACGAGGCTTTTTCGCGCGAGTTGGCCGGGATGAAGTACGGGCTGTACGATGAAGAGTCCTCGTCACCTTGGGCGAAAGGCGGGATGATCAGTTCGGTCAACTGGAGGCGTCCATCCGAGCCATGCTCCCCACGGAAAAGGGCAATGAACTCGTCCGGGTGCATGTTCTTGGCGCCCTGCAGTGCCGACAGAAGCGCGGTTTTGCGGATGGTCACGCGCGCAGCGGGTTTGGAAGGCATGGCGTAAGTGCTTTGGCCCCGCAAGGCCTTAAAAACTCCGTTTTCCAAGCCAATGAGCTATGGACGTCCAAACCAAGCTATCCTTGGCCAAGGCCCAACCGGTGCAGGAAATCCTCGTCGAGGACGAATTGACTCAGTTGTTCGAGACTCACGCTAAGCCCAAGCACTACATCGGGTTTGAGATTTCGGGCCTTCTGCACGTCGGTTCCTTGGTGGCCAACGGCATGGTCATCAACAACCTGATCAAGGCCGGCGTCCAATGCCAGGTCTTCTTGGCGGATTGGCATTCCTACATCAACCGCAAGATGGAAGGCGACTGGGACAAGATTCAGCTGGCGTCCAAATACTACGAGGAAGCATTCAAGTTCTTCTGTCCCGGCGTCAAAATCGTGCACGGCTCGGAGTTGTACAAGTCCAACGACGCATTCTGGCGCAAGGTCCTCGAGTTTTCCAACCACGTCACCCTGGCGCGTGCCACGCGCTGTCTGACCATCATGGGCCGCAGCGAAAAAGAAACGCTGCACGTCTCGCAGTTCTTCTACCCGTCCATGCAGGGCGTCGACATCCACGAATTGGGCGCTGACATCGCCCATGCGGGGATGGATCAGCGCAAGATCCACGTGCTGGCCCGCGAGGTCTATCCCAAGATGGGCTGGAAACCGCCGGTGGCCGTCCACCACCACCTGCTTCCCGCGCTTGGGGAGCCGCCGAAGACGGACGACATCGAGGAGCGCGTGATGCTGCAGAAGATGAGCAAGTCCAAGCCGGATTCCGCCGTCTTCATCCACGACTCCAAAGAGCAGATTGCGGCCAAATTCAAGAAGGCATTCTGTCCCGAAAAGACGGTTACCGACAACCCGGTGCTGGATTGGGCCAAGTACCTCGTATTTCCCTCCATCGGCTCGTTGCGCGTCGAACGTCCCGAAAAATTCGGCGGCGACGTGTGGTATGAGTCGTACGCCCAATTGGAGGCGGATTTTGCCGCAGGCAAACTGCACCCGATGGACCTCAAAACAGGTGTGGCGACGCATGTGGACCGCATCTTGGAACCCGTCCGCACGCACTTCGAGAAGCACCCCAAGTTCCTCGACGTGTACAAGGACGTGAAGATCACGCGATGAGTGAAGGCCCGCGCGTGCCGAAGAAACTTCCACCGTTGCCGGAACCGAAGGAAGCCATCCGAGCGGCTTTAAGCAGGATTACCTGCATTCCCATAAGTCAGATTGATCACCGCGAAGTCCAGAACATCCTGACTGGCCCGGAACACCAGTTCCGGATAAGTTTGGGCAAGGAAGGCGCAAAACGAACGGCGCAGACCGCCTATTTTTCCGAAGAAAACCTCCGCGGCCTGCTCAAGATGGCCCCCTACTCGTTCCACCCACGCAATATTCCCCAACTGGAAGGCAGGCATACCGGAGTCGTCCTGAAAGGTCAGCGCTCCGACATCGCCCTCATCACGAACCACGTGGACCGGATGGTCTTCCGGACCCGCGATTTGGCTGCGTTAAAGCATTTCGTCGAATTTGTACAACTGGCCACGCGGGATGCCGATAGGAAACGATAGGCAGAGACAACCGTATATTCCAGAATCACCCTAATTCTGCCATGCGCGTTTCCCACGTCGCGGTGGCAAGCGCCAAGGCCGCACAGGTCAGCCGGCTGCTCAAGAGGCACGGCTTTTCCGTCGTTTCTTCCAAGCCCCAGGCCGTCGTGGCTTTCGGAGGCGACGGCACCATTTTGGATGCCGAAAGGCGGTATCCGGGCGTGCCCAAGTTGGCGGCCCGCAACAGCCAGCATTGCCACCTCTGCCAGATTCGGTACTCCGGCAAGCATGCCGAGGAATTGGTCTGCTGGTCCTGTTTGCAGGAAGGAATCGACGCGATGAAGACCGGGAATTTTGAAATCCTGGAGCGCGACACACTGGAGGTCTCGTTTGCCGGCCGCAGCTTGCACGGGCTGAATGAGGTCCAGCTGCACAACGCGGACCCGCGGCGGGCCGTGCGTTTTTCCATCTCCGTCGGCGGCAGGACCTTGGCCGAGGAAATCATCGGCGACGGCGCTATCCTGGCCACGGCGTTTGGTGCGGGCGGTTATTTCCATTCAGTCAGCCGCCAATCGTTTTCCGAAGGCTTGGGCTTGGCCTTGAACAACCCGGTGAAGCCGGCAGGCCCGTGGTTCTTTGAACGGAGTCTTCCGGAGGTTTTCATCCGCGGGTCGCGCGGGCCGGCTTGGATACTGGTGGATAACAATCCGCGAAAGCTTATTGTACCGAACGGTGGTAATATTCGATTCCGACGATCCAAGCTTTCGGCCCGGTTTGTCGCATTGAGGTGAACGTCCCTATGGATCCGCAAGTCATCCAGACGCCCGTCGTCATCGACGGAAACGAGATGCTGTCAAAGGCCATCGGCCAGATGAACAAGCGCAACGACGACTACTTCATCGTCACGGACGGACGAAAGTATGCCGGCGTGGTGGACAGCCGCGTCCTGCGCGATTTCGACGCCGACCCGGCCAAGACCAAGTGCCAGACGTTGGCCGCCAAGACGCCGATCCTGCGGGCGGATGAGTCCGATGAGGAAGTCGTCCGGAAGCTTTTAGCCACTCAGACCAAGGTCCTGCCCGTTCTGGACAAGGCCGACCGCGTCGTCGGCGTCGTCACGCGCTGGAAGGCGTTGGGATTGGTCAAGAACGCGCCGCATCTGCACGGCAAGAAGGTGGCCGAATTGATGAGCGCGCCTGCGTTGACCATTGCCGACTCGGCCAGCATCACGCAGGCCCGCATCGCGATGAAGTCCAAGAAGATCTACCGCCTCGTCGTGCTGGACGGCAAGAAGCAGGTCGCCGGCCTGGTGTCGTCGTTCGACCTCTCGACGCGGGCGCAGAACGACCCGAAGGACAACCGTCGGCAGTATTACTACTTCGACACGCCGAAAGTCCGCGTGGACGAGGAACCCATCAGAAGCATCATGACTTCGCCCGTGCACACCATCGCGGCGGACAAGCCCGTAGGCGATGCCGTGGCGCTCATGCAGAAAAACGGCGTGTCCAGCCTGGCCGTCGTATCCGGCAACGCGCTGGCCGGCGTGCTGACGGTCCGCGACGTGTTCGAAGCGTGCCTGGTGCAGGAAACGGCCAACGTGCGGTTCATCGGCCTCAACGCGGAAGAACACATATTCAAGACGTCGCTGGAGGAACTGGGCGCCAAGTACTGGGACAAGTTGGCCGCCCGCGTGGACCTCCAGCCGGACGATGATTTGATCGTCGACGTCAAGACCAAGGCCGTCGGTGGAAAACGCCGCCAGTACGAAGTCAAGAGCCGCCTCACGGTCAAAGGCAAGGTCTTCGCCGCCAATCCCAAGGACCGCCCGGAGCACTTCAAGAATTGGGACCTGCAGGCCGCGGTCAAGGAATCCCTCGAGGAACTCGTCAAAATCGTGACGAGCCAGCATTAGGACGGACGGCACGCCTTCATTTTGCCCGGTTTTTTCTTTGCCGGCAATTTCCTTTTTTCCCTTCGTTTTTGCTATTTCTTCAGGCGTTCCGCAAATTCGCCGGGGTCCGCCGGCGTGAGCCAGACGTTGCGGAAAAAACCGCTTTCCTTCCCGACATCCACCACGTCGCCCCACCGCGTGGCAAAAGCGATGCGCCGGCCGAGGATCTTGATGCCGACACCCATCCACCAGGGCGTCAGGCGCACTTGGACCGACCGGATGCTGCGCCGGTTGATTCGGTACCTGAATGGAGGATATGCGATTTCCAGATGCGTCGGCGTGATGCGGTACTCCATGAGGAACAACGCCGCGACGGCGTACAGCGCGAAGGCAAAGAC
>Ga0172368_10004223_pt1 | contig 16753 bp, 13 predicted proteins | sample Lak11m_FD_114540 | JGI IMG/M metagenome (GOLD analysis project Ga0172368, IMG submission 114540) | Freshwater microbial communities from Kabuno Bay, South-Kivu, Congo - kab_022012_11m | ecosystem: Environmental > Aquatic > Freshwater > Lake | place: Democratic Republic of the Congo: South-Kivu...
CACCGCCACGCGCCCCTTGCCGTCCGCGCGCCGCAGCAGAAGCTGCGCCACCACCGCCGCCAGCGACTCCGCCAGCGACGCCCGCGCCTGCTCCTGTTCGTCCTCGGGGAACGCGTCCACCACCCGGTCGATGGTCTTCGCCGCCGAGTTCGTGTGCAGCGTCCCGAACACCAGCACGCCCATCTCCGCCGCGGTCAGCGCAAGCCCGATGGTCTCCCTGTCGCGCATCTCGCCCACGAGCACCACGTCCGGGTCCTCGCGCATGGCGGCGCGCAGCGCCGTGCCGAAGCCCGCCGCGTGCCGGTGTATCTCGCGCTGCGAATACACGCTTTTCTTGCGCGGGTGCACGAACTCGATCGGATCTTCTATCGTGATGATATGCCGCACGTGCTTCGTGTTGATCGCGTCCAGCACGGCCGCCATGGTGGTGCTCTTGCCGCTGCCGGTCGGTCCGGTCACGAGCACCAGCCCCTGGCGCAGGTCCGCCAGCGCCGACAGGGCCGGCGGGCAGCGCAACTGCTCCAGCGACAGAATCTTCTCCGGGATGATGCGGAACACCGCGCCGCACCCGTGCTCGCGACGGAACAGGTTGCAGCGGAAGCGGGCGACGCCCGGCAGCGCGTAGGCGAGGTCGTGGTCGCCCGAGCGGTGGAAGCGCCGCGCCGCCTCGGGACCGGCCAGCTCGTCGATGACGGCGGTCAGCTCGGCCTCGTCCACGACGCGCTTTTCCAGCGTTTCCAGCTCCCCGTGCAGGCGCACCAGCGGCGGGCGCCCCGACGCGAGGTGCAGGTCGCTCGCCCCCTTTCCCATCATGGCGGTCAGCCAGCGGTCGATGCGCGCCATCAGAACCGGCTTTCGGCTTTCGGCGCCCGGCGTTCGGGCCAGCAGTCGATTCGCGACATCTGTCAGCTCCGGGGTGCGGTTGCGCCGGCGGCGGGCGCTGCGGCAGGCGCCGGCGTGGTCGTGTGCGGAGGCGGCGGCGCCGCCATGTCCAGGTAGCGCGACGCCTCCTCGCGCGAGACGTGACCCGCCGCCAGAAGCTCGCGCACCGAGTCGTCCAGCGTACACATGCCCAGCTTGCGGCCCGTCTGGATGGCCGAGCGGATCTGGAAGAGCTTGCCTTCGCGGATGAGATTGCCGATCGCCGGCGTCACCACCAGCACTTCCAGCGCCGCCACGCGGCCCGCCCCGTCCTTGCGCGGCATCAGGCGCTGGCTGATGACCCCGCGCAGCGACTCGCTGAGCATCGTGCGCACCTGCGTCTGCTGCGAGGGCGGGAAGGCGTCCAGAAGCCGCGCCACCGTGCGTGCCGCCGACGCCGTGTGCATCGATCCCAGCACCAGATGGCCCGTTTCGGCAGCAGTCACCGCGAGAGAGATCGTCTCGCGGTCGCGCAGCTCGCCCACCACCATCACGTCCGGGTCCTCGCGCAGGGCGCCGCGCAGCGCGCGCGCGAACGACTCCGTGTCGCGCCCGACCTGGCGCTGGTTCACGAGCGCCCGCTTCGCCGGGTGTACGATCTCGATGGGATCCTCGAACGTGAGCACGTGCTCGGACGCCTCTTCGTTGATGAGGCTCACCAGCGCAGCCAGCGTCGTCGTCTTGCCGCACCCGGCCGGCCCCGTCACGAGCACGAGGCCCTGGTGCCAGGTCGTGAAGCGCGCCAGCTCGCGCGGCAGCCCCAGCTCCGCCAGCGACGGAGCCGTGCGGCGCACCAGCCGGAACGTCCCGTCCAGCCCCGCGTGAGTGCGGTAGATGTTCACACGCGTGCGCAGCCCGCCCGGCGTCACCCACGCGAAGTCCAGGTCTCCGGTGCGGTCGAGCCGGCGCCGCTGCGCCGCGTCCACGAGCGGCAGCAGCAGCCGCTCGGCGTCCGCGAGTCCCAGCGGCGGGTGCGTCACCGGCACGAGCCCCGCCGCGAGCCGCAGCATCGGGGGTGCGCCCGTGTGGAAGTGCACGTCGGAGGCGCCCTTCTTCTCGGCCGCGTGCAGAATCGCGGCGAGGCGCGGATCGGCGGCGGTCGGCGCGGGTCCCGAGAGCTCCAGGCGCCCCAGCGCGTCGGACTCCTCCGCCGCTTCCGGCGCCGGAGCAGGCTCCGCGGGCGCGCGCGGGGGCGCAGCAACAGGCGGTGGCGGTTCCTGAGGCCGCGGAGCAGGCGCAGCGGACGCGGGCCGAGGCGGCACACGGGCCGGCGCCTCGTCTGCGCGCGGCTCCGGGACGGGCGCAGGCGCGAATCGGCTCCTGGGCAGCGGGGGCAGCGTCGGCAGGCCCGGCAGCGGCTCGATTTCGGCCGCCGGCGGCGCGGGCGGCACGCGGGCTGCGGCGGGGCGCGCGACCGGAATGCCTCGCGGCGGCCTCGGTGCGGGCGGTGCGGGCGGTGCGGGCGGCGAGGGCGCGAATCGGGGCGTGCCGGCCTGCGCGGCGGGAGGGACTGTGTCCTCGTGCGGGCGCAGAAGCAGCGAGGCGTCCATCTCCTCCACGGGCTCGGAGGCGGGGAAAGGCGGCGGCTCGGGTCTCGGCGCCGGGGCCGGGCGCATGTTCTCCAGGTCGCGCTGCCGCGCCAGGATGTCGCGCACCTGGGCCAGCGTGAGGAAGCCGCGCGACACGAGAATCGCCCCGAGGTTCTGGCGCTGGTCCGAGTGGGCCTGCAGCCGGAGCGACTGCTCGAGCTGGGCGGGCGTCAGGTACCCCATTTCCACGGCGATTCGGCCGAAAAGGGGCATCGGTGCGGCGGCGGGCATCGGGCGCAGGCTAGCAGACCCCGCGGCGCCCGGCAGCATCCGGCGCGGTCGCACCGCCGGCGATGTCGGCGCCGGTGGGATAGACGGCCACATCGGAAGCCACGTCGGGCACATCGTGATCCGCGTGTCATGTGGGAGAGCGCGGAAGGTTCCGACCCCGGCGCACGTTTCCGCGTCCGTGCGATTCGATCGAGGAGCAGGGGTGGGAGCGGCAAGGCCGGATGGTCCGGAAAGGGCCGGTCCGGTGACGCTTTTCCGCCCTTCGGAAGCGCCCGCAGCGGAGTCCGGCAGTTTGACCGGGCGCGAAAGCTGATGCTACAAAAAGAGCTATGGCGGCCGTGCCGTGCAGCGACGGGCGGCCGTGAACCGGAGCGGCGCTCCGCACGTCCAACGGTTCGAGAGACGGCGGGGACACAGGAGGATCGGGAGTCTTCGGGGGGCGAAGGCGGCCCGCCGATTGCACCGGATCGGGGTGCGCACGGCGGACTCGGAGCGGACGGGGTCGGTTCGCTCCCGGCGCGGGCAGGGGCGCCGCAGGGACGACCGGGACGGAGGCCGGCGATGCTCGACGCGTTCATCATCGAAGAGATCAAGCGCCGCGAGCAGGAGGCCGAGCGCCGGCGCGAGCGCGAGCGGCCGCGCCAGGAACTGCCCGTGCCCACCCGGCCCGACGCCGACAAGGATGGCGAGAACGATGACACGTCCATACCGGATCGCGGCGTGACCATCATCGACTACACCGTGGACAACACCTGCGTGGTCTGCGTGCTCTGATCTGCTGCTCCGCGAAATCTTGGAGTTTCGCGTAGATTGGATCGCTCGCCCCGAGGGGAGCGGAGCGCGCAGCTTTTTCTTTCAACGATCCGCAGGAAGGCTAAGCGCGCGGCCCGGCGGGGCGCAACCGGAGTGCGACCGTCCCGGCGGCACAATCGGTGGGCAGCCGTCCCGGCTGTCCCGGGTGAGGTCGATCGCCGGCGCCCCCGCCGCCGGGACGGCCGCGGTCCGATAGTGCCGCCGGGACGGCCGCACTCCGACTGGCGGCTTAGCCTTTCTGCGGATCGTTGTTTTCTTTTGCGCGCGGAGCGGACACGAGGGCCGCCCGGCGCGTTCAGCCAGGCGACAGCCCGGCCCTTCCCCCTGTTTGCACGGTTTTCTTGGCGTTTCTTGGCGTACTTGGCGTCTTGGCGGTTTCTTGTCCTGCGGCGCAACGCAACCGCTGCGTCACGGCGCACGGACGTGCAGCGAGACCTCCAGCACGTCTTCGCCATCGAACGAGAACGCGCCCTCCAGCGCCGGTGCGCCGTCCGGTCGGGCCGACCAGGCATCGACTCGAAACGTGCCGCGGGGCAGTTTCCCGCTCAGGACGAGCGAATGCGATCCCTCGGGAAGCTCGCGCCGGGCGCGCCGCACCTCGGCTCCATCGGATCGCGTGACACGCAGGTCGAACGCGCCGCCGGCCGGCATCTCCGGGGGCAGGACCATGACCAAGTCCACGGCTCGGGGCGCGTAGAACCGAGTCCAGACGAGGGCGAGGGCGAGCGCCGCCAGAATCGGCAGGACGCGGCGCAGCGCCGACGTGCGCGGAGCCTGCGCGGCTTCGCTCACCGCGGGTCGCCCGGCTCGGGGGCGGTCGGGCTATCCTCCTGATTTTCCTCGGGTTTTCCCGGCGGCTTGACGCGCACCGTCGCGCCCACCTCGGGCTTGCCGGAGTCGGGCCGCAGCCGCACCTCGGCGCGGATCTCGACCGTCACGCCGCTGAGCATCTGCTGAATCTGCCGGCGGAACGCCTCGCTGTTGAGGAAGCCGCGCAGTTCCTTGCGCAGAATTCTCCCCGCCTCGGCGCGTGTGCGATCCGCTTGCGCGGCAAGGTAGCCGAGCGCCTCCTTGGGAAGCCTCAGGTCGGAGACCGTGCGCCGGATGCCCTCTTCCGTGAGGAAAACCGCGCCCACGCCCGCCAGGAGAGCGCGGCGGACGACCTCGGCTACGCCTGAGCGGCCTTCGCCCGCGGCGCCTGCGTCGTTGCCCTCGATCGGGAGGTCGGCGCCCTCGGGCTCCCCGCCGGATTCCGGATCGCCGGGCTTCTGCTCGCTCATGGGGTCGGACCCTTCCGCGCTACGGATTCCGCGTCACGTGCAGCACGAACTCCATGGTGGGCCGGTTGGACTGCACGGACGTGTCCTTGCCCTTGGCCATGACGCCAAGCCAGTACCGATGCCCATCGCTGAAACTGGCGACGCGGACGTGGAAGTCGAACAGAAGCGTGCCCTTGGTGGCACCCTGGGCGGGCAGCAGCGGGTCGATGGGGATCGACGACACGAGCTTGTCGTCCTGGAACAGATCGAGCGTGCCGCCGGTCAGCTCGGCGCCCGGGTCGGTGAAGTCGACCATGAGCCGCTCGAGGAACGGATCGGCCGTGTCCTCGCACGGATCGGTGGCGCAGCGGAGGTTGGACAGATGAGGGTTGCCGCAGCCGGCGCCCGCGAAGGCGATCGCCACGAGCACTGCGCTGCGCATGTCTCACCCGACCCGGCCGCCGCGGCCTAGACCTTGATCTGTACCAGATTCCGGGGCTCCGCGGTCGAAATCTGCGGCGCCCGGTGCTGTTCCAGCGAGATGCGCCCGGCGACCCGCTCGGCGATGGCCCGGAGCGTGCGCGATTCCGGCGACTCGGGCGACGACACGAGCACCGGAACGCCCGAGTCGCCCGCCTCCCGCAGCGAGGCCACCAGCGGCACCTCGCCCAGGAACGGCACCCCGAGCTTGCGCGCCGCCGCCGCCCCGCCGCCGTGGTGGAAGATTTCCGTGCGCCCCTTGCAGTGCGGGCACTCGAAGTAGCTCATGTTCTCGACGATGCCCAGCACCGGCACGTCCACGCGCTCGAACATGGTGCGCGCCTTGATCGCGTCGGCCAGCGCGAGGTCCTGCGGCGTCGTCACGATGACCGCCCCGGCCACTTTCACCTGCTGCGCCAGCGTAAGTTGCACGTCACCCGTGCCCGGCGGCAGGTCCATGACGAGGTAGTCGAGGTCGCCCCAGCGCACATCACGAAGGAACTGGACGATGGCGCCCTGCAGCATGGGGCCGCGCCAGATGACGGCTTCCTCGGGATCGACGAAGAACCCGATGCTCATCACCGCCAGGCCGTGGGCGCGCACCGGCTCGACGCTCTTTCCGTCCTCGCTGGCGGGCTTGGCGTCGCGCACGCCGAGCATCGTGGGAATCGACGGGCCGTAGATGTCGGCGTCCAGCAGCCCGGTCTTCGCGCCCGAGCGCGCCAGCCCCAGCGCGAGGCCCACCGCGACGGTGCTCTTGCCGACGCCGCCCTTGCCCGAGCCCACGAGGATGACGTTCTTGACGCCCTGGAGCAGGCCCTGCGCGGAGGCGCCTTGGCCGCGCACCTGCGCGCCGAACGAGACGCGCACCTCGCGCACGCCGTCCACGGCCATGAGGGCGCGGCGCACGTCGCGCTCGATGGTCTCGCGCAGCGGGCAGGCGGGCGTGGTCAGTTCGACGCGCAGCGTCACGACGCCGCCGTCGCACTTCAGGTCGCGGACCATGCCCATTTCCACGATGGAGCGACCCAGCTCGGGATCCAACACGCCCCGCAGGGCTTCCATCGCCGCGTTCTCAAGGTTCTCCGCCATGTCGCCTCGCGCGCGCCGTCCGTCCGGCGCCCGGAAAGGGCCGCCTTATGTGCGTGTGTCGATCCCTTGTCAATTCGGCTTTCGGCTTCGCCGCCCCGACTCTTCGCCGGTCCCGTTGCGGGGCGCAGGAAGGAGCCCGGCACGGGAGTGCCGGGGCATGGCACTGCCGCCGCACGAGTCGTCCGGAAGCGCGCGAGCAGGCCCCGGCACTCCCGTGCCGGGCTTTTCAGCCGCCTCTGCGCAGAGTGCAGGCGAGTGACGGGCGGCAAGGGGCATTCGGCTCTGGGAAGACCACCGAGATGGGCAGCAGGGCACGCGCCCGAAAGCCGAAAGTCGAAAGCCGAAAGCCGGTTCTGTCGTATCGTCGCGCCATGGCGGACGACCGGCGGCGCGGCCCGCGAAAGGACCCGGCGAAGGATTTCCGGCCCGCCCCGGTCCGGCCGGGGCAGGTCGAGCCCGACCTTCCCGAGGTGACGGACCCGGATCTCCTCCGAGTGCTGCAGGGAGCGCCCGGGCGACGACGTCCCGCCGAGCCGCTCGACCCGCCGATGCCGCCGCTTGCGGGATCCCGTCCGGTGCGCGCAACGCCCCCCGTGCCCGCGGCGCCGACCGTTTCCCGGCCGCCTCTGCGACGCGACCCGCCTGCGCCCTCGACCGCACCGATTGCCCGGAAGCTGCTGGAGTCGCTCGATCCCGAGCTGCCTCCCGAGCGCCCGCTCCCTTCCTCGCGCCCATCGGTGCAGCCGCCGCTGCGTCCGCCGGCCGGCCCGAGGCCCGTGCGCGGGCGCCCGCTGGAGGATCTCGACCCGGATCTGCCCCCGGCTGCAGCCCCCGACCCGATTCTGGCGCCGCCGACGGACTCCCGTCCGCCTCCCGTCGCGTCGGAAGCTGCCGCCGCGCCGTCCGAGGCGCCCGCGAAGCCGGCGGCCGGGCCCGTGAAGGCCGTCCCTCGCGTGCCCCGCTACGACCCGGCCCGCAACTCGCGCTGGGTGGGCGCCGGGCTGGTGCTGACGCTGGCGTTCGGAGGCGTTCTGGCATGGCGGGAGGCCGTGCGCCCCCGCTCGTCGGAGGCATACGCGCGCGCCTCGGCGATGTTCGACGCCGCGTTCGCCGAACTGGGCGAGGCCGTGTGGGAAGAGCCGCGCCTGCTTGCGGCCCTGGACCTGCTCAACACGGTGCCGGACGACTCGCTGGACGCCGATGCCGCGCGCCACCTCGCGTCGCGCATTGCGAACGGGCGGGCCGAAGCCATCCGCGCTCGCAAGCGGCGGCAGGCGGCTCTGGTGCTGCCGGCGGCCCCCGCGGGGGCCCCGACGTCGCCGGCCCCGGGGGCCGCACCGCAGCCGTCGACGCCGTCGCGGATCCTGGTGGGCGACACGTTCGAGCAGTTCCGCGCGTGCTACGGCGAGTGCGTCGTCGAGGTCGAGCCGTTCGTCGAGAAGAAGGGCGTGCGCCGGGGCATGGCGTGGGGGCTGGTCGAGTCGCCGGACTGCGCCGCCAAGTTCCCGGATTTCAAGGACAATCTGGTTTTCGTCCTCGAGGGGAGGGTATTCAATATCGTGCCTCGGGGCCGGGTGGAGCGGGTCCGGCCGCCTCCCGGGCAGGAAACGCCGGCGCCGGCCGGGGCGGCGAAACCGGCGGTCGCTCCGGCACCGGCCCGCACCGGGACGCCGGCCGGCGCTTCGGCGGCGGAGGGCGCTCCGCCGGCCGCTCCCTGACGGCGGAACACAAAGAAGCAGACCGTCAAGACGCCAAAGACGCCAAGCGCGCCAAGGAATGGACTGTTGGCCCTGGTCGCGGCCGGCCGCGCTGCCGTTTCGCCCGGCGAACACGCGCCCGCCGCCCGACCGCGAAAACGCGGTGATCGCCGGTGTTCATCTTTCAGTCTTCATCCTTCCTCCTTCATCCTTCTCTGGTAGTTTGCCCGCGCCGCGTCCGAGGCGTGCGGCCAAGGAGCACGTCATGAGCCTGAGGATGACCGGTCTGCGGCTGCTGCCCAAGAACGCCCTGTCGCGCGCGGCCGGAGCCGTGCTCGGCGCGCCCTGGCCGCGACCGGTGCTTCGGGCCGCCATCCGGGGGTTCGCGCGCGCCTGGGACGTGAATCTGGCCGAAGCCGAGCGCGATCCGGACGCCTACGGGACCTTCACGGATTTCTTCACCCGGCGGCTCAAGCCGGGCGCCCGTCCCGTGGTTTCCGAGCCCGACCTCGCCTGCTCCCCGTGCGACGGCGCGCTCGGCGAGTGCGGCGTCGTCGCCGAGGGCGCGCTGCTGCAGGCGAAGGGCCGCCCCTACGGCCTGCGCGAGCTGCTGGCCGACGACGGGGACGCCCGCGCGTTCGAAGGAGGCAGCTACGCCACGATCTACCTGTCGCCGCGCGACTACCACCGCGTCCATTTTCCCGTGTCGGGGCGCGTCACGGGCTACACGCTCGTGCCGGGGCACCTGTGGCCCGTCAACGCCATGGGCGTCGCGGAGATCGACCGGCTCTTCGCCGTGAACGAGCGCCTGATCACGCACGTCGAGGGTGAATCCGGCCGCGTCGCGATCGTCATGGTCGGGGCGACGGTCGTGGGGAAGATCCGGGTCACCTACGACGACGTGACCACGAACCGCGCGTCCGAGCGGCGCGTGCGGCGCGAAAGGCTCCGGCAGCCCGTGGAGGTGCGGCGCGGCGACGAGTGCGGCGTGTTCGAGGCCGGCTCGACGGTCCTGGTCCTGTTCGAGAAGGAACGCGCCGAGCTGCTTCCCGGAATGGAGCCCGGCCGTCGAATCCGCTTCGGCGAGGGGCTGGCGAGGCTCGCGGCCGCGCACGCCGCGGGCACGGAGGTCGCGGGCGGGGGCCCGTGACCGCGATCACGCGCGCCGGGTGTCGCCCGTCACATGGCGCGGGCGGGCCCTTCTGGTAGACTCGCACGCGATTCGCCGAGGCCCGTCGCAGACGGTGAATCCGCGCACGTGCAGGGAGGTCGAAAGCGCGATGTCGGCCGGCTCCAACGACTCCGCTCAGGGCAGGCGCCTCGTCGCCGTCAAGGGCATGAACGACCTGATGCCCGAGGAAACCGGGCTCTGGCAGGCCGTCGAAGCGGCGGCGCGCCGGGTGTTCGGCCTGTACGGCTTCGCCGAGGTGCGCACCCCCGTCGTGGAGCCGACGTTGCTTTTCGTGCGCGGCATCGGCGAGGAGACGGACGTCGTCGGCAAGGAGATGTACACGTTCGTCGACCGCGGCGAGGAATCGCTGTCGCTGCGCCCCGAGGGCACGGCCGGCGCGGTGCGCGCCTACGTCGAGCACGATCGGCACACGGTCGACTCGGTGCAGAAGTGGTTCTACGTCGGGCCGATGTTCCGCCGCGAAAGGCCGCAGAAAGGCCGCTACCGGCAGTTCTTCCAGATCGGCGCCGAGCTGTTCGGCAGCGCGGAGGCGCGCGCGGACGTCGAGATCCTCGCGATGCAGCACCGGTTCCTGGCGGAGCTGGGCGTGCCCGGAATCGTGCTGCGCCTGAACTCGCTGGGCGACGCCGAGGATCGTCCCGCCTACCGCGCCGCGCTGCTTGCGCACTTCTCGCCGCACGCGGACAAGCTGGGCGAGACCGATCGGCGCCGCCTCGAGACGAATCCGCTGCGGCTGCTCGACTCGAAAGACCCGGCCACGCAGGAAATCGCCGCGACCGCCCCCTCGACGCTCGACCACCTGGGCCCGGCGGCGCGCGCGCACTTCGACACGGTGCTGGACGGGCTGCGTCGGCTGGGCATCCCGTTCGAGATCGACCCGAAAATCGTCCGCGGCCTCGACTACTACGTGCGCACGTCGTTCGAGTTCGTGGCGACCACGGGGCTCGGGGCGCAGGGCACCGTCTCGGGCGGCGGGCGCTACGACGGGCTCGTCGAGTCGCTGGGCGGGCCCGCGACGCCGGCCATCGGCTTCGCCATGGGGCTGGAGCGCCTGGTGCTGCTGCTGGCCGACCGCGCGGCATCGCTGCGAGCCGTGCCGGACCTTTTCCTGGGTGTTCTCGGAGAGCAGGCAGGTGGGCGGGCGCTGGAGCTGGCGGAGCAGTGCCGGGCGCGGGGCGTGCGGGTGGAGCTGACGCTGCGCACGGCCAACGCGGGCAACCAGCTCAAGCGCGCGCACCGGCTGGGGGCGCGGCTGGCGGCGCTCGTGGGCGAGGGCGAGCTGCAGAGCGGCTCCGTGCGGCTCAAGACGATGGCCACGGGCGCGGAAGAGGTCGTGCCGCTGGCGGGGCTTTCGGAGCACGTTCCGGGGAGACTGGCGACACTGGACGCGCAAGAAACCGCCGGGTCGGGTACGATGGGCGCCGACACCGAGCGGCGGCCCCCGGGCGGGCCGAACAGGGAGCGAAGTTCATGAGAGTGAAGTCGTGGTGCGTGGCCGCGGGATTCGCGGCCCTTCTGGCGGCGGGTTCGGCCCTCGCGGGGGACGCGCCGCCGGCCGGCGCACCGGAAAAGAAGCCCTCCGAGCCGGCCAAGGCCGACGCCAAGACCGCCGACGCGGCGAAGGCGCCGGCGACCGCCGCCAAACCGGCCGCGGCTTCCACTGCGACCCCGGCCGCCGCCCCCGGCGCGCTGGCCAGACCCCTGGCAGCGCCCGCCGTCGCGGCACCGGCCGCCGCTGCGCCCGCGAAGCCGCCGGCGGCCGCCGTCGCGGCTCCCGCGAAACCCGGGGCGCCTGCCGCCGCCGTGGCGAAACCCGCCGACGCCAAGCCGACTGCCGCGCCCGCCCCTGCCAGGACGGCCGCCGCTGCGGCGCCCGCTCCTGGCGCCGCCAAGACCGCGGCCCCCGCCACCGGCTCCGAAGCCAAGGAGCCCGAGCACGAGACGGCCGTCCAGGGCGACCCGCCCATCCTGAACGTGGGCGACAAGGCGCCCATGTTCGGGCCCGTCAAGCTGCACAACCCGGACGAGGCCGGCATGACGAGCTTCGTGCTGGGGCGGCTGGTGGGCGAGGAGCCCGAAGGCGACACGCGCGCGGTTCTCATCTCGTTCTTCGCCACCTGGTGCGGTCCGTGCAAGCGCGAGCTGCCTCTGCTCGTGACTCTGTACAATCAGTATAAGGACCGCGGCTTCCGAGTCGTTTCTGTGTCCATCGACAAGGACGAGGAGGCGTTCCGGGTGGTCAAGGAGCTGGTGGCGAAGAACCGCATCAACTTCCCGGTGGTGATGGACCGCTACAACCTGCTGGCGCGCCGCTACCTGGGAGAGAAGACCGCCATGCCTTCGGTTTTCATGGTGAAGCGCGACGGCACCATCACGCTGGTGAAGCAGGGCTACGACGGCGATGCCAGGGAGTTCCTGACGGCCGAGATCGAGAAGGCCCTGCGCGGCTAGCGCCGGGGCGAGGGCGTGAGCGCCCGGGAGGAAGACATGAGGACGACGCGCATGGGCATGCTGGCAGCGGCGGCGGGTCTTGCGGCGGCGCTTTCCGCGGGCACGGCGCAGGCCGAGGGCAAGGGGCGCGTGGCGGTGCGCAACTTCGCCGCCAAGGGAGTGGACCCCTCCATCGCCTCGACGCTGGAGACCTCGTTCTGCACGGCGCTGGCGGACCACTACGAGGCGCTGTGTCCGGACGAGATCAAGGCGCTCATGGCGACGCGCCAGCAGCAGCTCGGCCTGGGCGGCTGCGACAACGAGGAGGAGTGCCTCAAGGCCATCAGCACCGTGTCCAACGCGCCCAAGGTCGTCACGGGCGAGGTGGGCAAGCTCGGGGTGAAGTACATCCTGAGCGTCACGCTGCTGGAGGCCGAGACGAACAAGGTGCTGGCGCGCGGCACCGAGTCGACCGAGAAGGTCGAGGACCTGCTCGACAAGGTCGTCGTGCTGGCCAAGAAGCTCGCCGGCAAGTAGCGCCCCGCGCCGTCCCGCGGCTCCGCCCGGCGCCCATGGCGGCCGGCGCGGAGCTGTGCGCGTTCGAGACAAGAACGGTTCACCACGGAGACCACGGAGAGCACGGAGGTTCGGTTTCAGGTACCCCAGGAACTCCGTGATCTCCGTGGGCTCCGTGGTTAAGCTCTTGCTCTTGCTCTTCCTCCCGTGCGGCGCGTGCCGTCACCCCGCCGCGTGCCGCTCGGCCAGTTCCATCGTGTTCCACAGCAGCATCGCGATCGTCATGGGGCCGACGCCGCCCGGCACCGGCGTGAGATATCCCGCGCGCTCGCGCGCCGAGGCCTCCACGTCGCCGCGCAACTTGCCGTCCGCGCCGCGCGTCGTGCCCACGTCCAGCACCACCGCGCCCTGCTTCACCCACGCCCCGCGGATCGTGTCCGGGCGCCCCACCGCCGCCGCCACGACGTCGGCCTGAGACACGATCTCATCGAGGCCGCGCGTCTTCGAGTGGCACAGGGTCACCGTCATCCCGCGCTCCAGCAGCATCAGCGCCAGGGGCTTTCCGACGAGCGCCGATCGGCCCACCACCACCGCGCGTCGGCCTTCCAGCGCCACCCCGGTCTCGTCCAGCAGCCGCATGCAGCCCAAGGGAGTACACGGGCGAACGCCCGGACGCCCGGCCAGCAGCAGGCCCGCGTTCACCGGGTGCAGGCCGTCCACGTCCTTGCCCGGGGCGATGGCGTCGATGGCGTCGAACGGCCGGATGCCGACCGGCAGCGGGAGCTGCACCAGCACCGCGTCCACGTTCTTGTCCGCGTCCAGCGCGTGCAGGTGGTCCAGGAGCGCGGCACTCGGGGTGTCGGCCGGCAGATGGAACTCCCGGGCCGCGATGCCGGCCTCCAGCGCGGCCTTGCGCTTGCCGCGCACGTAGACCTCGGAGGCGGGATCGTCCCCGACGCGCACGACCGCGAGCCCCGCGGGGCGTCCCACACGCTCGCACAAGGTCGCATTGCGCCGCGTCACAGCTTCGCGTACGCTCGCCGCGATAGCCTTTCCGTCGAGCACTACCGCCATGTCATCCTCCTCGGGGTGGTGTATCGTGGCGAGCGGCCCGGCGCACGGCGCGGGCACGGGAGACAGGCCATGAGGACCTTCGCACGCAGTACCGGCGTTCTGCTCGCGGCCATCCTGACCGTCGCGCCCGTCGCGCGAGCCGACGACGCCCCGGCGCCCGAGGCCGCCCCGTCCGGGGACTCGGGCGCGCCCAGCGCCGGCGACGACTTCGTCAAGGGCGAGCTCTCGTCGCTGGGGGCCACCGCGCTGCAGCTCCACGACACGCGCTTCGGGGTCGAGCTGGGCGCGGCCAAGCTCGGCAACATGTACTACATCCTGCTCACGCCGCAGTTCGATCTCGCCGTGAAGGGCTTCGGGCTGGGGCTCGGCGTCCCGCTGCGCATTCCGCTGTACGACCCGAACCGGAGCCTCAAGAACGCCTTCATGCCCGACGGGTGGAGCATCCGCAAGGAGGACTACGACGAGATGAGCGAGTTCGCCCGCGTCATCCGCTACGTCAAGTACGGCAAGAAGGAGGACAACATCTTCGTCAACATCGGCAGCGAGTACGCCGCGACGCTGGGTCACGGCGCGGCCATGCGGCGCTATCTGGCCAACGTCGACGTGGATCGCAACAAGGTGCCGGTCGAACTGGACGCGTACGGGCGCTACGGCGGGGTCGAGCTGTACCTGGGCGATCTGCTGCGGCCCGACCGGCTGTTCGGCGCGCTGGCGTTCCTGAAACCGCTGGGATTCTCGGAGAACCTGATCGCGCAGCGGCTGAGCCTCGGCGTCACCTGGGCCGCGGACATGCGCGCTCCCTGGGAGCTGAGCCGGGTGGCGGGCGGCAAGCTGCAACTGGACACCACCCATTCGCCCATCGTCCCGGCCGGCAGCGAGAGCTCGGCGAGCGTCGGCGGCGTGACCCTCGAGACGAAGGTCGTCAAGACGCAGAACGCCGACCTCAAGCCCTGGATCGACGTGTCGAAGCTCTTCAGCGGGCGCAAGGACGGCGGCATCGGGGCGACGCTGGGCATGCTGGGACGCTTCAACCTCGGGTCGCCGGGATCCATGCACGCTCTGCGGGCGATCGTGGAGGCGCGCGGGTTCCAGGGCAACTACCTGCCCGGGTACTTCGACACGTTCTACGAAGTGCAGCGGTATCAGTACGTGAAGGGAAAGGCCGACGCATCGCTGCCCACCAAGCTGTTCGACGTCGTGAACCGGCCCGCCGACATGCAGTACGGCTACTACCTGGAGCTGCAGTGGGCGTGGATCGACCGGCTCGCGGTGACGATCGCGTGGGAGGATGCGACCGTGAAGGGCGGGCGCAACATCGCCCTGCACTTCGAGCTGCCGGCGAGCGATCGGCTCAAGTTCTTCGGCAGCCTGCACCGGCGGTCGCTCGAGAACACGTCGGATCTGTTCACGAGCGAGCAGTTCTCCGCCGACAACACCGCGTACTTCGCCGGGCTGCGCTTCAAGCTGCTGCCGATTCTGTTCCTGAACCTGCGCGCCTGGCGGGCCTGGCAGATGGATCTGTCCACCTCCGCGTTCTCGGCCAACAGCGGCTTCGAGGGCAATCTCGAGGTCGGGTACGAGTTCTCGCGAGACTGAAAGAACCGGCTTTCGGCGTTCGGCTTTCGGCTTTCGGAAGAACGCGCATTGCCGGCCGCGCTCCGGTCGGGGCCCGCGTGATCCGGCCGTGAAGACCGTGCGCGTTTCGCTGGACGCTGAGCGCCCCCGCGGGCATTCTCCCGCGCCCCATGGCCGAACAGCGCCACATCGTCGGCATCGATCTGGGCACCACCAACAGCGCCGTCGCCACGGTGGACACGTCCGACCGTGCGGGCGCCCGCGTGCTCGGCATCGTGCAGACCGTCGCGCCCGGCGAGACCGCGCCGCGCCCTCTGCTGCCCAGCGTCGCGTACCTGCCGTCGCCGCACGACCTCGCTCCGGGCGCGCTCAAGCTCCCCTGGGGCGAGCCGCCCTTCGCCGTCGGCGCCTTCGCGCGCGAACAGGGCGCCCGCGTGCCCGGTCGCGTCGTCGCCAGCGCCAAGAGCTGGCTGTGCCATGCCGGCGTCGACCGGACCGCGCCGATTCTGCCGTGGGGAGCGCCCCCCGAGGTCGAGCGCCGCTCGCCCGTGGACGCCAGCGCCGCGTTCCTCGCGCACATGGCCGCCGCCTGGGAGCACGCGCACCCGGGCGGGAAACTCGCCGAACAGGAGGTCGTCCTCACCGTCCCGGCGTCCTTCGACGAGGCCGCGCGCGAGCTGACGGTCGAGGCGGCCGAAAAAGCAGGCCTTCCGCGTGCGACGCTGCTGGAGGAGCCGCTCGCCGCCTTCTACCACTGGCTTTCCCTGCATCCCGGGGACTTGGACGAGGCGCTTGCAGGCGTGTCGATGGTCCTCGTCGTGGACGTCGGCGGCGGGACGACCGACCTGACGCTCGTGCAGGTGTCGCCGGGAGCGGACGGGCCGCGGCTGGATCGCATCGCGGTGGGCGATCACCTGCTCCTGGGCGGCGACAACATGGACCTGGCCATCGCGCGCACCGCCGAGCAGCGGCTGGGCGCGGGCACGCTCGACGCCGCCGGGTGGGGCGCGCTCGTGCAGTCGTCGCGCGACGCCAAGGAGGCGCTGCTCGCGCCGAACGCCCCGGAAACGCGCTCGATCGCAGTCGTAGGACGCACGTCGCGTCTCGTGGGCGACACGCGGCGCGTCGAAGTCGGCCGCGACGAGGTGCGCCGCATCGTCCTGGACGGCTTCTTTCCCGTCGTCCCGAAGGACGCGCGGCCGGCGCGCCGTGCGGGGCTCAAGGAACTGGGGCTGCCGTGGGCCGCGGATCCCGCGATCACCCGGCACCTGGCGGCCTTCCTCGGGCGGCACCTGGGCGACGAGCCGAAGGTCGATGCCGTTCTATTGAATGGAGGGGCGCTGGTGCCGGCGCCGGTCGAGGAGCGACTCCTCGACGTGCTGGCGGGCTGGTGCGGAGCGCGTCCGAAGCTGCTGCACAACGACGCGCCGGACCTGGCGGTGGCGCTCGGGGCGGCGCGCTACGGTGTCGTGCGGCGCGGGGAGGGCATCCGGGTCGGGGCCGGCAGCGCGCGCGCCTACTTTCTGGGCGTCGAGTCGGAGCGGGGGCGCGAGGCGGTGTGCGTCATTCCGCGAGGGCTCGCCGAGGGTACATACGCGGCGCTGGCAGGACGCGAGTTCTCGCTCGTGACCGGCCGGCCGGTTCGCTTCGAGATCTACTCGTCCACGGGGCGCAGGCAGGCACGGCCGGGCGATCTCGTCCCGCTCGAAGGGGCCGACGACCTCGTCCATCTGCCTCCGATTCAGACCGTCGTGCGCGCTGGGGCCGGTGCAGGCGAGGTGGCCGTCCACGTCGAGGCCGGCGTCACCGAGATCGGCACCCTCGCATTGTGGTGCGTGGCGGGCAGCGGCCCCGACGCGGCGCGTTACAAGCTGGAGTTCCAGC
>Ga0172368_10004225_pt1 | contig 16750 bp, 14 predicted proteins | sample Lak11m_FD_114540 | JGI IMG/M metagenome (GOLD analysis project Ga0172368, IMG submission 114540) | Freshwater microbial communities from Kabuno Bay, South-Kivu, Congo - kab_022012_11m | ecosystem: Environmental > Aquatic > Freshwater > Lake | place: Democratic Republic of the Congo: South-Kivu...
GGGATGGTTTTACGAATAAGAAGCCATTTTGAAGCTGTGTATTCGCCGGCACCCTTGCCTGGTTGGTGCCCGCCGAAAAGAGTGACTTTGTGTATGTCTTTCAGTGGAAGCCATAATCAGGATTGTGGAGCGAGCATCAGCGTCATCTTACGGCAAGCGTACGGTTATTTCATACTCGTGCTCATGCTCATGCTCATGCTCATGCCGTAAGATGACGCCTATGCGTGGGACGGGCCTCCTGGCCCGCCCCCGGCCTTACCCTCCCTGGCTACACCGTCCCGCGGATGAAGTCGTTCATCACGGTCGGGACATCCGGCGAGAACCCGACGACGTTCAGCGTCCCGCGGTCGGTCGGGTCCCCGATGGTGAAGCCGTTCGACGTCATCCCCACGACGATCAACTTCGCCGGAATACCCATCTTCCGCCGGTATTCCTCCAGTGCCTGCGCCGGGTGGATCTGCCCGGCCCATGTCTCGCTGTCCGTCAGCACCACGAAGGCGTCGACCGGCAGCCGCTGTTCCAGCGCCCACACCATCGGCAGCGCGCAGTCCGTGCCGCCGAACGGCAGCCCGGCGGTGTAGCGCACCACGTCATCCAATCGCTGCCGCGGGCTGATCTGCAGCGGGGTCAGGCCGCTGCCGTACCCCTGCGCCGACCACTGGCTCGGGTTCGGACCGTTAGTAAAGCCGACAATGGTGTAATTCGGCTCCACTGCCGCCGTCACCAGCGCCAGCGCCGCCGCGCCTTCGCGCGGGGTCAGCCCCGGCACGCCGCCGATCACGCCGCTACCCATCGACCCGGAGACGTCCACCGCCAGTAAGATTCGCTTGCCGGTTGGCTCCACGTTGTCGAAGGTCAGGTAGAAGGCGCTGTCCAGCGCGTCCACCACCTGCTGCACCGGTGTCCACGTATTCTGCCCGCGCACGCCGTGTCCGGACGCGTAGGTCTTTAACGCAGCCAGCACCCCCACCGGGTGGATGCGCGCTTTGCGCAGCCATTCGCGGTTGACCAGCCGCTCGCAGACCGTCTTCGTCCACGCGCTCAGCGGGGCGATTACCCCCAGGCGGGTCAGTGTGGCCAGGTTGCGGATGAGCGCCGTCATCGGCATCTCCTCCAGCAGCGCCTCCCACACCAGCGCCTCCTGCAGCCGCCCGGTCGGGATCACCTCGCGCGGCAGCCGGTACATCCGGATGATCTCGCACAGCTCACCCGCCGGCAGCGCCGGGTCCGCGGCGCGCTGCACCGCGTGCAGATAGGCCCACGGCGCCGTCTCCGCGCCTTCCGGCAGCGCAGCCTTGCCCGCCAACCAGGCGAACAGCGCGTTGCGCTCGGTGTCGGTCGCCTTCGGGTGCGCCAGCCGCAGCGCGTCGCGGTGCGACCAACCGTTGCGCTGCGCGTATTTCGTCGCCTGGTAGGCCAGCGACTCCAGCGTCATGGCGGTATACCAGCCGGCCACCGCCCGGCGCAGCCCGCGCCCCCACCCGCGCATGCCGTCCACATACTCCAGGAAGGTGAAGAGGTGCGTGCCGGTGCGCGCCACCTTCGGCAAGGCAGCCGACGCAGCCGCCCGCGTCGCCTCATTCCCGACGGTGAAGGCCAGCGCCAGCGCGAACAGCGCCGGGTCGTTTTTATATGCCCGCCCCGCTTCGCTGATTTCACGCACGCGCTCCACCGCGCGCACGCCGTCCGTCTGCAACAGCGCGACCACATTGGTCGCCTGCTCGACGGTCAGCGCCTGCTCGCCGGCGTAATACGTGCCGCCTTCGGTGCCCAGCACCAGGAACCGGTCCAACTGGCCCCAGGCGTCCAGCGCCCAGACGTATCCGAGGTCATCGTTTCGCACCTGTGTGCTGCCCGGGATCGGCTCGCACTGCGGCGTCTTCTTCAGATTGAACAGCTTGTTCAGTTTCAACATGTCACACCTCCCGTGACGACGGAAGAATGGAAGGTTGGGAGATTGGAAGGATGGAGAATGGGTGAATGGGAGCTTCATTCTCTCCCTTTCCCCCATTCTCCCATTCTCCCACTCACCCAATCCCAATCTTCCATCCTTCCATTCATCCAACCAAACTATAATGGCGCGGGCTAGTGGTTGCCGATAGGGTTGTTCAGGTAACCTACCGGCTCCGGCCCGCGCCATTGAAATCTGGCAAATGGATATTGTGCTATCCGATGGTCCCGGTGGTTACCTCCCTGATCGGCGAATATTCGGCGGCAAAGTGCATCGCTGCCAGACCGCCTGCTCCTGGCTGGAGCAGACTCGGCTGCGATCCTTTGTACATGCCTGGTTGTCTGCGTAACATTGTCATCGAACCAGTACCATCTCGATCATTACGTGTGGTGGGCGAAAAATCGCATACATCCGGCCCACCACAAAGTGGACGACGGGCAAATATCTGCTCACGGGATCGTTCAGCGCTCTTCCGTCTGAGCTACGGGAACGTGGCGCCCCCGGCAGGGCTCGAACCTGCGACCTCTTTTTCCTCGATATCACCGTGCCGCGTCCGGCCCGTCTAAACCGTATGATAGCACAGGCACAAAGACGTGAATGGTTAAACGGATATACAACCGTTTAACCGGCCTGTGCCGAATTTACCGACGGGCAAATCATCGCCCACGGAGTATTACGCGCTCTGCCAACTGAGCTACGGGAGCATGCTCACGGCAGGACTCGAACCTGCGACATCGTCCTGGCAAAGGTAACCGTGCGCATCCGGCCCATCGAAACTCGAGGCACGGGCAAGGGATGTGCATGGGGCAGCCGGGTTCGAACCGGCATTCAATCCCCCGAAGGAGAGTTGACCAGATAACCCATGCGCTTCGGCCCGCGCCGAATCAGTGCTGATACGGACACCAGTAAGTCAATTTACAAGCCCATATCATTCCGTCCAGGGAAATGAATAATAATAGGGTTTGGTCAGGCTGTCAAGAGGGCTGGTAACATTTTCAAATACTTTTTTGCGCTCTTTCGACCATCCTTCATGCTCATGCTCATGCCTAAAAAATGTTTTTCGAGCATAAGCAAGAGCATGGGCACGAAGAACTATTTGTTATCGACGATTCCGCTTACTTCACCCCCAACCGTATCCGGTAACTGAAATACCATGGAATCGGCTCCGCGCCCAGCAACCGGCTTGCGGTGCGGCGAAATTCAGTGAGGCCGATCTCGTCCTCGCTCAATCCCTGTTTCAGCAGATCCTGCACCGAGCCGAAGCTCAGCGCCAGGCCGACCAGGTCGTCGGCGTTGCCGGCGGTGACGTGGGGGACGGCGGTCTCGCGGGTGTAGCGGAAACGGCCGCTGCCGGCAATCTGCGCCAGGTGGCCATCCTTCGGCCATTGATGGACAGCCCCGCGGTGTTCGTGCTCCTTGATCCGCGCCATGAAGGCTTTATACGCCATCTCCGCTTCGCAATGCAGCGCCGGCGGCCAGTCGCAATCGATGGCGGCAAATACCCCACCCGGACGGAGGATGCGCGCCACCTCGGCCAGCGTGGAGGCCGGTTCCATCCAGTGGAAGGACTGCGAGCAGCAGACGATGTCGGCGCAGCCATCCGGCAGACCGGTCGCCGCGGAGTGTCCGTCCAGATAGCGGATCACCGTCGCGTCAGGCGCGGGGTGCGCTTCGGCAGCACGGCGCATGTCGGGATTAGGCTCGATGCCGACCACCTCTCGCGCACGGCCCGCCCAGATGCGCGTCGACAGCCCGGTGCCGCTGCCCAGATCGACTACCAGTTCCGGCATCCCCCCGCCGGCAAGCCGGGTCAATATTTCAGTGACGATAATCGGCGGCTGCGGACGATAACGGTCATAGTCGTCGGCAAAGCCGCTAAAACGGTTAAGGTTGACAGGTGTTGTGTTGCCCATGAATTTCATTTCTCAGCTCCCCACCACTACCGGTGGGTGATGCTTTTGGGAGTCGAGCGAGAGGGATGCATGCCTTCTCCCTAAATAACTTTATCGTCGCCGCAGCAATACACCGTGAAATTGTGCTTCACTGTCTATGGTAAGCCCGATGACCGCCCGGCCGTCCGGCGCGGGATACCAGGGAAATCCGACGACCGCGGTCTGCCCGGCGAACACATCGGACGGAGTGGCGACCAGCCGGCCTGGACGCGCATAGAGCAGCACCTCCTGCCGCGTGCGCTTAGGCAGCAGGCGGGCGAGTGGCGGGACGAGGGCGTATAAGCGCCGCAGCCGCAGGTAGGCGTCGTGTTGAAAGGTGATGGCGACAAAGCGCCCGTCATCCGAAACGCCGGTCGATCCCTTCACGATCGCGTATCCCTTTTTCACCGGGAAGGACCAGGTGCGGCCCGTCTCTGGAGTGACTGCCATCACCCGTCCCTGCAAGTCGAAGGCGGCGCCTCTTCCCGCCAGGCCGATGAGGCGCACGATGGGCACCCGGCGCGCGAGCGGTTTGGTGACGCCTGCCCGGTGGAGGAAGCCGTCGGAGAACAGCAGGACAGCTTTGTCATACACGCTGCAGCAATCATAACGCACGGTGACGGGCCGCAGCACGATGCGGTCCGTCACGATGCTCACCGCGCAGGGATAAATCGTGCGCAAGGTTCGCCCGGCGGTATCCTGCACCAGTGCGGTGCCGCCGTCCACCGAAATGTCGAGGAGGCGATAGTCGGCAACCGCGGCGGCCACCCGCGCTCCCTGCACCAACAGCAGCCGGGGCGACTCGCTCTGCCGCTTCCCGGAGACATAGACGGAGCCGTCGTTCAACTGGTGCAGGTCGCTCACCGCGCCCACCGGCACCGTCATCTTCCGATACGGCTTTCCCTCCCGCCAGGTGCGCAGCTCAGCCCGCGTCGCCCAGGTCGCGCTGTCGATGACGGAGAGGAACCGCCCATCCGGCGACAGCGCACATCGCTTTTCCGTCTCCGTCAATACGTCCCCGACACGCAGATATCGCCCCCGATGGTGCTCCTCCACGCGCCAGTGCCGCGTCCCCTGCCAGTCATAAAATGCGTACGGTGTCGCCTCCCCGCCCACCAGAAATCCCGTTGCTCGCGGCACCAGGATGGGCTTTGCGTCGTCGAACGACAGCACGACGTGATACGGCTGCAAGCTGCGCCAGTACCAATAACCACCACCGGCCAGCAACAGCACCAGTGCCAGGAGCAGCAGCACACGGCGGCTCCGTGAGCGCTTGATACTGATATCCTGCCGGAGCGGTGAAAGCAGCATGCGGTCGATCGTCCTTCAGAAGGGCTCTTGTCGCTATTATACAACCGAACGGCACAGAAGGGGACGGCGGTACACGGAAATTAAACAAGAACGTCAGCCGGGCGGCTGCGCCGCAACTATAGGTCTGGGCCCTGTCAGATAAACCTGTTCGGCGTGAAATCGAGGATGAGTAATGTCAGAGCATGATAGCATGCCTCATGCAGGTGTTCCACCCGTGCATTTCCTTGACAGCCACGATACGATTTGCTAGACTGGCCCGGTTGTAATGAAAAAGCCTGCGTCACTGCTGTTATTAATGGTCATCGTGCTGGCCGGGATGGTCATAGCGATCGGGTTGGCGGGATGCCGGAATCCGTTTGTCCGTCCCACGGCGCCGTCGGCGCCGGTAACACCACCGCGCACCCCGGTTACGGGGCAGGATGCCGCGCATGAGGCAATTCAGGCGGTCACCGGCGATATGACTGCCCTGCAGAAAGGTGATTACGGCACGGCCTACGGCATGCTGTCGCGCGATTCGCGGCAACAGCATACGGCGGCGAATTTCGAGCAACAAGGCCAACAGGGGATGCCCCTCTACGATCTTCAGACGGCGAAGGCCACCATCAGCGGCGACACCGCCCTGGTGGAGCTGCAGCAGACTGAAGATCCGGCGACCCACGGTTTCCGGCTCGTCCGCGAAAGCGACGCATGGAAAATCGTGTACCGGGGCGGTATTCCCGGATCACCCGACCCGGAATAGCGGGCGGGACGCCGTATTACAACGAGTATTGTAATACCAGGGGAGATACCGGATGAAAGTCATTTTGAATGAAGAAGTGCTGGGGCTGGGAGAGCCCGGCAAAATCGTGGACGTGGCGCCCGGTTATGCGCGCAACTTCCTGGTGCCGCGCAAACTGGCGGTTTATGCCGACAAAGGCAAGGTCAAGGAGCTGGAGCACAACAAACGCCGTCTCGAGCGGAAACGCCAGCAACTGCAGGTCGCGGCGCAAAGCACCGCGCAGCGCATCGCCAGCCAGGCGATTACCATTGATGCCCACGCGGGACCCGGCGGCCGGCTGTTCGGTTCGGTGACCAGCATCGACATCGCGCAGGCCCTCAAAGACCAGCTCGGCGTTGATGTCGATCGCCGCAAGATCCACCTGCATGAGCCGATCCGCACGCTTGGATCACACGCGGTGGATATACACCTGATCGGCGAGACACGCGCGGTGGTCACAGTGAACGTGGTTGATTCCACGCAAAAAGAGGAAGCTGCGCCCAAGCCGGAACACGCCGTAGAAGCCGCCGTTCCGGCGCCGGAAGGTGAAACCACCGCATAAGTTGTGGATAATTTCACTGACGGTGCAGCGGGATTTTACGAATCGCAGTCTGCAATTTCTGCTACAATGACCGGGTGAGGAAATCCTCACCCGGTCATTTTTGTAGGAAGGATGGAAGGTTGGATGAATGGATGAATAGATGGAAGAGAGAAAGGAATGGGAGATTTTGAGATTGGTAGCTCCAACTCACCTGGTCGCCCATTCACCCACTCATCCATTCATCCAACTTTCCAATCTTCCAATCTTCCATTCTTCCAATGTGAACAATCCATGATTAACGACACCACCGCCATGCTGGAGCGCATCCCGCCGCAGAGCATCGAGGCCGAGCAAGCCGCGCTGGGCGCCATGCTGCTTGAGCGCGAGGCTATTGCCCGCGCTATCGAACTGCTGCGCCCGGAAGATTTCTACCGGGAAGCGCACCGCACCATCTATCGCGGCGTTCTCGACCTGTTCAACCGCAGTGAACCGGTGGATCTCATCACGCTGGGCGAATGGCTGAAGGCACACGAGCAGCTCGACCCCATCGGCGGTGCGTTGTACCTGACGACGCTGATGTCGCAGGTGCCCACCGCCGCCGGCATCGGCAACTACGCGGCAATCATCCGCAATAAATCGCTGCAGCGGCAGTTGATCAAAGCGGCGGATGAGATCATGAACGCCGCTTACCAGAGCGACCGCGACCTGGAAGAGCTGGTCGATGAGAGCGAACAGAAGATTTTCGCCATTGCCGAGCGCAACCTGACCAACGGTTTCGTCAGCCTGCAGAACCTGGTCAAGCAACAATTCTACAATATCGAAGACACGAAAAACAGCGGGCTGTCGGGCAGCGGGTTGAATACCGGCTTCAGCGAGCTGGACGCCATCACCGCGGGACTGCAGCCGAGTGATCTCGTCATCCTGGCAGCGCGACCGAGCATGGGTAAAACGGCGCTGGCGCTGAACATCGCGCGCAATGTGGCGGTGTCGCAGCAAGAGCAGAACACCGTCGCGCTTTTCAGCCTGGAGATGTCCAAGGAACAGCTTGCACTGCGCCTGCTTTGCTCGGAGGCGCGGGTCACGCAGGACAACGTGCGCCATGCGATGATCTCTGACGACGACATGGGCCGGCTGGCGCAAGCGGTGGAGACGTTGTGGGATTGCCCGATCTACATCGACGACACCCCCTCCATCAGCGTGCTGGAGATTCGCGGCAAGGCTCGGCGCCTGAAGGCCGAGCACGGGCTGGGATTGATCGTCATCGACTACCTGCAGTTAATGAACAGTTCGTCGCGGGCGGAAAATCGCGTGCAGGAGATCGCCATCATCGCCCGCGGCTTGAAGGCGCTGGCGCGTGAGATGAAGGTGCCGGTGATCGCCCTTTCGCAGCTTTCGCGCATGGTAGAACAGCGCTCGCCCCGCCGGCCACAGCTCTCCGACCTGCGTGAATCGGGCGCCATCGAGCAGGATGCCGACCTGGTGATGTTCCTCTACCGGCCCTTCTATTATGGGGAGGAAGAGTTGCTGCGGATCAACTACGATCCCGAGCGTGATAAGAATGTGACCGAGGTACTCGTCTCGAAACAGCGCAATGGCCCCACCGGCACCATCAAGCTGGTGTGGATGCCGGAATACGGGCAGTTCGGGGACCTGGCGCAACATCGGTAAGTGAGTAGTGATAAGTGATAAGTGATAAGTGAGTGGTGAGTGGTTGTACCGGTCCGTCACGTTATATTCAGTCCTTCAGATATAGCGCCCAGTCCGGTGGTTGGTCCGATTTATTGTTCGAGCACCACAAAACCGGCACAATAATTGCCCGGCAATACAACATAAATGAGAAAAAGTGTAAAAAAAGTGCCACGGGTCTTGTATTTTCCTACGATCTATGGTAAAAGATATTGAGACGCCATGAACGGGCGCCTGTCCTCCGTGAATTCCCTTTTTGGAGTAACCCACGACGAACAGTTCCAATATACGGTCGTCGGACGGGTGGGAACCGTGGAGCACTCATCCCTGTAATATTTTCGGCGATTCCAGCGAAGCCACTTGACCCGGCATCTCGGCGCGACCTGCCGACCGGATCGAAATGACACCACGAACGGTAGTGAAGACTCCAGCGTGCCTGTGCCCGGCAGGGATGAACCCTGACCATCATGGCCTGAACACACCACCTCCGTTCGTTTCGCGCCGAAGCAACCCGTGACCGATATTTGCTGTAAGACGGTCATCGCATGCAGCAGTATGCACGGTGGAACGGCAGTTCCACGTGCATACGCTTTCCCTTCTGCGAGACCGATTGATTGAACGTGTATGTGAGCGACCAGGATGCAATCTCCAACATCATCCCCGCAGACCATGCCGGTGGCGCCGCAGGTCACACGACCTGATGAACTCGTCATCGTGCTCGATTTCGGGGCACAATACAGCCAGTTGATCGCCCGCCGGATTCGTGAGTGCAAGGTTTATTGCGAACTGCTGCCTTACGACACGCCGGTGGAAAAGCTGCGCGCGCTGCAGCCCAAGGGCATCGTCTTCAGCGGCGGACCCTCCAGCGTGTATGAAGACGGCGCGCCGTCGTGCGATCCGCAAATCCTCGAGCTCGGCATCCCGATCCTCGGGATTTGCTACGGCATGCAATATCTGGCGCGCGCGCTGGGCGGCAAGGTATTCGGCGGCGAGAAGCGCGAATACGGGCGGACGGAATTGCGCGTGCTGGATGGCGACGACCTGTTCGACGGCTTGAACCCGCAGTTGATCTGCTGGATGAGCCACGGCGACGTGGTAACACAGGCGCCGCCGGGTTTCACCGTCACCGCCGCCACCGAAAACACGCCCGTGGCCGCCATGGCAGACCGGCAGCGGCGGCTGTTCGGCGTGCAGTTTCACCCGGAGGTGGTGCACACCCCGTGGGGCATCGAAGTGCTGCGCAATTTCCTGTACCGCTTCTGCGAGTGCCAGGGGTTGTGGACGATGGCCAACTTCGTGCGGCAGTCCATCGACGAAATCCGCGGGCGGGTGGATCGCAATCTGGTGGTGTGCGGTTTGAGCGGCGGCATCGATTCCGCGGTGACCGGCGCACTGGTGCACCGCGCAATCGGCGACCAGCTCACCTGCATCTTCGTGGATCATGGATTTCTGCGCAAGGATGAGGGCGCGCAGGTGGACAAGGCGTTTCGCGATCACTTCCACGCCAATCTGATTCATGTGAAGGCGGAAGAGCGTTTCCTGGCAAAGATGGTCGGCGTGACCGAGCCGGAAGCCAAGCGAAAAATTATCGGCAATGAGTTCGTCGCCGTGTTCACCGACGAGGCGTCTCGCATCGGCGATGTCAAATATCTCGCGCAGGGCACGCTCTACCCGGATATTGTGGAGAGCGGATCGTCGATGAGCGGCGGCAAGTCGGCAGTGATCAAGTCCCACCACAACGTGGGCGGCTTGCCGGAGAAGATGAACATGAAGCTGCTCGAGCCGCTGCGCAACCTGTTCAAAGACGAGGTGCGGCGGCTGGGCGAAGAGCTGGAATTGCCGGACAACATTGTCTGGCGCATGCCCTTCCCGGGCCCGGGGCTGGCCATCCGCATCATCGGCGAAGTGACGAAGGAGCGCCTGGAGATCCTCCGCGAAGCGGATTACGTAATCGTAGACGAGATCCGCAAGGCCGGGCTATATCGCCGGCTGTGGCAGGCCTTCGCGGTGCTGCCGGTGGTGCGCAGCGTGGGTGTGATGGGCGACCAGCGGACCTACGCCTACCCCATCGTGCTGCGTGCCGTCACCAGCGAAGATGCCATGACTGCCGACTGGGCGCGGCTGCCCTTTGAAGTGCTGGAAAAGATCAGCAACCGGCTCATCAACGAAGTGCAGGGGGTGAATCGACTGGTCTACGACGTGACCAGCAAACCACCCGGCACGATTGAGTGGGAGTAGTAATTGAGGATTTTTGATTTTGGATTTTAGATTATGGCCTTCGGTGGAGATTGACGTGCGAGTCAACAATCTAAAATCCAAAATTTGAATAATGCGGAGCAAGTGATGACTATCCTGTACAAAGACGATATCAGTACGGTTCTCTATACGGAAGACGATATCTCGCAGCGCGTCGCTGAGATGGGGGCGCAGATCTCGCAGGATTACGAAGGGAAGGAAGTGGTGTTGGTCGGCGTGCTGAACGGCGCCGTCGTCTTCCTGTCGGACCTGATGCGCCACATCTCCGTGCCCGTGGTGGTGGATATGGTCGCCATTTCGAGCTACGGCTCCTATTCCAGCACCAGCGGCGTCGTGCGCATTATGAAAGATTTAGATCAGAACGTGGAAAGTAAACACGTGCTGATCGTCGAGGATATCGTGGATACCGGCCTGACGCTGAATTATCTGGTGGATTATATGCGCTCGCGCAATCCCGCCAGCGTCAAGGTGGTGGCCATGTTAAGCAAACCCAGCCGGCACAAGGCGAAGGTGAGCGTCGAATACCTGGGCTTCACCGTGCCGGACGAGTTCGTGGTGGGATATGGGCTGGATTACGCGCACCGCTACCGCAACCTGCCCTGCATCGCCGTGCTGAAGCCGGAGATATACGCCGGACCGGATACGCCGCCGAGTTTGTAAGTAAGTCGTGATAGGTGCTGTATCGAAACCACCGCGCTAACAGGAAAGCTTTGCGTGAGCTGTCTCCGACCGTATTCGGTGCGCGCTGAAGGCGGCATCACGCTTTACATTGCTCACCAACAGTTGTATCGCCGTACACGATTGCGATATAGGTGTCACAACGATGCCGGCGATGGTAAAGAAATGCGACATCGGCAGGGTTTGCTTTCGGCCGGATGGGGGTTACACTACAGGTAGCTCCCTACCGGGGGCAACCCCGGATGCTGTGAACAACGAATTCACCCATATCGAGCGCGAGCGATTGCCCGAAATTGGCATCGTACCGCGACGCGACTGCGGACGCCCTGCGCTCCAGTGATGCGGAAACGCCCATGCGTCTCCACATCCATTATCTCACATTGAGGAAGATACACCAGTGGATGACATCCAGACTAAAGAGTTCACCACCTTCGAACTGGCCGACCTGGAAGGAAAAACCGTGGCCGAGCTGCAGACGATTGCACGTGAACTGAACATCCCCGAAGCCACCAAGCTGAAGAAGCAGGAGCTGATCATGCGGATGCTGCAGGCCCAGGCCGAACGCAGCGGGCTGCTTTTCCGCGACGGCATCCTGGAGATTTTGTCGGAAGGCTTCGGATTCCTGCGCGTGAACGGCTTCCTGTCCGGTGCGGACGACGTCTATGTCTCCCAGTCGCAGATCAAACGCTTCAATCTGCGGACAGGCGACATGGTCAGCGGAGCCGTGCGACCGCCGAAGGACAGCGAACGCTATTACAGCCTGCTGCGCATCGAGGCGATCAACGGTGAGAACCCGGAAACAGCGAAACGCCGGATCAACTTCGACGAGTTGACGCCGGTCTTCCCGGACGTTCGGCTGCGCCTGGAGACGGAACCCCGCAATATCTCCGCCCGCGTAATCGACCTGGTGGCGCCCATCGGCAAAGGCCAGCGCGGCCTGATCGTCGCCCCGCCGAAAGCCGGCAAGACAACGCTGCTGAAGACCATCGCCAACAGCATCATCGCCAACAATCCCGCTGTGTCGTTGATAATTCTGCTGGTGGACGAACGCCCGGAAGAGGTGACGGACATCCGCCGATCGGTGCCGCTGGCCACGGTGGCGGCCTCCACCTTCGACGAGTTGCCGGAAAACCACATGAAGGTGCAGGAGATGGTGCTGGAACGCTCCAAGCGGCTGGTGGAAGTCGGTAAGGACGTGGTGGTGCTGCTCGACTCGCTGACCCGCCTGTCGCGCGCGTCGAACCTGACGGTCACGCCCAGCGGACGCACGCTGTCCGGCGGTCTCGACCCCAGTGCGCTCTACCGGCCCAAGCGGTTCTTCGGCGCGGCGCGCAACATCGAAGACGGCGGCTCGCTGACCATCATCGCCACCTGTCTGGTGGAAACCGGCAGCCGCATGGACGACGCGATTTTCGAAGAGTTCAAGGCGACCGGCAATATGGAGCTGGTACTCGACCGCGGCCTGTCTGAACGGCGCATCTTCCCGGCCATCGATGTGAAGCGCTCCGGCACCCGCCGCGAAGAGTTGCTCTTCACCGAAGACGAGCTGCGCCGCGTGTGGCAGCTCCGCCGATTGCTGAACTCGCTGGAAACCGACCGCGCGGCGGAAGTGCTGCTGAGCGGGCTGCAGAAGAGCAGCTCCAACAAGGACTTCCTGCTCTACGTGGAAAAGCTGCGGCCGGAAGGATAAAGTTGATGGCTGGTGACCAGTGGCTGGTGGCCGTATCTGTGAGAGGTACTCCTGCTTCCTGAAAACCTTACGGATACCTGGGCACGGGCCACCAGCCATTTTGTGTTTCCAATCGGTTCGGACTTTGCGAATTCAGGACATGGCATGACGAATCCCGATCTGCATCCGCTGACCATCATTGGCGTCCGCCAGCTCACCGAAGAACAATCCCCGGTGCTGATGATGCAGGACGATCAGGGACGCGGTCTGGAAATCCCTATCGGCCTGTGCGAGGCGCTGGCCCTCCAACTGGCACTCAATAAAACCGTCGTCAAGCGCCCGCTCACCCATGAACTGATCCTCTCCCTTGCCGACCACCTGGAGGCGCAACCGGCGCAAGTGGTCATCGATGATGTCTCCAAGCACACCTATTTCGCCCGGCTCATACTCTACACCGTCGACGGCGAAGTATCCCTCGACTGCCGCCCCAGCGACGGCATCGCCCTCGCCCTGCGCGCCGATATCCCCGTCATGGCCACCGACAACGTGATGATCCGGGAGGAAAGACCTGAAGAAACGGAAGAAGAGGAGTAAACCGCCGCGCTACTCCGCGCGGACCGCCTCGGTCACCGCCCGCAGGCTGCGCATGTGGGTGTCCAGCGGCACGGCGCACTCGGGTCCGATAATATGGACGCCGGAGGCCAGCGCGCTCCGCACCTCGGCCGTGATGCGCGCTTCGTCGCCGGAGAGCAGGGAGGCGATATTGCTCACCCCGCCCATCAGCGCAATCTTCCCACCTGCCAGCTTCGCCGCCATCGGCGTAGGCACGCGCGTATCGTAGTGAAAGCAGCTCAAGCCGGTATCGGCGAAGACATCGAGGCGGTCGGACGTCTCGCCGCAGGCGTGTAAGATCACCGGACAGGGCACGCGGCGGGCCATCTCGCGATGCAGGGGGAAGAGGAACTCGCGGTAGGTGCCCGGCGAGCACATGTCGCGCGAACAATGGTCGCCCAGGCAGAGGGCATCCGCGCCGGCGCGCACCTGGGCGACGGCAGAGCGCACGCTGATCTCCAGCAGGCCCGTAAAGATGCGCTTGAGCTTCTCCGGCTCCTCCAGCGTCATCACCAGGATATTCTCCACGCCGAAGAGATGGAAACCGAGCGACCAGGGACCGAAAGTTTTACCGATGAGTCCCAGGTGGGGATACTCCGCGCGCAGCCGGCGCAACGCCTCCAGCGCCACTGCCATGCTCTCCCGCTGCTCGAAATCGTCGGGCACGGTGATGTCTTCCGGCTCGCGCCACAGCGGCTCGATGATGGACGGCATGATGTTGAACTGCCCCCAGTCCACCTTCGCCCCCAGCGCGGCCGCTTCCGTCACCACGCTGAAGAGCGGCATGATGGCATCGTAACCGGCTTCCACGGTGGCAAACGCCGCCAACCGCGCCATCAACTGCGGGTCGAGATGGACATCCGGAAAGGCGGCGCCGCAGCGTTTCATCGCCTCCGTGGTCGCTACCGAGGTAGCCGACGCCACTGCCGGGCGGTCCGCCTGCTTACCGAGCACTGCCGCCATAAAGCGCTGCCTGGGAGTCATTTTCTTTGCCATGCCATTTCTCCCGTGGTTCCTTTGCGCCTTTGCGCGTAAGTGAAAGGCGAAAAGACACCAAAGATGTGTCATCCAACCGCTTCGATCTCTTCCTTCACGATCCTCACCCACTCCTTCAGCCGCCAGGGCTCGTTTTCCACCGTCTGTACGTCTTTCAGGGTGATATCGACGTGCTGGCCTTTGCAGATATCCAGGCCGCTGCGAATGATCTCGCGCACGCGGTCGGGTTCCCAGCCGTTGCAGACCATCAGCGACGGGTTGGGGCGCCAGGAGATGACGTAATCCAGGCCGATCTGCTCGGCGCATTTCTTCACGTCGGCCACCGGGGTGACGGCGATGCGGCGCAGGTTCTTGCACCGGCGCAGCACCTCGATCTTGCGCGTCAGGTCCTCGCAACAGCCGTAGGCGGTCAGGCCGAATTTCACCATCAGCGGCAACTGGTATTGGAACATGAACTCATCGAACATCGCCGGCGAGACCAGCGTCAACTCCTGGCTGGCCATGAAACCCCAGAGCTGCCGGCAGGTTACCGGTTCGGGATGTGCGCCGGGGTCGGGCAGTTCGGCGGCATACGGCATCGCCTGGTTGATGCCGTCGGTCAACCGCCAGTCGCCCGCGCGTTCGGCATCGTTGAACATCTCCAGAATGGCGTCGCGCATGAAGGCCAGCAGGCGGTGCAGCCACTCCGGGTTATCATACATATCCGCCATCACCTGTTCCAGCCCGCGCAATTGCGCCAGGTCGGTGGAGATATCGCCGCGAAAGCTGCGGTAATAGGGCGCGCGAATGGACTTCACCTCGATGATGTCCCCTACCGCGTCGCGCAGGCGGTCCATCTTTTCCGTGGTGGCCTTTTCATCGATCTCGTGATGCGGCTTGACGAGCCTGTCGATGTCGGACAGCTCCTTCAACGGCGGGTTGAATTTCCACGCCCCACCCTTCATATCGCTTAAATGATGCTGAATCGCCATCCCCCAGCGCCCGTTGGGCGGCAGCACGTAGCTGGCCCATTCCTCCATCCACGGCTCGAAGATGGTATCATCACCCAGTGTGTCCTGGAACAGCGCGCGCTTGAGGATCATCTCCTGCGTGCGGAACAGCGGGTCCTCGCAGACGAGCGCCGACTCCGGCATCTCCCACCAGGAGTCGCCGTACATCATCAGCACCAGCGGTCGTGTCGGCTGCAGCCCGTTGTGCCGCCGCCACAGCTCCCGCCGGTCCTGTTGCTCGGGTTGGCAACAGATCTCCAGATAACGCTTTGCCAGGTCGCGCAGCACCTGGACTTCGGCTTGGATGACCATAACTATCTTTGGAGCGCAGACTTTTAACTCCGCGCAAGTCATTATAACGTCACACGCGGACTCAGAGGTCCGCGCTCCCAGCTATTTCTCCAGCGGCATCGGGTTGCAGACGTTCTCCGCCGCGTTGGCCTCGCGGCCGCAATTGAAACAGAGGACAGTGGGCTTATCCGTCAGGCACTCCACCTCGTGGGTCATGCCTTTGCTGGTCAATATGCACAGGTGGCCCTGGTGCTTCTGGCCGCAACAGCGCTTCTTCTTCATGGCTTCGGTCATATCGGTCTCCTTCAAAATTAGACGGATGAAGGTTGGAGGATTAAATCATTTATCTTCCACCTCTCCAACCATTATACGGGAATTATCCGTTCAGCGTTCTGATACAGAATCTTCGCGTTCACGTCTTCCGGTAAATTCAACCCCACGATGCTGAATCCTTTCAGACACCGCTTGAACGGCGGATGCTCCTGCACATGGTCAGTCTGCAGGAACTCCAGGTGCGAATTGACGAACTCGACACTGGTTTCCACGTAACGCTTCACCGGGTCGGCGCCGTGCAGCGGGATTTCATAGGGCTGGTACAGGCCTTGCGCCTGCTGGCCGGTGGGCACGTTGGTGTCGTCGTAGATCAGGTCGGTGCCATAAAGGACGCGGTCCTGATAGTCGAGCAAAAACTCGCGCGCGTGCCGCTGCCGGCGGCCCGGCAGGCCCATGATGGGGATGCGCGCGGAGATGTCGTAATACAGGTTGGGCAGCGCGTCGAGATCGTCAGCGGCGATGTCCAGCGCTTCCGAGTTGCTGCCGATGTGGGGGGCGATAAAAATCGTTTTCGGGTGGCGCAGGATCACGTCATTGCGCTCGCCCAGCAGCTCCTGCACGCTGGCGCGCCTTGCCCGGTAGTAGGTCCACCAGGCGTATTCGCCATAGAGCACGCCGTCCCAGAAGTTCAGCTCATTTACCGGCTGCCAGAACTGGTGCGGGTCGGCGGTGTGGATGAGGATGGGAATGTCCAGTTCACCCGCTTCCGCCCAGATGGGGTCCAGCCGCGGGTCGTTGATGCGCCAGTA
>Ga0172368_10004226_pt1 | contig 16750 bp, 13 predicted proteins | sample Lak11m_FD_114540 | JGI IMG/M metagenome (GOLD analysis project Ga0172368, IMG submission 114540) | Freshwater microbial communities from Kabuno Bay, South-Kivu, Congo - kab_022012_11m | ecosystem: Environmental > Aquatic > Freshwater > Lake | place: Democratic Republic of the Congo: South-Kivu...
CACCATTCGATGGAATCCGGATCGCCGCCGTGTTCGCCGCAGATGCCCACTTCCAATTCAGGGCGTGTCTTGCGGCCTTCGGCAATGGCCCAGTCCATCAATTTTCCAACTCCATCGCGGTCGAGGGTCTGGAATGGATTCTTATCCAGAATCTTCTGTTCCTGGTATGTGATCAGGAAGTTGCGCTCGGCGTCGTCGCGTGAGTAACCGAATGTCATCTGCGTAAGATCGTTTGTGCCAAACGAGAAGAACTGCGCATGGGTGGCCACCTCGGCGGCAGTGACCGCGGCGCGCGGGATTTCGATCATGGTGCCGAATTTGTATTCGAACTGGATGTTCTTTTCGCCCATGACAGCCGCCGCAATGCGCTCGAGCCGCGGCTGGATCCATTCGAGTTCCTTGACGGTTCCCGTGAGCGGGATCATCACTTCGGGTTTGACCACGATCCCGCGCTTGGTGCAGTCCGCGGCGGCCTCGAAGATCGCGCGCACCTGCATCTCGACGATCTCAGGCATCGAGATGGACAAACGAACACCGCGCATGCCCATCATCGGGTTGGATTCATGCATCCCTTTGACGGCAGCGAGCAATTTCTCTTTATCAGCAAGTCCTTCGGTCTCGCCTTTGACGCGCATCGTGATGACCTCTTCGAATAGTTTTTCCTCATCCGGCATAAACTCATGCAGAGGCGGGTCGATCAGGCGGATGATGACCGGGTAGCCATCCATCGCTTCAAACAGGCCGTCGAAGTCCTTGCGCTGGGTCGGGAGCAATTCATTGAGCGCCCGGGTGCGTCCCTCGCTTGTCTCAGCCAGGATCATTCGCTGAACGATGGGCAGGCGCTCGGGTTCAAAGAACATGTGCTCGGTGCGGCACAGACCGATGCCCACCGCTCCGTAGGAACGTGCGCGGCGCGCGTCCTTCGGGTAATCGGCATTTGCCCATACCTGCAAACCGCGTGTCGGGTAGCCCTTTGCGGCGGCTTCGCGCATATCCTTGCGGGCGCTGATTTCATCCGCCCACGTGAGCAGGGTCATCAATTCAGTTTGTTCTTCGAGGGATGGCGAGGAAGTGGGCATCTTGCCTATAAAGACCTGCCCAGTGGTTCCATCCACGGAAATCCACTCGCCCTCCTTGATGGTGATCTCACCCACTGCCATCATGCGGTTTTCCATGTCGATCTTGATCGCGGAAGCGCCGACCACGCACGGGATACCGAACTGGCGGGCCACCACTGCGGCATGGGAGGTTGCGCCGCCTTCGCTCGTGAGCACGCCCTTTGACGCGATCATGCCGTGGACATCATCCGGTTTGGTAAACGGGCGCACCATGATGGTGTCCCGCTTTTCTTCCTTTGCCATCTTTTCGGCAGTGTCGGCATCGAAATAGACCTGTCCGACTGCCGCGCCCGGCGAAGCATTGACGCCTTTCGCAAAGAATTTGCCCGTCTTTTCCGCATCGGCCATTGCTGCGGCATCGAACTGCGGATGCAGAAGCGCGTCGACATTATCAGGTGTCACACGCAGAACGGCCTGCTCCCTGGTGATCAAGCCTTCGTTGGCCATGTCCACTGCGACCTTCACCGCGGATTTGGCCGTTCGTTTGCCGTTACGGGTCTGGAGCATCCACAGTTTGCCGCGCTCGATGGTGAACTCGACGTCCTGCATATCCTTGTAATGTTTTTCAAGTTTGCCGGTAATGTCCATGAACTGCTTGTACACACCCGGCATGAAATTGACCAAATTCTCGATAGCGTCCGTGTTTCGAATGCCAGCCACCACATCCTCGCCCTGCGCGTTGAGCAGGTATTCCCCCATCATCTTCCTGTCGCCGGTGGATGGGTTGCGCGTGAATGCAACGCCGGTACCCGAGTCATCGCCCATGTTGCCGAAGACCATCGTCACAATGTTGACGGCCGTCCCAAGTTCATGGGAGATGCCCTCCTTGTTGCGATAGGCGACCGCGCGCCTGCCATTCCACGATTCGAACACAGCCTTGATGGCAAATTCAAGCTGCTTGTACACATCCTGCGGGAAATCGAACCCGACATGCGCCTTGAAGACATTCTTGAAGGTCGAAACCAACTGCATCCAATCCTCGGCAGTCATGTCGGTATCAAATTTATAGCCTTTTTTCTCTTTATAACCGGCAAGCGGCTGTTCAAAGACCTCGTCATCGAGATTGAAGACCGTTTCCCCAAACATCTCGACCAGGCGGCGGTACGAATCCCATGCAAAACGCGGGTTATTCGAAAGTCTGGCAAGTCCTTCAACAACCTCATCGTTCAGACCAATATTCAGGATCGTGTTCATCATACCCGGCATCGAGAACCTGGCTCCCGAACGGCACGAAACCAAAAGCGGATTCTTCGAATCGCCAAACTTTTTGCCGGCGCGTTTTTCCACGACCTTCATCGCCTTCAGCGACTCTTCCCACATTCCGCCCGGAAACTTGTTTGTTTTGCGAAATTCGTTGCACGCTTCCGTTGTGACTGTGAAACCGGGGGGCACGGGTACTCCCGCCCTTGTCATATCGAACAAGCCTGCACCTTTGCCGCCCAGAAGGGAACGCACGCCTTCCCACGAACCAGTTTTCCTTTCGGCTTCCTTAACTTCGTCAAAAAGATAAACCCATTTAGCCATGATAGCCTCCATACTATTGAATATATATGTTTTCAAAATATTTTACCAAATTCAGTCCAATTGGCATATGACAAACATCATGTCAATGGCGTTTAATCTGTAAACACTTTGCAAAGTGAGATTCTCCCGGGATACGTGATAATAGAAACGAGATAATCATGTCAACAAAAATCCTTATAATAGACGACGATACCGCAATTACCGAGTTATTGAGCATGTTGCTCAAGACCCATGGTTTCGATGTACTCACAAGCAATAGCGGCATCGAGGGCGTTAAACTTACGCTAGAAACCCCCCCTCAAGTCGTGCTCCTCGATCTGATGATGCCGGACATGGATGGTTGGGAAGTATGCAAAGCCATTCGCAAATTTAGCAACGTGTCCATCCTGATCCTGTCCGCCCTCAACGACCCTCGCATGGTGGCCAGTGTATTGGACGCCGGTGCAGATGATTTCCTCGTAAAACCCGTACCAAGCAGTGTGCTGGTTGCGCACTTAAGAAAAATGGTCAGGCGGACCAGCACCCTGCGAACTTCGGGAGTCAGCGGGCAATCCCCGATATATAATGACACTCATCCGTCGCTCTCCTGACCGCCCCTCGCACAGTTCGTTCAAGATTGATCCCAACCAGTCCTCATCGAAATAACCGCCCGCCACGCCGATAAAGTGGCGGGCGCAATTTTTTCCATTCCGCGCTTACTTCCAATTCACGTTCAATTTCAACTTACTTCCCATTTTTGATTTGTAGAAGATATATCCATTATCCCGTCAGAATTCAAAGACGCGGCGCGTGATGTCCACATCCGCTTTGCAGTATTCCGCCACTTTATCCAATTCGCCCGCGCGAAACCATTCCACAGATTGGATGCCGTCCGCCGTTTTTTTCGCGCCAAGCGACGCGCTGGCAATCGTATCGAGGCTCAATCGAAAACCGAGAAGTTTGCTGATGTCGAGAAGCAGGTCAAGGGTCGGGAGCGATGCAAAGCGCGTTTCGGGTGCGTAGGGTTGAAGCACCTGGTAGTCGAACTCGCGCAGGTTAAAGCCGATCACCTTCGTCGCAGACTTCAACTCCTCGATCAAGGCGGGAACATCCTTCTCCCAATAGACCGAGAAATCATTTTTCCCGCTCGACCAGGTCACCGCGCAGGCGACTTTCAGCAGGCTGATATTCTGCCGCCCGCCGACATCCTGAAAGAGGTTTTGGGTTTCCAGATCAAAAAAGACGTAGTTCATGTTTGCTCCATGCTGGATACAAGCCGGTAAGGTTTTATAAGATCGGCTCTCCCGTAATTAACGGGAAAGAGCCTAAACACAAAGGACACCAAGTACACAAAGGGGAAAAGGCGGTTAATTTTACGGGTGTTTTTCCTTCGTGACCTTCGTGTCCTTCGTGTTTGAAAAGGTTTTCCCGTTAAAAACGGTAGAACCATAAGATCGAAACGCCGGCAGGCATAGAGTTTCCTGACTGCCTCGTCAATCCAAACATATTCTACCGCACAGATTTTCTCCACGCCCGAATGGCCCCCATTTCCATGGTTTCTCGAAACAGGCGGGAATATTTCCTCAAGACTGGTCGTTCCTGTTGAGTTGTGCGCGGGCAAAATCAACCGCCTGCTCACGAGTTTCGATTTTGCCGGTGGCCTGGCCTTCGCGGATGGCTTCCAGCAGTTCGCCAATGATCTTTCCAGGTTCGAGATTCAGTTCCTGAATAAGGTCGTTGCCATCCAGCAGGCGAGGCGGCGCAACTGTCTCTTCGGGTTTTTCCCAGTAATTTTCAAGGAAGATACGACAGACATCGAGACAGGCCGACCACGATTCCTGTGTCAGCGTATTGGCACGCGTGGCGCGCAAATCCGCCATGCCCAGCAAAACCAGGTCGACCCCTGCCCCGCCGCTATCGCGGAAGAAGCGATAGATGGCCCTGCGCGATGGTGATTTGTTTTCCCCTTCCATGCGGCTGGTGTGGAAATGAATCCGCATGTGATTGCGAATAATCGCCTGCAGGCGCTGGATTTCATCGTTGCTTAAACTGAAAAAACGCGCCCGCTCCGCCGCGACTTCCGCGCCCTGAATATCGTGGTCAAAGAATCGGATTCGTCCCGTTTCGTCGGTTGTCTTCGTGCGCGGCTTGCAAACATCGTGATACAGCGCGGCGAAGAAAAGTAAAGCGCGCGCAGAGCGGTCTGTGTTGAGGGATTCTGAAAAGTGCTTCGCAAATTGTTCACGATAACGGCCCAGGCGCAGGGCAAGCAGTCCTGTGAACAGATCGTTGGCCTCCTCGGCGTGATATCCAATCCGCAGGACAAGGAGGATATTTTCAAGTTCCGCCAGGACCGCGAGCGTATGAGTCCAGACATCGTAAACATGCGGTGAGGATTGCACGACGCCTTTCATTTCAAGCAACTCAGGCATGAGATGATCCAAAACGCCCAGCATCTCCAAAGCGCGGATGGCGGCATCGGGTTTCGGCCCTTCAAGTATTTTGAACACCTCGTCCCGCAGGCGTTCCGGTGAGATGCGGCCAACCTGGCTTGCAGCCTGCTTCATTAGTTCGCGCGATTCCTTCTCGATCTGGAATCCAAACGCGGCGGCCATGCGGACTGCGCGCAAAATGCGGACGGGGTCATCTAAAAATGAGGCGGGTGAGCAGGCGCGAATACGTTTGGCGCGCAAATCCGCCGCGCCATCGAGAGGATCCATAACGGTGTTGGCGCGGATGTCGCAGGCCAGGGCGTTGATGGTGAAATCGCGTCCGCGCAGGTCGGCTTCGAGCGAGTCTCCGCGATAGGATGCAAAATCCAGGAAGATGCGCCCGCCTTCGGTGTCGGTGAAAATCACACGGCCGGTGTCGCGCTCGTCGTCGAGGGTCATGTAACCGGCGCCGAGTTGGTTTGCAATTTTTCGGGCGATGGAAATGCCGTTCGACGGCAGGGCAAAATCAAGGTCCCGCGAGACGCGATCGAGCAACAGATCGCGCACCGCGCCGCCGACGAGGTAAATCTCCTGTTCGGGCGGCAGGATCTCTCTTATTTTGTCGATCAGGGGAGGCAGAGAAAAAGGCACGGGCATATAAATGATTTCAGGGTTTTCCTTGTGCCGAACGGACTGGGCCGCGCGGCGCGCCAGTTCAGGTGTGCCGCCCTGCGCGATGATTTTTCCATGCAGGCGGGCGACCCAACGGCCGGCGTACGAGGAGCGCAGTTTGTCGTCTTCCATCCCCGGGACATTCCCCTTACGCGGGCGGTTTGTATCTTTCCAAATCAACGACGCCGACGAAGGGCAGGTTGCGGTGGTATTCGTCGAGGTCGAGGCCATAACCAAAGACAAATTTATTCGGGATGACAAAGCCGCAATAATGAATCGGGACTTCGGCCTCACGCCGTTCGGCCTTGTCGAGCAGGGCGCAAACCCTCAGGCTTTTCGGCTGGCGGGTTTCAAGCATTTGCAGAACAGACGCGATGGTGTGGCCGCTATCCACAATGTCCTCGACCAGCAGCACATCCTTGCCGCGAATGTCGGTCTGCAAATCGAGCGTGACGCGCGCGAAACCGCTCGATTGGCGTTTGCCCGCGCCATAGGAGGATACGGCCATGAAATCCATCATGTGGGGGACGGTGATCTTTCGGCTCAAATCAACCATGAAGGGGACGCCGCCGCGCAAGATGCAAATCAGCAGCAGGGTGTCGCCGGAATAATCGGCGCTGATCTGTACGCCCAATTCGGCAATGCGGGCTTGCAGTTTTTTTTCATCGATCAGAATTTCGGATAACACATCCCTGTAATTTTGCATGTTTTTGGTTCCTCAACGCGGCACTTCATGATGGAGCCTGCAGCGCGCTTCATACATCTCCGATGCGCCGACTATCACAACAGGATCATCGTAGCGGGCCGGTTTGCCATTGACCAGCCTCTGCGTACGGGAGGCTTCGTCACCGCAGACCATGCAAATGGCATGAAGTTTGGAGACATGCTCCGCAATCGACATCAGCACCGGCATCGGGCCGAACGGCTCGCCGCGGAAATCCGTATCGAGACCGGCAACCAGGACCCGCACACCCCGCGCCGCGAGTTCCTGCGACACTGCAATAATGTCGGCGTCGAAGAACTGTGCTTCGTCAATGCCGACAACCGTCGTATCCGAATCGAGTCTGGAGCGGATATCCGCCGCTTTTTCGACCGGAATGGCGTCGAAGTTTGCGCCCGCATGTGAAGTGACTTTCTCGACAGCGTAGCGCAAATCGATTGCGGGCTTGAAGACCTGCACTTTTTGCCTTGCAATCGTGGCGCGGATAAGACGACGGATCAACTCATCCGTTTTGCCGCTGAACATGGAACCGCAAACAACTTCAATGGAGCCGTGAGTATGGCGCATCAGTTCTCCCGCCCCCTCCCTGCCTCCCACCTTTGGAAAACGGGGGGGGTTGTCATCATGTGACGGTGGGGGCCAAAATTATCAAAACAGGCAGACGCTTTTGCATCTGCCTGTCTAGTTTACCTGAGATTACCTTTAATGAAAATCCTACGCGGCCTCGGCAATTTCGTAGCCGAGCGAGCGCAGTTTCTTCTTGGCCGCAGTCAGGGATGACTGGCCGAAACCGGCAATCGCCAGCGTCGCTCCATCGCCCTCGCCAAGTTTCGCGAGGAGTTGACCAATCGTTTCAATACCCGCGGTCTTCAAGGCTTCGGTTGCGCGGGTGGCGAGGCCAAGACCGGCAATCGGAAGTTCGGGTGAATTCTTCGATTCTTCCTTTGCCTTCTTCTGCTCAACATACGTCTGGCGGGCGGAGAGTTTCTTGTAGAAACGATCCACCTGGCCTTCGATGTCAATGATGCGGGCGGCTTCGCCGGAGAAGAACGGGTGGCACTTGGAACAAATATCCACGCGCAATTCCTTCCTGGTCGAACCCGTCGTCCAGGTGGCTCCACAGGAAGCGCAGGTCACCTTTGCTTCGTAGAAAGTGGGATGAATTTCAGCCTTCATGTTACGCCGCCTCTTCAGGGACAATATTCACGCGCTTGCGTCCCTTCACAATATCGAACATCACAATCCCATCCGCAACCGCGAACAGGGTATCGTCCTTGCCGACAAGCACGTTCAAACCCGGTTTGATCTTCGTGCCGCGCTGGCGCACCAGGATGTTGCCCGAAAGCACGAACTGACCGGCATAGCGTTTGACACCCAAACGCTGGGCATTGCTATCGCGTCCGTTGCGGCTGGAGCCGCCGCCTTTTTTATGAGCCATGACTACCTCTCTTACTTCTTCTCAGTCTTTTTCGCTGTGGATTTCTTCGCCGGAACTTTCTCGGTCTTGGCTGCAGGCTTTTTCTCCGCTGTTTTCTTCGGAGCTTTTGCAGCGACTTTGGCCTGCTTCGCGGCTTTCGGTTCCTTCACCGCCTCGACCATTTCGACCGCCGCTTCGGCTTCCTTCTGCGCGGCAGGTTCTTCAACCTTGCGTTCCTCGCCCGGCTTTCCAATGAAATCGATCATCAAACGAGTGTACTGGTGGCGATGACCGCCCTTTACACGGATGCGTTTCTTCGGGCGATATTTGAATCGGACGACCTTGGGGCCTTTGAAGTGATCCACCACCGTGGCCTTGACATTTATGCCGCCAACGATGGGGGTTCCGACCATTACCTCGTCGCCATCTGCCAGCAGCAGGATGCGCTCGAGGCTCAATTCCGTGCCCGCTTCAACGGGCATGCGATCCACCTCGATGGTGGAGCCTTCGACGGCGCGGTATTGCTTGCCGCCGTTTTCAACAATTGCAAATCTCATTTTTTATTCTCCAGTCATTCACTTCGCCGCACATCCTGCGGACTCTTTCAACCCTTCGACAATGCTCAGGGCAAGTCTGCGCCGAACTGAGGGGAAGCTGGGTTTTTTACAAGCAACCACCCCGGCGATTCAACTGCCGGGGCAGGAAGCGGACGATATTATACATGCGGGAAACCGCCGTGTCAATGAGCGCGCGGCGTCAGTTTTTCAGGGGAGGCGGCTCCCATTTGGCGGAGGCAGGCGGCGGTCGGGAAGGAAGCGGGAATCGCTATTTGCCGGGAAGGATGGAGGTGAGCGTCTTCGTCAAAGCCTGTAGTTCGCCGGCATGTCCCTTGATCCTGTTCGCGTCGCCGGTACGAAGGCCGGATTGAACGTCTGCGATCGTCCTGGAGGTGGTTGCATTGGAATCTATGATCTTTTGGGTAATCGCCTCGAGGTTGACGAGCAGGGCTGTGACATTCTTTGGGATGATCGGCATGCTCCTGGCAATCGGCAGAAGCACATCGAGAATGTTGTTGGCAATGCCGGCGTACTTGACGGTCAGCGTGTGAAGCGTACCGATGGACGTGGTGAGTTCGAGCGCCAATTCCTGGATCGAGTCGATCATGCCTTTGTGCTCGTTGATCATCCTGGTGATGTCATTCAACGAGCCGGTCAGCGTATCCGAAAACTTGACGTAGGAGCCGGGCTTTGAGGGTATGGCGGGTGTTTTGCCGACAGTCCTGCCGGCAGTCTTGATTGGGGTGGGCATGGGAAATCTCCTGGGGAAAATTGGAATTTACATAAATATACAATAGTTTGTGACGAATAACAATGCTTTTATTGAACAGGTTGAATTTCCAAATCATCTCATTGACAAACCGCATCTCCTCGTATATCCTGATGATGTCAGTTCCTGGCAAAAAGGAGATTCCATGAAAATATTCGACCTGAAATGGGAGCAGATCCGCGCCTGGTTATTGTGGATTGTCCTGCCCCTCGTGATGGGAATTTTGATTGCGTCTGCCATCCCGCGGCCAATTGTCGGCATCATCCGTCTCGAAGATGCCATTTACTCCTATTCCGCCCGGGAGATGATCACGCAGATCAATTACGCGATCGAGCATCCGGAGGTGCGCGCCGTCGTCATCGCATTCGACAGCCCCGGCGGTACAGTAGTGGACACAGAAGCGGTGTATATGGAGTTGGCGCGCCTGCGCGAGAAGAAGCCGGTGGTGATCGCCATCAATGGCATGGCGGCCAGCGGCGCGTACTATCTTTCTGCAAACTCGGATTACATCTATGCCAAGCCCACTTCGCTGGTGGGTAACATTGGCGTAATTGGCTACCTGCCTTCCACCCCAATGATCTTCGAGGAGATCATCTCGACAGGTCCATACAAACTCTGGGGCTCCCCGCGCGACACGGATATGCGCCAGATCGAGATGATCAAACAAGGGTTTCACCAGGCTGTGACCCTGGGGCGCGGCGACCGTTTGAACGTCGAAACGGATATCCTGCTGAGCGGCCAGATCTGGCCGGGCATGGAAGCCCTGCGCCTCGGCCTGATCGACAGTCTTGGCACTGAAAACGACGCATTCGACAAGGCCGCGGAACTGGCGCGCATCTCCCATTTCGAAACCAAGGACCTGCGCGACCTGGCCGGAATACAAAGCGTGTACGATTACTTCTTTATGGAAAGCCCGGAGGGAGTAAAACTACCCTATCCAAAAGAGCCGGGGATTTACATGCTTTATATTCCGCAGTTGCCGGTGGAAAAATAGGAGGCTATCATGAAAAAAGACATGCTCTGGATCGCTCTGGCCGCCCTGTTCATTCCCATTCTTGGGCGCGCCCTGTGGTTTTATCCCGGTGTGCCTGCGCGACCTGAAATTGCCACACCTGATTACGCGGCATTGACCATTCCCCAATCGCCGCTGGGAACCCCCGATGCCAGCGAAAAAGTGACCGCGAAGCCGGGCATCGTGGTCCTTGATTATTACCATGTAAACCAATTCCAGCCCTCCGAGATCGATGCCCTGACGGAGGCGGTCGCCAAACGCGGCGGGCGCGTCGAATTGAGCAATAACGACACAGCCCTCGAGATGCGGCTGAAATACGCCAGCGCCTATGTGATCATCTCACCGTCGTCCCCCTTCAGCGCGGAGGAAATTCGCGTCTTGCAGGCCTTTATCACGCGCGGCGGCAGGCTGGCCATTTTCACGGATGCAACCCGCGGCGTTCTATATTACGATTATTTTAGCGGCGCAACCATCAATTACCCGGACGCCAACATCGTCAACCCACTGCTGGCGCCGTATGGGATCAACATCAACAATGATTACCTCTACGACCTGAGCGAGAACGAAGGCAACTTCCGCAACGTATTCTTCAACGACTTCGGCAAGGATGAGATGACCTTCGGTCTGAAACAAGTGGCTTTTTACGGGACCCATTCAGTCGCCGCGGACTCGGGCGTGCTTTTGCTCGAAGGAGCGAAATCCACGCGGTCGTCCCTCAACGACGCGCACAACCCGGCCGAGGGCGGCGCGGCCTTGAGCGAAAATGGAAATGTCCTGGCGTTTGGAGATTTCACATTCATCACCCCCCCCCTATAATAACGTCGCGGACAATGCCGCGCTGGTCGGCAACATTGCGGATTTCCTGTTGGGCGGAAAACGCATCCAAACCCTGGCAACCTTCCCGTACGTATTCAGCCAGGCGTCGCTCCAGGTTTTCCCCACCTCCGAAGTGAAGATGACCGCTGAAATAATCGCGGCGTTGAGCAGACTGCAGGCATCCCTGAACACCATCAACATGAGCGTTCAGATTTCCCAGAAGGAACCCAAAAACGGCGACATGCTGATCCTCGGCACGTTCACACCCAGCGACGACCTGTCCCCGTTCATCGAGAACTTTGGCCTGGTGATTGAAGAAACGGGCGATTACGTGGAAGTGCCGGGCTTTGGAGAGGTCGGCAAATATGGAAATGGAATACTTCTGTTTGAATCGGGCAGGAATGGCAACACCCTCGTCCTGCTCTCAGACACGATGGAAAACATGATCTATCTGCTCGATACGGTCAGCAGTGGAAGCCTGTCCGGTTGCGTTTTGCAGGACAATATCGGCGTTTGCAGTGTCGGCTATGGCGGGGATTACTCCGACGACACGACCGATGAAACGACCACGGACGAAGCCGCCACCGAGGAACCCGCAGCCGAGGAAGAGGGTACGGCCGAGGCAACGCCAACGCCAGGCGGATAACCAAACAACAAATCCCGCGAGACCAACCTCGCGGGATTTGTTTTACTCCCGGGGTGAACTTTACTGCTTTATCCCGATTTCAAATGTATGAAAAACGCATAGCGCGGTGATTTCTTAATAAAACTTGGCTCTCTCGTTTCTGGCTGGAAAGAGCCTAAACACGAAGGACACCACACCTGCCCTGGCGGGCGGTGCCAGGGAGTACACAAAGGGGGGAAAAGGGCTGACTTTACAGGCGTTTTCCCTTCGTAGCCTTTGTGGACTTTGTGTTTAAAAATGGTTTTCCCGTTAATAACGGTAGAGCCTAAAACTTTCAACCAGTTGACAAATCCCCCTCCCTCCTGTACCCTCGTCTCATGCCGACCCTCAACCTGATCCAGCGTCGAATAACAGAATCCCCCCTTGACGCGCGGCTCTTCGTCTCCGGTCCGCCGGGGTCTGGAAAAACAACTGCGGGCATTGCGCGGCTGGAATATTTGCTGGCGCAAAACGTGCCGGGCGAGTCGATTCTCATGCTGACTCCGCAACGCTCACTTCAAGAGTCGTACCTGGAACTGCTTGCCAGTCCTGGACGCGCCGCGGGCGGCGAAGTGACGCCCGCCACCATCGGCGGCCTCGCCCGCCGCATCTGCGACCTGTTCTGGCCGCTTGCCGCGGAAGAGGCAGGATTTGCCTTTCCCAACCAGCCGCCGGTTTTCCTCACGCTCGAAACCGCGCAATATTACATGGCCCACATCGTCCGCCCCCTGCTGGATGAAGGCTATTTTGAATCTGTCACCATCGACCGCAACCGCCTGTACTCCCAGATCATCGACAACCTGAACAAATCCGCGCTGGTTGGCTTCCCATACATCGAAATCGCCGCGCGGTTGGATTCAGCCTACTTCGGCGACCCCGCCCAACGCCGCGTCTATGCCGACGCGCAGGATTGCGCCAACCGCTTCCGCGAGTATTGCCTCGCCAACAACCTGCTCGACTTTTCCCTGCAACTCGAAACCTTCGCCAATATTCTCTGGCCGAAACCACAGGTTCGGGAATACCTGGTTAATTCATACCATCACCTGATCTACGACAATGTCGAAGAGGACGCGCCGCGCGCCCATGACATCATCCGCGAATGGCTGCCGGACTTCGATTCGGCGCTGCTGATTTTCGATGAAAACGGAGGCTATCGCCGCTTCCTCGGCGCGGACGTGGGTACCGCGTTTGCCCTGGGTGGACTTTGTGATGAAACGATTACCTTCGAAGACTCCTTCGTCATGTCTGGCGCCATCTCAATTCTGGACCATGCCATTACGGAGGCAATCAACCCGAGCGGCGATTCAATGCCGGGTTCGGGAAACTCCGGCGAGGCGCTCAGCCTCATCCTCAAACCCGGCAGCGACCGGGATACGCCCCACTTTTACCCCGAACTTCTCGACGCGATCGCGGAACAAATCCAATCCCTGATCTCAAATCATCAACTCCCTCCCTCCGAAATCGTCATCCTTGCACCGTACCTGTCGGATGCCTTGCGTTTCTCCCTGATGAACCGACTCGAAGCGCGGAAGGTCCCTGTCCGTTCACACCGCCCTTCCCGCTCTCTTCACGACGAACCGTCAAGCCGCGCCTTGGTCACGCTTGCGGCGCTGGCACATCCATACTGGAATATCCGCCCGCCGAAATTCGACGCGGCCTACGCGCTGATGCATTCCATCGAAGGCCTGGACCTGATCCGCGCACAACTGCTGACCGAAATCGTTTACCGTCCGCGCGACCTGGAACTTTCCACCTTCGACCAGATCAAGCCCGAGATGCAGGAACGCATCACATACAGTATTGGAAATCGCTACTCGACACTTCGAGATTGGATCAACGAATATCGAACGTCGAATGCGCTTCCCCTCGACCATTTCTTCCGAAAACTCTTCGGCGAAGTATTGTCCCAGCCCGGGTTCGGCTATCACGACAACTTCGATTCGATACGCGTCGCCGCCAGCCTGATCGAATCGGTGAAGAAATTCCGCCTTGCAATGGAGTCTGCTGGAGACTTCCAAAGTCCTGGAGACTTCGGAAGTCTGGGCAAGGAATACATCCTCATGTTACAGGAAGGCGTGATCGCCGCCTCGTACGTCGAATCCTGGCTAAGCGAAGACAAGGACGCGGTATTGGTCGCTCCCGCGCACACGTTCCTGATGATGAACAAACCGGCAACAGTGCAATTCTGGCTGGATGCCGGTTCGAACGGCTGGCACGAACGGCTCGCCCAGCCGCTCACACATCCCTATGTATTGGCGCGCAACTGGCCGCCCGGCAAAACCTGGAGCGACGCCGATGAAGTCACGGCCAACCGCGAGGCGCTGGCGCGACTGGTTTCGGGATTGCTTCATCGGTGCAGGGAGCGGATTTATCTTGGCATGGCGGAATTAGGCGAAAGCGGATTCGAGCAACGCGGCGATCTGTTGCGCGCGTTCCAGAAGGTGTTGACAGGTTGGAACGTTGAAGGTTGAAAGTTTCCAAGACCCTAAAGGCTTGTCCTGAGCCTGTCGAAGGATTTCCTTACCTGACCCGCGAGCCTGCCAGCATAACCACCCCGCCAGAGGTGACGATGGTTCACGCGGAAAATTTTTAGGGTCTGATGTGCGGGCATCATTCGTGCGGGCAACGGAATGCGCGGCATTATGCCCTGAAAGATACGAAGCGTTATGAACAACTCTAAACAAAACAATAAAGAAGTCAGAATATTCAATTGCAGGAAATTATTTCCTGGGAAGCTTATAGATATAAAATGCTTGATAGGTCGGTTCACTCCCAATTCCATACTCCTGATCGCCAATTATTGATTTTGGTGGGTCGCCACCTTCCAACTCCTTTGTGGGGAATCTTATTTGCTTGATCAGATTTACCACAGTCACATTGCAAATAACACGATATGCTTTTGCCCCGTTTTCATATTTGGAAACTACTCGCCGATCATCACAATTTACCAAAACCACGGTACTTACTTCGTCGGGTGTAGTGGCTTGTAATTGATCGTTAAAAAACAATTCCAGCTCACTTTCACCCTTCTTGGATCTAATGACTACCAACTTCCCTTCTATATAAGGTTCTTCAAATACCAGCTTGGTGCCCTCTATAGAAGAAGCATACTGATTGACATAAGGCTCAAGTTGTTCTCGAATTTTTTTGTCTCTTTCAACCCCCGGAGCAGTTTGTATATTGACGATTATTATGAGTCCTACAAATGCAGCAATCGTCAGGAGTGTGAGAATACCCGCGCACCCAATAGATTTTCGGCCACTTTTTGATGTAGTTGGCTGGTTTGCCATAATGATCCTCCATTTACAATTGTGGTCTTTATCATGTTTACGACAGTATAATTATAAGGTATAACAATGCTTTAGGTAGACCGTCTTTTATGTCACTTCTCGGCCCTCTCAGCCTTCGGCGACAATGGACCATTGACCATACATCGTCCACGGTCTACGGTCCAAAATAAAATGAACAACTTTACTCCTCGTCCCTCCCAGCAAGAAATTTTGAAATACACAGGCGGGCGGCTGGGTATTGCCGCGGTGCCTGGCGCGGGCAAGACGCATATCCTCTCGGCGTTGGCGGCGCAGATCATTCACGAAGGGCGGCTCGGCGACGATCAGGAAGTGCTCATCGTCACGCTCGTCAACTCGGCGGTGGATAATTTCGAAGCGCGCATCAAACGCTTCTTCGACAACCCGCTCCAGGCGCTTTACAAATATCGTGTCCGCACACTGCATGGGCTGGCGCATGACATTGTCCGCGAGAAGCCAGCGCGCGTGGGGCTTGAGGAGCGGTTCAGCATCATCGACGAGCGTGAGGCGGGCTTCATCCGCCGCGAGTCGGTCAATGCGTGGCTGGCGAATCACTCCCTCGATGAATATCTCGACCCCGCCCTCGATCAGTCCAAAATGGATTGGGTCAAACGTCAGCAACTACCTGATCTATTGGATTCCCTCGCCTTAGCCTTTATCCGTTCCTCCAAAGATCGCCTCCTGACTCCCGAAAGCCTGCGACTCAAACTAGACTCCTCTTTCGCCCCGTTGCCTCTCGCCGAACTCGGCTGGAGCATCTACGCGGATTATCAACGTGCCCTCGCCTATCGCGGCGCCGTGGATTTCGACGACCTGATCCGTTTGGCATTGACCTTGCTCGAAAGCGACGAAGAATTTTTGGAGCGCTTGCGGTTTCGCTATCCGTTCATTTTGGAGGACGAGGCGCAGGATTCGAGTCTGACGCAGGAGAGGATTTTGTCTTTGTTGTCTGGTGGTGCAGGGCGGGGGGACCCCGCCCCTACGGGTGCGGGGAATTGGGTTCGCGTCGGCGACCCCAACCAGGCCATCTTCGAAACCTTTACAACCGCATCTCCCGAGTTATTGCGCGAATTTATTCAAACCAATCCGCACGAAGACATGCCCGAGTCGGGGCGGTCGCAACCGTCCATTTTGGAGGTGGCGAATCATTTGATCGATTGGGTGATGACGTCGCATCCCGACCCAAATGTGCGGACAGCGTTATCCGCGCCGCATATCGTGCCTGTCCCTGAAAATGACCCGCAGCAGAATCCGCCTGATGACCCGGAAGCGATCAAGTTCATCAGCAGGAAATTCACACCAGAGCAGGAACTCGAAGCGGTGGTCAAATCGGTGAAGAGTTATCTTGACTCGTTTGCCAAGGCTCCCATCGAGGAACAGCCGACCATCGCCATCCTTGTCCCGCGCAATGCCCGCGGCGTGGAAGTGGTCAATGCGCTGCGTCAGAAAGGCATCGAGCCGATCGAGTTGATTTCATCCACGTCCGAGACGCGCGCGGCGGCGGGGTCGTTGAATTATCTGCTGTCGTACCTGGCGGATCCACAGTCCGCGCGGAAGTTGTCGAAGGCGTATGAGGTGTGGAGGAGGGATTGGAGAGAGCAGAGAGTAGAGAATAGAGGACTAGAGACTGGAGAATTAGAGGGTAGTGGGCTTGAGCAGGGGAATTTATCCACTACTCAACTACTCAACTATGTATCCATTCAACTCCGCCGAATGGCGGATGTGGAAAATTTTATAGCGCCGAAAAATGCCAATGACTGG
>Ga0172368_10004227_pt1 | contig 16745 bp, 13 predicted proteins | sample Lak11m_FD_114540 | JGI IMG/M metagenome (GOLD analysis project Ga0172368, IMG submission 114540) | Freshwater microbial communities from Kabuno Bay, South-Kivu, Congo - kab_022012_11m | ecosystem: Environmental > Aquatic > Freshwater > Lake | place: Democratic Republic of the Congo: South-Kivu...
ACCGATATGTTTATTGTCTCCATGGATTTCTCCTCCGTTTAGGATTAGTCTGTTACAACTATCCTTTCGGAGCGAGAAATCCTTTTTTTATTTCTTTATAACCACTAACCTTGGTACTATGCCATTTTATAAGAGCTTATTTGCGGGCAGTATAATTCTTTCCCCCACATGCTTCTTATGTTTTATTTATTGTAAGAAAACAATATAGTATAAATATATTGGAATTAATTAACATATTATTACATTTGACTCTATTTGTCAAAATAAATTTTTAAATTAAACTTAATATTGTAATAAGTATAATATTTATAATTCCAGCAATTTTATTGAATAATATGTTTTATCAGCATGTTAAATATATAGCGGGACTTTTTTTGTGAAACTTACAAATTTAAAACATGCATTAAAATTGTAAACACTTTCATTGCCCTTTTTATTGCTGTGCAATAATCAAAAAATGGCAATACATATATTTTTATGGCAGAATATTTTTATAAAACACAAGAAATTGCTATTAGAAATATTTACACGCATATTATTGCGCTGCTGTGTGCGGGAAGTAGAGTGCGCGGGATATTTCAAGGCTGCCGCGTAGAACTGAAATAGATGCGGTTAAAATGGTAGCGGTGCAGGAAAAGCGCAGGGCTTATTTTTTATAATAGTTTTCCAGCTGTTCCATTAAGAATTTTTTTATTTCTTTCTTATAATTTTCCGGTCCCTGGGCTGCGAGTTTATCGATGACGCTGCAGATGAGTTCATATAAAATTTCATCTACCGTAAGCGGTCCGCCGGCGGTCTGTGAAAGATTATTGATCACTACATTAGGAATTTTAAAATGAATTGCCTTGAGCCCCATGGAGGCTGAAGCAAAAGCTACTTCGACATTTTTTGCTTTTAATCGATTGATCCTGAAGCGTTTTTTCGGCGTAACGCTTTTCTGCGCGGATGATGTAGTGTCTGCCGTATCGTTGCGGCGGTCACGGGGTTTAACATTATGTTTCAGGCTGTCAAGGTTTACGGCATTGTCCTTATGGTCAACATTGATGTGAATGCCGCGCAGCTTCAGCTCTTCCACAACAATAATATCCTGCGTCAAGGTCGCAAAATCAAGAATCGCCGTGCATTCCTTCAGGGTAAAAATGGCTTTAGGAGAAAACCCTTCGGGGTTGGCAATGCTGAACTTTGCAATGGCTACCTTGCTGCGCCAAGGGTACAGCCTGAAGCTGCCGAGCTTTGTTTTAAGCCCCAGCGAGTTTGTGAGCCGCGATTCGATTGCCTTGCGGAGCCCGAAGTTGAAGGAAATATAGGCCCCATACACGATGCCGATGATGATGAGCAGAACAGTAACCGTCTTGCGAGACATAGCGCTTAACCTTTCTCATGGGAACGCGCGGGAACATCATGGAGGGAAAACACCCCCTGTTGATAGCGCAGATATCCTCCGGAGCCGCAGTCCCATGCAGGAAGGGTATAAAAAAGCTTTCCGTCAAAGGTTTCTGTTGCGGCCCGGTGAGCATGGCCGCAGATTATAACATCGACACCGCGGTTAAAACAGCCGGCGAGCGCCGATGGTGAAAATTGAAAACGGGACTGGGCCTGGGATTGTATCACTTTCTTGCTGGTGATAATAAATTTTTCGGCAAGATAATTCTCTATCCACCCGGGAAGTATTCTGTCAAAAAACCGGTAGAGGGGCCACACCCTTTTTTTATAACGCTGAAACCGGACATCCCCGGTGCAGAGTGAGTGCCCGTGGGTGAGGAATATCATTTTATTGTCAAGCATGATGGTGGCTTCCTCTCCCAGCAGCGTGATGCCAAACGGTGTCAGCGCCCTCTGCTGCAGCAGGAGATCACGGTTTCCAATAAGCATATAAATTTTTGAGCCCCGCTCTGATAGCTCTTTCAGGAGCAATAATACCTCATGGTTATCCTTTAAAACAATTTTATTATTGGCCCAGAAATCAAAGAAGTCTCCCAGAATATAGAGATCTCCTCCCGCGCTGCGCAGCACAGGTAAAAATGAGAGAAGCAATTCTTTTCTCTCAGGATATTCCCGATCCAGATGAACGTCTGCAATGAAAAAGGTCTGCCGCATAGAACTCCCGCATAATTAAAATTATGTATGCCTTTTTTTTAAAAAAATGTCTATAATCAATTCTGCCGTTCTATCCTACGGTATATGAAAAGACTGATCGAGGCTATAGCAAAATGAAAAAACATTATTGTGTCTGGTCTGCGCTGGTTATGGCGTGCTGTTTTCGCACAGCTGCCTTTTCCGGTTCTCCGGAGATAATTACACGCTCAAGACCCCTGCTGCACACTGTTGTAGAAATAAAAGCATGGGAAAAGAATGCTGATGAGGCAATCGAAGAAGCCTTCGCCGAGATGGATCGCGTCAACAGCCTGCTCAACACCTATGATCCGGGAAGCGAAGTTTCCCGCATCAACCGGCAGGCAGGCGGGGCCCAGGTTCAGATCAGCCCGGAGACCGCTGAGGCACTGAAGAGGGCTGTTTTTTTCTGCGGCATTACCGGAGGAGCGCTTGATATCACCATAGGACCGCTGCTCAAACTGTGGGGCTTCGGCAAGGACGAGGCTGGGCTGGCAGGCGGCGAACCGAATAAAGGGGCCATCCACAGGGCAAAGGCTCTGGTTGATTACCGGGCGCTGGAACTGTCTGAAGCGGCTCTGCCCGGCGCGCCGGCCGCACGGCTGGCAAAACAAGGTATGTGGATAGATGTGGGGTCTTTTTCCAAGGGTTTTGCAGCGGACAAGGCCATGGCTGTTCTGAAAAAGCGCGGCATTCAGAATGCACTGGTTATAGCCGGCGGCACAGTCTGCGCGCTGGGGAAAAAACCTGATGGAACGCTGTGGCAGGTCGGCATCCAGCATCCGCGGCAAAAAGGCGGTTTGCTGGCTGTCATACCCCTGCAGAGCAGCTCAATTTCAACCTCCGGAGACTATGAAAACTTCTACCGGAAAAACGGCAAGAGAAGAACCCATATTATTGACCCGCGCGGCGGCATGCCGGTGCCGCGCATGCAATCGGTGAGCGTTATTGCCGCTGACGGCATGACCAGCGACGCGCTCTCTACCGCCCTGTTCGTGCTGGGGCCTGAGCAGGGTATACGTCTGGTTGAGAGCATGGGAGGCGCAGAGGCAATGATTGTTGCGGCAGGCGGCACAAAAACTTTTTCCCGGGGATGGCCGGTGAAAAAAATATCTTATTAGCCAGCCTGCAACCGGCAGGGAACAAATTCCCTGAGAGCATTACATTGATTCTTTTATTATGGCGACCTTCTTGATATTATACAGATCAGCCTTGAATTCTTCCCGCTTGTCTGCCTTGACCACCGTACCTTCGGCAGATGTTGCATAATCTGCAAGGCCGGTATTAACCCCTTTTTTCAAACTCTGCGGGAATCGATCCGTTGCCAGGATTTCCTCATTGTTGTTCATCAGGATCTTAATGGTATTTGTCACCTGTCCGCGGATAAATTCAAATTGCTTCATAGTCCGAAACGGTATCCTCCGGGTTACAATATCCACACGATGAGTATCTCCGGGCACCGGCACCATAACCTCGATGATAAGCTCTTTGGCATGATATGCATAGGGTTTCAAGAACGGGGTCTCTCCCCGTTCTTCCCACTGATACACTATCTTGAAATTTTCCACCTGATGCGTCTGGTTCCAGATGTCGGTGACTTGGGCGGTGAAAAAAGGAGGCTGTTCCCTGTCTCCACACCCCGGGCACCACAGGGACACGAGCAGCAGCATACAAAAACAGAGCGCAGGAAAACGATGGCGGTTCAGAGCAGTCATTTTGTTATAGTTATTAGATTTTTTACCGATATTTTTAAAGGCTTGGCCGATTTCATGCATCGCAGGCCCCGTTTGATGAGCAGGGTCAAGAGGCATGTATCGAAAAAGAATAATTAAACTCCGGGAAGCCCCGCCTGGCAGGCGGGGGGCTTCACTGCTTTATAATAAATTATAGAGAAAGAGCACCCACATTATCAATGGATATGAATAAAAAACTTCTTGTTGAGCAGATAAAAAAGTTTCCCAAAACAGACCTCCACCGACATCTTGAGGGGAGCATCCTGCCGGAAACTTTTGTGGAAATTGCCCACACTTACGGCGGAGAGCTTCCTGCCTGCGAGGTTGAAACCCTGCGTCCGTTGATCCAGGTAGTTGATGATCCACCCGGGTTCCAAAATTTTCTGAACAAGTTTAAGGTATTTCGCTGCTTTTATCCATGCCTGAAGGCGGTCGAAGAGATAGCCTTCAGGGCAGTCCAGAATGCGGCTGAAGACGGCGTCAAGTACCTGGAGCTGCGCTACAGCCCGACTCACTTTGCCTGCAATGGACGTTTCAGTGAGCGAAATGTGGTGCGCTGCGTCAGTGACGCTATCGGCCGCGCGAGTAAAGCCTTTGATATTATCGTTACGCCGATCCTCACCATCAGCCGGGACTACGGTGTCGCGCTTGCAGAACAGACCGTTGCCATGATAGCAGACCTGCCGACCGGATCTTTTTATGGCCTTGATCTGGCCGGCGATGAAGTGAACAATAACGCGCAGCCCTATGCCAGGCTTTTTACCATGGCTAAACAGGCAGGGCTGGGGCTGACCATCCATGCCGGAGAAGCGGGCGGCGCGGCCAACGTGCGGCAGGCGGTAGTGGAGTTTCATGCTGACCGCATCGGCCACGGCATCAGGGCGGCAGCGGACGCAGCCGTCATGAAACTGCTGCGGGAAAAAGATATCCTGCTTGAAGTGAGCCTTACCAGCAACTGCCAAACCGGGGTGGTATCTTCCTTGAAAGAGCATCCCCTGCGGCAGCTCATGCAGCAGAAGGTGCCGCTCAGTATCAATACCGATGATCCCGCCATCTCCGGTATCACGCTGACCGATGAATATGTCATAGCCATCCGGGAGCTTGGGGTTACCCTGGAGGACTTAAAAACGCTCAACAAAACCGCGCTTGACCATGCCTTTTACCCCGACAGAAAAGAGCTTAAGAAAAAGCTCTCCCCCCTGTGGGATTGATGCATCCCCGGCAATTCCCCGCTCTTCCTTTAACACCGGTCTTACTGTAAAAAAAGATTCTTTGTTGAAAAATCCGGATCGCTGGTGACATTGATTCCCAGCCTGCGCAGGCCTGCCTCATCTCCGGGGGTTGGAATGTGGGTTATATGCATCTCGCAGTCTCTGAGTTCTTTGATCTGCTCAATAGCCAGCTGTGCTGCGGGATTTGCCATGGCGCTGATGCTGAGCGCAATGAGTGTTTCTTCAAGATCCAGGCTCGCGGTTTTAGCCCCCAGGATGTTTGTTTTAAACTGCGCGATTGTTTCCGTGATGTTCTGGGGCAGCAGGTGAATTTTTGCCGGGATGTCCGCGAGAGCTTTTATGGCGTTTATGACGGTACTTGAAGCCGCATGCAGCAGGGATGAGTTATTGCCCGTAATAATCGTGCCATCGGGCAGCTCAATGGCGGCGCCGCAGAAAATTCCCTCGTTGCCCTTCTTCTGCTGCTGGGCATCAGAAGCCGCGCTGCGGGCCATGGCAACAACTTTTCTATCGTTGATCTTAATGTCCAGCTCATTCATAAGCAGTTCAACCCGCTGCACCGCCTCCTTCTCCACAACCCCCATCGCGTACTCGCAGTTGTACCGGAAATACCTCCGGATGAACTCCTGCTTTGCCGCCTCCTGAACAAGGGCATCATCAGTAATCGCGAAGCCGACCCTGTTGACCCCCATATCAGTGGGAGACTTATATATGGGCACTGTTCCGGATATTTTTCCCAGGATCCTTTTGAGCACCGGGAAGATTTCAATGTCACGATTGTAGTTGATGGCGGTTTTGTCGTGGGCTTCCAGATGAAACGGGTCGATCTGGTTAAAATCCATGATATCCGCGGTGGCTGCTTCGTAGGCAACATTGACCGGGTGTTTCAGCGGGAGGTTCCACACCGGGAAGGTTTCAAGCTTTGCATAGCCTGCCTGCACGCCCCGCTTATGCTCATGGTATAATTGCGAAAGACAGGTGGCGAGCTTGCCGCTGCCGGGACCCGGGCCGGTCACAACCACCAGCTGCTTTTCCGTTTTTATATACTCATTGCTGCCGTACCCTTCATCGCTCACAATGGTGCTGACGTCCGTGGGGTAGCCCTTGGTGAAACGGTGCACGCAGACCCGGACACCGCGGCGCTCGAGCTTGTTTTTAAATATTTTTGCCGCCGGCTGATTATCAAAGCGGGTGATGACCACCGCGGCGATATCAAGCCCCCAGTCTTTTAAGTCATCAATGAGCTTGAGCGCATCTGCGTCGTAGGTGATGCCGAAATCAGCGCGCACTTTTTTGCGCTCAATGTCGCCGGCGTATATGCAAAGCACGATATCAGCCCGGTCTTTAAGCTGCTGCAGCAACTCCATCTTCACATTGGGATCAAAGCCGGGCAGCACCCGGGCCGCATGATAATCAAAGAGCAGTTTACCACCGAATTCAAGATACAGTTTGTTGCCAAACATTGTTACCCGCTCAAGAATTGCGGCTGTCTGTTCCCGCAGATAGCGTTTATTGTCAAAACCGGTTCTTTTTTCCATTAATTACCTTCCGTGAGGTTTGCATGATTGCCCCTCGACCGCGAGCAACTGGGCCTTGAGCCGTTCGACACTGTTTTCGACCCTGAAGCTCAGACCCGAAGGGAGCTCACGGCCGAACGGCTGATTTACCGCGGTGCTCTTCAGGCATGAGCGGGAGCATCAAGTCTATCGCGATGTCAGCACGTATGCTATCTTATTTCAGGAGATAACAAAAGAAAAAAGGTGCGCATCATGAGCACTGCAGCGAGAAGCAAGAAGAGGCTGCGAGAAACAGTAGTGTCAAAAGTTTTTAGCAAAAAAAGGAACAAGATGAAACCACAGAGACCACTGTCTTCGGCAATGAGCCTTTCTGAGAAGAAACATTATTAACATCAATGCCGACAGCAATTACATTTCCTTTGACAATGCCATCAAAATTAAGTAGGTTTCTTGCCAAGTACCATGGGAGGCCGCCTTGTTAAAGAGATTATTATTATTTATTCAGGATGGAGCCCCGGGTTCTGCTAATCAAGAATAGTCTCTGTCAAATTATTTATGGAGATATCTTTATGGGTAAAGCTCTTGCAAAAATAACGTATCCTCACATCATATTCCGTCATGATATTGCTAATGGTGCACCGGTAATTGAAGGGACAAGAATTACGGTCAGATGCATTGCAGGATATTATCAGATGGGAATGAGTGTTGATGAGATTCTAATAAATCTATCTCATCTTACGTCCGCACAAGTTCATTCCGCGCTTGCATATTATTTTGACCATCAGAAAGCAATTGATAGGGAAATAAAAGAATCTTCAGATATTGCTTTTTGGAAAAAACAAGTTGGTCGCATCGCAGCAAAACGAAAAGCGCGTGTATGAAGATAAAATTGCTGCTGGATGAAGATGTTCAGCTTGCTGTAGCCCATGCTCTTCGCCAAAGAGGGTACGATGTTTATCACGCTCAGGAATTAAGCGGAAAAGGCAATTCAGATGACGAGCAACTTCAGTTTTCGACAAGACAGGGAAGATGCCTGTTTAGCTATAATGTAAAAGATTTCGTTCTGTTGCATAACGAATACCTTCAGGGCGGCAAGGAGCATTTTGGTATCATTGTTTCAAAACACCTTCCGATTGGAGAAACCCTTCGCAGACTGTTAAATGTTTTACAACGCCTTTCAAAAGACTCTATAAAAAACCAAATAGAATTTCTCTAAAATAAATTATCAACTGCCCCTTTCTAATGGAAAATGGGGACATCCTATTTATTGAGATCGAACAACAAAAGCTTAAGAAGCGACCTTTTTCCCCTTGACTTTTCGTATCATGGATGTCCCTATTTACCCATGATTTTATTGAGCTGCCTGTGACGCTTTGCAGAAGAAGTCTGCACCTGGGAATATGCAATCCGAGTTGTTACATGATAACGTATTGAAAAAATATTTTCTCTGTGGTCCCCCGTCCAGCTGGTTTGGACTGCGGTGGGCGGGCGTTCAGTGCGCAATCATGCGGAAAAAAAAGAGGAGGGCTGGTATGCCCTCCTCTGTATAAGCACATTACGGCTGCGCTGGTTTTGGTTGCGGTGGTGTCGGAGGCTCAGTGGCCGGCGGGGCACCAGCGGAAATATTTTCTTCGTTGATCTTTACCGGATAACGATTTTTCAGGGAGTCGAGGTAGGTATCATAGGCTTTGCGCTGATTTTCCTGCTGCATCCGTCTCTCAATTTTCGGTTTTGCTTCCTGGAAGGTTTCCTCTTTTTGCGGCTTCTTCTCTCCCACTTTTATAATATAGTCGCCGTTTTTCTCCTCAATGATATCGCTTATCTGTCCTGTCTTGAGGGCAAAGGCTTTTTCTTCAACCTTTTCGCCGTAAGTATTCATCCGTTTTCCCTTGGAAAAAAAACCGGTATTACCGCCGCTGTTCTTGGTGCGCTCGTCTTCAGAGACTTCCTTTGCCACCTTTTCAAAATCGTCACCCTTTTTCAAGCGCTTCAGCGCCTGTGCGGCCTTTTTCTTCTGCGCTATTTTCTCCTCAGGTGTTGCATTATCTTTCAGCTTGAACTGGATAATGTTGACCTTTACCTTCTCCGGCTCAATGAACTCCTGCTGGTGTTCCTTGTAATATTTTTCCAGGTCCGCATCATTCACCTTAATTTTATCAATGACTTCCTGCTTGATCAGCTCCTGAATGATAAGGTTGTCAGCGATTTCCTTGATGCGCTTGGCCACTTCTTCTTTCTTGTCAAGCTGCAGCCTGCGCGCTTCCTGGGAGAGGAGGCTCATTTTGGTAAGCTGTTCCACCAGCTTTTTCTTGCCGTCAGCAGTTTCGTAGCGGGCGCGAAACTGCGGCGGCAGCATGGATGTTTTGGCGTCAATATCTGCCTGGGTGATTGTTTCCGAGCCAACGGTTGCATAAACTTTTGACGCCTCTGCGGCTGTTGCTGCATACGGCATGGCAAGGATGGCTGCGCCGGCAATCAGTGTGGTAATCAGTAAAAACTTTTTCATAGATTAGCTCCTTTCGTGTTTGTTGCGTTAAGATTTGACTAATTGATATTTTTTGAGAATTCCCCTCAGCTTCTCTGTTAGATCCTTAGGCATAGGGCACAGGGGGAGCCTCATCTCTGAAGAGATTATGCCCATGAGTCCCAGAGCCGTCTTTACCGGGATCGGATTGGTCTGCAGAAACATAGCGTTATGCAGGGGAAGAAGACGATGGTGAAGACGCTGCGCTTCAGCAAGCTGCCCCTGCTCAAAAACCCGCACCATTGACGAGACAAGTCGCGGGGCTATGTTTGCGGTTACTGATATCACCCCCTTTCCGCCGACTGCCATAATAGGCAGGGTATTTATATCATCACCTGAAACAACAGAAAAATCCCTGCTGCTCAAATTGATTATCTCGCTCACCTGGGAGAGGGATCCGCTTGCTTCCTTGATGCCGACAATGTTGCGCAGCTGTGACAGCTTTGCCACGGTTTCCGGCAGCATATTGACGCCAGTCCTTCCGGGCACATTGTAGAGCACCAGCGGAATGTCAACTTCCTCGGCAATTTTTTTGAAGTGCGCAATGAGGCCATCCTGGGTGGGCCGGTTGTAATACGGCGTAATGAGCAGGCAGCCGGCAACGCCGGCCCTGACTGCATGTTTTGTGAGGCGCAGCGCTTCCGCGGTGTTGTTGGAGCCGGTTCCGGCCAGTACCGGCACTTTCCCGCCGGCAGCATCCATTACAATATTGACAACCAGTTCATGTTCTTCAAGGGAGAGGGTTGCCGCCTCACCGGTTGTGCCGCAGGGGCAGATGACGTCAGTGCCGTTGTTTAAGTGGAATTTTACCAGTTCCCGCAGCCCTTTTCTATCAACCTTGCCGTTTCTGAACGGCGTCACCAGCGCCACCATCGAACCTGTAAACATATAATAAGGGTCTCCTTCCTTGAAATAAAGCGTTCATTTTTCAGCAATCAGCCGGGGATTTATAAAGCTGAACGCTGACCGCTGAATGCTTTTATTGATATGCTTCATCCCAGATTTCGCCGCTGCAGACCATTCGCACCGCTCCCTCCAGATATACCCGGCCAAACGGGAAGGTTGCATTGTCGCAGTATACGGTAAGCGTTTCTCCGCCCCGGGTCGTGACCTGCACCGGGGAGACAACACGTCCCAGCGCCGACGCGATTAAAGCGGAAGCTACCGAGCCGGTGCCGCAGGCCAGCGTCTCATCCTCAACGCCCCGCTCGTAGGTGCGTACCGCGAGACGCGCGGGGCCGATAACCGCCGCAAAATTCACGTTGGCGCCGGCAGGCTGAAAGCGCGGATGCAAGCGCAGCGCTTTACCCCGCTCGCGCACCTGCACCTCATCAACCCGGTCAACAAACGTCACCACATGGGGCACCCCGGTATTGATGAAGTGCAGCAGCAGAGGCGCGTCATCAACCGTCACGGTCAGATTCATTTCAATTGCCCGCGGTGACGGCAGCTCGATTTTTACCCGGTCGTTTTGCACGTCCGCATGAATGATGCCGGCGCGGGTTTCAAACGAGAGCCGGGTGCCGGCGATGCCCTGTATAACCGCGTAGCGCGCAGCGCAACGGCCGCCGTTGCCGCACATTTCCGCCTCGCTGCCGTCGGCGTTAAAAAAACGCCAGGCAAAGTCGCAGCCGGATGTGCGCGCGCTCTCGATCAGTATCAGGCCGTCTGCGCCGACTGAAATGCTGCGCCGGCAGACTGCCCGGACAAAGGCGGGCAGGTCAACCTGTTCCATCAGGCGGCTGCGGTTGTCTATGATGATAAAGTCATTACCGCTGCCGCTCATTTTGCAAAAAGGAATGTTCATGAATATCCGTACTGCGAAGAGCAGAGATACGCTCCCGCCCAGCATGCAGCTGCTTTATAGTGTCCTGCAGTCTATTTTATTGTAAATACCCGGGCACTGTTTCGCCGCGGATCAAGTCGGCATACGCCTCCCGCTCGCGGATGACTGACCAGGTTTCACCGGACACCAGCACCTCCGGCACCCGGGGACGGGAGTTATAGTTGGAGGACATGCTGAATCCATAGGCGCCGGCACTCATGACTGCCATAAGCTCACCGGGCGCGAATGCCGGCACTTTCCTCTTTCTGGCTATAAAATCGCCGGACTCACAAATGGGGCCGACAATGTCGGCGGTGATTTTCCGCCCCTTTTTTTTCTGCACCGGCAGGATACCCTGGTACGCACCGTAGAGGCTTGGCCGAATCAGGTCATTCATTCCGGCATCCACGACGATAAAATTCTTATCGCCGGAGTTTTTGGTGTAAAGCACCTTCGTCACCAGGATGCCGGCATTGCCCACCAGCACCCGTCCCGGTTCAAGGATGAGGGTGACGGGCAACCCGCCCAACTCTCTGACAATCGCCTGCGCGTACTGCTGCGGCGGGGGCGGCGTCTCTTTTTTATAGGTGATGCCCAGGCCGCCGCCAAGGTCAAGGTAGTGAACCGGCATGCCCTGGTTCTGCAGTTCCCGAACCAGTTTTATCAGCGTGCGCAGGGCTTCAATAAACGGCCCTACCTCTGTTATCTGGGAGCCGATATGACATGCAATACCGGTGATGTCAATATGTTTTTTGGCGCGCGCCTGCTGGTATTCCTGCAGCGCATCCCGCAGGTTGATGCCGAACTTATTTTCCTTCAGCCCCGTTGAAATATAGGGATGGGTGCCGGGATTAATATCCGGATTGACCCGGAGCGCTATGCGGGCCCTTTGCTGAGCCTTCTCCGCGAGCGCGTCCACGAGTTCAAGCTCCTGGGGTGATTCCACATTAAACATGAGTATGCCGGCATCCAGCGCATACGTGATTTCCTGCAGCTGTTTGCCGACGCCGGAATAGACGATCCGGTCCGCGGGTACTCCGGCGGACCGGGCGCGAAACAGCTCGCCTCCGGACACCACGTCTGCTCCGGCGCCGCGCCGGGCAAAAGTTTTCAGAATAGCGAGATTGGAGTTTGCCTTTACCGAATAGCAGGTCAGGTGGGGGACCGCCGCGAATGCCCCGTCAAAAGCGGTGAAATGGTTTTCCAGCGTCTGCCGGCTGTAGAGATAAAACGGTGTTCCGACGTGAGCGGCAATTTTTTCAATGGGCACCTGCTCGCAGCAGAGTTCATTTTTCAGGTACTGGAAATCGTGCATACGGTAACTTCCCTGGGTAAATGACAAATTTTAAAACTCAAATGTCAAATGAATGTCAAAGCTCAAATGACCCCTTCCGATAGTTTGGCATCTCATAATTTGTAATTCAATTGAACTTTGGGCTTGGTCATTTGATCGGTTTCATGCCTCGCAAGCCCCGCTTTGTAAGCGGGGTCAAGAGGCATGTATCCGAAAAGAATAATTAAACTCCGGGAAGCCCCGCCTTGTAGGCGGGGAGCTTCACATTCTTTTAATTACTGCGGCAAATGCAGAATAGCGACCGGCGCGGACAGCTCGCTTTCATTTTTGCGCAGCGACTGGTCAACCGCGGAAAGCGCGTACTCATAGCGCTTGCCGATGCGCGCCGAGGCATCCAGCCAGGAGTTATCCTGAATGAGTTCTCTGTTGATGCGGGCAAACGCTCCGGCTCCGGCGTCCCTGCGGTAGACATTAAAACCTGCCACCCCCGGCTCGGACTTTGCAATCCATTTTAAAATCACGCCCCTTTGGTCGGGTATGGCTGTAAGCCCCTGCGGAGCTCCCAGGGGAATGATGTCTTCATAGAGAAATGGCAGTTCCTCTGAGGGAGCGCTTTCAACCGCTGTGTCAAACACCTGCCGTACGGCACGCACGACATAAAAATAGGTTTTGTCGTAGGTGTCCGGGGTATCCTGGTACGCTGGCTCTGTGAGCGGTTCAGGGTTCAGGGGAAATTCTTGGATTCCCTTTTGCAGGCTCCGGTAGATATTAAAATGCACCTTTGCGTCAAGCGGTTTTCCGTCTTCAAGCGTCGCCGGCGGTTCCCAGGAAAGATCGAGGGTGCGGCCTTTGCGTTCTGCGCGCAGCGTTGATGGGGGAGACGGCGGCACATCCCAGAATAGTGTCACCGTGTCTGAAGAAGCGCCGAGCATATCCCGCTCATTCAAGCATTGAATTTTGTAGGAATAGACATACCGCGATTTTATCGCGCTGTCAGTGTAGATAAAAAGTTCCGGTTCCGGCACGGTACCCCGCGGCCCCGTATAGGCGTAGTCGAAGAGGAAGCGGAAGTTTTTCGGGCACTTCCTGCAGCGGTCCGCCGAGGCAATTTCCTCGCGGTAGATTTTAAAACTTTCAAGGTCCAGAAGGGGCGACTTGTCCGTATTCTTTGTGGGCGGCTTCCACGCCAGCATGATTCCACCCGAGCGTGCGACTGCTATGAATTTTTTGACTGCGTCCGGCCCGATAGCATGCGGCGGCGACGGGAAGTCTTTTTTCCCGCAGGCCGCCAGGACAAAACAACAGAGCAGAATGACGCCAGCCCGCAGCAGCGGGCGGTGAGGATGAACGCGGAAGCTATGCATATGTGCCGCCATGAGCTTTAGACCTTTTTCTCTGAATGTGCTGCCGTTTCAATGAAGCGCCGTTCTTTCTTGAGCGCCGCGCGGGCCTGCCGTAGCGCTTTTTCAACGGTCTGCCGCGCCGTGCCGCCGGCAGCCCTGCGGCTGTTGATGGAGTGCTCCACGGTAACCTGCGCGAGCGCATCCGCTTCAATGGCAGGGCTGAATTTGCGCAGCTCGGCCAGCGTGAGTGACTCCAGTGTTTTTCCGGAGCGGATGCAGGAGGCGACGACACGTCCCGTAATCTCATGGGCATCCCTGAAGGGAATGCCGTGCGCGGCCAGGTAGTCAGCAAGGTCGGTTGCCGTGATAAAGCCCTGGTGCGCTGCTCTTTTCATCTGCTGTTCCTTGACGCTCATGTTCGGCAATAGCGCCGTGAAAACCGCAAGGCTACTTTTCACTGTTTGGACCGTGTCAAACAGCGCCTCCTTGTCCTCCTGTAAATCACGGTTGTAGGAAAGCGGCAGCGCCTTCATGATGGTGAGAAGGGCTGTCAGGTTCCCGTACACCCGGCCGGTTTTTCCCCGCACCAGCTCCGCCACGTCGGGATTCTTTTTCTGCGGCATGATGCTTGAGCCGGTGCAGAATGCATCAGGCAGCTCAACAAAACAGAACTCCGGCGACGACCAGAGGATAAGCTCTTCGCAAAAGCGGCTGAGATGCATCATGATGATTGCGCCGGCGCTGCAGAACTCGATAAGCGTATCCCGGTCGCTCACCGAATCGATGCTGTTTGCCGTTATCCGGGGATAGCCCAGCAGCTGCGCCACATATTCCCGGTCAATGGGATAGGGGGTGCCGGCAAGCGCTGCCGCGCCCAGAGGCATGCGGTTAACGCGCGCAAAGCAGGACTCCATGCGCTCCCGGTCCCGCTTGAACATTTCATAATAGGCCATGAGGTGATGGGAAAAGAGCACCGGCTGGGCGTGCTGCAGATGGGTGAACCCGGGCATGCAGACAGCGATATATTTTTCCGCCAGGGCAAGCAGCGTCTCCTGCAGTTTTACCAGCAGGCGCACGCTGTCAAGAACAGCGTCCCGCAGGTAGAGGCTGATGTCAAGGGCCACCTGATCGTTACGGCTGCGCGCCGTGTGGAGCCTGCCGCCTGCCGGGCCGATTTTTTCTATCAGGCGACGTTCAATATGCATGTGCACATCTTCCAGTGCGGCGGTAAAGGCAAGTTTTCCCCGCGCGATCTCCTGCTCTATCTCTTTCAGTCCGGCAATGATCCGGTCAGCTTCAGCGGCAGCAATGATTTTCTGCTTTTTGAGCATGCGGCAGTGGGCAATGCTCCCCCTGATATCGTACTGGTAGAGAACATGGTCGAACTGGATGGAAGCGGTAAAACTCTCCACGAGAGCGTCCGTTGCCTCCTCAAAGCGCCCTGACCAGGGCTTTTTATTTTTCATGCAATCCCTCTTGCAATCAGTTGCGGAGCTTCGGAGTTGTCAAGTAATACATTCCCTCATTCACCGGGATATATCTCCCGTACTCCACAACCATGTAACTCCTTAACTCCCTAATCCGGGCAAGCCGGAACCAAAAGTAAAAGATAAAACTGAAAAAGACATGAAAAAGATTTCATCGGGAACTCAGGAACTCACAAAGGTAAAAAAACAAAATTCTCCTGATTTCTTGAGTTCCGGATTTTTAATTTTCTTTCCATATTTGCAAGAAATTCAGTCTTAAAAGACTAACACCTTAACTTTTCTTGGCCATGGCCTGTATCCGCAGCCGCAGCGCATTGAGCCGGATAAAGCCGGTGGCATCTGCCTGCTGATAAACGCTGTCCTCTTCAAAGGTGGCAAAGTCCGGCCGGTACAGGCTGTGGGGGGACTTTCTGCCCACCACGATACAGTTTCCTTTATACAGCTTCAGGCGCACGCTGCCGGTAACATTCTTCTGCGTCGCGTCAACAGTTCCCTGCAGCACTTCCCGCTCGGGTGCAAACCAGTACCCGTAATATACCAGCTCTGCATACCGCGTTACCAGGCTGTCTTTGAAATGCATCACCTCGCGGTCGATGGTGATTGATTCCATGGCGCGGTGGGCGGCGTGCAGAATTGTGCCTCCCGGGGTCTCATAGACGCCGCGCGATTTCATTCCCACGTAGCGGTTTTCCACAATGTCGATCCTGCCGATCCCGTTTGCTCCGCCGAGCTGGTTTAGCTTTTCAAGCAGCGCTGCCGGGCTCAGCTCTTTTCCGTCCAGAGAGACCGGATCGCCGCTACGGTAGCCGATTTCAATATAGGTCGGCTTGTCCGGCGCCTTCTCCGGGGAGACGCTGAGCAGAAACATGTCCTCCTGCGGCTCGTTCCAGGGGTCCTCAAGGATGCCGCCCTCAAAGCTTATATGGAACAGGTTCCGGTCGCTGCTGTAGGGCTTTTCCGCCGATACCGGCACCGGGATGCCGTGTTTCCTGGCATAATCGATGAGCGCGTTGCGCGAGTTGAAATCCCAGATTCTCCAGGGAGCGATAATTTTTATGTGCGGCGACAGGGCAAGGTAGGTAAGCTCAAAGCGCACCTGGTCATTGCCCTTGCCGGTCGAGCCGTGGGAAACGGCATCAGCCCCGGTTTCCCGGGCAATCTCGACCTGCCGTTTGGCGATCAGGGGCCGTGCGATGGAGGTGCCCAGCAGGTAGGTTCCCTCATAAATTGCGTTAGCCCTGAGCATAGGGAATATATAATCCTTTACAAACTCCTCCCGCAGGTCTTCGATATAAACTTTACTGGCGCCGGTCTTCAGCGCCTTCTCATTCAGCCCCTGCAGCTCTTTTCCCTGGCCGAGGTCGGCGGCAAAAGCGATGACTTCGCAGCCGTAGGTTTCAATGAGCCATTTCAAGATAATTGATGTATCCAGCCCGCCGGAATAGGCAAGCACTACTTTTTTAATGCCACTGTTTTTCACGTTGCAACCTCCTTTGGCAGCTATCAGCAGTCAGCGGTTAGCTTTCAGCAAACATTAAATTTATGCTGATGGCTGTCAGATAATATGAAACGGGCTGGTCTGAGGTGTGCTATAAACACACCTCAGCCATTAACCTTATAATACTTATTAAAAGGAGACCAGCCCATGAAAAAAATAGCCTATGTTGGAATCGATTAC
>Ga0172368_10004228_pt1 | contig 16742 bp, 14 predicted proteins | sample Lak11m_FD_114540 | JGI IMG/M metagenome (GOLD analysis project Ga0172368, IMG submission 114540) | Freshwater microbial communities from Kabuno Bay, South-Kivu, Congo - kab_022012_11m | ecosystem: Environmental > Aquatic > Freshwater > Lake | place: Democratic Republic of the Congo: South-Kivu...
ACCCACTGTTGTTGCCACGTCAGTTTATTCTGGCCGGAGCACGTAGATGAAAATTTACTTTCTTAACTTATAATTAAATTGATTGATTTTTAAACACTTACTTAAATTATATACAGATGAAAAAGTATTCATTCTTAATCTTGTTTTTTCAACTGCTGGTATCAGCGAGTTTTATTTTCATTAATAATTTGCCGGCTCAAAATGATTCACTGAGATTCGCCATTGAAAAAATAATAAAGAATTCGGATGGCGAAATTGGAGTTGCATTACTTCACCTGGAATCTAATGACTCCCTGGTTTTTAATGAAGATAATCATTATCCGATGCAAAGTGTTTACAAGTTTCCACTGGCAATGGCTGTACTTTCAGAGGTTAATAAAGGCAATTTATCACTCGAACAAAAGATTCACATTAAAAAGGAAGATCTATTGCCAAATACCTGGAGCCCGGTCAGAGATAAATATCCTGAAGGTAACATTGATCTGACAGTTGCAGAATTACTAAGTTATACGGTTTCGCAGAGCGATAACAACGGCTGTGATATTTTATTTCGTTTGCTGGGAGGAACAACACAAGTCAACAAATATATCCATGACCTCGGGGTAGGAGAAATTATGATAGCAGCGACAGAAGAAGAAATGCACAGCAGTTGGGATGTACAGTTTACTAATTGGTGCAAACCATCGGCAATGTTACTGTTGTTGAAAATTTTCTGGCAAAAAAATGCTCTTTCCGAAAAAAACTCCGGCCTGCTGTGGAAATTTATGGTTGAAACATCAACAGGCACGACGAGGATCAAAGGCCTATTACCCGAAGGTACGATCGTTGCCCATAAAACCGGTTCTTCTGGTACAAATGAAAGCGGAATAGCCGCGGCAACAAATGATGTGGGTATTGTAACCCTTCCGGATGGCAATCATTTCGCGATCGTTGTTTTTGTTTCAAACTCCTCTGTAAATGAAGAAGCCCGCGAAAAAATTATTGCACTAATCTCAAGGGTAGCCTGGGACTATTATTCAGCAGGCAAAAAATAATGCGATCAGCTTAAAAAAATCTGCGTGAAAATCTGTTAATTTAAATTTGAAGTATCTTTATTCCAAATTTGTACGCAATGCTGATAGAATAGATGTAAATTATCAATGTAGTACACCTGATAGCATCAAATGCTAATCCCGATAAGATTTTCTTGTTCGGTTCATACACAACAGGAGAAGCTGATGAGGATAGTGACATTGATTTACTGGTAGTCAAAGATACTTTAGAACCTCGACATAAAAGAAGTATTGAGATACAAAGACTTTTAAAAGGTTCAAAACTTCCGGTTGATATTTTAGTGTATCCAAATGATGAATTTGAGAAAGAAAAATTAAATAATTATTCCTTTGTAAACTCTGCAATTCATGGGGCAAAACTACTTTATGAACGCAAGTGAACAAAGATTAATAGTTTGGATTGAGAAAGCTGACCATGATTAAGGTACTGCAATTGTAATCAACCAAAATATTCAGGATTATTCTGAACCATTTGCTTTTCATTGTCAGCAAGTTGTTGAGACGTATATTTTATATTATTACCTTTGATGAATGGAAGAATTATTAAGATTAAAGGAACGAGTTGAAATAGCAATTGAGATTGGCGAGAGCTATTATCGTGAGTTTAAGAGTGCTTTAGAAGGCACTCCAAACAACAAAACTCCACGAGAGACTAAAGATGTATGTTATGATATTGCAAGAACACTTGTGGCTTTTGCAAATGCAGATGGGGGTGAGTTATTTATCGGAATTGAAGATGACAATACAATAACCGGGTTACCATATTCTGACGACAAAAACTCGGTTATCATAAAAGCACCCGTAAGTAATGTTTTAGGAGAAACACCTTTGCCACTCAAGCGAGCATCACTCATAGATTATAATGGAAAAAAAGTTGCCTATTTTTCTGTTGAAAAAGGCTCAAAATATGTTCATTTAACCTCAAAAGGAGAATGCTTCCAAAGAAAAGACAGAGAATCAGTTCCAACAGCTTCTGAACTAATTCGATTTGTTAGAGAGGAAGAAACATCAAGGGAATATGATAGACAGTTTGTTGATTTAGCCGGTATCAGTGATCTTAATCTGGATTTAGTAAACTCTGTTTCACAAAATTTATTTAAATCAATGTCACCTGAAAAGTTCCTTCAGTATTTGGAATTAGCAGAGTTTGACGGCAACAGATTACGATTGCGTAAAGCGGCATTATTACTTTTTGCTGAACACCCAACCAAATGGCATCCACGAAATCAGGTAAGGATTTTAAAAGTAAAAGGAACAGAAGAAAAAACCGGAGAAAATTTTAATGTTGAAGAAGTTGGCGAATATAGCGGAAATATCTTTCAACTCTATGAACAAAGCTGGGAGTTACTGCGCCCAAATTTAACAGAAACAAGATTTTCAAAAGATGCAATTTTCAAAACTCAAATTATTTACCCGGAATTAGCTTGTAGAGAGGCATTGATTAATGCAATCACACATAGGGATTATAGTTTGGAAGGCAGAGGTATTGAAATAAAAATTTTTAATGACCGTCTTGAAATTTTAAGCCCTGGGAAACTATTATCTTCAATTACCATAAAGGATCTTGAAGAATTAAAAGGTGTTCACCAGTCAAGGAATACTTACATTGCAAGAGTTCTTAGGGAGTTTGGATACATCAGAGAATTAGGGGAAGGCATCAAAAGGATTTTTGAGTTAATGAGAAGCAACGACTTAGTTAAACCTAAATTAGAATCTCCAAACAAGTCCTTTATTGTAACGCTGTTTTACAAATTTGTTTATTCAAAAGCAGAAAAACTTTGGCTCGACCAATTTGAAAGTTATAACTTATCAAGAGAACAAAAAACAATAGTAAGATTAGGTTTAAATGGAAGGCTTATTTCAACTAAAGAAATCTTTGATGAAGTTGGTATTGTAAGTGAGGATTATTATCGCCAATTGGTTGGATCATTAAAAAGTTTGGGAATATTGATAACCAAACTTTCACAAGCACAAATCACAAATTTAAAAAAGAAATACAATGGGTCGAGAAAAGCTGTACCTCGTTATCAAATAGTTCTTCCATCTACTAAATCTTCCACATCAGATATTTCCGAAAAAGATAACTCCGATTATGCAAAAATATTTGTTAGCAGTATTCCTTACAAAGTTACAGAGGAGGATTTGGAACAAGCATTTCAACAGTTTGGCGAAATTTCAGACATAACAATTCCAAGAGACTATTATGGCGAAAATTCAAGGGGATTCGCTTTTATTGAATTTGAGAAAAAAGTTAGCGTAAATCAGGTACTTAAAAGTAAGACACCAATTTTCATAAATGGACGGAAAGTATATCCGCAAGAATTTAAACAATAATTCATGCCAGAATTTTTCACCGCAGCCACAAGTTAGTACCATTTGGCAATTACCTTACACTCTATTTGGTTCTGGTTTTCCAGCCCGGCAAATCTATTTGCAGAATTGGTGCCGGTTAAACTGAGTGTTTGGCAGGATGATCATTGATCTAATCTTATATTAATGAATATTTAATACCGAAGTGATTTATGTAATAGTCCATACCCAATTGTCCTGCCTTGATGGACTATAACTTAAATCAACTCGGTATTTACCAAAGTAAAAAATTCTGTTATGTCCGCTGAAGCGGACTATACAGAATTTCACTTTGGTATAACTTTGATTTCCTCTTGATATTACAAGTCTCTATACTGCGGCAGATACCTTACACAACTACCCGCTCACTGCCTGCAAGGTTTTCAGGATTAAATTTAACAATGCAAAGCTCCGGCCCGTCGTGAGCGGCGTTAAAGGCAACAGTATTGCCAATCTTCTCCTGCCAGAATCCCGTCAGCCTTGCGGACTCATGGATGTGTCCATGCAGTGTAAGCATCGGCTGCCTTTCTTCAATGAACCTTTTAACGGCAATACTGCCAACATGTACGTCCATAGGAACATGATCTATCATTTTCCCATCGAGTCCAGCTCTGTCAAGAGCAGTTTGATAAGGTGGCGTATGGAAAAGGAAAATTGCTTTTGTAAGGTCATCTTTACCGGCAAGTTCCTGCAAATCATTCTGTATCGTAGCGTATTCAATATCTTCGGAGGTTTTTACTGTTCTGAATCCTTCGGTGGGACCAATACATCCGGGATCAACGTAACGGGATACATCATATTTTTCCCAATCCTTTAGCTGAAAAGGTGAGGGCGGAACAAATGGATAACCATAGATGGTGAAACCATTCCAGTGAATCTTCGACTGACTTATATAATGAAAGAGGCCATTTTTATATTCGCTGATGAATTTATATTCCTCGCTCCGTGCATCGTCATTGCCCAGAATCATAAATAATTCAGGCGTTTTTTCCTTCAGAACCTCCTTGATTTTTCTAAGATTTGGAAATAAAAAATCCAGGATAAAATCATCAAAGCCCTCCACCATTTTCATCCTGTGGGGGAGCAGGTCACCGCCAAAAAATACCGCATCCGGCTTTTCGTTTATCATAACTTGAAAAAGTTTCCTGTACCTGTCGGGTTTTCCATGTAAGTCCGTTACAAAAAAGCAGTTGGTCATAGTCAAATATTCTTTAATTTAATTGGAGTAGCCCGGTTGGTATGATTGCCGATCATTACTCCGAAACTGGTCTTATTCCTGATATCTTCATCGGTAACCAAATGCAGGTCAATAAGTCCTTTGGTTCTATAACCTGTTTTCATGTAGTTCATTTCCGAGAGGCACAAACTCCAGCCTTCGATCCAGACTTTCAGTTCATTAATTTTAGCAAGCTCATCACCAACATGGATCAGAAGGTCAATGTCGCTTGCAGGACCGGCATCGGCGTTTTTTGTACTTCCGATAAGGTAAACACCATCAACACAAAACCTTTCAAGATCGAGTTTTTCAGCAATGGTATCCACCATTTTTTTTCGCCATTTCCAATGGCTGTCATAGGAACCCGTGAGTATCGGATCATCTGTATCATCAGGTTTGTCTTTTTGTTTCCTGAGGATTTCTATTGATTTTTCAAGCCTTTTATTAAAAATGTATGTACTGATCCTGTTGGCAATGGTATTGAGCAGTTTTTGTTCTTCGGGAAGGAACTGGCTGTCAGAAACCATTTTTCTAAAGCCAGTATAAAATACTTCAATCTTTCCCAAAATATTATCATCAATAACAATATCTGATGATTGTACCCAATCTGTTTCATCCCAATAGCTCTCTTTGAATTCTTTTCCTTCAAAAGATATTTTTATCCTGCATATACCCGAGTACTGCCAGCCGGAGGGTATCCGTTTGATAATTTGCATAAAAAATTCTTCCAATGGTAAATTCTGATGGATAATTTCTTCAACCTTATAAAGGCATTTCAGTTCTTTTTCACGTTCCTTCAACTCTTCGATTTTTTGCTGAAAAGTGTATTCTTTGCCAAGCATTTTGTAAGTATTTTTTCGAGGACTACTTTATTTTCGTACGAAATTAAACTCTTTTTATAAAGTAAAAACAGGTTTGCATAAAAAAACCGGACTACGAATCCGGTTTTTCCTGATTTATCAGGAGGATATTTCCAGGGCTTTATTGTTTAATGAATTTTTGTGTAAGAACCGTTTTTCCATCGGTAATCTGAATGATGTTGAATCCTTTATTGACGGATTGAAGAGAAAGCCTGTGTTGGCCGGTTTTTGTCAGTATTCCTGCAGCGACCTCTCTTCCCATCATGTCGCGGATTGAATAAAATGCATGATCCGAAACAGGTTCAAAATTGAGGATTAAATAATCGGTTGCCGGATTTGGGAACAAAAACGGTTTTTCGGGATTTTGAGCAACTTCATTTTCACCAAGGTAGTTATATCCGAAGTGGTCCGGATCCTGGTAATAAAATGTTTTTACCGAATCAATATAGGACATCAGCAGATCAACAGAATTAATCAGGCTGTCCCCTCTTGCAGTAACAAAAGCAATATCAATTTTGTGAAAGGCTCCCGGCTCAAGCGTAAATGGACCCATCGAACATAATCCGCGCCTGTCATCCGGAACATTACCGGCGGTGATTTCCGTCCAGTCAACTGGACCAAAGGGAGGAATTCCTTCTGTTCCCCAATAACAGGGGTCACTTAAACCCGGAAACATGAAATGAGCCGCCGGGCCATAGGCCCCTGAAGCCGGATGCCCGTTACCGCCATACTGCATAACGAGGCTGTCCTTCCATATTCCCTTCAGATAATTGTAGTATTGATAGTCGTATTGCGGATCGCCCTGAACCGATCCGGAGTTATTAAAGTAAATAAAGTTATTCATACCAAATCTTTCATTGTCAGCAACTCCGTCACCAAATCCTACTCCATTGATGCTTTCATCACACCCACCTGTGGGGTTGTCCATTCCATCGGGATTCATATAAGGTCCTCCCAAAATGATTATTCCCTGTGCCGGCGGGTTAGCGCCATAAGCTTCAGGCTCACCGTTTCCGTCAATTTCCAAACCGTTGTAACCGTAATATGCACCTCTGGCAACATCGCATCCAACAAAATCATCCCAGGCATAACCCAGATCAATATCTATGAACAGACCGGCATAGGTATCATTCAATGTGTGTTGTGAACGATTGAATATTTTATAACTCAGAAATGTGGTGTTATTCAGTTGTGGGTCATCCGGAGCATCGAATGCATAGGCAAAGCCGTGAATCTCTGTGCCAACAGGCTGGCTTCCCGATTCAGTATGGGGTCTTTGATCGTTGAAAATAAAAAACAAGGTCTGATCTCCGCGTATTAAGGGATAATCGCCTTGCAATGGCTGGTAAATTGTGTCGCTGTTTATGTCAATAAAGGGAGCAAGATAATAGCTTTGACCGAGTTCAGGATTTCCGTGCGCAGGCCAGTTTAAAATATTTTCAATGGGTTCGTAACCCGGATCATTCCAGTGAAGAACATGATATTCCACCTCGGCCTTAGATAGTTTCCAGATTTTAAACCACTGTGAAACCTGAGAGGTATCTATCCAGGTGCTATCTGAATTGAACGAAAGCGGACCTGTCCAATAATCATAGCCAATTTGTTGATATCTTTCTGCAGCAATCCTGATTTCGCTGCTTTCGTCAATTCCCCCAATCCATAAAGCGAAATTAAATAAGGACATGTGTCCGCTTCCTTTTGGGAATTCATAATGAGCTCCTATACCCCCGGGCATATCCCAGAAATGATTGCCAAAAGCATTGAACCTGGCACTGATGTTGTTCACATCCAGAAAGTTAAATCCTTCATTGATGACATTCATTAACACGATTTTTGCCACCTGGCTTATGGCGCCATTTTCATCCTTAATTTTATAGCTGAATTCAATTATTCCTGCAACACCGGCAAACTGCGAAAAATCGATGAATAAAGTAACAATGCTGTCGGTAAAGGAATATGATCCATAAGCTATGTTTATAACTATACTGTCACCATCAGGATCATAATCATTTACAATTACATTAACTGTGACAAATTCCCCGATTTTAACCGGCTCTAAAACGGTATCGTTTACTGCTACAGGTGGATTATTTTGGCCGAAGAGGTTCCACACCAAAAGTAAACTTACAAAGAGAAGTAGATTTTTCATAATGAATTTTTTAAGTTCAACAATAAATGAATAAACAAACTGCTTTTACTAAGCCTGACGAAATATTTTTCCTGAAGGTTGTTTGCAGAAAACAGAAATAAACTTTTATAGCAAAAGCTATAATCAGCGAAGCAGATGGATGGTGCCGTTTTGTTTAATAAGTGAGGGATATCCCGGATCCATTACATGGTAGGAAATTTCCCATAAGTAGGTTTCAGTGTGACATGGACGCCCTTTGAAATTTCCATCCCAACCCTGCAGGTAATCATTCGAAAGGAATATTCGTTCACCAAAACGATTATATATGGTAAATTGAAATTCGGAAATTTTACCAAGAACTATCGGCTTGAAAATTTCATTAACATTATCTCCGTTCGGACTGAAGGCATTCGGCAACTCAACTGCTGACGGAATGATCCTGATTTGGATGGAATCCGTGGATATACAATTGTTTTTGGTGACTTCCGCGTAATAAATTCCGTTAGTTAAAACCGTCAAATACCGGTCGTCACTTCCTGTGTTCCAGCAGTAATGGTCCATATCATTGCCGGCATCAAGCGTTATTGAATTTCCTGCGAACAATGATGTGTCATTACCCAGATCAATAGCCGGAAGATCAAATATAGTCGCAGTTTGCACAACTGAATCCACAATGCCGCAATGAAAATATTTCAATTGAATTTTATATTGCCCAGGTTCGCTTAAAACTATTCCTTCCTCAAAAGGATAAATTTGGTTCATCACTGGAAAATTAAATCCAAAATCCCACTGGACGGAATCTATATTAATGTTATAATCAAATACAAAGCGGGTGGTGTCGCCAAGGCAACTGTTGGAAACAGTAATGACCGGCTTGTTAAAGTAACTTTGGTTGAAATTCGGAAGTCCCATCTGGCATTGATTTCCGCTCAGATCAACAGCATTGGCTTTATACTGGCAGTCGGAACCTAATATGGAAGGAAAATTAATCACGCCCAGGCAGGATTCATTTTCGTGGGCTACATAAATTTTTCCATCATTTGCCAGTTGAAGTGCATATTGGTTTTCGGCGGCAAGAATGATTACAGAATTAACGAAATCCTGTTGACTTGTTTTTGAAAGATCATATTGAAGAAGACTGAAATGCTGACCCCCCGTCGAAATATACAGAACCTTGCTATCCGGCGAAAATTCGGCGCCATACGCATAGCTGAGCTCAGATTTCGGTACAACCATAGGATTGGAAACGAGACCGGTCAGGTTGTCGAAGTCGAAAACTGCGAATAAAGCAGTGGTAGAGTTTAGGGGTAAAACAAGTTTGTCACCTGATGGCGAGGCTTTCATGTAACCCAGTTCAGACAGGATATGAATTCCGGTATGGCTGACAGTCGGAACTTGGCTTAAGCCGTTTTCGGTGATCAGATAAGAATAGAAAGATGCGGAGTCTTTAGCTGTCACAATTACCCACGTATCAAACGAGTTGCAATGCCGGCAGGCAGTTATCTTATCAGTAACTGACTCTCTGATTTTAGAATTCTGAATTATAATATCACCCATACCATTGTGAAGCTGTCCATTGATCAGTGAATAATAAAATCCGGATGAATCAATAGTAAAAAGATAGCACAAAGAATCCTTGCCCGGCCAGGGAATGAATAAACTGTTTTGATTGATGCCTGACGAACCCTTCAGGCTGTCACCATTCGGCAGAATCTGATGCTGACGGTTCCAAACATTGATTCCGTTGGAATAAAAAAACAGATTTCCGGCAGAATCTGAAATTGTAGTACAACCCGATTCTGCAATCATATTGCTGTTTTGAATAACCTCGGGAGTGCCTGCGCTGAAATCAAGACCTGCATTTTGACCGAAATACCACCTGTCAGCCTGTTTTTGGGAATATGAGATCAGCGAGTGAAATAATAGAATAAAGGTTGATATTTTTGCAACACTCCTCACCTTTTTATAATTTGATCCTTACGCCGGTCATGACTCCAAAGGTAGTGTATTTTTGTTCGATTCCATAGGAGGTTTTGAGTATTGAAGTTATATTTCTTTTAAATTGAGGCCTGACCTCGAAAGACCATGTGTCGTTAATTCTGTATTCCACACCCGCATTTAACAGAAAGCTGAAGATGTTCCTTTCAATAAACTCTGCAGACGCATTTAATTCGAGCAGCGATTTTGTTTCAAAATCAGGTAGATTTCCCGAACAGGATAACAGCCAGCCTGCCGTTAAACCTGCCCCGGCTTCGAGACTGAACTTATTAAAACTTTTCTGAAAGCCAATTGTAACCGGGATTTCAATAAGCCTGTACCGGTTTTGTAACCATGAGTTCATTTCAATTTTCTGCATCACCGGAATCCAGGTAGAATCCACCGAAACCATATAGGCTTCACCAATATTGGGGGAATCATAAATCCAAATCCAGGATGTATCATAAATGAAATGGCTGTTTTGGAGATCGATATTGTCAGTGGTAAAGTTGTATTTTACATTTTCACCATAAATGGCATATTCAAAACCTGCGCTGAAACAAATATTATTAATGGAAAACCTGATATCTGCTCCGGCGCCGAATATCCCGATCGCTTTTTCACTGTCATTGCGTAATTGAAGATAAGCGGGATTGGGACTTTGGGCGGCTAAGGATTTATCCACAAAGGAAGGTGACAAGTAGAATCCGATGGAAATCTTTTTATTAACCGGGTGTTTGTCGTTCACTACAGGAATCAAATCCATCAGTAACATCGAATCCTGTCGTTGCTGAATAATTCTCAAGGGTTGCAGGTTAGCGATGTAAAATATTTTCACCGGATTATATGTCATTCCGAAGAAATCGTATTGGATTTTTTTGCTTGTTTGCAGTTCTGAAGGGTTTCTGAAGTCATTTACAGGCATTATATCTTTTGAGCTACTTGGGATAATATCCGATAGAACAATTTGCATTTGATTCATCTCGGTTGATGGATTTTTTTGTTTCGCAGGTTCCGGATGATCGGTTTGGTTCCTTTCCATCAAACTTTTCAGGGAAAACGAGTTATCTGAATCAGAACCTGTTATTTGAATTGTTGAATCCGAAGTCATTTGCGGTATTTCATGCAGGATGGTTGTGTTTGATTTTTCGAATCTGTTCAGTATTAATATCCCCGTAGTCAGAAGAATTATAAGTACACTTGAAATGATGATCAAACCCCATCTTTTCCAGAAAAGCTTTCGGTAAAGGATTGTCCAAAGATCCTTCGAAGTCTCTGAGGAACTCTCATTCAGTTTGTCCCTGAAAAACTGGTCAATATGCCCGGAATCATTATTCATGCTTAGTTTTTTTAACCGGGCTTTCAATCAATGAGACGTACTCCTGCAACATTTTCCTTGCCTTAAAAAGTTGTGTTTTAGATGTATTGACCGAAATATTCAGCATTTCTGCAATTTCTTCATGTTTATAGCCTTCAATGGCAAATAAGTTAAAGACAATCCTGTAACCTGCCGGAAGGTTCCATAACATCTTTAATATATCTTCTTTATCGATCTTATGAAAATCAGTTGTTGATAAAGAAATTTCATCGGTATGATCTTCAATATTCAGGTGATCTTTATATTTCTTTTGTTTTCTGAAATTATCAATTGCGGAATTAACCATCACTTTTTTCATCCAGCTTTCGAATGATCCGGAGCCGGTAAAAGACTTAATCCTGGAGAAAATATTCATGAAGCCCATGAGCATAATATCTTCAGCCTCAGCCTTTGATGAACTATATCGCTGGCAAATTCCCAGCATTTTACGATAATATTTATCGTAGATCATTTTTTGAGCCTGACGCTTACCCTTAATACAATCCTGAATAATATCCTCCTGAGTTATGTACATTGCCCTATATCCGGGTGACGAAAGTCTATTCCATTTGGTTGCCTGTAATCCTCCATCGTCACTAAATTATAAAAATATCAATAAAAAAAAACAAAATTGTATTTATCAGTATTTTTGGCGAATTATTTGAGACTGGGATGATATCATTTGGCAAAGCGCTGGAAATTGTTGAGAACTCTTCGGTTCGAACTGGAACTGAAAGAGTGGGAATTCTTAATTCCTTAAACCGCATTCTCGCTGAGGACATTATATCAGATATTGACATGCCGCCTTTTGATAAATCGGCAGTGGATGGCTTTGCATGCCGGAAAGAGGATATACTCAATGAACTGAAAGTGATCGAAATCATTCCGGCAGGAAAAGCGCCCGAAAAATCTATCGGTGTAAACCAGTGCTCAAAGATCATGACCGGTGCGCCTGTTCCGGAAGGGGCTGATGCGGTTTTTATGGTCGAGGATGCTGAGGAAACCGGACAAGACAAGGTCCGGTACATAAAGGAAAAAATCAGAAACAATATTTGTTACCGGGGAGAAGACATTCGGTCAGGTACTGTTCTGATCACGAAGGGGAATTTAATACAGCCTCAGCATATAGCCGTAATGGCAACAGCAGGTGCGGTTTATCCTCTGGTAAGCAAAAAAGTTAAAGTCATAATCATTTCGACTGGCGATGAACTCGTTGAACCGGATCGGAAACCGGTTCATTCTCAGATCAGAAACAGCAATGCCTACCAGCTTGCTGCACAGTGTGAAAAAATTGGCGCTCAGCCGGTGTATGCAGGAATTGCTGCGGATACTGAGGATTCGACCCGGAAAATGCTGAATCAAGCTTTCAAATCCGGTGACGTAATATTACTAACTGGCGGCGTTTCGATGGGTGACTTCGACTTCGTGCCGAAAGTTTTATCGGAACTCGGTGTTGAAATAAAATTCAAAAGCATTGCGGTACAGCCTGGCCGGCCGACGATTTTTGGAGTGAAGGGCAATCAATTTATTTTCGGACTGCCGGGTAATCCGGTTTCCTCGTTTGTTCAGTTCGAACTCCTTGTAAAAACATTGATTTACAGAATATCCGGCTACAATTATCAACCGGAAAATATCGTTTTGCCCATGGGCAGGGAATATATCCGAAAGCGGACTGACCGGTTATCACTGCTTCCGGTTAAGATCATTGACCAGGGCGAAGTGATCCCGATCGAATATCACGGATCAGCACATATTAATGCTTTAACACAAGCTGATGGGCTTATTTCGGTTCCTGTTGGGCAAACCACTTTAAGAAAAGGAGAACTTGTTCATGTTAGACAGATTTAGAAGAAAAATAAATTACCTCAGGATATCAGTTACCGACCGGTGTAATTTACGTTGTGTTTATTGTATGCCCGATTGCGGAGTTAAAATGCTAAACCATTCGGATATACTTACTTTTGAAGAAATCAGGGAAATCGTAGTAATTGCTGTAGGATTGGGTATAGATAAAGTAAGGATCACCGGCGGCGAGCCGCTTGTTCGTAAGGGAATAGTTGACCTTGTGAAAATGATTTCGCAAATCCCGGGAATCAAAGATTTATCCATGACAACAAATGGTACCTTACTTGACCAGTTTGCTTTACCATTAAAAGATGCCGGTTTGAACCGGGTCAATATCAGCCTTGATACGATGAACTCTGAACATTACAAAAAAATTACCAGGGTAGGGGATATTCAGGATGTTTTTGAAGGGATAGGTGCCGCATTAAGTGCCGGCCTGACTCCTGCTAAGATCAATTGTGTAGTAAAAGATTCACCCTTCGAAAACGATGCTCAGGAAGTAAGGGCTTTCTGTCAAAAGAATAAGCTGGAAGTCCGGTTTATAAAGGAAATGGATTTGGTATCTGGTGTGTTTTCAAAAGTTATCGGTGGCGATGGGGGGAATTGTAAATCCTGCAACCGGTTAAGGCTTACAGCCAATGGGAAAATCAAACCCTGCCTGTTCAGCAATATTGAATATGATGTTAGGGAACTCGGAATTGAACAGGCAATCACGAGGGCGGTTGGAATAAAGCCTGCTTCAGGAACGGAAAACACAGTTAATTCGTTCAGCAACATTGGAGGATGATCAGATTTATGATTAATGATTGACTGTAAATCTTTAAAAGAAATTTAATGATGGAAAAGTTTTCACATATTGATGATAAAGGTAAAGCCAATATGGTTGATGTGGGGAATAAACCTGACCAGATTCGGACTGCCAGGGCTGAAGGAAAAATCAAACTAAATCCGGAAACAATCCGGCTTATCCGTGAAAACGAGATACAGAAAGGCGATGTACTTACGGTTGCAGAAATCGCAGGAATTCAGGGTGGGAAAAAAACCAGTGAACTCATTCCTTTATGTCATCCTCTTCAGATTACCAAAATGGAAGTGAGAGCTCAATTGACCGATGATGGTGTTGTTGTGACCAGCCTCGCTAAATGCACCGGCAAAACAGGGATTGAAATGGAGGCGCTCATGGCAGTGAGCATTGCACTCCTGACAATTTACGATATGTGTAAGGCGGTTGATAAGAATATGGAAGTAAGTGAAATTAAATTGATAGAAAAAACGAAAATTTAAATTCAAGATAAAAGTTGGAAACTTGTCGGCTATTAACAGGAAAAAAATAAGTAAATGGAATCGAATGAAAATTCAATTAAAGTTATTTCGGTAAATATTTCCGAAAAAAAGGGCACTATTAAAAAGCCGGTCGAATTTATCGAACTCGATGAACTCGGAGTTAAAAGCGATGCGCATGCCGGCCATTGGCACCGTCAGGTTAGCCTGCTTGGAATGAACAGTATAAAAAAATTCGAAAAAAATGCCGGGCGGCAAATAGTATATGGCGAGTTCGCAGAAAATATTACCACTGATGGCCTCGCACTGTATGAAACCTCACCCCTTGACAGATTGGTAATAGGAAATACTGAACTGGAAATCACACAGATCGGGAAAAAATGCCATGGAACCTCTTGTGTCATTTTCAAGGAGGTTGGAGACTGCATAATGCCGAAAGAGGGCATCTTTGCCAGAGTGATCAAAAAAGGAACAATCAGAGCAGGTGATCCGGTCGAGTACCATAAGAAAATGTTTAAAGTACATGTAATTACGCTCAGCGACAGGGCAAGCCGGGGTGAATATGAAGACCGCAGCGGGCCCCGGATCATTGAACTAACTTACGAATATTTCTGGAAAAATGAATACCCTGTTGACATTGAGCATACCATAATACCTGATGATCCTGAAGCATTAAGAATATTGCTCGAAAAAGCAGAAGATGACAGAGTGGATGTTGTAATTACTACCGGTGGTACGGGTATCGGCCCCCGTGATTTTACTCCTGAAGTTGTAAAAGACCTTCTGGACAAAGAAATACCGGGAGTTATGGAAGCCATCCGTTTTAAATACGGTTCGGAAAAACCAAATGCGCTTTTAAGCAGGGGAGTGGCCGGAGTTATTTCCGATACTCTTGTTTACACCTTACCCGGGAGCGTGAAAGCAGTTGAAGAATACCTTGAGGAAATTTTTAAGACACTGAAACATTTGATTTATATGCTTCACGGGATTGATGCGCATTAATGAATAACAAATAAAATTTTCAGGAGTATTTTTAAACTATTGTCTTCTTTAATGGTTATTTCAAAGAATTTAACTCTGTCACATAGATTTTTTATCTTTGTAAAAGTTTTTAAGTTCATTCAATACTTTAATTAAATGTACTGTTATTTAAATGAATTACCTGAATACTATAATAACCGGAACCGGAAGCTATATACCGACTGAGATTGTTACCAATCCTGATTTTGCCCCAAATATATTTTATGATCTTAATAACGTAGCCTTTGATACTCCCCATGATGAAATATCGGAAAAATTTGAGGCTATTACCGGAATTACCGAACGACGCTATGTAAGCGATGATTTGCAGGCTTCGGATATTGCAATTATTGCTGCTAAAAGGGCAATAGATGATTCAAAAATAGATCCTGAAACCCTGGATTATATTATTGTTGCCCATGATTTCGGTGATGTAGTTAAGGATACCATACAAACCGATATGGTTCCAAGTCTCGCCGCACGTGTAAAACATAAACTGCGAATCTCGAATCCGAAATGTGTAGCCTATGACCTGGTCTTTGGCTGTCCCGGATGGATTCAGGCAATGATCCATGCAAATGCTTTTATTAATAACGGAATTGCTAAAAAATGCCTTGTAATTGGATCAGAAACCCTTTCGAGGGTATCTGACCCACACGACAGGGATTCAATGATCTATGCCGATGGAGCTGGAGCCTCTATCCTAGAAGTATCTAACGACGATAACAGAAGGGGAATCCTTTCTCATGCTTCTGAATCCTATACCCTTGATGAAGCCTATTATCTGTATTTTGGCAAATCCAACCGAATTGGTTCCGACCCCAAAGTCAGATACCTGAAAATGAATGGACGGAAAATATATGAATTTTCCCTGAAATATGTTCCCGGTGTTATCAAAAACTGTCTTCAAAAAGCAAACCTTGACCTTTCAGATGTGAAAAAGATACTCATTCACCAGGCCAATGAAAAGATGGACCAGGAAATTGTCAACCGGCTGTTCCGACTCTATCATCTTAATACCGTTCCTGAAGACATCATGCCGATGAGCATTCAGAAACTCGGTAACAATTCTGTTGCTACTGTACCCACTTTGCTCGATCTCGTAAGAAGAGAAGAGTATAAAGGCCATAAACTCAGTGATGGCGATATTATAGTGTTTGCATCAGTCGGAGCCGGTATGAATATCAATGCAATTGCTTACCGGTATTAGAATTCCTCCAATGATTTTGCAATTATTATGCGTTCGTCATTCTGAGTGGAACGCAGTTGAACTAAGAATCTTAACTTGATATCGCAATTTTATTTTCCAATATGCGATTATCTTATAAGAATTTTTTTGCTGATTCTTAATCTCGGCTAAATTATTATTTGATGTGCCAGACAGAAAGTAATCCTGAAAACTCATATCCCCAAAATTCGATGAAATACATTCTTATTTTCGTACGAGAATGGTAATTGTATATTGTTTAGCCCGTCGGGCTTCAAGATCAATAGAAATAGGTAGTCTATGGCGCTATATTGTCCGTAGGACTCAAACAAATTAATAAACATGGCAAATACTTACACCCAGTTATTCGTGCATTATATTTTTGCTGTTCAGAACCGATTGTGTCTGATCAAGGAAGACTTCAAAAATGATCTTTACAAGTACATGAAT
>Ga0172368_10004230_pt1 | contig 16738 bp, 13 predicted proteins | sample Lak11m_FD_114540 | JGI IMG/M metagenome (GOLD analysis project Ga0172368, IMG submission 114540) | Freshwater microbial communities from Kabuno Bay, South-Kivu, Congo - kab_022012_11m | ecosystem: Environmental > Aquatic > Freshwater > Lake | place: Democratic Republic of the Congo: South-Kivu...
ATGGTCGGGACGATGGGATTTGAACCCACGGCCTCTTGCTCCCGAAGCAAGCGCGCTACCAAGCTGCGCTACGTCCCGATTTGCCGTGCCAAGGCACAGCCATAATATAATATATCAAACGTTGGTAAATGAAAATAGCGAAAGTTGGTTCGACTCGTCAAGATGGTCGAGGGCACCAAGTTTCGCCATGTCTTCGATGTTGGTGGCCGACAGTTTCGTCCGTTCCAGTAGGTCGCTTCGTGATAGGAAGGGCCGCTCCTGGCGCGCCTTGACGACGGAAGTGGCCGCGTAATAACCGACGCCGTCGACGACGATAAACGGCGGGATAAGCGTATTCTTTTCCTTGTCTATCAGGAACAGTTCGGCATCGGACTTGTCGATGTCGATGTTGCCGATTTTATAGCCTCGTTCGGCCATTTCCAAAGCGACGCGGAGCGTATACTGGATTTCTTCTTCTTTCGGAGTCATCTTCTTAAAGCCGCGCGACACTTCGATCCGCTTGCCTTCGATCTTCATGAAGATATCCGAGGGCGACAGCATCATCGTCGCCAAATCGAATTGCTTGGCCCGCAACGAGAAATAGGCGGCGTAGTATTCAAGAGGGTGATACACCTTGAACCAGGCGACGCGGACAGCCATCGTGACATAGGCGGCGGCGTGGGCTTTCGGGAACAGGTATTCGATCTTGTTGCAGGAGTCGATGTAATAATCGGGCACATGGCAGGCACGCATGACTTGGGCCAGTTCCGGTTTGACTTTGCGGCCCTTTCTGACGTCTTCCATGATGGCGAACGCCGTCTTGGCCGGCACGCCTTTTTCGATTAGATAAGTCATGATGTCGTCGCGGCAGCCGATGACGCCCGAGAGGTCGGTCTTCTTTTCCACAATCAGCTGCTCGGCGTTGCCGCGGAAGACGCCTTTACCGTGCGACAGGCCGGACACAATCAGTAATTCCCCGAAGTTCTTCGGTTTAGTCGATTCGAGCATGCCCATGACGAATTGGGTGCCGAATTCCGGGGTGCCGAGCGCGCCGTTAGGAATCGAGCGGATATTCTTGATTTTCCGCTTCAACGGTTCTTCGCTAGAGAAAATTGCCAAAGCTTCCCGATCGTTCATCGGGACTTCTTCTACGGGAATGCCTGTCAAATCGGACATCATCTTCAAGGCCAACGGGTCGACGTGGCCGAGCAGGTCGAGCTTGAGCACGGTGTCGTGCATGGCGTTGAAGTCGAAATGGGTCGTCATCGCGTTATTCTCGCTTTTATCGGCCGGATATTGGATCGGGGTGAAATCGTAGACGTCATAACCGGTCGGGACGACGACGAGGCCGCCGGGATGCTGGCCCGTGGTCCGCTTGACGCCTTGGCAGTAATGGGCGATCGAGGCGATGTCCGTCTTCGGGATTTTCTCTAGATCGTACCCGCGCCGCTCGAAATAGCCTTTGACGTAACCGAAAGCCGTCTTTTCGGCTACTGTTTCGATCGTGCCGGCGCGATAGACGTTTTCCTCGCCCAATAACTCGCGCGTATATTCATGCGCCCGCGCTTGATAGTCGGGTGGGAAATTCAAATCGATGTCGGGCACCTTTTCGGCTTCATAGCCGAGGAAAGTCGCAAACGGGATGTTCTGGCCGTCGCGGTGGAGCGGAGTCAAACATTGCGGGCACAGGCGGTCTTCAAGGTCAAACCCCGACCGCACGTGCTTGAATTCGCCAAAATCGCTATAACGGCATTTGGGGCACACATAATGCGGTTGGAGCGGATTGACTTCGGTGATATTGGCCATCGTGGCCACGAAACTCGAGCCGACCGAACCGCGTGAACCGACGATATAGCCGTCCTCGTTGGCTTTCTTGATGATCTTGTGGGCAATGTAGTAAATAACCGAATACCCGTTTTTGATGATGCCTTTGAGTTCGGCTTCAAGGCGCGCGCTTACGATGGGCGGCAGCGGATCGCCATACACTTGCTTTGCCTTGGCGTAGCAGATATCTTTAAGATATTGTTCCGATCCTTCGATCTTCGGGCTGTGCAGTTTGTCTTTGATCGGATAGACCGGTTCGATCGTATTGGCAATCATGTTGGTGTTGGTGACCACGTATTCCATGGCTTTATCAGCCCCAAGCCAGGCGAAAGCATCCAGCATCTCTTCGGTGCTCCGGTAGTGCTGGTCGGGGTTTTCGAATTGGGGCCGGTTCTCGCGTTGGTAAGGCATCAAGGGATGGTTGACGCCCTTCAATCCTTTGGCGTAAATGTACACGTCGCGATAAAGCTTGTCGCTAGGATCGACGTAGTGACAATCGCCGGTGGCCACGATTGGCTTATGGGCATCGGCGGCGACGTCGATGATGCGCATCAGTATCGTCTTCAAGCGTTCCTGCCCGTCAATGTAGTCCATGTCGATGAGGAAACGGTAATTTTCAAGCGGCTGCAGCTCGACGTAATCGTAGAAATTGACGGCCTGTTTGAGTTCCTCAAGCGGACGGCGGAACGCCAAATCGTATAGTTCGCCGTTATAGCAGGCGCTGCCGATCAACAAGTGTTCGCGGGCGCGATCGAGTTCGTTACGGGGGATGCACGGGACATCGGATAAATACGATGTATGCGACAGGCTGATGAGTTTGAATAGTTCCTTGAGCCCGATTGCGTCTTTCGCTAAGACGATGACATGATACGGGAACAGGTTTTTGAGCATGTTCGGGGGCATCGGCAGGAAGGCGATGTCTTGATGTTTCCTGATGTGGTAATCGTTGATGAGGATAGTGACAAGCGAGACCCACACATGACCTAATACCTGGGCATCGTAATCGGCCCGGTGGGCTTTGCCTTCTTCATAGACGACTTCGAGTTTGCGGGCGAGCGAGCCAAGTTTATGGCTTGAGGCGTCGCTATAGATGTTGCGAGACAAAGCCAACGTGTCGATGACGCCGTTTGTGATCGGTTCATAGCCGTGGCGCTTCAAGGCTTCGGCCAAAAACCCGATGTCGAACTCGGCGTTATGGCTGACGAGAATATCCGATCCGATGAACTTCATTATCTGCGGCAAGGCTTCCGCCAGCGACGGCTGGCCTTTAAGCATTTTCGGGGTGATGTTGGTGAGCGTCTGCGTCTTTTCGCTTAGGGTAACGTTTGGTCCCGGATTGATTAAGATGTCGGTCGTTTGGACGACGATGCCTTTTTGGATGCGGACGGCCCCGAATTCGATGATGTGGTCATCGAGAATCGATAGCCCGGTCGTCTCGAGGTCGAAGGCGACATAGGAAGCGTTATCAAGGGAAACGTCGACGCCGTTTTGGATATACGTCGGAGCGTTGAACATGTACATTTCCGAGCCGTAAATCATCTTTAAATTATGCTTTTTGGCCGCCACCTGGGCTTCCGGGAACGCCTGGACGACGCCATGATCGGTCACGGCGATGGCCGCATGGCCCATGTTGTGGGCCACTTTGCAATAACGTTCGATGTCGCCGACGCCGTCCATCGCCGACATTTTGGTATGCAGGTGCAGCTCGACGCGTTTATGTTCGCTATTATCGGTTCTTAACGGAGGTTCGGGCAGTAAATCGATGAAATGGGCCATGACGGTCAGTTCGTTAGTGAATTTGTCTTTGCCCGTCGCTCCGCGGACGCGGACGTGGCAATCGACTTTGTAGGCCGCGATTTTTTCGGCCACTAAGGCCCGTTCGTCGCAGATGGCTTTCACCGCGATGCCATGCCCGTTAGAACCAATGCCGAAACTATAAATCGTCTTGCGTTGGCTCGTCTCGCGCGAACTTACTTCGTAAATGAATCCGTCGAAATCGATATTGCCGGTGTCGATGCCAAATTCGCCGATCGTGGCCGGCTGGTAATCGCCGCGTTTGAACATGCGGCGCTGACGCCGTTCTTCTTCCATCTGACGGAAGTTTTCTTCAAGATCATCACAAATGATCGCTTCGGCCTTCGGACGGCGCAAATCGTGTATTTCTTCATTGTCCATGATCGGATTGTCGGGTTCGAGATCGATGACTTTTTCGGCCTGCTTATTGAGTCTGGCGACTTTCTTCGCGTCCACTTTAAGAATCGGCGGGGCGACGAAATGCTCGATGGCGACTTCATAGTTGATGAAATTCAATAGCGCCGTGAAATCGGCGATGACCGGTTCGAATTTACTCTTTTCTTCTTCCGATTCGTAGCGGAACTTTAGCAGGGTATCTTCAGCCTCCAGTTCGATTTCTAGCGGGATGCGGTATGAAGCTTGGTACCACTGCGTGAACAATAGTACGATATCCTTGACGCTTGGTTGCACTTTGTAATGGAACGAGAAAGTGACCGGATAACCGATATGGGCGATGGCGGCCGAAAAGTCCGCCAGGAGGTCATAATGCCATGGCGTCTGTTTCAATATCACCATGTCCAGCTGTTCTTTTTTTAGCGGATTGCGGCTGACGACTTCGAAAATCAAATCATACCGGTCAACGTCGGTAATCCCGATCGAAGCAAGAAAACGAAGCATCAAATTATGCATTGTCGATCCTAAAACAAAGTGAATATGTCTTTAAACAGGAGCAAGACCATCAGTCCCAAAAGGAGCAACAGCCCAATCGTGGACACGATGCCTTTGACTTTTTGGGGAATCTCCTTGCGGGTCACTCCCTCAATCGCGATAACGAGCAGATGCCATCCGTCCAAACCAGGGAACGGCAGCAAATTGAATAACGCCAAGTTGACCGAAATAAGACCCCACATATAGATGTATGGCCCGAGCCCAAGGTTGCGGAACACGGTCGCGCTGGTGTCGAAGATGGCGATGATGCCCCCGACGTTATCGAGGCCTTCGCCCGAAAAGATGCCGATGATGGCTTTGGCAATCAAGGTATTGCCTTCGACCCACTGGGTGCCTGAAGCGGCAATGGCTTCTCCAAACGTGTACCAATAGGTATGGAGGAGGCTGATGCCCGTATCTTCAAATGCGAATCCGTCGCCGACGGCAATCGCGTGAAGCGTAATGGTTACCGTCGAGGAAACATAAGTCTCCGGATCGCTATAGGTGCGAATCGGCAAATCGAACGTGACCGAGTCGGTTAAGGCGTCCGGTTCGTATTTGATGAGTTCGCCGCCTTCGGTATAGCCAAACGCGATGCCATCGATGAATTCGTCTTCATAGCTTTGAAAGCCGACGAATTTGAGATAGTATTGCTCCGTCGCATCCGGTATCGTCACCGGGATATTGCCGAGATTGATGATGTCGAAATCGAGTTTGACCGGAATCGCTTCGCTGCTGGAAGTCAATCCGGCTTGCGCGGCCGGGCTGGCGGCCAACACCGTCACGTCGCGCCGGAACTGCTTTTGCTCAAAGGCGACGTTGCTGACGAAAAACAGCACGAAGGCCAACACCGAGTTAAGGATGATGCCGGCGGCCATGATCAAAGCCCGTTTCGGACGTTTGATGCCCATGAGGCTTCGTTCCTTGGGAATCGAGGCGTCGGCTTCGCCGGCCTCTTCGCCCAGCATCGATACATATCCGCCTAAGGGCAAAGCGCGAAGCGAATACTGCGTCTCGCCTTTTTTGAATTTATAAAGGACCGGGCCGAACCCAAGTGAGAATTCCTTGACGTAAACCTTAAACGCCTTGGCCATTAAAAAATGACCGAGTTCGTGTATGGTGATCAATACTCCGAGGGAAACGATAAATAGTAGGAATGTGACAATATTCATTTACTGAGCTCCTTGATGATCGCTTCCGCTTTGGCTCTGGCATAGCCGTCGGCCGTCTTCAGATCGTTATAAGTCGGATGTTTGTTGACGTTATGGGCTTCCATCGCCGTTTGGATGACCTGTTCGATGAGGTCAAAGCGGAGTTTGCCGGCCAGAAACGCACTGACGGCGATTTCGTTAGCGCCGTTTAGGACTGCCGGTAGCGTCCCCCCGACGTCAAGGGCCCAGCGGGCCAACGTCAAGGCCGGGAACCGGTCGGCGTCGATTTCCTTGAATTCGAACGGGGCCAGCTTGACGATGCTCGGTTCTTGTTTGATGAAGGGCAGTAACACGCGGCGACGTCGGAACAGGGCATAACTGATCGGAATGTGCATGTTATTAATGCCGATGTCGGCCAGATAAGTGCCGTCGACGAGCTGAATTAGACTATGGACTTTCGAGGTCGGGTGAATGACGACCTCGATTTTGTCATTGGGAAGATGGAATAGATGATGAGCTTCGATTACCTCGAATCCTTTATTCATCATCGTGGCCGAATCGATCGTGATCTTCGGACCCATGTCCCACGTCGGATGGGCCAAGGCTTGGGCTGGGGTGATGGTGTTAAGCTGGCTGCGGGCGTAACGGTATAGCGACCCGCCGCTCGCGGTCAACACGATGCGGGCGACGTCCTTCTTATTGACGCTACGAAGCAGTTTATCAAGCGCGACGTGCTCGCTATCGATCGGAATCAGGTCGGCATGACCCGCCTGTTTGGCTTTATTGACCAACGACCCGCCGACGACTAAGGCTTCTTTATTGGCCAAAGCGACGTCGATACCTTTATTCAAAGTGAACAAAGTCGGTTCTAATCCGACGAAACCGACCAAGGCGTTGACGACCAAAGTGGCTTTCGAGGCGTCGATCAGCTGCAATAAACCTGCTTCGCCATGGTAAAACGAGATGCCAGGGTAATTGGCGTAGATAGGCGCGATCATCGCTTCATACTTGACGGTGATGTGCTTGACGTGGGGATGTTTGGCTAAAATGCCGGGCAACAGGTGAATCCGTTCCCCGATGCTGAAGGCGACAAGCTGAAACTGGTCGGGAAACGCTTCGATGATGTCAAGCGTTTGGCGGCCGATCGAGCCGGATGCTCCTAGCAAACATATTCTTTTCATGCCAATAGGTTCCATCCGTTAGCGATGAAAATGACGACGATGGCCACGAACAAAGATGTCATAAGCAACGAGTCGATGCGATCAAGGATGCCGCCATGGGATTGCAGAATCGTCGAGAAGTCCTTGATGTCGAAATGGCGTTTGATGGCCGAGAAGAGGAAATCGCCTAAATTGGCCATCAGCGGCATCGCCACCGATATGAGAAGAATCCAATACCATTCGTTCATGGTCAGGAATGGCAGCATCGGATAGCCCAGCCGGGCAACGATCATCCCAAACGCGAAACTGAATAGAAGCGACACGAATACGCCGCCGAAGAAACCTTCCCAGGTTTTCTTGGGTGAGATGCGAGGGTTCATCTTGCTATGGCCGAACAGCACGCCGACGAAATAAGCGCCCATGTCGGACATGAAATTGCCGATGAAGACGTAAAGAATCAAGAAGCTCGCCGCCCACCAAGACGGGGTCGTCCCGACTTCTCCAAAAGCATATAGGGGATAGAAGCGCAGGAACAAAATCGATTGGGCGCTCAATCCGATGAAGATGACCATTGTGATCAAATACGTCGCATCGTCGACCTTGAAATTGATGTTCATGATGCTGCTCAAAAACAGCACGGACACGGTAATGGCGATGCCGATCGTGGATACCGCCAGTTCGCTTAGCCCTTCCTTGAACGTCCATAACGCCAGATCGAGGCCATGTGTGGCCAGGTTATCCTTGATGAAGATCCAAAACACGAACGAATAAGTCATCACCATGATGAAGATATGAATAATGAGTTTGTATTTATTGTGCGGACGAGCGTTGGTGAATTCATGGATGGCCAAAAACAAGGCCAGCGTTTCGAAAGCAATCAAATACCAACCGCCGATGAATATGGTCGGGATGCCCAATACGCCGAGCACGAGGCCGACGATGATGCGGTTTTGCATCTTTTGCTGCGTTTCCTGGTTGATCTTGTTCATATCACAGTCCCCCGTAACGGCGGTGGCGTTTCTTGAATTCGTCCAGGCATTCGACCAATCGTTCTTTGGTAAAATCGGGCCAGTAGGTCGGGGTGAAGATGAATTCGCTGTACGACAGCTGATACATCATGAAATTGCTGAGCCGCTGCTCGCCCGAGGTTCGGATCAATAAGTCGATTGGCGGAAGACCGGATGTGTAGAGGTGGCTTTCAATCGTCGCCGTTGTGATGTCGTCGAATTTTATAGTCCCGGCGGCGACTTCCCCGGCTATTTCTTTGGTGGCTTTAAGTATTTCCTGCCGGCCGCCGTAATTGAGGCAGACGTTAAGGATATATTTCGCGCAGTGTTCGGTGGCCGCTAACGCTTTTGCGATCGCTTTTTGCGACGAGACCGGAAGCCTCGTGACGTCGCCCGAGACATGAAGGCGGCAATCCTCGTCGATCAACGTTTTCGTCTCCGCTTTCAAAAAGCGGTTCAGATAGGTGAATAAGAAGTCGATTTCCTCTTGGGGACGCGACCAGTTCTCGGTCGAAAAGGCATATAGCGACATGCATTTGATGCCCAATTCGCGGCAGGCGAAGGCAATTTCCTTGACGCGCTTGAAACCTTCCTGGTGGCCGAAATGACGTTCCAGTCCGCGTTTTTTGGCCCAACGCCCATTGCCGTCCATGATAAAGGCGACATGGTTGACGTCGTGGCGGGCCGGCGTTTCTTGGCCGGTCTTGATGGAGGTTATGGTGCTAGCGGTATTCATGCGATTACTAGTTATTATACAATACGCCCCCGCTCAAAGACATGCTAAAACTTCCTGCGTTTCTTTTACAAAAAGAAAACGCTCTGGTTAGAGCGTCATGATCTCGATTTCTTTTTCCTTGAAGGCGGCGTCGATCTCGAGGATTTTGTCGTCGTGGACTTTCTGGATGTCGGCAATGATGCGCTTCTTCAGATCTTCGGTATATTCGTCATCGGTAAGCAAGTCGATATACTCGTGACGGATGTTCCTGATAGCGACTTTGCCCTCATCGGCATAGCGTTTGGCCAGTTTGACTAAGTCGCGGCGCCGTTCTTCGGTCAGCGGCGGCAATACGAGGCGAATCGAGGTGCCGTCGTTAATCGGATTGATGCCGATGTTGCTCGAAGCGATAGCGCTGACGATCGACTTGACGTCGTTACGGTCATACGGTTTGACTAATAATTGCCGCGGTTCGGGGACGGTGATGCTGGCGATTTGGCTCAAAAGGATTTTGTCGCCGTAATAATCGACTTCGATCTTGTCGAGCAGGGCGGCGTTGGCTCTCCCGGTGCGTAGCGTATTGAAATTGGCGTGCAGGTTCTCAATCGATTTGCCCATGTGGCTTTGGGCTTCTAAGGCAATGGCGTCCATAAGTTACCCCTTTCTAATAATCGATCCGATCGCTTCTCCATGCAAGGCGCGTAAGAAGTTTTCGGGATCATTCATGTCGAATACGCGGATTTCGATGTTTTTGTCGTGCACGAGGGAAATGGCCGTCAGGTCCATGACCTTGAGATTGCGGCGCAGCATCTCCTCGAACGTGATGTCTTTGATTAGCGTCGCCCCGTCATCCTTGCTCGGATCGGAGGTATAGACGCCGTCAACGCCGTTTTTGGCGATGAAGATGACGTCGGCTTCAATCTCCATGGCGCGGAGGCTGGCCGTCGTGTCGGTGGTGAAATAGGGATTGCCCGTGCCGCCGGCGAAGATGACGACGCGGCCTTTTTCGAGGTGGCGAATGGCGCGGCGGCGGATGTAGGGTTCGGCGACCGATTTGACTTCGATGGCCGATAAGACGCGGGTCGGAACCCCGACGTTTTCAAGCGCGCTTTGAAGCGCCATCGAGTTGATGATCGTGCCCAGCATGCCCATGTAGTCGGCCGTGGCCGCGTCGATGCCGATCTGGGTGGCGAACTTGCCGCGCCAAATGTTGCCGGCGCCGATGACGACGGCGACTTGGACGTTTTCGCTTAACATCTTCTTGATCGAGTCGGCGACGATGAACAGGTTATGGGCGTCGAGAATCATCTTGTTCTTGCGGTCGGCCAAAGCCTCGCCCGAAAGTTTAATCAAAACTCGTTTATAAGAGGTCATATGGTTGCTCCTTATATAATTATAAAAAAACACTCGAAAAGAGTGTTATTTTATTTGCGCAAGAACTTCTTCCGCAAAATTGTCGGCGCGCTTCTCGATCCCTTCGCCTACGGCGTAACGGACGAAACGGAGCACCTTGGCATTAAGTTTGGCCAGGATCGGACCGACCGCGGTTCCGGCTTCGTCAAGGAGATAAGCCTGTTCGCTGAGCGTCGATTCGCGGAATACCTTGGATACTTTGCCTTCGACGATTTTGGCGAGGGCGGTTTCCGGTTTTCCTTTGAGTTTTTCGTCTTGGGCGACGATTTCGCGTTGAATCTTCGTTTCGTGTTCGAGCGCTTCCTTGGGGATGCTGGTGCTATCGATGAATTGCGGATTGTTGGCCGTGATGTGCATGGCCATGTTGTCGGCGAAGGCCTTGTCGACGCCGGTCATCAGGGCAATCGTGGAGATCTTGCCGTTCATGTGGACATAGCCGCCGATGACTTCGGCGCCTTTGGCTTCGATGATCTGGTAGCGGCGGAGATCGATTTTCTCGCCGATTTTCATCGTGGCTTCGGTAATCAATGGAGCGACGAGTTCTTTGGCGGTTTCGAGCACGCTGACGTTGCCCTTCAAGATCAATGCGGCGATCTTGTCGACGAGGGCGACGAAGGCGTCGCTGCGGCCGACGAAGTCGGTTTCGCAGTTGACTTCGAGGACGATCGTGCGGTTGCCGTTTGATAAGATGTGGGTAATGCCTTCGGCGGCGATGCGGCTGGCTTTATTGGCCGTCTTGGTGATGCCTTTTTCACGCAGCCAATCAAGGGCGGCGGTTACGTCGAGATTGGTGGCTTCCAGAGCCCGTTTGCAATCCATCATGCCGGCGCCGGTGCGCTCGCGCAGTTCTTTAATGAGATCGATGATTTGTGACATGGATTATTCTCCCTTTACTTCCGGTTTGGCGGAATGGGTCGTCCGTTCTTTGTACATCGGCCGGTCGGTCTTCACTTCGACTTTGATTGATTCGGATTCGGTGCCGCGGCTCGCTTCGATGGCGGCTTTGGCCTCAGCCTTTTGGGCCGCTTGGCGATCGAGGAATTCCTCGTCTTTGATGTAGGCGACTTCGGTGATGCCTCCCTTGGCTTCGACGATGGCGTCGGCCATGACTTGGAGGATGATCTTGACGCTGCCGATGGCATCGTCGTTACCGGGAATCGGGTGATCGACCAGGGCTGGATCGGCGTTGGTGTCGATGATTCCGAACACGGGGATATTCAACTTCTTGGCTTCGCTGACGGCATTGTGGTCAATCATCGGGTCGACGACGAACACGGCACTTGGCAACCGTTTGATTTCTTTGATTCCTTCGAGGTTTTTCAATAATTTGTCTTTGGTCTTCCGCAAGGAACTGACTTCCTTTTTGGGAAGGTTGGCCATGACGCCGTCGGCTTCAAGCTTCTCAAGATCTTTGAGGTAGCGGATGCGGCCGAGGATGGTCCGGAAATTGGTCAACGTGCCGCCAAGCCAGCGGTTGTTCATGTAAAACGAACCGGAACGGAGCGCTTGTTCGCGGACGAGGTCTTGGACTTGTTTTTTGGTGCCGACGAAGAGGACTTTGCCGCCTTCTTCGACGATGGCTTTCATGGCTTTGTAGGCTTCTTCGATCTTGACGACGGTCTTCTTGAGATCGACGATGTAGATCCCGTTATGGGCGCCGTAGATGAACGGAGCCATCTTCGGATTCCATTTGCGTGTTTGATGTCCGTACTGGACGCCGGCCGCCGCCAGCTTCTTCATTGTGATGAGCGGTTCCGTCTGTTGCGGGACAATCGTCTCCATCGTTTCTGCGGGAGCGACCGGTGCGGCGACTCCTTGCTTTTCTTCACTCATGGGTGAACCTCCTATTTGTTTTTCCCTCCATCGTTTCTAACAACATCCCCGCGCTCAAAGAGGGCGGACTTGGACGTTGAATCGGCGATGTGTGATGTCTCTATTTCATAGAGCCGACTAATTGTATCATGGAATCATAACCTTGTAAACGAAAAAAGCGGTTGGGCAACCGCGTGACGAAATGGCTATTTTTTCTTGGCGCGGGGATGGGCGGCGTTATAGGATGCGACCATCGATTCGGTCGTTACATGCGTGTAAATTTGCGTCGTGTTGATCGACACATGGCCCAATAGTTCCTGGATCGTTCGTAAATCGGCGCCGTTTTCGAGTAGATTCGTGGCAAACGAGTGGCGCAGTTTATGGGGGTGTAGATCCAAAAAGACGTTCGCTTTATGCTCGACGGCCTTCAAAATGTACTGCAAACCCCGACTGGTTAACGGTTCGCCGCGGTTTGACAGGAAGAGCCGATTCGTCAATTTGCTAAGGTCCTGGCCGACTAATGACGGCCTGGTTTTTTGTAGATAGGTTTGGATTGCCGCCTGGGCGCCAGGAGCGATCGGCACCATCCGTTCTTTCTGGCCTTTGCCGAACACGCGCATCATGCGTCCGCGTAGATCGATGTCTTGCATCGTCAACGAGACGATCTCGCTGACGCGGATACCCGAAGTCGCCAATAGTTCAAGAATAGCCACGTCGCGCGGCATCAAGGTGTCTAGCCGCTTTTTGGTCTCTTCGATCAGATGGACAATTTGTTCTTGGAACAGGATGTGCGGCAATTTTTGTCCCGACTTTGGTGCACTCACAAGCGAAAATACATTGAACTGCAGATGGCCTTCGTTGACCAGGAAATCGTAGTAGTGGCGTAAGGCGGCCAGTCTCCGTTTGAGACTCCGCTTGCCGACGCCGCGCTTCATCTCATTACTGAGGAAATCGCGGATATGGCGCAACTGGACATCGGTATCCAATACTTTCACTTCGAATAAATAGGCGTAAAAGATGGCGACATCGCGCCGATAAGCGTCGAGGGTTGCCGGCTGAAAGCGTCGCTGATGCTGCAAATAAGACAGGAATTCGGCCGTCGTCCGATTCACGGTTACGCTTGTCCTTTATCCTCTTTGACGTTTTCGATGTAGCGACATTTGGGGAAGGCACTGCAGCCGATGAACGGCTTGCCCTTCTTCAACGATTTCTTTTCGATCAGGTCATGACCGCACAGCGGGCATTTGCGGCCGACAAGTTTCGGCGGTTCTTTTGGTTCTTTATGGATGTATTTGCATTCAGGGAACCGATTGCAGGCGATGAATTTGCCGTATTTGCCGTTTTGCTCGACCAAACGGCCGATGCCGCATTTGGGGCAGGGTCCGAGATCTTTTTTGCATTGGGCTCCGTCGGGCAATTCGCCGGCAGCGACGATTGACGCGGTCAGTTCGTTATAGAATCCGGTCAAAATGTCGACCGAGGAACTGTTGCCGTCTTTGACTTCGTCAAGCTGCTTTTCCATCGTGGCCGTGAACTGCGGGTTGATGAACGATTTGAAATAGGTTTCAAGATAGGTGACGGTGCATTTGCCTTGGTCGGTCGGTGTCAAAATGCCGGCTTTGGCCGTAACGTAGCTGCGAGCTTTTAACGTCTCGATGGTGGCGGCGTAAGTGGATGGGCGTCCGATGCCGTTCTTCTCCATCTCTTCGACCAGTTTGGCTTCGGAGAACCGCGGCGGCGCTTTGGTGAAGTTTTGCTTCATGTCGACATCTTTGAGCGGCAAAGTCAATGGGGCATCAAGGGGCGGAAGCATCGTTTTTTCATTGTCATCGATAATCGGGTAGATGATCGAAAAGCCGTCGAATTTGGTGACAAAGCCGTCGGCGGCAAACTGCAAACCGTTAGCTTCGAACGTGTAGTTGGTCACTTCTTCGATCTTGTCGGGCATCAGACTGGCCAGCGCCCGGTTATAGATCAGCTGATACAACTTAAACTGGTCGTCGGTAAGATAAGAGCGGACGCTTTCCGGCGTCCGGTGGTTGCTCGTTGGTCGGATGGCTTCGTGGGCGTCTTGGGCCAATAAACCGGCTTTGATGCGCCGGGCGGGAGCGACGTATTTATTGCCGTAGGTCTCGATGATGTAGTTTTTGGCGCGGTTGATGTATGTCTCCGACAGGCGGGTGGAGTCGGTTCTGGTGTAGGTGATCAAACCGACTTCTTCTTCGCCGATCTTGATGCCTTCATATAGCATTTGGGCCAAAGCGCTCGTCCGCTTGGTGAGAAAACGGAATTTGGAGAAGGCTTCCTGCTGCAATGTCGAAGTGGTAAACGGCGGTCGCGGTTCCTTTTTCCGTTCGGTCTTCTTGACAGTGGTCAATTCGACCGTCGGCCCGAGCCGCTCCTTAATCGCCAAAGCGTCTTTTTCGTTATTGATGTCGGCCTTCTTGCCGTCGACCTTGGTCAAGGTGATTTCGATTGGTTTTTCGGATGTCGTCACCGTCGCGTTCATCGTCCAGTATTCGACCGGGACGAAGGCTTCGATTTCGCGCTCGCGGTCGACGATCAGTTTCAAAGCGACCGATTGGACGCGGCCGGCCGAACGCGATTTGATGCGCTTCTGCAATAATTTGGATAGTTTGAAGCCGGAAATGCGGTCAAGGATACGCCGTGTTTCCTGCGAGGCTTTCATGTCGAGGTCAATCGTGCGCGGGGCGGCCATCGCCGCTTTGATGGAATCGCGGGTGATCTCGTGGAATTCGATCCGCTTGGCCGTGGCCACGTCGAGGCCCAACACTTCGGCCAAATGCCAGGCAATCGCCTCGCCTTCGCGGTCGGGGTCGGTGGCCAATATGACTTCGTCGGCTTGCCGGGCGGCTTTTTTGAGTTTGGTAACGACGCTGATTTTGTCTTTGTCGATTTCGTAACGGGGTATGAAGCCGTTTTCGACGTCGACTCCGAGCCCTTCTTTGCCCTTGGTGGCTAGATCGCGGATGTGGCCGACCGAGGCTTCGATGTCAAAATCCCCTTCGAGATCCGCGAGGTATTTTCCGATCGTGCGCCGTTTAGTTGGTGATTCGACAATGACTAAATGTTTCATGGCCACTCCTATAAATAAAGGTAATAGCACCTTGGTCAGGGCGCGTCAACCGTTATGATATACCCCTTTTTCCTTATTTAATATTAAATAAAGTTTTTGGGAAATTGGCCTTCGTCTTCTTTACAGACTGTCTCGTTAGTGACGCTGCGCAAGCCTTCGATGATGTCGCGGGCCGACTCGACGAGCGTTGCCCCGTCCTTGATCAGGCGGTTACAACTGCTATCGGCATCGGCGTGGTGGGGCAGGGCATAGACGTCTTTACCTTGATATAAGGCATATCCGACCGTGATCAGGGTGCCGCTTCTTCTTTTAGCCTCGCTGACGAAGATGGCGTCGGCCAATCCGGCGATGATGCGGTTACGCCACGGGAAGTTGTCTTTATGCGGCGGCAGGCTGCCTGGATATTCGCTGAGGACAAGTTGCGTTTGCTTCATCCGTTCGTAGATGCCGTGGTTGTCGCTCGGATAGCAGACGTCGATGCCGCTTCCCAACACGGCAATTGTCTTGCCTTGGTGGGCTAACGCCGTTTCATGGGCGATGCCGTCGATTCCTTTGGCCATGCCGGACACGATCAAGATGTTGGCATTGACGAGATCTTCGGTGATTTTGCGCGTCATCGCGATCCCGTAAGCGGTCGGCTGCCTCGTGCCGATGACGGCGAGGGTGTCCAAATCATCGCCAAGGAGACGTAAGTCGCCATGATGGAAAAGGACAAACGGCGGTTTGTAGATCTTTTTCAGCCGTTCCGGATAGTCCTCGTCGATGATCGTCATCGCCCCACTGGTCAGTTTCGCCATCGAAAGCATGATCTCGTCTTCGCTGACGGCTTCTTTGGCTTTGATAGCTTGATAGATCTGGTTCCAGTCGCCATGGTATTTAAGCGCCAGATGGATGATGACATCGCGTCCTTTAATCAAAAAAACCACCTCTTCTATATATAAGTAGGTGGCGTGTTATTTATTTGGACAGCAGTAATTCCTTGATGGGACGGTAGGACAGGCGATGGACGCCCGTGATCGGACCATGCATTCGCAAGGCGCGAAGATGCAAGGCGGTTCCATACCCTTTATGAAGGTCAAAGCGATAGGCGGGATATGATTGATGCAATTCGATCATCAGTCTGTCGCGTGTGACTTTGGCGATGATGGAAGCGGCGGCGATGGGAAGGGCCAAGGCGTCGCCATGGACGATGCCTTCCTGCGGCATAGGTAAATCCGGCAGCGTGACCGCGTCGAGCATGACATAGTCCGGCTTGACCGCCAGCGAGTCGAGAGCCATGCGCATAGCCCGCTTGGTCGCCTGAAGAATGTTGATTTTGTCGATCGTGTCGGCATCGACGAGGGCGACGCCGATGGCCAGGGCATCTTTTTGTATCACGTCAAACAGCGTTTCCCGCGCATGGGGCGTCAGCTTTTTGGAATCATTGATCAGTTCGTTACGATAGCCGGTGGGCAAAATGACGGCGGCGGCCACGACGGGTCCAGCCCACGGTCCCCGACCGGCTTCATCGACCCCGGCAATATACCTATATGCGGAATAGACAGATCGTTCCTGATATTGAAGCATGCTTAATAAGCTACCTCGAGCGTCGCTCTTCCGATGATGCCGTCTTTAAAATCCTGATAGAAGCGGGAGGCCGCCTGGTCGCGGTCAAGGGCGCCATGGGCGACAAGGCCGAACCGTTGCGCCACTTCGTTGAGGAAGGTCGGAAATAACGTCGGCACTTGATGCCCAAGGTAATTCCGGAGCAGTTTGTTATAATTGCTGGTCATGAACCCGAATAGGAACTCCGCTAGTTCGCCGATTGGCAAGACGTCGCGTTTGATCGAGCCGACTAATGCCAGGTTGATCGCCGTCCG
>Ga0172368_10004233_pt1 | contig 16735 bp, 15 predicted proteins | sample Lak11m_FD_114540 | JGI IMG/M metagenome (GOLD analysis project Ga0172368, IMG submission 114540) | Freshwater microbial communities from Kabuno Bay, South-Kivu, Congo - kab_022012_11m | ecosystem: Environmental > Aquatic > Freshwater > Lake | place: Democratic Republic of the Congo: South-Kivu...
ACCCACCGATGCCGTAGGAATCCACCGCACGCAAGCCGAAGCCTTCTTCGATGCGTGTTCGCGCCGCTTCCGTCCAGGCTTCGGCGCCGAAGGAGCCGATCCGCAACGGGCATTGCGTGGTGTCGTATCCGATCTGCGGCAGCGAATCGAGCAGGCGCAGCATGTGGGTGGGCATGCTGACAATGGCGGTGGGCGTGATGCCCAGATCGCCGCGCAATATTTCCGCCATCTGCGGAGTGTGCAGGGGGCCGGTGGGGATTACCGTGCAGCCCAGGTCATGCAATCCGCCAAACATCCCTTGCCCACCCGAGAACAGTCCCAACGGCACCGGCAGCAGTACCACATCGTCCGAGCGCAATCCGTTCGTCCACAGCATGCGCGCCGCCAGTGAATACCATTTATGCAGATCCTCATGCGTATACGGTAATGTGATGCGCGCGCCGGTGGTGCCGGAGGTCGCCAGGTACATGGCGATGTGCCGGGTATGCCCATTCACCCAGGCAGTCCTGCCGGCCCGGCGCAAATCCTGCTTGGTGGTGAACGGCACAAGCTGTTGAAAGGTCGCGGGGGCAAGGGAGGTGGTCCCGTCGTCGATGTGGGCCAGACGCTCCCGGAAATACAACGCCCGCTTCGCCCGCCGCACCGCCTGCGCCAGCAGGCCCGCCTGCAGCTCTTCCAATTCGGGGCGCGGCATAAATTCGATATTCGCCTGGAACGCCTGAACGGGTGGGATCGTTTCGGATATCCGGTGAATCATCGTCACGTGCATCTCCCTTCACATCGCCGCACTGCTACAGTCATCATAAGGGAAAACGCACCGAAGCGTTGCACGGAGAGGATACGCTCATGTGCTGGTTCTCGCACACGAGGGGGAGGAAGCGTACAATATGCAGCCGGGGGGAGGGAGGAAGTGATAAGTGATAAATGATAAGTGATTAGTACGGGACTATCGCTCGGTATGATCCTGTACTTATCACTTATCACTTATGACTTCCCCCTCCGCGTCATTGTGCAAGGCAGGCAAATCGCTCGTCGACCGTCAGCGAGATATACCGGGACTGCCAGTGGCCAAACAGGCGGGTGCCGCTAATGATGCCGATCCGCTGCGCGCCGCCCTTTTCGGCGGCCCGGCAGGAGGAGGTATTGGTGATGGCGATGGTAAGGAAGGACCGGGAATAGCCGCGCGCCAACAGGGTCTGCATGGTGATGTTCACCATACCGGGGGCGACCCCTTTCCCCCGCCAGGCGGGAATGGTTTCCGCGCACTCCAGATAGGCATCCGTTGCTGTAAAGCGCAGGGGAAAGCCAGCGATAGGGTATTCCTTCGGCCCGAGGACCACACACGCCCGGAAGATCCAGCGGCTCTTACTTATCGCGAAGAACGCCAGGTTGTCATGCTTAATACGAGATTCAATCATCCGCGGGAACGGCTTGATCAGTGTTTTTACCAGTTCGAGGTTGTCACGATCGCAAGCATACGGCGCCAGGCCGGCCGGCAGGGGCGGTGCGCCGCGCAGCGTCTTCGCATTGTCAAAGAAATAGACGAACAGGGTGTCGCGTTTATAACAATATGATGCACAGCGTATGAGAAAGTCAATGATAAACATCCTACCCTCCGGGTCGTGCCTTGCTTCAATTCTAGCGCATGAGCGCGAAGGTGATGCGGCGAGAACAGACAAACTGTGGGTGGGATTCGACGCATTGTTCGATTATCGTAACCGTTCAGGGGTATGTTTCATACTCTGGCTCTGACTCTCTCTCTGACTATCACACTCTACGCTAACTCTCACTCTCGCCTTTATTCAATTCATTTCAAGCGAGTCAGCGTATGGGTCAGAGTTAGAGTATGAGGCATACCCTTGAACGGTTACCCATTATTCAGCAAATCACGAGGGGCCGGCGGATGCCTTTACGCCGGCGAGCGGGTGGAATATAGTTAAGGGGCGAGGTATGCCCATGCAATATCATCTGGCTTACGGAAAAACCGGTTTGACGATCGACCTGCCGGATCACCTGCCGATCACGGTGGTGCAGCCGCGCCACTTGCCGGGCCTGACCGACCAGGCCGGCGCAGTGCGGGAGGCGCTCGACCGTCCATTGAGCATGCCGCCGCTGCGCGAACTGGTGAAGGCTACCGACCGCGTGGGCATCGTCTTCAGCGATATCACCCGGCCCACGCCAAATCACCTCCTGCTGCCGGCGTTGCGCGAGGCGCTGGGCCACGTACCAGACGACCAGATCATCCTCTTCAACGCCACCGGCACCCACCGGGCAAATACGGAGGATGAATTGCGCGAGATGTTGGGGAACGCGCTGGTGGATCGGCACCTCATCGTGCAAAACGACGCCGAGGATGCCGATGCTCATCAGGTTGTCGGCGCCACCGCAAGCGGGAATGAGGTAGTCATCCTCCGCGACTACCTGGAGTGCGACGTCAGGATTCTCACCGGCTTTATCGAGCCCCACTTCTTCGCCGGCTTCTCCGGCGGGGGCAAGGCTGTCATGCCCGGACTGGCGGGACTCGATACCATCATGCGCAACCACAACGCGCGCCACATCGACCACCCGCAGGCACGCTGGGGCGTCACCCGCGGCAATCCCATCTGGGAAGAGGCATATGAGGCTGCGGCAATGACTTCGCCCACTTTCCTGCTGAACGTGACGCTCAACCGCGACAAGGAGATCACGGGGGTCTTCGCCGGCGATCTCCTCGAAGCCCACGCGCAGGGGTGCGCATTCGTGCGCGAGCAGGCGATGGCGCCGGTGGACGCGCCCTTCGACATCGTGATCGGCACCAATTCCGGCTATCCGCTCGATCTGAACCTGTACCAATCCGTGAAGGGGATGAGCGCGGCAGCGCAAGTGGTGAAACCGGGCGGCAGCATCATCATCGCCGCCGAATGCTGGGACGGCATCCCCGACCACGGCGAGTATGGCCGTCTGCTGCGGGAAGCGGAGAGTCTGGAGAGCCTGCTCGCCGCCATTCGCTCGCCGGGCTACGCCAACCGGGATATGTGGCAGGCCCACGTGCAGGCGCTGATCTGCGGCCAGGCCGACGTCTATGTCCACACCCGCCACCTGACTCCCGAGCAGATCACCCGCGCGCTGCTGAAACCGTGCATTTCCATCGAGGACACCATGCTGCGGTTGCTCGCACAATACGGTGAAGGGGCCACGGTTTGCCTGTTACCGGAGGGGCCGCAGACGGTGCCATATATCGTCTGAACTGGGATTCGTCGGATTAGAGGATGGCTGGATTAATCAAAGCAATAATCCAATAATCCATTAATCCGATGAATCCCAGTTCAGACGATAAATTAAAATCGTTCTTCCGCCATAATGATAACCGCCTTCCCCTGTGCCCGCGTGCAGATAAGCACGGCGCGGGCGGGGCCGGATAGTTTCAGTTTGGGGCGCAATTCTTCCGGCGTGAGGGGGAAACCGCGCTTTTTGATCGTTGCCTGCCCGATGCCACGCGCGGCGAGGACGGCGTTCAGGCGCTTTAGACCCCAGGGGACGACCTCCAGCACGCGGTAGCCGGTCAGAAATGGCGAGTGCACTTCACCTCCGGTCAGGTAGGCGATCTCCACGTCGATGCGGCGTAATTTCAGCTCGCCCGCCAGGCGCTGGATCAGATGTGCGCGAACCACGGCGGGGTCCGGTTCGTAAAGCCACGCGCCGATGTCGCCGATCTCGGCAGAAGAGACGCCTGCATCGGTCAGCGTATCGCCGCCGGGCAGCAGCGTGGCGCGCCGGGCGCAGGTGCGGAAATCGCCCAGCCAGAGCATCAGTTCCTTGCACTCGCCGGCCAACGAGATGATCTCCACCTCCGCGTCCATCGCTTCGTAATCCAGCGCGGGCGACAGCTTGATGCCCACGCGCGGCGCCACCCGTGTCAGCGCCAGGCACCAGGAGAGCGGCGGCGAGTAATCCTCCGGTCGCCGGCTTACGCGGCGACCTTCCCCGCGGCGGCTGGGGTCGATGAAGACAGCCTCGATGGGACCGATGAGGAAAGGGGCAGTCTGCGCGAGCTCCGTCACATCCGCGCGCACGAAGGAGATGCGGTCGTCCAGGTGCAAGGCGCGGGCATTAGCGCGGGTCATCTCCAGCGACAGCGGATCGCGATCCACCGCCACTACCTGCTCCGCTGCACTCGCCAGTGCCAGTGCATCACCGCCCAGACCGCAACACAGGTCCAGCACCTTGCGCCGCCCGGCATAACGCCGCGCGGTATGGCGCGCCACCGGCGCCGCGGTGGCCATCTCCAGCCCTTCGCGGGTGAAGAATAGCTCCATCGCCGCGGGAAATTTCCCCGCCGCCTGCCGCCGCAGCCGCGCCAACTCGATGGCCGCATTGACCAGCTCCGCGGGATAGTCCTTCCGCAGGCGCTCGATCAGCGGCAACAGCGCGTCCTCCCCCAGCGGTTCGTTCGCCAGCCGTGCCAGCAGTTGCCGGCCTTCTTCCTTCTGCAGGGCGTAAAATTGGTCAAGGGTCATTCGAAATACCAGCAAGCCCGTACGTAGTAAGCCACGCAGCCGCAGCGGAGTGGCGTCGTTGACAGGCAAGCTTACCTATACACGAACGCCACTCCGCTAAAGTCAACGCGGAGTACCGCGTTGGGGCTGCGTGGCTTACTACAAACGGGCTTGCCTATGAATAGGAAACCGTTTACTTATCTTTCCGCTCGTGCGCCTTCAGGAAACGCTTGCGCAGGCGGAGGGAAGCGGGGGTCAACTCGACATATTCGTCAGCTTCGATGTATTCGATGGCGCTTTCCAGCGTGAAGGAGCGCGGCGGGGTGAGCATGACTTCGATGTCCGAAGTGGAGGCGCGCATGTTGGTGAGCTTCTTCGCCCTCGTCACATTGACCACCAGGTCATTCTCGCGCGAATTTTCGCCGACGATCATCCCCTCATAGACTTCCACGCCGGGGCCGAGGAACAGCGTCGAGCGCTCCTGCAGGCCTTCGATGGCGAAAGCTCGACTCGATCCCGAGTTCATGGAAACCAGCACGCCGCGGGAACGGCGGTTCACTTCACCGCCGGCAGGGGCATATTCCAGGAACTGGTGGTGCATGACGCCGTTGCCGCGCGTATCGGTGAGGAATTCGGTGCGGTAGCCGAAGAGGCCGCGAGCGGGAATGCGATAGCGCAGGCGCGCCTGGCCATCATCGCCGACGTGCATCTCCAGCATCTCCGCGCGGCGCGGGCCCAGCTTCTCCATCACCGCGCCGATGTAGCCTTCCTGCACGTCGATCACCAGCTCTTCATATGGCTCGCAGAGCACGCCATCCATCGTGCGGGTGATGACACGCGGCTGCGAGACCATGAATTCGTAGCCTTCGCGCCGCATCGTTTCCATCAAGATGGTCAGGTGCAGCTCGCCGCGGCCATTGACGGTAAAGACATCCGGTGAGTCGGTATCCTCGACGCGCAGCGCCACGTTGGACTGCAGCTCGCGCTGCAGGCGCTCGCGCAGGTGGCGGCTGGTCAGGTATTTCCCCTCGCGCCCGGCAAATGGCGAGGTATTTACCAGGAAATCCACGCTCACTGTCGGCTCATCCACCGCGATGCCCGGCAGCCCTTCAGGAAAAAGCGGGTCGCACACGGTGGCGCCGATCTGCACGTGCTCCAGCCCGGCCAGCGAGATAATCTCACCCGCTTCGGCAGCTTCCACCTCGATGCGATGCAGGTTCTCGAAGATATACAACCGTGTGATCTTTGCGCGTTCCTGCTCGCCGTCCAGATAGACCATCGTCGCCTGGTCCCCCACCCGCGCGCAGCCTCGCTCGATGCGCCCGATAGCAAGCTGCCCGAGGTAGGGTGAGTAATCCAGCGTGGAGATGAGCATCTGGAACGGTCCCTCCGCCGTCACGCGCGGCGCGGGCACGTATTGCAGGATGGCCTCAAAGAGCGGGCGCAGGTCGGAATTCTCCACGTCGGGATCAAGCGAGGCGGTGCCGAACTTCGCAGAGCAGAACAGCGTGGGGAAATCGAGCTGCTCGTCGCAGGCCTCCAGCTCGACAAACAGGTCGAAAATCTCATTGTGCACGTCATGCGGGCGCGAGCCGTTACGGTCGATTTTGTTGATAACCACAATGGGCTTCAAGCCCAACCCCAGCGCCTTGCGCAGCACGAAGCGCGTCTGCGGCATCGGCCCGTCGGCAGCGTCCACCAGCAGCAGCACACCGTCCACCATGCGCAGAATCCGCTCGACTTCACCGCCGAAATCCGCGTGACCTGGAGTGTCCACGATGTTGATTTTCGTGTCGCGCCAGTGCACGGAGGTGTTCTTCGCGAGGATGGTGATGCCACGCTCGCGCTCCAGCGGGTTCGAGTCCATCACGCGCTCTTCTACCTGCTGGTTGGCGCGGAATGCCCCCGCCTGGCGGAGCATCCCATCGACCAGCGTGGTTTTCCCGTGGTCGACGTGGGCGATAATGGCAATATTGCGCAGCCGCGTATGGGCGGCCACGATCTGTGCTTCAGTCATAATAGTCGTCATGAGACAAAAAGGCGGCGCAGCACATCTGGCTGCACCGTGCACGCAGTATAGCAGAAAATGCGAGATTCGGAAACCGCGCGCGCCGGAATGCGAAGGACGCGGGTGACCGGCTCGCGGACACTGCTAATTTTCCTAATTTCCGATAAGAAGCCTGGAAATATGGGCAACTTCGCTTGACATTTATTTCACAATCGAGTAGTGTTTAGTCCCGAGGCAACTCCTCCTTAGCTATTCTAAACGATAACGGCTGTCAGGTGCTATGACCAATCAATCCATCTCCATTGCCGTCTTCGTGGGACTCGGCATCGTCTTCTGGATGGTCGCGCTGGGGCTTTCGCTGCTCGTGCGACCGAATCGCGCCAATGACGTGAAAGAGACCGCGTATGAATGCGGCACCACACCGGTGGGGCGTGCCTGGTATCAGGTACACGTCCGCTATTACATTTATGCACTGCTGTTCGTGCTGTTCGACGTCGAAGTCGCCTTCCTCTACCCCTGGGCAACGATCTTTCGCAACGTCACCCACGGCCAGTTGTTCCTGTTCGGCGAGGTGGTGATCTTCCTGGTCATTCTGATTTTCGGGCTGGTGTATGCGTGGCGGAAAGGAGCCCTGGAATGGGAATGAACGGCGATCAACTGGCGGAAATGTGCGGTCACGTGCCGGGCGGCAGCTTTTTGATGGCACGGCTGGACGATGTGCTGAACTGGGCGCGCGAGTCTTCACAATGGCCGCTCACCTTCGGATTGGCCTGTTGCGCCATCGAGATGATGGCCACCGGCGCCGCGCATTATGACCAGGACCGCATCGGCGTGATGTTTCGCGCCACCCCCCGGCAGTCTGACCTGATGATTGTAGCCGGCACGGTGACGAAGAAAATCGCCCCTATCCTGCGCCGTCTCTACGACCAGATGCCCGATCCGAAATACGTTATCGCCATGGGCAACTGCGCCACCGGCGGCGGACCGTATTACTATGATACCTACAGCGTGGTGCGCGGCGTCGATCTGATCGTACCGGTGGATATCTACATCTCCGGCTGCCCGCCACGGCCCGAGCAGTTGCTCGACGCCTTCCTGGAACTGGGGCGGCGTTACAAAACAGAGCACGCCCTGCGGCACATCCGGCCCGATCAACCCGAGGCGCCGACCCCCCCACCCGACGAGCTGGCCATCGGATAAAACCATTTTTGATTTTGGATTTTCGATTGTCTCCGCGATCTCATTTTTGAGAGAATAATCGAAAATTACCCAGAGGAACCGGCATCGACGGAGTCCGAACACGGGATAGCAACATGACATTCGACGATCTCACAACCCAGCTTGCGAAGCTCACAACCGGCGCCGAAGAACGCGACGGCGTGTGGCACCTGACGGCTACGCCGGCGAAGGCGCGTGCGCTGCTGGAAACGGTACGCCCCGCCTTCGATTATCCCGAGGACCTGACCTGTGTGGACGATGGCGAAGCGCTGCGCGTCCTCTATCGGCTGTATTCGCTGGCGGAGCGCCAGGTGCTGCACGTGCACGTGCCGGTGCCGCGGGTCGGCGGGCACTTGCCCACCGCCAGCGACCTGTGGCGCGGGCTGGAGTGGCATGAGCGGGAAGCATTCGATCTGTTCGGGGTGGTCTTCGACGGCCATCCGGACCTGCGCCGCATCCTCACCTGGGAAGGTTTTCAAGGCCATCCCTTGCTGAAGGACTTCAAAGTGGACAACGACGATTCGAGCTGGCACATCCCCGAGCAGTGCGACCAAGAGGTCGTAGATTTGTTAGAGCAGGCATAACAGGTCAGCAACGATCTGTAAGACGTATAGGACATATAGGACTTATACATGGCACTACGTGATTTTCGCATTCCTGAATTCGACGCGCCGCCGGTGGAATTGCCGGTTAGTGAAGTAGATCACGATACCACTATCGTGAGCATGGGACCACAGCACCCGTCCACCCACGGCGTGCTGCGCCTGATGCTCAAGCTCGACGGCGAGACGGTGGTGAAGCTGGTGCCGGTGATCGGCTACCTGCACCGCGGCACGGAAAAGCTGGCGGAGTCGCGCACCTACACCATGGTGATCCCCTACACCGACCGGCTGGACTACCTCTCGTCGATGTATATGAACCTGGGCTATGTGTGGGCGGTGGAGAAGCTGCTGGGCGTAGAGGTGCCGGAGCGCGCGCGCTACCTGCGCACCGCGGTGGCGGAGCTGCAGCGCCTGGCGAGCCACCTGCTGTGGCTGGCCAGCTTCTCGCTGGACCTGGGCGCGGCCACCATGTTCATCTACCCTTTCCGCGAGCGCGAAGACATCCTCGACCTGTTCGAAGAAATCTGCGGCGCGCGTCTCACCTACAATTACATCCGCTTCGGCGGGGTGATGGCCGATGTGCCGGCGGGCTGGGTGGAACGGGTCGAAAAGTACCTGACACTGCAGGAGCAGCGCTTCGTTGAATATGAGAACATTTTGACCGGCAACCCGGTGTTCGTGGCGCGCAACAAAGGCGTGGGCTACATCTCCGGGGCAGACGCCATCAACCACGGCCTGTCCGGCCCCACGCTGCGCGGCTCGGGGGTGGATTTCGACCTGCGCAAGCACGATCCATGCGACGCCTACGGCGATGTCGAGTTCAAGGTGTGCACCGCGCCGGAAGGCGACTGTTTTGCCCGTTATCGGGTGCGCATGGACGAGATGCGCGAGTCGATCATAATTATCCGCCAGTGCCTGGCGAAGATGCCTGAGGGCGACGTGCTGGCCAAACTGCCGCGCGCCATCAAGCCGCCGGCGGGCGAAGCCTACGCGCGGGTCGAAGCGCCGCGCGGCATCTTCGGCGTGTTCGTGGCTTCCGACGGTTCCAACCAGCCGCTGCGGGTGCGCTTCCGCTCGCCCAGCTTCGTCAATCTGTCCGCGCTGAACCAGATGTGCGCCGGCGGCAAGCTGGCCGACATCGTGGCGGTGCTGGGCAGCATCGACATCATTTTAGGGGAGATCGACCGCTAATGGGTGCCTGGCTTACACAACTCGATCCGAAATTCCTGGAGCTGTGGACGAACATTACTCTCCACAACAACCCGGTGATGCGCTCATTCATGGTTGCCATTCTCTCGCTGGTGTTCATGCTGGTGGTGGTGCTGGTGGTCATCTGGATGGAGCGCAAAGTGGCCGCGGACATCCAGTCGCGCATCGGCGTCTACCGCACCGGCGGCATCTTTTGCTTCATCCTGCAGAGCCTGGCCGACGGCGTGAAGCTGCTGCTGAAGGAAGATCTGAAGCCGAAAGGCGCGGACAAGTGGCCGTATTACGTGGCGCCCTACCTGGTCTTTCTGCCGGCGTTCCTGGCCTACCTCATTCTGCCCTTCTCCGCCACCTGGGTTCCGCAGGATTTGAAGGTGGGCATCCTGTTTTACAGCGCGGTGAGCGCCATCCCGGTGCTGGGCATCGCCATGGCCGGCTGGTCGTCGAACAACAAGTGGTCGCTGCTCGGCGGCCTGCGTGCGTCGGCACAGCTCATCAGTTACGAGGTGCCGCTGGCCACGGCGATTATCGCGGTGGTGGCGCTGCACGGCACGCTGGAGACGGGCGCCATCGTGCAGTCGCAATGGCAGCACTGGTGGCTGGGGCTGATCACGCTGCCGTCCTTCCTGATCTTCCTCGTTGCGGGCCTGGCGGAAGTCAGCCGCACGCCGTTTGACCTGCCGGAAGCGGAATCGGAACTGGTGTCCGGCTTCAACACGGAATACTCGGGGATGCGCTTCGCCTCGTTCTTCCTGGCGGAGTTTTCGGCGTCGTTTTTCATCTCCGCACTGGCCGTCACACTGTTCCTCGGCGGGTGGAGCCTGTGGGGCATCGACACCTGGTTCGCGTCGCACGTGCTCGGTTGGAACACGGCAAGCTGGTTCGGCGTAAACGGGCAGTTGATCCCCGCCAGCATCCCGCTGCTGATGAAGGCGTTCTGGTTCGTGGTGTTTCTGGTGAAAAGCTTTGCGGTGCTGTGGGTGTTGATGTGGATCAAGTGGACTATGCCGCGCCTGCGGATCGATCAGGTGCTGAATTTCGGCTGGAAGGTGTTGCTGCCCGTCGGGCTGCTTAACCTGCTGTTCGTGAGCGCGGCGGCGGCGCTGCTGCTGGGCCGGGGGCATTCGTCCGCGCAACCCGGTATTCTGCTGGGCACACCGGCGGCAGCGGCGACCTACTCTGCGCCGGTCACGGGCGGATGTCCGATGCTGTCTCCTACCCCGACTCCACAGGGATGCCCGGTGATGTCACCCACTGCGCCCCCGCCGGGATGCCCGATGTATGGAATGGCGTCCAAGGAATCCGGACATGCGCAAACAGGACATTGAGATACAGCCGTTCGAAGTCATCGAGGATGAGAAAGGCCGTTACGCCTCCGGAGCGGACCTGGTGCGGCCCGATGCCGATGCCGAGGAGCCGCGCCGGCGTCGCTGGCCGCTGATCCTGCTGATCTGGATTGCCGTGGTGCTGGCAGTCGGGTTGATCTTCATACTGCCCGCTATCGAGCGCGAGATGATGCGCGCTCCCATGGTCAACCTGGTGGCGGCGGTGAATGCCGGAGATATCGCGAAGCTGCGCAGCAGCTTCACCCCGGATGCGAAGGTCGGGTATAGCGACTTTTCCGTCAAGGCGAATGACGCCATCGCGACCGCAGAACCGTTTCTCCGCAATCTCGAAGGAACGGGAAGTCTCCGGTTTACCGGCCTGGAGCATGTGAAACGCCTCGGTCGCGGGCGGTACGAGGCCGATTTCACCGTCAAGTTCGACCTGGAAGATGAATCGCTGCCCTACCGGCAGGTGGTTATCACAAAAAAGGGTCATGTGCGGCTGCAGCGGGTGGGATGGTTCCGTTGGAAGGTAGCAAAGCTGACATCGAACGAGCCCGAATTCGTAGATGCGTTGAGTGGAATGCAGCTCAAAAATATGCTGTCCTGGTAAAGCACGACCGGAAGATCAATATGCACCCGATACGGGGTTGGGATACGAACGCACCATGATGAACGCGCTGTCAAAATTCTTTTCCGGCATCTGGGCCATCTGCCTCGGCATGTGGACGACGTTGATCAACGTTTTTCGCAAGCCGGTGACGATCCAATACGGGTATGCCCCGCGCTGGTCGAAGCAGGAGACGCGGCCCATCGCCCCACGCTATCGAGGGCGGTTCGAGCTGATCCGCGACCCGGATTCCGGCGAGCTGCGCTGCGTGGCATGCAAGCTGTGCGCGCAGGCTTGCCCCGGGCGCTGCATCGAAGTGAGCGGCGAGAATAAGAAGGTGACCAGCTATCAACTCGACCTGACGAAGTGCCTGTATTGCGGTCTCTGCGTAGAGGCCTGCCCGTTCGAGGCGCTGGGTATGACGCAGGACCCGGTGGCGCCGGTGGAACACCGTGGCGACCTGATCCTGACGCTGGAGACCCTCGCCATGTCAGCCGGCGCGCTTATGCCCGGCGTGCTGCCCTCCACCGTGGGCGGCGACCTGCGGCCCGGGAAGAAACCCTTCGCGCCGAAGACGAAAGCGGCGGCAGCGGGAGGCGAATGACAGGGAGGCGGTAAATGGTGGAACCTGTTCGAAAATCCGAAGAGCATTACACGTATCGCGATCTGCTGACCTGGCCGGAGGATGAGCGATGGGAATTGATCCACGGGGTGCCGTATGATATGACGCCGTCCCCGGGCACAGCACATCAGGGAATTTCCGCCTTGTTAACGACGGCATTTGTAAACTTATTGGATGGTAAATCCTGTAGTGTATTCGCCGCTCCGCTGGATGTGTTGTTGCCCAAATGCGATGAATCCGAGGAGAATATCGATACTGTTGTGCAGCCAGACATGATGATCGTCTGCGACAAAGCAAAGATCACCGATCACGGCATCAAAGGCGCGCCTAACCTGGTGATCGAGATTCTTTCGCCGTCCACCAGTCTGAAAGATCAGCGCGAGAAGTTGAATCTGTATGAGCATTCAGGAGTGCGTGAATATTGGCTTGTCCATCCCACCGATCATATCGTGATGGTGTATCGGTTGCGTGAAGATGGAAAATACGGCACCCCTGATATCTATGGTGGAAACGAGCAGGTTCCGGTCGGCGTGTTGGACGGCCTGGCGATCGATCTCCAACGCGTTTTTGCGGGGGAACAATGAACGCACAGACAATCAATTATGCAATATTCGCGTTGCTGGCGGTGGTGACGCTGGTCGGGGCGCTCAAGGTAGCCTCGACGCGGAGCATCATGCATGCGGCATTCTGGTTGTTTCCCGTCTTCGCGGGGATGGCCGGCTTTTACCTGTTCCTGGGGGCGCAGTTCCTGGCGGCCATTCAGGTGCTCATCTATATCGGGGCCATCCTGGTGTTGATCGTCTTCGCGGTGACACTGACGCGCAACTCGATGGACCCCGAGAGCGCGCAGAACAACCGCTTGGCCCTGCCGGTGGGATTGGCGGCGGCGGCGCTGGTGCTGGCGCTGGCCGGCGCGGTGACGAGGACCGCGTGGGGACAGCCCGTGGCCAGCCTGGCCGGTATCGGCCTGCTGCCGGGCGCGGCGGTGACCGACGTCTCCGCCATCGGGGTGGTGCTGCTGCAGCAATACCTGATTCCCTTCGAAATCATCTCCGTGCTGCTGCTGGCGGCGATGATCGGCGCCATCGTGATGGCGCGCAAGGAACGCGCTGCCCCCGAGCAAGTCGAGCCTGTCGAGGCTGCCGATCCGATTGAAATAGATGCCGACGAAGCGATCAAGGTCTGAGCATTTTTGATTTTGGATTTTGGATTTGCCGGGTTTCGTGGGCAAGCTGACAGCACAGCGGATCGGGGTTACGGGGACAGTCCCGAAGTGTGCGGAGATTGAATGATGATACCGATTACCGGATATTTACTGGTGAGCATGGCGTTATTCGCTGTCGGCGCGGCGGCGCTGATCTCGCGGCGCAACGCGGTGGCGGCGTTGATGGGTGTCGAGCTGATGCTGAATGCCGCCAACCTGAATTTCGTCGCCGCCTGGCGCTACTACTGGCCGCAGCAGATGGACGCGCAGATCGCCGTGCTGATCGTGATCGCCGTTGCTGCCGCGGAAGCCGCCGTCGGCCTGGCGATCGTGCTGAACCTGTACCGGCGCTTCGGCACCGTGGATCTGGAACAAATCCGCCTGATGCGAGGGTAATGGACAGGTTTCAGGGTGAGTTCGGATCCCGAAACTGTGTTTCGTTTTTGAGAGTGCTATGACTACATTTTCCGATTACAGTTGGTTGATCGTCGGCCTGCCGGTGCTGTCGTTCGTGCTCGTCGCCCTGGCGATTATCGTCGCCGGAAAGACTCAGCGCTTTTCACGCGCGGTGGCGCCGTGGGTGTTGATCGTCTGCCTGATCGCGGCGCTGGTGATCTCGCTCGGGTCGCTGCGCGAAACGCTGGGGCGGGAAGCGCACAGCAAGGTGGTCGCGGAGGAAACGGGAGGATCGTTCACCCACGAAAACGAACAGCCGCCGTTCAGCGCCTGGTACCAGAAATCGATTGACTGGCTGGTGCCGGAGGCGCCGACGGCACAGCCGGCTACCTCAATCGTGACGCCCAGACCGCCGATAGACCGCACGCTGCGGGTGGGCGTGCTGCTCGATCCGCTGGCGGCGGTGATGCTGGTGGTGGTGCTGCTGGTCAGCCTGCTGGTACAGATCTACTCCTTCGGCTATATGAAGCGCGAGGAACATCCCCGCTTCTACCTCTTCATGTCGCTGTTTACCGCCTCCATGCTGGGGCTGGTGATCTCCAGCAGCCTGCTGATGCTCTTCATCTTCTGGGAGCTGGTGGGCCTGTGCTCGTACCTGCTCATCGGCTTCTGGTATCAGAAACCGGAGGCCGCGCGGGCAGCTATCAAGGCTTTCGTGGTGACGCGCTTCGGCGATCTGGGGCTGCTCTTCGCGGTGGTTTTCCTGTGGCTAAGTTACGGTGACCTGTCGTTCAGCGCGTTGACGATTGCGGTGAAGGGGGGGGTACCTTCCGTGGTGCCGCTTACCGCTATCGCGCTGCTGATCTTCTTCGGCGCCATGGGCAAATCCGCACAGTTCCCGCTGCACATCTGGCTGCCGGACGCGATGGAAGGCCCGACTTCGGTGTCCGCGTTGATCCACGCAGCGACGATGGTGGCGGCCGGTATCTACCTGGTCGCGCGCACCTTCTTCATCTTCGAGATGGCGCCGTCCGCGCTGCTGGTCGTCGCCCTCATCGGCGCATTCACCGCGCTGTTCGCCGCCACCATCGCCATGGCGCAGGTGGACATGAAGAAGGTGATGGCCTACTCCACCATCAGCCAGCTCGGTTACATGATGATGGGTCTGGGACTGGCCGCGCCCGCAGCCGCATTCTTTCACCTGACCACCCACGCCTTCTTCAAGGCGCTGCTCTTCCTGACCGCCGGTTCGGTGATCCACGCCGTGCACACGCAGAATATCTGGGAGATGGGCGGCCTGTACAAAAAGATGAAGGTGACCGCCATCACCTGTCTGATCGGCGGGCTGGCGCTGGCGGGCATTTTCCCACTGGCGGGGTTCTTCTCGAAAGATAAGCTGCTGGAAGGGGCACTGGCGGTTGCGCTCGGAAAAACTGCCGATGTGGCCAATGTGATCTCGCCGGGGCTGGGATGGCTCATCCTGATTGTCGCGCTGCTCACCGTGCTGATGACGGCCTTCTACACCACGCGGATGTGGACGCTGGTCTTCCTGGGCAAACCGCGCAGTCACGAGGCGGAGCACGCGCACGAGTCGCCGCCCTCCATGACCTTTTCATTGATCGTGCTGGCTGCTGTTACCCTGGTGTCCGGTTTCCTGGTGGTGCCGCACCTTACCGGAATGATCGCACCCGAGCATGAAGCGCTTGATCCGATGCAGATCTACATGATGACGGGCGTCTCGCTGTTGCTCGCCCTGACCGGCATCGCCTGGGGATACCGCGTTTATGCCAAAGCACCGGCACGGGAGCCGCTGCGCAAGCTGGGCTTCATCTACGCCGGCATGACCAACCTCTGGTGGGTGAATGCCTTCTTCGTGTGGCTGGCGGGCACTGTGGTACTCGGCCTTGCCTCGTTCATTCGCTGGTTCGATAAGGCCGTTATTGACGGTGGCCTGGTGGATGGCACGGCGTGGGTGACGGGCCGCATTGGCCATACCTTCCGGCGGGTGGGCGCCGGCCCGCTGCCGGGACAGTTGCAGTATTACGCCTTCGTGATCTTTCTGATCGCCGTGCTGGTCATCCTCGGGATGTCCGCCTTTGCATCCACGCACCTTTCGATGGGAGTTTTGGGCCGATGACGCTCACTCAGTTTCTTACGAACTATTACGCCCTGGCGCTGTTGGTGCTGGTGCCGCTGATGGCCAGCATCGTGCTGATGGTCATGCCGCGCTCGTGGCATCTGGGCATTCGCCTGGTCGCCGTGGTCGCCACCAGCATCACGCTGATAATCAGCGCCCTGTTGATCTGGGATTACTGGATGTTGATCCAAAGCGGCGTTATCGCCGTCACCGGACCGGTCGATTTTTTCAGAATCTGGCAGTATGACAACCCGGCGCTGGAACACATCCTCCACTTCGGCCCTATCTCGCTGCGCATGGCAACGGATGGAGCGGGGGTGGCGATGTGCCTGCTCACCTCGCTGACGATCTTCAGCGGCGTGTTTGCGTCATGGCGGCTGCAAAGCCGCGATAAAGAATACTACGCGCTGCTGCTGTTGCTGGTGGCCGGCGTATTCGGCGTGTTCGTCACCGTGGACCTGTTCTTCTTCTTCCTGTTCTACGAGATCGCGGTGCTGCCGATGTACCTGCTCATTGGCATCTGGGGCACGGGACAGAAAGAATACTCGGCGATGAAGCTCACGCTGATGCTGCTGATGGGCTCGGCGTTTATCATCATCGGATTTCTGGCGCTCTATGCCCAGAGCAACACCTTCGCGGCGGCTCATCCGGAGCTGGGTCTGAAAACTTCGTTCGGATTGTTCGATCTGGTGCGTGCCTCGCAGGCCGGCGCCTTCGCCGGCAGCTTCTCGCGCTGGTTCTTCCTGGTCTTTTACGTGGGCTTCGGCGTGCTGGCGGGCATCTTCCCCATCCATACCTGGTCGCCGGACGGCCATGCTTCCGCGCCCACCGCCACCTCCATGCTGCACGCGGGCGTGTTGATGAAGCTGGGCGGCTTCGGCCTGCTGCGTGTGGCGCTGCCGTTGCTGCCGCAGGGTCTGCATGACTGGCAC
>Ga0172368_10004236_pt1 | contig 16731 bp, 10 predicted proteins | sample Lak11m_FD_114540 | JGI IMG/M metagenome (GOLD analysis project Ga0172368, IMG submission 114540) | Freshwater microbial communities from Kabuno Bay, South-Kivu, Congo - kab_022012_11m | ecosystem: Environmental > Aquatic > Freshwater > Lake | place: Democratic Republic of the Congo: South-Kivu...
AAACGGATTACGGCTCTCGAGGAACCGGTATACAATGGCATTGTTGGGCCAAACCGCAAACCTGCCTGCCGGTGAACCGCAATCGTGGTAGATCCTGCGGATATCCTGCAGATAGGAGGCCAGTTCAGGATTGACCCTTACTCCGGCAAGATCCCTGAACAAGGTTCCTCCTGCAATGGTCAGCCTGGCCGTGGGAAGATCCCTGTAGTTGTTTTCTTTCTGGGCCTTCACATAGAGCCCCAACAAAACCACCAGCAGGAACCCGGTCAGGTATACGGGCGTTCGGTAAGCCTTCAAAGTAGGCAGATGTCTGATCAGTAAAAGCAGTGCGGAAACCGCCAGCAAGCCGGTGGCGAATACCGGCGCATTATCGCCGGCAGAAATGGAGGAGGTCCAGGCAAGGAACAGAACCCACAGAATGATCTCTTTCCCAGCCACATGGCCCTCACCCGCCAGCACGAGAACAAGGGCAGCAACCGTTAGCCAGAGCATCAGTAAAGCCATACCGAACAATCGTTCCGGCATTATAAACACTAAAATACTACCCAATATTATACCTATTATTATGACATATTTTTGAGTAATTATTATTGATTCTATTCGTCCCGTTTTTTTACCCGTTTCCTGATACCATCTTTTGCATAACAAGGTTACAATCACCGGAATCATTATCCACACGGCAGGTGAATGCCAAAAAGCGTTAAAAAACCTGACGAATCCGGTTTCCCAGAGCTCGGTGCGGCCGGTCATCTGAACCAGGAACTCACGGAATGATCCGGTTACCAGCAGCATCAGCAGGTAGGCTATTCCGGGAGTCAATCCTGCTACATAGGCGACCAGGGTCCGGGGCTTCATTTCCCGCAGGATCCTGATCAGGAGGAGAATCATCAGCACTGCTGCGGGAAGGGCAAAAGTCTGGCGGCACAGGGCTGATATGATGGAAGTTGCCACAGCAACAAAAATCCAGAGATTATTGGAGTTTTCCTTCCCCTGATACCGGTAGTATCCATACAGCGCTACGCTGAACCAGAACAGCGCATCGATCGTTGTCCAGGCAAACAGATTATAATGATTCACATTCAGCAGGGCGGACAGGATCACGGAACCCGCAACCAGCCTGTTCCTGAATGCTGGCCGGGTATCCCTGAAAAGAAGGTTTATCAACAATAATGATATCGTTATTGAGTAAATTAAGTACTCAATTAATGTCAACCATTTTGATACAATAATGAGTGGTCCGGGAAGCACGAAATCGATTAGGTGAAAAAACCCGGAACCGGCCGGACGAAGGGAGATGAAATCATGGTGAGGGATTTCGCCTTTCAGAATCCGCCAGGATTGGGCCAGCACCACACCTTCATCGCTTGGATTAAATCCCTCGCCTGAGGGAATGCGGAAACCAATGTGCAGGATCAGAAGACCGGCTGCTACCAGTAAACTGATTGTCAGTGGTTTGCTATTCTGAAGACTCCTCATGGTAATCGTCTTCCGTGTTGACAGCCCATACGGGTTCCTTGGAGTCAGACCCGGCAATGATCAGGTCAACGGCAGTCATGGCCGTAAGCATGCTGTGATCCTGATTGTTGTATCGGTGCATTCCGTTTCGCCCGAGCAGGAAGAGGTTGGGGAAACGATCGGTAAACCTGCGTATCTCATCAAAATGATCATAGGAGCCAAAATAGGCCGGGTAGGTTTTTGGCATCCTCACCACGGTCCCGTCGAGAAAATCGCCGGGCAGGCAGAAACCGATCCGGTCAAGCTCCTCCACCCCGAGACGAATCATCTCTTCATCGTCCTTCGACCAGAGCTCATCACCTTCCTGGCAGAAATACTCAAGTCCCAGCCATACCGTATCCGGATCTTTCACCAGCCAGGGACTCCAGTTATTGAAAACCTGGATTCTCCCTACCCTGACGTCAGATTCCTGGATATAGACCCAGTTGTCAGGAATGTGGTTGGTGCCGCTGCATCCGTCGGGACAAGGTTTCATCTTTTTATACAGCAGGCCAACCGCCATGAAATCGCGGTATACCAATCCCCGGGCAACCTCCCTCACCCGCTGGGGGACCGACGGACCCATACCTGTGATCAGATCGCTCACCGGCATCGTGGAAAAGATATAATCGGCCGTGAACTGCTGTTCCCCGCCGGTTTTCAGGTTGATCGCCCTAACGGATTCCACCCTGTGTTCATTGATCCCAATATCTGTAACCCTGTATTCTGTGAGAATGGAACCTCCCAATTCCTCAATCCGGGCTGCAACCTCCTTCCAGAGGTGACCCGGACCGTACTTCGGGTATAAAAACCTGTCGATCAGACTGGTTTCCACCTTCTTCTGCCTCACCGAGACATCTTTAGGGAAGATGGATTTGAGGGCATGGAACAGGGCTTTGGTCACCGACAGGCCCCTCACACGCTGCGCGCCCCATTCGGGCTTAATGCTGCTGCAGGGAACGCCCCATACCTTTTCGGTATAATCCCTGAAGAAAGTCTGGTAGAGTTCCCGTCCAAAGCGGTTGATAAAGAAGTCCTCCAGCGACTTTTCAGGCCTGATCGGGCGAATCCTGGCAGCAGCATAGGAGAGGCCGATCCTCGTAATTCTTATCAGGCCCAGGTTTTTGATCGTATTGATATTTAACCTGATGGGATAATCATAATAGTGCCGGCCGTAGAAAATCCTCGAGAGCCTGCTCCGAATCAGCATCACACGGTCGGTCAGGTGCGGATCAGGTCCACTCAAGTCATCTTTTAACGGTCTTGAGCTGTTCCGGTAAGTGATACGTATATTCTCCCCACCGGCCGATTGCAGGGGAAGGATCTCGTTCCACCAGTCCATCACCCGGTCAGATTTGGAAAAGAACCTGTGCCCCCCGATGTCCATTCTGTTCCCTTTGTATTCGACTGTCCGGGAGATACCACCGACATCATCTGTCAGTTCCAGCACCACCGGCACAATGCCGGTCCTTGTAAGCAGCTCGTAAGCTGCAGTCAGACCGGCCGGTCCGGCCCCAATGATCAGTGCACTCCTTTTCTTTTCCATAAGCCTATCTGACAAATATCGAAAAAGATCATCGGTCGCCCAAATGCCATTTTTCGTACCTTTGCCACCCGTAATATCCAACAAAATCTGACCGGTTCGTGAAGGGAGAAATTACACAAGAATCCATTGAGACCAAGGTGCTCCGTCATGAACGGATCACCCCTGAGGAGGGGCTGTTCCTTTACCGTGAAGCTGAGCTGGGTTATCTGTCGAAGTTGTCGACCCACTGCCGCGAGCATGCAAGTGGCAAAACAGTTTGGTTCAACCGCAATTTCCACATTGAGCCCACCAATATCTGCATTCATAGCTGCAAATTCTGCTCCTATTCGAGAAAGTTCAATCAGGAGGGTGCCTGGGAGATGACTCCCGCCGACATCCTGGCCGAAATCGAAAGGTTCCGTGAAAAGGGGGTTACCGAGGTTCACATCGTGGGCGGGGTTCATCCCCATCGCGATCTGGCCTATTATGAATCCATGCTGCGATCCATCCGGGAGGCAAATCCCGGTCTGTTTATCAAGGCATTTACAGCAGTAGAGCTGGATTTCATGTTCCGGAAAAGCAGGATCACTGCGGATGAGGGACTCAGGCGGCTGAAAGAGGCCGGACTGGACGCGATACCCGGAGGGGGTGCAGAGATCTTCGATGAAAAGATAAGGAAAACCATTTGTCCGGATAAGTCGGATTCCGCTACCTGGTTGGGAATTCATGAGGCAGCACACAGGAACGGCATCCCAACCAATGCAACCATGCTCTATGGCCACATCGAAAATTTTGAGCACAGGATCGACCATCTGGAACGGCTCAGACAGCTGCAGGACCGCACTTCCGGCTTCCAGGTTTTCATTCCGCTCAAATACAGGATGGCCAACAATCCGCTTGGTATTATCGGTGAGGTCAGCTCCCTGGAGGACCTGAGGAACTATGCCATCAGCCGCATCTATCTGGATAATTTTCCGCATCTGAAGGCCTATTGGCCTATGATCGGCAAGGAGATGGCTTCTCTTTCCCTCTCTTTTGGGGTTGACGATCTTGACGGCACCATTGAAGACACCACCCGGATCTATTCCATGGCCGGTGCAGAGGAACAAAATCCTTCCATGTCAACGGAGGATCTTGCGGGCCTGGTAAGAAGTGCCGGATACATCCCCGCCGAGCGGGATACGCTCTATAACACCCTGAAAGTCTATTAATTCAATACGGCAGATAATTTTATCTTTGACCCGACGTTTTACAACCAGTTTACTCCAAAATGAAGTCACCTTTAGGGCAATTCCTGACCAGCCGGATCTTCTGGAAGAATGTTCTGTATGCTGTTCTGATCACCATCGGTCTGGTGGTGATGGTACAGATCAGCCTCTATTTCTATACGGATCACGGGAAAAAGATCCAGGTCCCCGACTTCACCGGAATGACCCTCAAGCAGCTCGATAAATTCTGTGCTGATAACAAGCTGTACTGGCTGATCCAGGACTCCACCTATGTTGACTCCAAGCCAAGGGGAACCATTTTGTCACAGCACCCGGAACCTGGCGCCCTGATCAAAAAGAACCGCAAAATGTTTGTGGTCACCAACAGCTGGGCACCCGAGGTGATCAAAATGCCTAAGGCTTACGACATGCCTTACCGGCAGGCTGAGAGGGTACTCGCCAGTGCCGGGCTGAGGATTGAACGGACCGAATACGTTCCCTACTTTGCCCCCACCTATGTGATTGAGCAGAAATACAACGGAAGCCCGATACCGGAAGGATCACCGGTTGCCAAAGGTTCAGGGATCACGCTGGTGATCGGCCAGGGACTCAGCAACGAACGGTCGGCAGTACCAAATCTCCTGAATATCGGCAAGGAAACTGCAAGAAAGATCGCCATGAATTATTATTTCTATGTGGGTGCCGTCATGTATGATTCAACCGTTGTCAACTCTGATGACAGCGCCAGGGCTAAGGTTTACAAACAATATCCGGGAATTGAAAGCTCAGCCCGGCTTGGGACCTCCATTGATATCTGGCTGACAGTCGATTCGCTCACTCTGATGCAGTTGGATTCGCTGGCCACCGGGATTGACTCATTAAACCGTGATACAACGTTTTACAGGAACTGATTATGAGGACTGGGAAATACATTTCTATACTTATCACCATTTGTTTATCAATCAACAGTTTATCCGCTCAGGAAAGACTGGTTTCAGTTTCATCCTACCCTGGCCTCAAGGCTGATCTCACAACTTTGACCTATAAAACCGGCGGACCCGGAACTCTGTCACTTCCCTTTCTGGACGATTTCAGTTCAGGCAGCTCCCTCCCTGATCCAGCAAAATGGATTGATCAGAAAGTCTTGATCAACAACACACTGGCCAGCAGTCAGCCAACCTACGGAGTTGCCACCCTTGACATGATCGATTCCACAGGCAAGGTGTACCTCAATGCCACCACTGTAACTTTTTCGGCCGATGTTCTCACCTCACTTCCTGTCAATCTTTTTTTTCCGCAGGATACAACCATCTATCTAAGTTTCTATTACCAGCCGCAAGGACTCGGTGATGCCCCGGAACCTGAGGATTCCCTGATCGTCGAATTTTTTGCTCCCGACTCAGGCGAATGGGAGTGGGCATGGAGTGCTCCCGGGGGACCGGTTCAGGATTTCAGGCTGGCCATGATCAATATACGGGACTCCAGATTCCTGCAGGATGGATTCAGGTTCAGGTTCAGGAATAAAGCCTCACTGGCACCCGCCTACGAACCGAGCCTCAAGGTTAATGCTGACCATTGGAATATTGACTATGTGTATCTCGACAGAAACCGCAGGTATTCAGATGTAGTGATGCCTGACTGCGCGCTCGTTGAACCGATGGGAAGTCTTTTACAGAATTATACGGCCATGCCATGGGAACATTTCTCGCTCGTCGGAATTTCGGCAGTAAAAACCCTGTTCCAGCTGAGCATGAATAATCTTTCCCTCGATCGCCGCGGATTTACACCCGGTTTCAAAATCCAATCGGTGTATCAGCCAGCGGCAAAATATGAGCTCACGCTTTCCACCGACGAGATCAGGGCCCTGGAACCCTTGAAATACGATGCATCCTTCAATTACGGATTCTCAAGTGCGGAAAGGGATTCCGCAATATTCAACGTCACCCTTGCCCTGAATCAGGTGAAAGCCGACTGGCTGCCGGGGAATGACCAGATCTCGACCAAACAGGTTTTCAGGGACTATTATGCCTATGACGACGGTTCGGCCGAGGCCGGTTACGGTCTGGTAGGCGAAGGATCCAAGAATGCCCGGCTGGCATACAGATGTCACAACATGAACCCCGGTGATTCCCTGGTGGCGGTGGATTTCTACTTTAACCAGAGTTTCGATGATGCAAGCCGGAAATATTTCCATCTGGCGGTATGGGAGGACGACAATAACAAACCCGGAAACCTGCTGCACCGGCAGGAGGGTGGAATACCACAATATGGTGGGATCGGCAATTTCCAGCGTATCACGCTGGATACAGCCCAGGTGGTTGGGGGAACCTATTATATCGGATGGATCCAGACCATTGCCGATTTTCTGAATGTCGGATTCGACAAACAAAACGACCATAGTGCGGATATCTTCTATAACCTGTCAGGATCATGGGTTCCGACCTCCTTTAAGGGATCCCTCATAATCAGGCCTGTGTTTGCGAATAAATCAAGAAAATCAGGAATTAATGATGATCAGGGTCCGGGATCCGGTTACGGTCAGGTTAAGATCTATCCTGTACCGGCCGACCGGAAGATCAACCTGGAATATCCTGTGGAAATCAATGTTACACGGGTGATCCTTACCGACATGCAGGGACGGCGGGTCAAAAACATAACCGGCAATTCACCTGTCAGAGAGATATTGACAGCCGATCTGCCCGCAGGTATCTATGTAATCTCGGTTGAATCGGGCAACAGGATGCTGCTGCGCCAAAAACTGACCATCCTGCATGAGTAAAATGTGGCTCCATCTCGATGAAATCGAGGAGCAGAACGAGCTGTTCGAACATTTCCGGTTTGTGGCCGATCCCGGCCAGTCGCTGCTCCGGATTGACAAATTTCTTTTGCACCGCCTGAGTGACACCTCACGTTCCAAAATCAAGGCTGCCGCGGATGCAGGCTGCATCCTGGTGAATGACAAGCAGGTTAAGGCGAACTATAAGGTTAAGCCCGCGGATGTGGTGGTGATCATGCTCTCCTACCCCAGAAAGGAATACGAGCTGATTCCCGAGGATATACCGCTCGATGTCGTGTATGAGGATGAGAGCCTCCTGGTGGTCAATAAAAAACCGGGGATGGTGGTTCATCCTGCCTATGGTAATTTCAGCGGCACCCTGGTTCATGCTCTCGCATGGCGTTACCGTGAACTCGACATGTTCACCCAGCAGGACAACCGGGCCGGACTGGTGCACCGGATTGACAAGGACACATCGGGACTGCTGGTGGTGGCCAAAACTGAGAAGGCCAAGAGTCATCTGGGAAAGCAGTTTTACGACAAAACCTCCTACCGGGTATATCAGGCTTTGGTTTGGGGCATTCCCAAAGAAGCGGAAGGGACCATTGAGGGAAATATCGGCAGAAGCCCAAAGAACAGGCAGGTCATGCATGTGTTTGCAGACGGCTCGCAGGGCAAAAACGCCGTAACACACTACAAGGTACTTGAGGACCTTGGGTACATTTCACTGATTGAGTGCCGTCTGGAAACAGGCAGGACCCATCAGATCCGCGTTCACATGAAATTCATCGGGCATCCGCTGTTCAATGATGCGGATTACGGAGGTAATGAAATCCTGAAAGGCACCACCTTCACCAAATACAAGCAGTTCGTTGAAAATAGCTTTAAAGTACTGCCGAGACAGGCTCTGCACGCCAAGGAACTTGGTTTCACCCATCCCGAAACCGGTGAATGGATGCAGTTTGATTCGGAACTTCCCGCGGATATGTCGGAGGTGATCCGCAAATGGAGAACCTATCTTGGGGGCAGAACCCAGGAGATTTAAGGGTTCCGGTGCAACAAACAGCGGTAAAATTCCGTAAATTTGATTGAATAACAGCCAAAACTCTTTTCTTTCCAATTAAATGTCAGCCAAACCTTTACACATTGCCATTGTTGCCGGCGGGGACTCATCTGAATACGAAATCTCAATTAAAAGCGCAGAAAATCTGCTTTCAAAACTTGATCCCGGCCAATATGATGCCAGTATTGTTGAGTTAAGCAAGAAAGGCTGGTTTGTCAGGGACAGGAAAGGAAACCGGTTTCCGGTAAACCGGCATGATTTCACCTGGCAGCCGAATGGTCAGGTAAAATCGTTTGATGCTGTTATCAACATGATCCATGGCACCCCCGGAGAAAACGGGATCCTGCCGGCCTATTTTGAATTGATTGAAATGCCCTTCACGGGTTGCCGCTCATTCAGCAGCAGCCTGACATTTAGCAAATATTACTGCAACCAGTACCTGCGCCAGTGCGGAATTCAGGTTTCGCCCTCCCTTCTGGTCAGGAGCAGGGATGCAGTGGATACCACATTAATACTTAACCAAATCGGATTGCCGTGTTTCATCAAGCCCAATAACGGGGGATCCAGCTGCGGAACCTCAAGGGTGAATGAACCGGATGAAATCCTGCCCGCCCTCCAAAAGGCTTTCAGAGAAGACAAAGAAGTAATTGTTGAAAAGCTCCTGGTCGGTACCGAAGTGACCTGCGGTTTGTTCAAAACCCCCACCAGGGCTGAAGTCTTTCCCGTCACTGAGATTATCAGTAAAAAAGAGTTCTTTGACTATGAAGCCAAGTACACTCCGGGGTTGGCCGATGAGGTTACTCCGGCGCGTATTCCTGACCCGGTCGCACGGTCTGTTCAGGACCTTTCCTCAAAAATTTATGATCTGTTGGATTGTCGGGGTGTAGTGCGTATGGACTATATCCTGGTCGGCGATGTCCCCTGGTTTCTCGAAGTAAACACCGTACCGGGCATGTCGGAGCACAGTATCATCCCAAAGCAGGCCTCATTCAACGGCCTGAGCCTCAACGAGCTTTTCAGCATCCTCCTGGAGGATGCCATGACGATGTAAGATCATCACTTTAAGAATTTCAGTCATGGTTAGAAAGTATTTCTTTCTGGCCCTGCTCCTCATCCCCGGAGCTGCAATGATGACCTCCTGCAAAAAGGAGGTACTGTCTGACAAGAAGGAGATCCTCTCCCTCATTTTTGAGGCCAGCAAAAACTCACAGTTAGACAGAAACTACCTTGGCGAGATCGTTGGAACCGAAGTTACGGCTGTACTGCCATTCGGCACAGATCTCTCCATCCTGGTACCTACGATAGAAATATCGCCCCGGGCTGCTCTAAGCCCAGAGTGCGGATGCCCCACCGATTTTACCGGTCCGGTATACTACACTGTTACAGCAGAAGATGGAACCACAAAAAATTTTACAATTTCTGTAGCACCAGCGCCGGCTCCGTACATCGGAGAATGGACAGGCGGCCCGATTGATTTCGGGCTCGGCCTCCTGAGAGTTAATGTGAAGATTGATGAAACCGGCACCATTGAGATGACTCTGGTAGATATCATGACAGGTGAAAAGAATACCAACTCGCTGAAGGGATATTTTAACCCTGTCAGCCGTCAGGATATTGACATAGTTTTGAATCAGACCCAGCATTGGTCAGGCATGGGCTGGACGGATGAAACACAGAACAGGACATTCATGTATCACGTGAATCATCCGCAGAACTTAAGGTTTTACTATTGTATTTGCAATCCGAGACAGGATTGGTGGTTCCAGCTTAATCTAAGCCGACAGTAAAAAAAAGAAGCGCCGCGGTCAGCGGCGCTTCTTTTTAATATTCATCCAACCCCTTACAGGTGCAAATCAGGTTTCTGTCGCCGAAGGCATTGTCGATCTTCCCGACATAAGGCCAGAACTTATTCTCACCCACCCATGGTAAAGGAAAGGCAGCTTTCTGGCGGCCGTAAGGATGGCTCCAGGTATCATCGCCTATATGATAGGCCGTATGCGGAGCATTTTTCAGCACGTTATTATCCGCATCCGTGATCCCCATCTCCACATCAGTGATCTCAAAAAGAATTGAGATAAGAGACTCAGCAAACCGGTCAAGCTCCTGTTTGGATTCACTCTCGGTTGGCTCCACCATCAGAGTCTCATGAACCGGGAATGACAACGTAGGTGCATGGAATCCATAATCCATCAGCCTGCGGGCAATGTCTGAGGTTTCAATTCCCGTGCGGGACCTGAAATCCCGGCAGTCGAGGATGCACTCATGCGCAACCCTGCCATTGGCGCCCGTGTAGAGCACATTATAGTGACCTTTCAGTATGGCCACCAGATAGTTGGCATTCAGGATAGCCATTTTGGTTGCCATGGTCAGCCCCTCACCGCCGAGCATCTGAATGTAGGCATGGGAGATCGTCAGCACCAGGGCGCTTCCGTATGGAGCCGAAGAAATAACGCCGCCTTTTTCACCTCCGACCTTAACCACCGGATGGGAGGGCAGGAATTCAACCAGATGCTTGGCAACACCAATCGGTCCTACACCCGGACCGCCGCCGCCGTGAGGAATTCCAAAGGTTTTATGAAGATTCAGATGGCACACGTCTGCTCCGATCAGAGCCGGCTTCGTAAGTCCAACCTGTGCATTCATGTTGGCACCGTCCATGTAAACCAGGCCTCCGTTGGCATGAATGATATCAGCCATGGCCTTTACCTCGGTCTCGAAAACTCCGTGGGTGGAGGGATAGGTGATCATAAAGGCCGACAGGTTGGCAGAATGTTCAGCAGCCTTGGCCTTCAGATCCTCGATGTCAACATTGCCATTCTCATCGCACTTCACAACAACCACCTCGCCGCCAGCCATCACAGCGCTGGCAGGATTGGTACCGTGGGCTGAGGCCGGGATCATCACCACTTTCCGGTGTCCCTCGCCACGATTGATATGATAACGGCTGATCACCATCAGGCCGGCATACTCGCCCGATGCGCCTGAATTGGGCTGGAAGGAGATGGCCGGGAATCCGGTTACCTCGCAGAGAGCTTGCTCAAGCTCGCCGATCAGCTGGAGGTACCCTTCAGCCTGATCTGTCGGTACAAACGGGTGAATTCCAGCGAACTCATCCCAGCTGAGTGCAAACATGGCATTGGCCGGATTGAGCTTCATCGTACAGGATCCCAGCGGTATCATCGAATGCGTCAGTGAAATATCCCGGCGCTCAAGTTTCTTGATATACCGCATCATCTCTGTTTCCGACTGATATCTGTTGAAGCAGGACTCGACCAGGAAATTGGTGGTACGGGCAAACGCAGGATCAAAACCGGCTGATTCCACCAGCTCCTTCACCGGTATCAGGGTTTTGCCGGCAGCTTCGGTAAATACGGCAAGAATTCTGTTAATCTCTTTAACATCAGTCAGTTCATCTGTAGACAGACCAATGGTCTCATCATCGAAATAGCGGAAATTAAACTCGTGTTTAAGGGCCACCTTTTTGAAGTGATTCAGCGTCACTTTCTCAGGCAACACAATCCGGAGGGTGTCAAAATAATCTTTATTCTCCTGCACATATCCGTACTGCTCAAGTTCCAGTTCCAGTGTATGGGCGGCACGGTGAATCTTTCCGGCAATTTCAAGCAACCCGTCGGGACCGTGATAAACGGCATACATGCCTGCCATGGTGGCCAGCAGCGCCTGTGCCGTGCAGATATTCGAAGTTGCCTTTTCCCGCTTGATATGCTGTTCACGGGTTTGAAGGGCCATTCTGAGGGCTTTGTTGCCGTGCTGGTCCTGCGAAACACCGATAATCCTGCCGGGAATGTACCGTTTCAGATCCTCCCGGGTGGCAAAATAGGCTGCATGCGGACCTCCGAATCCCATCGGGATCCCGAAACGCTGCGTGCTTCCTACCACGATATCAGCTCCCCACTCACCCGGAGGTGATAACAGTACAAGTGAATAAAGGTCGCTGACAGCGGCAAACAAACCGCCCAGTTCGTGAATTCGGTTGACCGTATCCTTATAATTCAGGGCTTTCCCGTCGCCTGCCGGATACTGGGCAATGATGCCGAATACCTTGTCGTGCAGCCTGGTTCTGAGAATATTGCAAACTTCCACTTCGATGCCCAGCGGCAGGGCGCGGGTCCGGATGACCTCGAGCGTCTGCGGGAAAATGTTTCCGTCAACCCAAAGAGTGTTGGCTTCGCGTTTTACCAGGTCCCTCGACCGCACATTATGCATCATGATCATCGCTTCGGCAGCGGCAGTCCCCTCGTCGAGGAGCGATGCGTTGGCCAGCGACATGCCGGTCAGTTCTATTACCATCGTCTGGAAATTGAGCAGTGCCTCGAGCCGACCCTGGGAGATCTCAGCCTGATAAGGAGTGTAGGAGGTGTACCAGGAGGCGTTCTCCAGAATGTTCCTTTTGATCACCGGAGGCATCACCGTTCCGTAATAACCCATCCCGATCAGGGTGCGGAACTTCTTGTTTTTCTGCCCTATCTGCCGGATCTTTTCGGCATATTCCTGCTCAGTCAATCCTGCCGGCAGGTTCAGGGGCTCCTTCATCCGGATGGATTCCGGAATGACAGATGAAATGAATTCTTCCATGGTCCTGGCGCCCACCTTTCCGAGCATTTCGTCGATCTCATGCGGCCGGGGACCTATGTGCCTGTAAATGAACTGATCAGTTGTCATATATCAATTGAAGTTTTTACAAATTAAAGTTCTAAAATTAACAAGAAGTATGACATTCAGCAGGGTTATTCCCTCACGAATGGATTGGATCTTTTCTCCCGTCCGATGGTTGAAACCGGGCCATGGCCCGGCAGTACCTCCGTTTCTTCGGGCAGAACAAAAAGCTTCTCCCGGATGCTCCTGATGATCTGGTCGTAATCACCGCCTGGCAGATCGGTTCTCCCGATTGACCCTGCAAAGAGCGTGTCGCCCGTGAACAGCCAGCCATTCTCCGGCTGGTGAAAAGCCACACACCCGGGCGAATGGCCCGGCACATGGATCACCCTGAGACTGATATTACCCGAGACCACTTCGCTGCCATCTTCGAGAAAAAAATCGGGTGCAGGCACTGCGGCAGGAAGCCTGAATCCGAAAGCAGCAGCCTGAAACTCTGCGGATGCAATCAGACCGCTGTCGGCCTGGTGAATCATGAACTCAGCTCCATAAGCCTTTCTGAGCCTGCCGGCCCCGAATACATGGTCGAAATGTCCGTGGGTATTGATAATCCTGCTGATGGTAAGACTGTGCAGACTCACAAATTCCTCAAGCTCGCTGAATTCTGACTCATCAAAGGCTGATGGATCGATCAGGATGGCAGATCCGCCATCCTCGTACAACAAATAAAGATTTACCTGTAAGGGATTGAATGAAAACTTCTTAAGCTGAATCATGGGTCAATGATGAATTCCTGAGTTCCAAGGTTCAATGTTGCGCTAAATATCCGGATAAAATAGACACCTGCTGCAAGGGTGCCGGTGCCGATTTCCAAAAGTTGCCAACCGGAAATTGAACCGCTCTGGCATAGCTGTCCGTCGCTCCGGAAAATCTGGTAAGTCCAGTTTTCCTGAGGATGATTGGCACCTTTGGGATATATTCTGATGTGGTCCCTGGCGGGAATGGGACGGACCGAGAATCCCGGAGTTTCCGAAACGTTGTCTCCGGGCGGTACTATACGGCAGAAAATTCCGGATGGCCAGACTGGAAGTGCAGACCCGGAAGCCGGAGGCAGCAGGTACACCTCACCGGAACTCCCGGGCTTCAGTGAACGAAGATAAGAGAGAGCAGCCGAAGGTTTTCCTGCCATTCCTGCCAGGGCAAGGCGCGACCAGCGGGTGGACTCAACCGGATATTCTCCCGGAAAATCCCTGGCATATCCGGAGGCTAATGCCAGGGGGTATCTTTCTAACATTCTGATATCCTGATAAATGTCGCCGGTGAGTACCGACCCGGGATCCTTCCGCAACCGGTCGGTAAACTGAAGAACCTGTCGCAGCGAATCAGCCGCAGCTTCCGGCAAATCATTGGCCTCCGGAAAATCCAAATTCCTCAAAACAAACAGACCATAGGGCGCTGATGTTCCGGCAGCGGCTTCAGTTGCCGGAACCATAACCGAAAGCGAACAGGATTTATCGTACCACCAGTATCCGCCCACAGGCCATTCGGTTGCCCTGATCTCCGCTGTCAGGCGATAAGTTTCCGGAATTCCAATGGCTGTTCCATGCGTGGAGTCTTCCATGAACAGAGCCTGTACAGGAGTCTTTTCGTAATGATTCTCTGAAAGATGCGGACCCAGTTTTAATTCCTTACTCTCCGGCTCACTTGCCGAAGACCATGTGAACAGACACTCCTCAATCATGAGAATTTTATGGATCAGAGTTCCGACAGGAAGATTGACGAATGTGTTGCCGCCAATCCGGCTGTTCTCCTCTCCCGGATCCGTCAGGCAAATGCCTGCTATCTTTCCGGATCCGTACTCTGAGCCAAACAGGTTTTCCTTAATATCGAAGGCCGCTCTTCCGGCAACCACTATTCCGTAGGTGGGACCTTCATTATACCGTTGCATGGAAAACTGACTCCCTCTGATTAATTGATATCCTGATGCATTACTATATACTCCACACCGGTTCAGAGTGAAACTGCACTGGTCAATATTCAGCACCCCGGCCTGAACAGCCCGGATTCCGCATGTAAGCTGAGAAAAGAAGGATCCTGCCACCGACAGGCTGTCACCGGAGAAAATGATCCCGTCTCCCGATGAATCAGGCGGGAACAGGAAAGTTCCGGGTTCATTTAGAAAGTTGCACCGGGTCAGGGTCAGGTTGCCACCCATTTCATCCGTTATCGATGCAATTGGAATAACCCCCTCTTCATGATGATTTAGTTGTTTAGAAATCAAAAAATTACAATTATCGACGAGAACATTACCGGCCAAGCCGGCTACGACCATTCCCCGGGCGCAGTTCCTGAAATAAGCTCCATCGGCATTAAGTACGCCTGAAGAGTTGATTTTCAGTCCGATCCCGGCGTTTTCAATGGTGCAGCCATCGGAAAAAACAATTTCTTTCACGATTCCGGGAGAATTGTCAACCACGATCCCGCTCCAAAGATCACCGCAGAGGTTACCGATGGTCCCGCCCGGGATCCTGAGCAAACCTCCCTCCCGGATATGAATCCCGCATCCGGCCGGAACCGACAGATATCCGCTCACAATCAGCACCCCGCCTGTCTGCACTTCCAAACTACCATGCAGGTAAACAGTATCCTGTATCATTAATGTATCCCCGGCTGCCACAACCATATCAGATCCCGGACGGGTATAGCAGCTGTCATTGACCAGAACATCCGAAATATTTCCAAGTCTCCCCTCAAGACAGGTTTTGATGATACCCACCTGGCATTCCGACAGGGCATGGCCATATTTGGGCCAGAGGTCCATGATATTGTTGGAAGTCCCCATCTCCGGACAGCCGTTGTCATCGCAGGGATCGCACTGGTCGCCACCGTCACCGCCCCTGAAATTGTGCATCAGACCCACACAGTGGCCCAGTTCGTGCAGCAGGTTTCTTGCGCACTCCATCACAGCCGCATCCCTCGGTAAGGTAAGGTACTGGTTATAAAAACCCCTCATGCCGATATACCCCTTATCGCCTATTCCGCGGGAATGTCCTCCCACCACAGGGTTATTGGCGCCCAGAAACACCGGCAGGGTCTGGTACTTCATCCGGTAGGTGAATTCCGGATTCAGGTCGACATACCGTTCCCGCATGTAGGGCGCGTCTATCTCGCCGGAGCAGTCCCAGGCATGCGTATCCCGGTGGAAATAAACAGTATCCAGTCTGATCCTGAAACCTGCATCGCGCACAAAAGGCGAAGGAACGGCCGGTGCAAGTGTATCCAGGTTGGCGGTTTTGTGGTTGATCCATTCAACCACCTCATGAAGGAAAGCTATCTCTCCGGCGGTATCGGGGTGGAAATTACCCTCTCCCTGATCATCGAGGAACACGTGGAGGGAGAGGCGGAGGGTGGGTGTGATGGGTGTAGGGGGTGTGGTTGGTGTGATGGGTGTGGTTGGTGTGGTTGTTGTGTTGGTTATGATTGTTATGATGGTTATGATGGTTGGTAGGAGGGGGTGCATGGCGGACTATTTTTCTTCGAGGCCGGGTTTGAGGGGGACGAAAATGAAGCTTCCGTGGGTGGTGGTTTGAAATTCATCTTCGCCGGTTCGGATAACACGGGTCATGATTTGGGTTTCACGGTCCCCGATGGGCACTACCAAAATACCGCCGATCACGAGTTGATTAAGTAGCTTTTCCGGGACTTCCGGAGCTCCGGCTGTGACCAGTATCCTGTCAAAAGGGGCAAAAGCCGGCAACCCTGCATATCCGTCGCCATAAAAAAATTTGATGGGATAGCCCATCTGTTTCAGCCTTGTCTGAGATTCCAGAAATAGTTTTCTGATCCGCTCGATGGTGAATACCCTGACCCCCATCTCCGACAGGATCGCTGCCTGGTATCCCGAACCTGTCCCTACCTCCAGAACCTTTTGAAAACCCTTGAGATCAAGCAATTGGGTCTGAAAGGCAACTGTATAGGGCTGAGAGATTGTCTGACCTGAAGCGATCGGGAAGGCCTGATCGGCATAGGCAAACCTGAGAAAGGTGGA
>Ga0172368_10004238_pt1 | contig 16729 bp, 20 predicted proteins | sample Lak11m_FD_114540 | JGI IMG/M metagenome (GOLD analysis project Ga0172368, IMG submission 114540) | Freshwater microbial communities from Kabuno Bay, South-Kivu, Congo - kab_022012_11m | ecosystem: Environmental > Aquatic > Freshwater > Lake | place: Democratic Republic of the Congo: South-Kivu...
CAGAACGGAAAGCTCAATATTAATTTTCCAAAACAATACAATTTACTTCTAAATTTGCCAGCCGAAGCGCGGGCTTTCAGCCCGCGCGAGGCGGCTTCCGAACATTTAAATACATTATGGTGGACCCTAGGAGACTCGAACTCCTGACCTCCTCCATGCCATGGAGGCGCTCTACCAACTAAGCTAAGGGCCCTAGATCGTAATTATTTTACACTAAAATCCGATTGAATTCAAGGAATGAAAGTGGTAGCATTTAGTTCATAAAGTCGCAATATTGAATCTTTATAAAGTGGAAATACTATGAGTCAAGAATACGATTTCAAATCGATTGAAAAAAAATGGCAAGATAAATGGGAAGCGGAAAATTATGGGAAATCCGAGGATTTTGCCAAGAAGCCGAAGCACTATCATCTGGTTGAATTCCCCTACCCGTCCGGAGCCGGTCTACATGTCGGCCACTGCATGGGCTATGGTGCATCAGACGCTTATTGCCGGATGAAACGCCTGCAGGGATTTAATGTCATGTATCCGATAGGTTGGGATGCGTTTGGATTGCCGACAGAGAACTATGCAATCAAGAATAAAATCAAGCCGGCTGATGCGACGGCTAAAAACGTTGCAACATTTAAAAGTCAGATGAAATCGCTCGGCTATGCCTTTGACTGGTCACGGGAAGTCAACACGACCGACCCTGATTATTACCGCTGGACTCAATGGATCTTCTTGCAATTTTACAAGCATGCTGTAGTCGAGGGGAAATTAGTCGAAGTGGCTGATGATGACTCTACAACGCCCCGTCTAGCCTTTCAGGCCGAGATGCCGGTAAACTGGTGCCCTTCCTGTAAAATAGTTTTGGCCAATGAGGAAGTTATCGCCGGCAATTGCGAACGCTGCGGTTCGCAGGCAGAGAAAAGAAAGCAAAAACAATGGATGCTGCGGATTACGGCTTATGCGGACAAGCTTATCAAGGACTTGGATACCGTCGATTACTTAGAGAAGATTAAAACACAGCAGATCAATTGGATCGGTAAATCTATCGGCGCAGAAGTTGATTTTAAGATTAAGGATTCCAGGGATGTGATAAAGGTCTTCACAACCCGCCCCGATACCCTGTTTGGCGTTACCTTTATGGTTTTGTCTCCAGAGCATTCTCTCGTGGAGAACTTAGAGTCACAGATATCGAATCTCGAAGAGGTCAAAAAATATATTGCTGAAGCAAAAACAAAATCTGACCTGGAGCGTACCGAATTGCAGAAAGAAAAGACTGGTGTTGAGCTAATAGGAGTGAAGGCGATCAATCCGGTCAACAATGAAGAAATACCGATATATATCGCTGACTATGTACTCTCAAATTATGGTACAGGCGCGGTGATGTCAGTCCCTGCTCATGATCAACGGGATTTTGATTTTGCCCGAAAATACCATTTACCAATCAAGCAAGTCGTCGCTCCTTATTTTGCAACTACATCAGGCCCCGATGGTATTCGTGAGGACAAGAAGACAGAAAGACGGGAAATGGTTGTCGGTATAGTCAAACATTGGTCGGAAGAAAAATATTATGTTCTTGATTGGGATAAATTCGGTTGGACCTCATTTGTTATCGGTGGTATCGAAAAAGATGAAACTGCCGAGGAGGCAGTTGCACGCGAAGTGGCAGAAGAGACAGGTTATCAGGATATCAAATCTATAAAAAAGATTGGTTTTAGCGCTCATAACAGCTTTTTTGCCCATCACAAGGATGTCAACCGTTATGGCATTCATGATACTTATGTCGTCGAGCTAGCGTCTGATAAATATATTGAGCCAAAGCAAGAAGATATCAAGAATCACAAAGGACAGTGGATTGACGAATCAAAAGTCGCAGGATTTATTAATCTGGCCAATCATCTTTATTATTGGGATGTGTATAAAAACGGGGAAAGAGCTTTTGAGGATAACGGTATCGCCATGAATTCACCGGTCATCAATGATCTCGAGTCGCCAAATGCTAAAGAAAAAATGATTAAATGGCTGGAAGATCACCATGCCGGGAAAAAAGCGGTAAACTTCAAACTGCGAGATTGGATTTTTTCACGCCAGCACTACTGGGGCGAGCCGATCCCAATCGTCCATTGTGAAAAGTGTGGCATGGTGCCAGTGACAGAAGACCAGTTGCCTATTACCTTGCCGGACGTTGAAAATTACCAACCGACGGATACCGGCGAGTCCCCTCTTGCCAAGATCATAGATTGGGTCGAGACTACTTGCCCAAAATGCGGCGGCAAAGCAAAAAGGGAAACAGATACTATGCCCAACTGGGCCGGATCGTCTTGGTACTTCCTGCGCTATTGTGATCCGAAAGATAATCAATCGCTGGCAAACCGTAAAAAACTCGACTATTGGATGCCCGTTGATATTTACAACGGCGGTATGGAGCATACGACATTGCATCTTCTTTACTCGAGATTCTGGCATAAGTTCTTATTTGATCTAGGTGTTGTCCCTGGTGCCGAGCCATATGCCAAGAGAATTGCTCACGGAATCATCCTTGGCCCTGACGGGCGCAAGATGAGCAAATCATTTGGCAACGTGATCAACCCTGATGATATTGCTGGCAAATATGGTGCCGATACCTTGCGGGCTTATATTATGTTTATCGGTCCTTATGACCAGGAATCCGCTTGGAGTATGGCTGGCGTGCAGGGTGTCTTCCGCTTTTTGAAACGGGTTTGGATAAATCAAGAAAAAGTTCGAAACGATGAGGACAAAAAAGAACTGTTGGTGAAGCTAAATCAGACCATAAAGGGAGTCGGCGATGATCTGGAAAACTTCCGGATGAATACGGTTGTCTCAAAGTTGATGGAAATGAATAATATGATTGAAAAGACAGGACATATTTCCAAGGAATCATATTCCAAATTTCTGCTTCTTCTATACCCCGCAGTTCCGCACATAGCATCAGAGCTATGGGAACAGACAAACCCAGATGTCAGAATTGATCAATCATCCTGGCCATTGGTTGATGAGAGGTATTTAGTTGAAGAAGAAATCGAGATACCTATCCAGATCAACGGTAAAGTTCGCGACAGAATCTATGTCTCGCCGGAAACTTCAGACGGAGAATTAAAGCAGAAAGCGCTTGAGAGCGCCAAGACCGTTGAATATATCGGGGAGCAAAAGATTAAGAAGATATTTGTCGTCTCGAAAAAGCTGGTCAGCATCGTGGTGGGGTAAGGTGGTGCGGAGAACCGCACGCACCTTATCGGGAGGTCTCCATTAATTGCTCGAAAGCAAAATGGAGATCGAATGGTATTGACTTGCCGTTGTCTCGCCACTCGATCTGAGCCTTCTTGCGAGCTTCATAGAGAGCCTTGCGGCACTTGACGCATTCGCGGGAGTGCTGAATTAGTTCAGCAACTTTATGGACGGGGAGGTTGTCTATTTCTGTTAGTGCTCTGGCAAATATTCGACAATTCATGACTGACCTCCAATATTACTGGTATATCCCAAAAAAGACACGTTGTCAAAACTTGAATTTTCAGAGCTTTTATGCAATAATAAATACCAAGTTATAAAGTTAAAAGTTTGTAAAGTTATAAAGTTAAAGGAATTGAAATGGCTGAGCCGAAACAAAGGATTAATAATTCCAAGCAGGGAATGCGCCGGATGCACGACAAAGTTGTGCGAAGTGCAGTAGTGTTTTGTGAAACCTGTCATGAGCCCAAAGAAGCACACAAAGTTTGCTACAACTGCGGCAAGTATGACAAGAACCAAGTGCTGAATCTTAAAAAAGAAGCATAAGAGGGTCGAATGAACCGCCATCTATCTCGGATGATTGCAATGCAGACTCTCTATGAATGGGAGTTTCGTGAAAAAGCTGACCTCGGAGAAATCGAGGAGCGTAACATTGCTGAATATGAGGATAAATGCGAGAAGGAATTTATCTCCGAGCTAACAAAAGGTGTATCGACAGATTTCGATAATCTAGACAAAATACTGGACGAATCAGCTCCGGAGTGGCCAGTTGACCAGATCTCCCTAGTAGACAAGACGATTCTGCGAATGGCAATTTACGAGTTGCTAAATTGTAAGGATATCCCGCCAAAAGTATCAATCAATGAAGCAGTTGAATTATCTAAGCAGTTTGGCGGTGAAAATTCTTCCAAGTTTGTCAACGGAGTGTTGGGGACTGTATTCAAAAAGTACGAGAAGGAAATAGAAAAGAAGACCCAAAAATAATTATTATCATGTGTTATTCTGAATGAAGTGAAGAATCTAGGAAAGAGATCTTTCGTTGCACACAGGATGACAAGAAAGGCACGCATGACATTGGAAGACCTAGAGAAGAAAATTGGGATACAATTTAAGGATAAATCACTCCTACAGCTAGTGTTTATTCACAGATCGTATCTCAACGAACACAAAAGCGTCAAAGAGCATAACGAACGGCTTGAGTTTTTGGGTGATGCCGTATTGGAGCTCGCCGTTACGCGATATCTCTACAATAATTATGATCAACCCGAGGGTGATTTAACCAACTGGCGTAGCGCCCTAGTCAAAGGTGAATCTCTTTCTGAAGAAGCAGCCAGATTGGGCATGGGACCGCTATTGCAGACTTCCCGTGGCGAGGCAAAAAACATCGGCAAGGCTCGGGATATCTTACTCGCCAATGCATTTGAAGCGCTGATCGGCGCTATCTATCTAGATCAGGGTTTTGATGTCGCTTATCAGTTTGTACTAAAAAATATTTGCTATAAGCTCGAGGACATTCTTGCTAAAGGCTTACATTATGATGCCAAAAGCAAATTTCAGGAGATGGCACAAGATAAATTCGGTGTTACGCCAACATATGAAGTTGTTAGCGAGTCAGGCCCTGACCACTCTAAGACTTTTGTTGTTGGTGCTTTTCTCGGAGAGACCAAAATCAGCGAGGGCGAAGGCCCTTCAAAACAGAGGGCTCAGACAGTTGCTGCCCAAAATGCACTTGAGAACTGGGATAAAATTAATTTAGCTTAAAGCTTAATAGTATATCCCCCAAATAGATGCTGAGACCGCTCAACATTTGTTTATCTATTCCCACTTTGTATTGGCAAAGCCCCAATCGAACAATTTTTTAGATTCTAATGCAGACGCTTGCGGTGTGTCTTCGATCGTGCCTAAAACTACAGAAATCAGGGTATGGCCATCACGCTCCACGGCGCCGACTAGTGTGTGGCTTGCCTCGGGCATATAGCCGGTTTTGACGCCGATTGCACCCGAATATCGCCAATCTCTGACCAAACGGTTTGAATTATGAAGTTCATACTTTGTCTTACCGGTAATATCGGTAATGCTATCATCGGGTGTTTTAACTATTTCTCGGAACACCGGGTACTTTAGCGCGTACTTTGTCACAAGGTAGAGATCGTATGCAGTAGAGTAGCCGGTTACATCAAGTCCGGCCGGATCGTGGTAGTCCGTATCAACCATCCCCAATTCTTTAGCTTTTGCATTCATTTTTCTTAAAAATTTATCCGTCCCCTCTTCTCCGATAGCATTCATATGTTCTGCGAGAGCAAAAGCAGCCCTATTGGAGGAATTGAGTAACAGGAGCTTCAGAAAACTCCCTGCCTCTGCTTTTTCCCCCGTAAAAGTCTGCAGATCAACGCCGATTTGTGATGCGGCGTTTCGGGAGACGGTGAGTGTATCATCTAACTTATAGTTTTCTAGTACAATCACGGCGGTCATAATTTTTGTGGTAGAGGCAATGGGTAGACGGTCGTGAGCCGATTCCTGCGTGAGAATCGTACCCGATTCTTCATCGATCAGCAGATAGCTTTTGGCATAGATTTTTGGAGTTGTTGCCATCGATGAAACTTTTGGGCGGACAGCAATCTGTGGCAAGATTTGGTTGAGAGAGGCCTCAGCACTTATGGTTGGATTGATCTTTGATGCGGTAACTGAGCGGTCTATATCCAAAGAAACACTTTTGAGTCCCAAAGTGTTGGCTGTGATCGAGAGTATAAGAAGAAGTTTCTCTATCATACTATTTGGTCTCTACCGATCTGTTTATATTCGCCTTCTTTTAGATTTAAGCTTGCCAGAGAAAGCTTTCCGGTACGAACCCGGATCAGCCTCTGCACTTCCAAGCCAATCTTAGCACACATCTTTCTGATCTGTCGATTGAAGCCGGTATGGAGAACAGAATAAAGAATAAAGGAAACGGGATCCAGCTGTTTAATCGCAACTTGATCCATTTTCATCATTTTTCCATCGATGATAAGTCCCTTTTCGAGCGCACTTATAATATAATTTTCGATATTTTGCTGTTTTCTTAATCCTGTATCCTGTATTCCTACTGTGACTTCATACTCTTTCTCATGTTCATGGCTCGGATGCGTCAATTCCAAAGTTAATTGGCCGTCGTTTGTCAGAATCATCAAGCCCTCAGAATCCTTATCCAAGCGGCCAACCGGATATACCCGGGGTGTTTGTGGTAGGAGGTCTGTGACTGTCTGCCGTCCTTGTTCGTCGTTCGCACTTGAGACAACGCCTTTTGGCTTATAGAGTGCATAATAAATAAAGTCTCCACCCGGTTTGACCAACTTGCCCTGATATTCCACTTTATCTACGGCCGGATTTACCTTTGTCCCTAATTCGGCGACGACGCAGCCGTTCACCTTGATCTGCCCCGAAGTGATGATTGAATCAGCATGTCTTCGTGAAAATAGCCCCGCATCGGATAAAAACTTGTTGAGTCTGATCTGTGACATAGGTCAATTGTAGCGCAGATAGTGCGTTTGTAAAAGGTGTCGAAGCTATATTGGATATGTATCTATATAATTTAGATTTCTACATGGCTAGACTTTAGGCAATGATAAAGCGGAATTCAAATTTATTTATTACTATTATTGTCGTTGTGTTTGTGCTTTCACTTCTTTTGGGATATGCTGTGGCGCTGGGAGATCTACAGGGTGCATTGCTGCGAGTCTCGCAATCTTTCTCCAGCTTTGGCTTTCTGCAGGGGTTACCCGGGACTTATCTTTTTGTTTTTATATTTCTAAATAATGCAGTCAAAACATTTCTCTCCCTTATCTTGGGTGTTGTTTTCGGATTGCCGCCGCTGTATTTTATTTTCACAAATGGTGAGCTGATTGGCTTGGTATCTGCCCTGTCGATTCATAGCAACGGAGTGATGACGACACTTGCGGCCTTGGTTCCTCACGGGATATTTGAAATACCAGCGGTCATAATCTCGGCTGGCTACGGGCTCTGGCTGGGTTGGCAAACGATATTGGCGATTGCGCATAGGGCCAGACTTGGCGAGGCGATGAAGTTTGCCTTGGGACGCTACGTGAAAGTTGTCATCCCATTATTGTTGGTCGGTGCACTTGTCGAAGCATTTGTCACCCCGCTTCTGATAAATCTCACGCTACGCCGATAGAGCCCTTGACAGGCAGGCAGAAAGGGACTATACCGATGCTAGGGATTACGTGGAATCTGATTTGCGCCAAACTGGCGATGGCGCATATCGGGTACCGGCTTTTAGCCGTCGCGGTCCCTTGAAGGGAAGCAGTCGTGATGCTATGCATCGCCTTCAGCTTATAAGCTGTAACGTTTTTGCTGCTCTGACCGCTTCCCCGAGATTTCAGTGAGACTGGTGCCTTATGCGCCAGTCTCCTTCTTTTTAGCGTCTATCTTGAATAAAAAAACAGACCGCATTGCTGCTGTCTGTTTTTTATATGGGGGAGATATTATCTGCCGCGGTTGTATCCGCCCTGATAACCACCTCTGTTGCCGCCCTGATAACCACCTCTTGAACCGCCACGGTCTGAGTTCATCGGGCGAGAAATGTTGACGACCAATGCTCGTCCCTCGACCTCTTTGCCGTTCAACTCTTTGATAGCTTTTTCGGCCATCTCTGGGGTTGCTACTTCGACAAAGCCAAAACCACGTGGTCTGCCCGTTTCGCGGTCAGTGATGATCTTGGCGCTAACAACTTCAATGCCTTCAACCGCAGTGAAGATTTCGCTGAGCTGATCTTCTCTTAGATTAAAATCGAGGTTGCCAACGAAGAGTTTGTTGTTTTCTTCTTGCATAGGATTCCTTGGAAAACGTTAATAAAATCGACCTTGTTTCATGACTCGATCGACTTATGAGGGGAATCCTACATGCGTAGAAAACGAGTGTTAAAACTATATTATTGTAACATTATTGCTAAAAAATAGCAATGGTAATATTGCAAGAGTGACGTTATCGGCCGCTAATAATTATTACAGATTCAGAAACTGCATGATTCTGTAGACAAGGACTGCGGGCCAGACAATTGCTTGCAAAACCCCGATGACCCCATCCCAGAAAGAGGTCGCATTTTGGATGAAGTATATTGCAGCACCAAGGAAACCTAGACCATAAACACCGCTTGAAGCTCCACCGTGCCATCCCTTTTTGTCAGTGCAGCAATTTAGTGAAGCACTTTTTTCTTCAGCCATAATCCTCCTATACTACTTTACAATTATATATCTACATGAACCGCATCCAAATCCAGATGCTATCTCTTCTTTGGCTTAAGGTCACCTTCATGACCATGCCCGGATTTCACAAAATTTTTGGCCTTGGTACGCGAATCCTCTCCGATAGATTTGCCAATATTGCTGATCCCGACGAAACGGCCTCGGGAATCCCGCTCGGCATAAAAGGATTTGCCATGCAGTTTGATAATATCTCTCTTACTCATCGCATTCCCCCCTTTTAATAATATTAAAACGCCCAAATAAAAACTATTTGTCAAATTTTTCCACGAATTTCTTGATCTCCTCGATATTTTCCAGCACTAACTTTGCCTTCTTTACGCCAAATTGAAAAGGATATTTGTCCTCCTCGTCATTCTTTATTACGATCATTGGGTTACCTTTAAACTCCGACTCTTCTACAATAGACATATCTCTCCTTGCTTAATATTTATTCAATATAATCATACCATTTCTAATTTATTTTTTCCTTAGCCATTGCTTCTGAATAAGTTTGCTTAATTGCGGCTATAGCGATGCTGTTAAACCACGAATAGCGTCACCACAGTGAGTAACGCTATCCGGACGTAAGAATCCTCCTCAATTTTTCCAGCTCCTTGAGAACCGGCGGCCTGATGGCATACTTGCCTTCGATCGCTTCGTCGATGAAGATTAGTAGGTTCGCCTTACTAAAGATGTAGGCGTTACCCTTCCTTTCTGACTTGAGCCATCCTTGCTGACACCAATTGTTGATTGTCCCTTTGGAAATATCGACCATCTTCGAGATCATCCTGGACGTGTAATATCCGGGATCCGCATCCCGATTGGGATGCTCTTTGTGGCTGGCCGCTACTTTCTTGTACTTAGCCAGCACTGCCTCCTGATACTTTGGCTCCCCCAGCTCAGCTCGGATGCACAATTCGTTGAAGATGTTGTAGACGGTCGGCCCGAACTCTCCAAGAGAGGCATACTCGGCAAAGCGGGTAGTATTTGTTACGCCAATAGCGCGAGCCACTATGCCTACCGGGATCCAACCATACTTGAGCTGAGCTAACCTGACCATCTCGGCTTGAGGCATCGTTTTCTCTCGTATGCATCCTTCCCGCGTCGATGCCTTAACGCGTCCATCCTTGGAGTGATTTGTGAAAGCGCTATCTCCGTATCCGATCTCCCGGCAGGCAACGCACGGGTGATCACCGTCAGGGCGGAGAAAGATATAGACAGCGACACCGAGCGGTACTCTCGATTCGTTGATGACCTCTTTGCGGAAACGGACAAAGGTTTCGCTTCCGGTCGGATCGGAGAGCAGGACCGATTCATCGCCATATCTTGCCCTTGCGAGCTGGATCAGATGAAGCGGGGTGAATCGCTTCGACTGCGGATTTGCAGCGTCGGCAATTGCCGGGATACGGCCACGCCTCACTTGAGTGCACAGATTGAAATAATCGACATCGAGAAGCGCCGCAGCCGTCTTCATATTACAGCCGTCGGGTAGCCCGAATATAGTTCGGCAAATCGTTTCCGGCACTCCTGAGCCATCAAAATGAATCCGGTGAAATTCCCGGTAATTCATCTCATGATTTCGGCACCAGCCGTGTTCCAATATGCCTCCCTCAATCTCTGAGAGGCATCCCGGAATTTGACAGAAATTCAACATTCGGGATCTCCTTTCAGATCTCAAGATAAGCGTATTATAACATAAAAAACGATCAGTTGCAATTTAGATGCAATAGCAAAAAGAGCTACTACGAAATACCAGGGAGGTGTTTGTTTTATTGATTGTGTACTTAACGAGTAAGAGGACCCAAGCCCTTTTGCTTTTTGTTCTTCTTTGGCTTTTTTGCCTCTTTTTTAGCGCCTTTATCTTTTGCCATTTTGTCCCATAGTGCTAATTGTGATTTCCCTCTGTATCTAACTTAGCATTATTAGAGAGAAATGTTAATTGTTTGGCTGCAAGAGTGATATAATACTACTGAACGTAATTTTTATATTGTGTGAGAGAAAATATCGCCGAGATTATTAATGTTTATAGTATATGGATAAAGAGAACAAAACATACTCCGCAGAGTTTTTGAAGGATGTGCAGGATTTTGCTAACTTTGCGTTGAATGAGCAGAAAAAAGATAAGAGAAAAACAAAGATTTCAGATAAAAAAAATGCCAAGCAGTTGAGAGCTTGACTATTCATGTTATTCCATAATGGCTTGTCCAAAGAAAGCACCGGAGCATACTAGCGTCCGGTGTGTTTCCCCTACTCGGTTGTGCCGCAACTTCGCGACGGATTCATATCTGAGTATGGCTGATCATTTCTGCCAACGGGGCGCTTCTGCGTGCTTTCGATTTGTTTTCGTCTTCGCTTTTGATCTCCCATCCGGATGGCGCTTGCTGCATTGAACAAGGCCATTGGAGACTGGCGAAAGCTCTGTGCGACAGATTCCACACCGTCGCTGGTTGCCCGGCCAGGCAAGGCCGCAGGTCGGACATATTACATTGGGCATGGGGTAGCCTCCTCGTGTAGCAATATGGCGATATATCTATATAACACGAAATGAATTGCTTTGTGTAGAGGCAAGCGATTTTTGAGAGAGATTTGACCTGATATTATGCAATTCTATGGGCGCAGAGTGCCGCCAAAGACCTGCCATGCCAGCAGCGACTTAGCAACAAGGCTTAGTATTATATATGACCGCTCGCCAAAGAGATAGTCTGACCAGCGTCCCACTTTTTTGTATTGTAGATATTGATTGACGGCAAAGATATTGAAAAAGATAAATATTGAAAAGAAAATCCAATAGACAAAAGTGGGGGGATTGCTCTCCGACCCGGGACTCCAAAGGTAAAGCCCGATCGCCAACCAAGGGGCAATGCCGGCGATGCAGCCGAAAATAAATGATGTCCAATCGGTCTTTTGCGTAGTTTGATTGTGTAGCTCCATCATCCAGCCGAAGAGAATCATCGAGCCATTGGCAAAAAAGATGGGGACCATGGCAGCAGCGTCATAGATGCCAACGAGCATTGAAATGATGATGATCATTACCGATGAGCTAAAAGCGTACTCAATCCAGCGAGCGGGGTTGATGCCTTTCGCTAGATTCTTATTATACCAATCGTTTGTCTTGGGCATCGAAATCAAGAAGTGTGCAATAGCTGACATAAAGAAAAAGACAGAGGCCAATATCCCAAGTGGCAGGTCAAACCAGGTCTCCGGACTCGGCATGAGCTTCCCCGCTTCAAAATCAAACTTGAGGAACGATGTCATGACAGGCACAGACATATTGCTTGCGAGCATAAGGACAGCGATGCCCTGGCAAAGATGCAAGATAGCGGCGACTGTGTTTAGCGTCCGCAGATTTTTTAAACGTGGCTCCATATCCCTCCTTATTAGATTGTTTTGATTTAGTTTTTCCAAAGCCCGTGAATGTTACAGTAAGCTCTGATGGTAAATGTCTTTGGTGCCACATTAAACTCGGTTTCCGGCTTATCCCCCCGGCCTTAGATGCTGGCGGCCAATCCGATCGTCAGACAAAAGTTCGATCCATTCTATATAATGGCTTTCATCCATCGGATGAGCAACTTCGCCTACTTTGATTGAGATTTTGCCTTTGTCGGCTGTGGCAACTGGAATATGCTTTTCTCTCGTAGCGTCAATGGTGTTTCTAAGCATCAATCTCATCTGCTGGCCGCAGCAGACCAGTGTCCCAACTCCCTCGCCTACTATCTCAACGATGTTGCCGCAGACTTCACATTTGTACACCTGATTCCTCTTCGTCATTTCCCTCCCAGCATTAACTCAGCTTGCCTGTTACTGCTAAAAATCTAAGCAGTTGCAACCGCTGTCGCTTTAATATGTCTGTGTGATTTGTAGAAGAACCAGCCGACTACGATAAAGGTAGCGACCGGTGAGAGCCAATCTGGAAAGTTGAGTCCGAAGGCATCGCAAAGCATTATCGCGCCGAGAATGAGGATCGAGTACATGGCGCCGTTTTTAAGATAAAGATATTTCTTGATGTTGTCGATATTTCTGATTGTTAGCTCTCGGACAACAAATGCGCCGATGCCATTGCCGATAAGTATCAGTGGTACTGCCAGAGTAAAGGCAAATGCTCCTAATACACCGTCGATTGAGAAGGTGGCGTCAATAATCTCGAGATAAAAAATCTTGCTTAGATCGCTGAGGTTATTTTCTTTATTAAGAAGCTGTTCCTCTCCTTTTTCCGCATTTTGCTTAAAGCCATGGGTGATGAAAAAGGCGGTTGAGCCGACTACGGCGCCGAAAGCCATGAGAGGATTATCTTTGAGGGCTAGCCAGACGATCATCATCAGGACTACGGAAACAACAGCGTAGAACCAGACTCCTTTGCTCATAAAGAATTTTTCTGTCCGCGGCAGGCCGAAGTTTTTCTCTTCAAGAAAAAGCCAGTGGAAGAAAAGAAAAATCAGGAATGTGCCGCCGCCGGCAAGCAGCATCGGAGCCGAAAGCTCAATTGATTCTTTGATTTGCGGATCATTGCTAAAAGTGGCAACAAGGGCGCCCATAGGACCAAGAGATGGATTGACGGCCCAGATGATGGCCCATGGCAACAAGCCGCGGATAAGGAAGACGGCGACAAGCAGCCCCCAACGCAAAAACCAGCGCTTTGCTCTCTCTCCCATTGTCGAAAGGACTTCAGCGTTGACAATAGCGTTATCGATGCTCGAAATGACCTCGAAGAGGCCAAGACCGACAATGATTAAGAAAATAGTTGACAGAGACATTGCATTCCCTCCTGACTAATAGTTATTTATAGTGTAGTACTAATCGATAAATAAATCTATCTGATTTGTTTCTTCTTCAACCCGGAAATTATCTTCCTGATGTTCTTTTTTCTGCTGATTGCTTGTGCGATCGCAGCTTTGCAAAGGTTAATTGTCGAAAGCACAAAAAGGAAAATCAAAAAAATACTCCACGTATCTTTTGACAGTCCGAGAAATTTTTCCTTAAAATCGGTTGTCAGGAAGAATACGGCGATTGCGATCATGATTCCTAGAGGCGCATTTAAATCACCATCCTTGTTTGTTTTCTCATTTTGCCGAGTCAGAATGTCCTCGAGCTTTGATTTACTTATCAATATCTGAGGTTCACCAAAATCAGCCGCAAATTCAGTGGCTTTCCCCTCCTTTGTATTAATTTGATCGTATTTTGGCATCTCTTTCCTGTGCATAACAAAAAAGCCCGGCCGGGCTCCATCTTGCACCTAAAAAGAGATTAGATTTTTAAGACAGCAAAAAGCAACCCAGCGGAATATCTAGGATGGTATAGTGGCGCCAAATTTTACTGTTTAAATTGTCCATTGCAAAAATATCTAATCACTAACAAGATGTTTTGTCAATGTCGCTTACTTTGCGATCGATAATAATGTTTGTTGACACATCGTTTGAATTGCTATAGCTTGAAACGTAAGGGATTATCCCTCAAAGGAGTGTGCGATGACGCGTTTGTTTTACGTCATCTTCCTGCCCCTTTTTTTAATACTCGGTGCTCTCTACAGCATATGGCTTGATAATATCATGGCTCATACGCCGAGAGAGGTACACCAATGCCGGCTTGAAGCGCTACTCGAAGAGTTTGTATCTCAAACTGACAGGATGGAAAAAACGACGGATGATTTGGATTATGACGAAGCGGCCATCAGAGCATGGGTCACTTTCCAAGCGATCAGTGACACTTATGCGAAAATGGGTCCCTGCGAGATGGACCAGTTTTTCAGTCGCACAGAGATTCTGCCATCGCCGCGTAATAAATACGGCCGTTGTGTCCTGTTTGATTCGACCATTAATCGTTCTACGGTGAGGTCGGATTTTAGCCACTGGATCAAATTTGCCGGTATCGGATCGGATAGCCTGACGGTCAGTCCGCTCTACGAATCAGCACGTGGAATTCAGATCGAGGAAGAGCAGCGTGTCAAGCTAAACTGGAAGGGGCTGGTTGATATTCCGGAACCAGAGCGCTAAATCCCCTGTCGCCTTGTGCGGCCGGGGATTTGCAATATGTAGAATACTTATATGAGTTTACTTTTCCGTGATTAAAGAGGTATCCAGAATCGTTTAATTCTTTTGGAATTGTCATCAGGATCAATCGCTTCTTTTTCGAATACTCCCCCGCATTTTCGAATGGTTGCTTCTGATGCTGCATTGCGACTATTACAGGTGACGAGTGCTTTGGCTAGCCCGAGTTCTTTGCACCTCTCTATGCCGAATCGCAGCATAAGTGTTGCATATCCCTTTCGGCGTTCAGATGGTCTTACTCCATACCCGATATTGCCGCCAACTTTTGAGAGACGTTCATTTAGATTGTGGCGAATGTGAACAGCGCCAAGAATCTTACCATTACTTTTTTGAACAAGAAAGTACAAGGAAGCAGGCACTCGACCCGGCTTGAGTTTTAAACCTTTTGAATCATTTTGGCATTTGCACAGCCAATCATTAAAAGAGAGCTGTGGTTTGTACGCAGCAGACGGAATTATTTCTTCCCCATCGCTGATAAATTCCTCAACATATGCTCGGTATTCTAAAAATTTGACGTCGTCGGGTGGTGAGAATATTAGCACTTCAATTGAGCTTTTTTCAATCATTTTAGTCACCGACAATTGTATCTGCGCCTTTTAGCTCTTTGCCCTCAGCTTCTTTGCGCAGGCAGATATGGACGTCGTTGAGCTGTTGCTCGGAGACCTGACTTGGCGCGCCCATCATTAGATCTTTAGCATCACCGGTCTTAGGGAAAGGGATAACCTCGCGGATTGCCTCTTCGCCCGCCATGATAGCGACGATCCGATCAATGCCGCCGGCAATTCCGCCATGGGGAGGAGCACCGTACTCAAAAGCTTCGAGCATATGGCCAAAGCGTCTCTTCTTTTCTGATTCGCTGACACCCAGTAGATCAAATATTTTGTCCTGAATATCTCTTTTGTGAATTCTTATCGAGCCGCCAAAAATCTCGCTGCCATTAAGGGCAAGGTCGTAAGCATAAGCGCGGACTTTTTCCGGCTCTGTGTCCAAAAGATGGAGATCCTGTTCTTGCGGCATTGTGAAGGGATGATGAGATGACACGAGCTTCTTGTCTGTTTTGGAGTATTTAAAAAGCGGCGCATCAACAATCCAGCAGAATGCAAATTCGAGCGGATCGTTTTTGTCTTCTCGTAGGTCCGGCTTGTCTGTCCCATACTTTTCCATTGCCTCGGCATAAGTCAGCTTCGGGAATGGTTTCTTTGTGATTTTGCCGTCCGGCACCAGTTTTTCTATCATCTCGATCATCATTGGCTCGATCAGCTCCCAAATATTCTCTTGCCCTACGAAACTCATCTCCAGATCAAGTTGAGTAAACTCCGGCTGCCTATCCCCTCTCTGGTCTTCGTCGCGAAAACAGCGGGCGATCTGAAAATACTTCTCAAAGCCGGATATCATTAATAATTGCTTAAATTGCTGGGGGCTTTGAGGCAGAACGTAAAATTCGCCTGGGTACAAACGCGAAGGCACAACAAACTCGCGAGCTCCTTCGGGCGTTGATTTTGTGAGGTATGGTGTCTCTATGTTGTAAAAGCCCTTGTTCCAAAGAAAGTTTGAAATAAACTGCTCGACATTATTACGTAGTTTAATATTCTTAGCCATCCGTTCGCTCCTCAAATCGAGATAGCGGTACTTGAGGCGGAGCTCCTCATCAATGCCAGCGGTACTCTTGTCAACTTCAAACGGCGGCGTTTTTGCCTCGTTTAGCACTTCCAGATCGATGGCTTCCATCTCAACCGTGCCGCTGACAAGATTGGGGTTAATCATTTTATCTGGCCGCTTGTTTATCTTGCCGGTAATTGATATTACCCACTCCGGACGGACGGCACTTACTTTGTCGTATGCCTTGCTACCGGGGATAAGTACAACTTGCAAGAGTCCGGTGGCATCGCGAAGATCAATAAAAATAATTTTGCCATGGTCTCGTCTGGTGTTTACCCAGCCGGCTACTTTTACTTCTTGGCCTACCTCTTTTACTGTTTCACTGATTTGTATTCTTTTCATTAGTTAGCTTTCTTGCTAACCAGCGTTCCAGCATCTGAACACTTATTTGCTGGCTTGCTGATATGCTTTGCACTTAATTATCTTAATTTTGCATAAAATTGCTTTTCAATTTTTCTTATGGTTTCCTTGATAATTGCTTCTGCATCGGCATCGGTCATAGTCTTATCCATGTCTTCCAGATAAAGATGAAACGCTAGACTTTTCTTGCCCGTTCCC
>Ga0172368_10004240_pt1 | contig 16717 bp, 14 predicted proteins | sample Lak11m_FD_114540 | JGI IMG/M metagenome (GOLD analysis project Ga0172368, IMG submission 114540) | Freshwater microbial communities from Kabuno Bay, South-Kivu, Congo - kab_022012_11m | ecosystem: Environmental > Aquatic > Freshwater > Lake | place: Democratic Republic of the Congo: South-Kivu...
AGGACCATACAGTTTTGTAATCCGATGGAAGTGTGCCGCTGCAGGTGGCCGTCAGTAAGCAGGTCTGGCCAGCCACCGTATAGATCAGACTGGGAGAAAAGGATAATTCGATTTTGGTGCAGTTGATTTTAATCCATTTAAAATCAATGAAATACATGTTTGATTTTGCATTGAGCCCATTGATCTGAATACCAACCTCATTTTCGCCAGGCTCAAGTTTACATGTGCCCACTCCCAGATCCGCCGGACTAAACTGATAAAGAAGGTCTCCGGTTTTGGAAAAGATGGAAAGGGGTTGAAGCTTGTCGGTTCCTCCGATAAATCCCTCACACTGATCAGACCTGCTTACCACCTTGAGTTCGGATGAATTTACACTCATACCATCGGTCAGTTCAGGCCCTGCCGGAGTTCCCAGGTGCAGGTGGTACGCCGGAAACAGGTCGTTCCCAATGGTGTTGGCCTCAAACTCTTTCCACCTCTCATTGATCCTCCGCACCGGAATAAATTGCGAAATCTGTACGGCACCGATCAGGTCAAAAGAAACATCAGGCAAACCAGCCATATATTGCGATGAGTAGGGACCGGTCCAGTGATCCGTATAACCGAAGCTTTTGGATTGGTTTCCCGGGTAATTGGGATCGGCAACATAGACTCTTTTATTCGCCAGGTCTATTTTGTAGCAAATAACGGCATGACCCTTTTTCTCGGCACTGTTACAGATGAAAAGAAGCTGTGGCCGGTTTTTGATCCGCATGGCCTGAGCCAGATTTCGCCAGAACAGTTCCGGTTTTTCCATCTGCTTTTTGATCGTTTCTATCCAGTTGTCGAAATACATTTCCGACTGAATAACCGAGGAAAACCGGTAGCCACGGGGATTATCCATCCATCGGGTATCGGGTCGCGCTTCGCTGATATTTCTGTCGTATTTGTGAAAAAGGGAACCCATGCTCTTCTTGTTCCTGACATAATACCAGATTGCAGTGGCTGATTGCCCGGCACAATGACCTTCCCTGGCCAGGTAGGAGCCATAATTCACAAATTCCCAGTCGTCAATCCCTGGCTCAAAACCGCTGCGAATCTCACTTTGGGCTGAGATCGCAGCTTTGGATGCTGATCCAACCACTATCCGGTAATCATGATCCGTATTTCCTTCCGATCCACTTTTAAGAGTGGTTGCTTCCGATGAGAAATGCATGGAACTAACGGTCAGGTAGCCATCCCCCTCACTGATCGTTGGCAGGGCTTCAAGTTCACCATCGTCGGGATTGAATAAGTAAGCCACGCCGAATTGGCCATCCTCAAGGGATACCGGAATTTTCAATTCCATCGGATGATTGGAATACAACTCTTCCGTTGTGATCGAAATAAGAGGAGTGACCGGGTTGAAGAATTCTCCAAGATCATGCGATTGGATCTCTGAACAGGCGATCTCAATGTTTTGGTCGGAACTGAAGGAGGAGGGAGGTATGACCAGCTCCAGTCCGTTCAACGGAGATCCTGTCTGACTTACCTTAACTGTTCCCCCGGAAGTGGTAATGGTCGAATTGACAACCTTGATGGATGACCCTGTTTCAATGAGTCCTGTTAATCCCGGATCCGGAAGATATTTCTGGCAACCGCCTGAAAAGATCGCTGCCAGGACAATAAGAACCCGATATCCAGAAGAAGAAATTGGTGATAGATACATAATTCACTCCTCCCCAGTGATTTAGTATGTTTAAATTTAAGAGTATTTTGATTTAATGCAAAGCAATAATATCGTTGCAATTTTGCAACGAAAATGTTACATTTGTGTAGTATGACTACAGATGAATCTCTTAAACGGCTTTTCAGAAAGCGGGGGTGGTACCTCAATGCAGGGATCCCGGAAGGAACTGCGAGGGCTTATAAGAAGAGGTATATGGAAAATAAGCTGGGGTTGGAAACGCAGATTAAGATCCTCCAGGCCTGCGGATTTCTTGTTGCCCGGGAAATGGAGTGGGAGGATCAGCGAAGCCCGGAAAGAATCCGTCGGAAATTGGAGAAAATGCTCATCAGTCAAAAAGTGTTCTGGTCCTATGATATAGATCACAACCGGGAGATACCCGATGAGGCACTTATTGAAAACGTTTTGCTGCATCTTGATATTGACGAAATACAATTACTCTTCAAAATATTTGATCGAAAAAAAATAAAGAATGTTTGGCTGGAGCGTATTCTGATTCAGGAGCCATTGTACCACGCGCAGAACAGATTATATGCATTTTTGTTTTTTGGAATAAAGGAGCCGGACCGGTACATCCGTAATAAGGCAATTAAGCGTCTGAAGCAATTTCAATGAAAGGACTAACAGAAAGGACAAACAGAGTTCTTGAGGCAGCTTCGGAGCTATCATGCCTCGGGGAGTATCTGCTGATCGGAGGCTCTGCACTTGCCTTACTAATTAATCACAGGAAAAGTGAAGACCTGGATTTCTGCCTATGGACAAAGAATCCAAAAACTGATAAGCCGACGGTTAACTGGCCTCTGATTGAACAGGAGCTGGATGGGATTGGGCATGTTGAATCCAGAGATGTGCTTGGCTTTGAACAGGTTAACTTTGTGGTAAGCGGAGTGAAATTATCATTCATTGCCAAACAGGAACATAAGAGTCCGGTTAAGTTCCCTGTTGGCATTATTAACAATATACAGGCTGCTGATATCCAGTCCATTGGTGCGATGAAAATTGAACTGATGCTGCGCCGGAGCCTTTTCAGGGACTATTATGACATCTATTCAATTCTCCGGGAAGGCTATTCCCTGAAAAGCCTGATCAGCCTGGCTGGAAAATACTCCAATCACCGGCTCAAAACCCGCAATGCGCTTAGCCATTTATGCAACGGATCCTTTTACCCCAGGGAAAAGAACTTTGATCTTTTGGAACCCAAATACGATATCAGTGAAAAGGGCATTGAAGATTTTATTAAGTCCATTGTATTGCGGGAGTGGAAAATGCCAGAATGAAGACGTTTTCATTATAAGGATATCGCCATCATTGAACATTTCAGCGCTCAACCCACCATCTCAATTGATACCGGTTTCGGTCAACCGGCATGTGTGTTTTAATGTATGAGTCTCCGTTTCCAAGATACACACTAACAGAGTCTGCCCTGCTAATCTGATCCGGCACCTCCAGATTCCTGCTGAAATCTTTCCGCCTTGTAATGATATCTGGGATTTTATCTCCGTTCAGATCTTCAATCCAGGCATCCCGGGTAAAGTGCCACCCTTCGTCCCCAAATGCATCGGTCAGGTTGAAAATGCCGGTTACCCGGTTCAGTTTAAGATCCCAGAGATATAGGTCAATGGCTGTTTCGTCATACTGACTCGGCCTGCGAATAATCAGACCGGTTTTGTCATCGGTAATCCTGATCTGATAACAGGCGAAATAATGGTAAGCAGGATCCATTTGAAAGGGATTCTGAATACCTTCAAAAACCAGAAAATTGTAGAACCTCCGGTCGATCTGTACCCCGGAGAATTGGGTAATCCTGTGTTCCATTGCAGGAGGAGGGGTAAAAACATGAATTCTGGCATCCATGAGCTTTGGAAACAGTGCGAGGAACTCTCTTGCTTCATCAGACTCCTGTGCAGTCAGTGAATTTGAAAACAGTACTAGCAGGAGGGCTAATTTTATCATCTTTAAATATAAAAAATTGCTCAATAATTGCTAACTTACTGGTTAGCAAAAGATACTCGTTATGAAATTAATCGTTGCATTGATATTAATTAGCTGGGCATCCTGGCTGATGCCGGGATTTGCCCAGCAACCCGGAACTCCGGATCCCAATTTTTTCCAGACCGGCCGATACACCATCAATAAGCCCGGAGCATCGTTGCAGACTAAGTTTATTGATTTTTTTAAGGTTAATGAGGGCGGTGAAATACAGTATAAGGTTGTAACCGGCGGAATCGTGTATGAAAACCGGGAACCGGTGTCGGGCTTCCTTACCGAGTTTCTGAAAGGAAACGGGCCTCAGGGCTTTAGTGCTGATAATGAGTTTGGGCCTGTCTTGCAGGGCGGAGCATACCTTGAAAACGGGAATATTGCCATGTTGAGAAAAGGAACCGGTTCAGAGACGTCCTGTCATATAGCCTGCAATAAATCCCCGAAAGTCCCGGATGAAGAGTTCGGTAACAATGGTATTGTTCCTTTGGGCACTGAGAATGAAGCTTCCTATAGTGCCTTGGGAGTTGTCAAAGATGAAGAGGGCAAGAACAGGATTGTGGTTACCGGCACAAGAAAGAAGGATCATGTGAATTACCTGATACATAGTATTCTGTTCATGGATCAGAATAACAACCCTGTGTTCACTGAGGTGGAAGGCATCTCCCCCGTAATAGATCCCCTGTCGTTTCCACGGGAAAACACCCTGACCACTGCCGCTAAATCAGGGAATGGAATCATGATCAGTCAATACAACATGCTCACCAAAGCTTTCATTAACAAAATTTATCCTGAAGTCAGCCTGCCGGGTCAAACCTATGAGGCCCTGGGATTATTTGTTGATGGGGAATACGTTTACTTCACCGGGTATTACTATAATTCCGAGACCAATTCCAAGGGCTCGGTTATTCAGGCACTCAAAGGAAGCAATCTGGAGAATGAGCCGGCTCTTACAGAAAAACTGTCAGGATTTAAACCGAATCCCGCTTCAGGGACTGAGGATGCCTATTTCTCACATTATTTGAGATTAAACTTAGCCTATCAGCAGCCGGGAATAAAATCGTCCAGCCTGAGCCTCTATTATGTTTCCGGACTGATGCTCTTTACCGAAACAGGCAAACTGACAACATTTGTTGCCTGCCTGGATGAAAATGGAATCCGGAGAAAAGATTTCGGTGTGGACGGCTACTTTTTTGTGGATCTTGATGTGGGTAATTCCCCTGGCGGTTTGGTGGCCACAGAGGATGGCGATCTTTTTTTGGCAGTCAATGCCCTTGAAAACGTGTTTATTTATAAAATCATTGGCGTAAAACCCACAATATCAACCGGACCCATAGAAGCGGAATCTGTCTCGGTTGAGGCCTTTCCTAATCCCGCCAACAACCAATTACAGGTTAAGATCGAAACTATAACCTCCGGTCCGGGAACCATAAGTCTGAGAGGTATTACGGGTCAAAGCCTCATTAAAAAGCGACTTGCACTGATTGGAGGGACTTACAACATGACCACCCTTGATTTAAACAAACTTCCTCCGGGGATATACTTCTTAACTCTTGAAACCTCCGGGGAAAAAATAAATCAAAAGATCATCGTGCAAGGGAAATAATGAATTGCAATTCATATTTTTTAATTCTTCCGGCAGGTTATACTTCGATACCTTCATGCCAGCAAGGTGCGAAAAACAGTTGGTATGGAAGAAAAGAATCTGGCAGAAATGCAGGTGGAGCTGGCAATCAAAGGCCTAAAACTGAGAACGCTTCAGCTGCAGATGGGCAATCATTTGGTATTTAATGCCCTGCAGTCAATTCAAGGCTTTGTGCTGATGCATAATGAGGAAGAGCTTTTGCACTACATCTCAGTCCTTTCTGCAGCAATCAGGCATACACTGGAAACCGTAAGTGAGGAACTCATACCCCTCGCAAAAGAGTTGGAGTACCTGAGAAAATATGCCGAGATCGAGAAACTCAGGCATGGCGATCAGCTAAAAGTGAATTTTCACATCAAAGTTGACGATACAAGGGTCATGGTCCCACCCATGCTGATCCAGCCGTTAATTGAAAATTCGATCAAGAGGGGTTTGCTCGGGAAATTGGAGGGGGGAACCATTGATATCGTCTTTACCCAAACCGACAACCTGCTGCAGGTGGAGGTGGTTGACGATGGACTGGGCCGGGCTGCATGGGGTCGGGCGATGGACCATCTGGATAAAGGGCTTGAAATATTAAAGGAACGGCTTGATCTGATCAACGAAAGGAGTTCTCCAAAGCATAACAGGATCGAAATCAGGGACCGGAATCAGGGCAACGGGATAACCGGCACAAGGATGATTCTTACTCTTGCTGTCTGATCAGACAGGGTTGCAAGAACAGACCCTTGTTGATAAGGGGGTGGTTTCCATTGATAACGGGAGTCTGAATGCCCTGATAGCCGAAGGCAGGGCGGTTTAATAGGAACGGCTGGTGAACCGGCTGGATCGGGTCTACTATTATAACCTTTCGTTCACGACGTTATTGTATATAGATCCGAAATAGAACCTCAAACCCAACTTGCCACCAAACTGATAGGTAGTTGGCAGCTTTCTGGTGTTTAGAAGCAATTCCTCCAGTGAAACTTCATCCTTGGGCAGGTACAACTGATTATGAACGCTTTCGGCCTGAAGTTCAAAGGTCAGCAACAGACCTTTGGAGATCCTGAATGATAGATCTGCCTCTGCGCTCAGATTATAATTGGCAAAATCGTTCAGATAACCCTCATATCCCAGGTTTACATCCACTTCTCCCCATGGCTGAACCATTTGCAGTGATACGAGAAGGTTGTGTTCCCAAAGATTGTCATTCAATCGGTCCAGGAATGTGGTATCGTGGTATTTGTACCAGGCGGGACCAACATAGTAGGCGGCTGTGAAGATTTTTTGGTCGGCATCCTTCCAGGGGAAAAAATTGTATTCGATGGCTGGTTTGATCCCAATCCCAAGGTCAGTGTTCAGATAGGTGCTCCGGTCAACATTCAGGAAAAGTCCAGCCGACCAATGTCCAGACAGGGCATAAACCAGCCTGGATTGTAGGTTGTCGACAATATTTATTGATTTATAAACTTCATTCTCGCTTTGTTTATAAGTCCTGGTCGTATTCTGATGGGAGTAATAATTCCGGATCAACCAGGTATCCGTGATTCGATCAGCTTGGACCGATCCGGAATAGCTGAGACTCGACTTGCTCTCCTCGAGGTCCCAACCAGCAGATGCAGTGAGCCTGAACACCCATAAATTCCATGGATCCCTGGCTGTTCCTGCGGAATCTTTGGTGGCAGCTGACCCAGGTTCATCTTCCTTCGGTGGAATATAGGTGATCTGAATCCGCCCCAAAATATCGGATTCATTCAGGTAATTAAGCAGTCCGGATTCAAGAGCCTTTCTGAACCTGATTCTTTGAGCATCATCCGTATCATTGAGCTCTCGTAGAAAGGAGTGCTGGAAATCCATTTTTTCCCGCTGTGATCCACTATAAAAATTCAGATAGTACCTTCTTCCGCCATTGCCCAACATGACGCGTGTGGTTATCACCTGAACATCCGCCAGTGCAGGATCGTTCACAAAGTCAACATACAGGATGTTTCTGCGCTGATAATCGAAATCCTTTGTCTCTCCTTCAAGATAAACCCTCAATTTCCGGTTTTGCAAAGAAGTTTTTAGTTCTTCCTGGCCTGGCAAGGAGGGGGTTGTTATAAGGATAACAAGAACAATTAGAATAAAACGGATTTTCATGATCGATTTTGTTTGATGACGTCAAATTGCATCCTGAATCTAAAGGAAATCTATGTTTACTTCGGGGTTTACTTAAAAAGTTTGGAGTAACCCATTAAGGAAACATTCCTGCCGGCACGCGATATCAGGTATCCTTTCATGGATTGGCGAGTTAGCTCACCCTTTTAGTATCTTCGCCCTGAACTAATTCACTCAGGCCATGGTAAAGATCATTCTCCTCGTCCTGTTTTATTTCATTTTCCCGCTGGTAATCATCTATTTATGTAAGAAATGGACCCTGCTGCAACGGCTGGGGGCCATCGTTCTTGCCTACGGGTTCGGACTGGTTATCGGAACGGCGGAACTCCTGCCCCAGGGCAGTCACGGCTATAAACTGGCCCTTGTCGAGAAGGGGGTGGTTTCCATTGATAATGAGAGTCTGAATGCCCTGATCGCCGAAGGAACGGCCGTTGAAAAAGACTGGCTGGTGAACCGGATCGGCTCGGTGCAGGACATGATCACCACTATCACAATCCTGTTGGCTTTCCCTCTGCTGCTCTTTTCAATGAACCTGAAAAGGTGGCTTAAATACGCCCGCAAAGGATTTCTGTCCGTGGTACTGGCTCTGATTGCCGGGATCGTGATGGTGACCGCAGGCTTCTTTATATGGCGTGATACATTCCCGGATACCTGGAAGCTTGCGGGTATGTTTGAGGGAATATACACAGGCGGCACCCCGAACTTTGCTGCGCTCAAGCTGATGCTGAACATGGATGCTGACCGGTTTGTGCTTCTGAACACCTATGACATGGTGGTTGGAGCCTTTCTGGTACTCTTCTTCATCACCGTGGCTCCGAGAATCTTCAGGGCTATCCTGCCTAAATTCAAGGAGAAGGATGGAATCGCGCTGGATGAGGAACTCGTCCAGAAAGAAATGACGGGTCTTGAGGATTTTTCAGGGATGTTAAAAAAAGGAACCCTTTTTCCCTTGATAAAAGCATTTGGATTGTCGGTCCTGATCGTGGCAATCGGAGCCGGACTGAGCATGCTGGTGCCACCGGAATATGCGCCGTACAAAAATGCCGTGGCGGTGCTGACCATCACCACGCTCGCCATTGTGGCATCGATCATCAGGCCCGTGAACCGCATCGAAAAAACCTTCCAGCTCGGACTCTACCTGATCCTGATCTTTTCACTCACCGTGGCCTCGATGGCCGACCTGAAGACCATGTTCGGCAAAGGTATGCTGGATCTTGTGCTGTTCATCTCGTGGTGCTATTTTGGCTCGCTGGTGCTGCATCTGATCCTTGCCCGGTTATTCAGAATTGATGCTGATAATTTCCTGATCACCGCCACCGCCTTCATTTTCTCGCCTCCGTTCGTTCCGCTGGTTGCCAACGCGCTCAAGAACAAGGACGTGATCATTACCGGTATCGCGGGCGGTGTGGTAGGATACATGCTGGGGAACTATTTCGGATTCACCCTGGCCCATATACTTGAAAAGCTTTAAACAATGAAGACTGTTGATGCACGGGGACATAAGTGCCCCATGCCCCTGATCCTCACCAAGAGAGCCCTGCTGGAAATGCAGGAGGGCGAACCCCTGGTGATCCTGATTGATAACGAGACCTCCGTAAAGAATGTGACCCGCTTCCTTGAGGAGCATCAGATGCATCCGGTAACAGAACTCCGCGAAGGAATTTACTCGCTCAGTCTGAATAACCGGGGCACGGTTACGGATCAGACCCCGGCCGAAGAGTATTGTGAGGTCCCTGCAAAAGAGAGTGCGGATTATCTGGTATGCTTCCAGAAAAATATCGCCGGCGAGGGAGCCGATGAGCTCGGTTACCGGCTTACGCAGTTGTTTATCAAAACTCTGCCTGATATCGACCGGAAACCCTCGGTGCTGACGTTCCTCAACAGCAGCGTGTTCCTGACACTGAAGGATTCCCCTGTGCTCGAGTATCTTGAGTTTCTGGAGGAAGAAGGGGTAAGGATCCTGGTGTGTGGCACCTGTCTCGATTATTTCGATAAGAAGGATGAGCTGGCCGTGGGGATGGTCTCGAATATGTATGAGATCATGACCCTGATGTCCAAAGCTCCGAAAGTATTGTATCCCTGACAGATCATGGCAGATTTTGATCTTTTGTCGATGGTGGAGTACGGAGGCTGCTCGGCAAAGCTGCCTGCTGCCGAACTGAGCAAGGCCCTGGCCGGACTGCCAGATACCCCGAGCCCGAACCTGCTGGTTGGGATCGAAACTCATGATGATGCCGGGGTGTACCGGATCTCCGATGAGCTGGCCCTGATCCAGACCACTGACTTTTTCACACCTGTCTGTTCGGATCCGTTTGAATTTGGCCAGATAGCCGCAGCCAACGCGCTCAGCGATGTGTATGCCATGGGCGGAGAGGTCCTCACGGCCCTGAATATTGTGACTTTCCCCGCTAATGCCCCGCTGGAGGTTCTGCATGAGATCCTCAGAGGGGGTATTGAAAAGGTGAAAGAGGCCGGTGGGGTGATGACCGGCGGACACACGATCGTGGATGACGTACCCAAATATGGTCTGGCCGTCACCGGCACCATACATCCCGGTAAAGTGATCACCAATGCGGCCGCGGTACCGGGCAATGTGCTGATCCTGACCAAACCCCTGGGCGCAGGGATCATTATGGCCGGCAAGCGGATCGGGGAAATCAGCGGGGAACGCTATCAGACCGTGCTGGCCAGCATGAAGCAGTTAAATGCCGGTGGCGCCAGGGTGATGCGGAAATATGATATCAGGTGCGCAACCGACGTAACCGGGTTCGGACTGGCAGGGCATGCCATGAAGATGGCCAAAGGCTCGGGAGTTACGATCAGGATCAACGCTTCCGGAGTGCCCGTATTTGACGGGACTGATGAAATGCTTGAAATGGGGTGCATCCCCGGTGCCTGTTTCAGGAACCTTGAGTATGTGGAGGCTGATGCCCGTTTCGCAGAAAGTTTGAGCTATGAAAGAAAAATGCTGATGATGGATGCCCAAACTTCAGGCGGGCTGCTTATCTGCTGCGATCCCATGAAAGCCGGATCGATGGTTCGCGACCTTCATCAGGCCGGATATCAGCATGCGGCGATTATTGGCGAAGTAATTTCCCGGTCGGGGAAATGCCTTGAAATAGTCTGAGCCGTCCCGATCAGCGCCCTGAAATCCCTATTTCAGCCAGAACTTTAACATTCAGGGTGTAAGGTTCATTCACCAGTTCGTGCCACCCTTCCCACTGGACATTAATGGTATCGCTTAAAAACAGCATCCTGGAAAGCGCATTCCAGCTGGCTGTGTCCTGGGCCGGCAGGAATGAATAGTTGACCAGGTTCTCCAGATATCCGTTCTGAGTATACCAGGCGGCAGAGATCCAGCGGCTGGAAATGGGATCATCAGCCTGTGCCGACGGATTGGGCATGCTGAACTTGACCCGGGTATCCGATATCGGCGTGGCCTGTGAAAGATTTTCCGGGGTTATGATGATCTGCTTGGCAGTGAGGGCCATAATGCTACCCTCATAAGCCTTGATGGTCGGATTCTCGAAAGGATTGTACAGAGTGGTTCCCCAAATGACCCCCTGGGTTGATTTTGTGCCCGGAATATGGGGACTTACCTGGAGCGGAATGTCAAATTCCACCGGTACTACCATCAACGTGTCATTCTTGGTGCAGGACGTGAAGGGGAGCAAGAGGATCAAAAAGCCAGTTAAGAAAACGTTGGTTTTCATAAGTATTTGGGTTTTAATAAATTTGAAACAACTGTTGAGAAGTATTGTTCAAGGATGCGGGATAAAAGATTCATTGCAATCCACCGGGGCGGCTCCCTAACATTGGAACATCACCATTTGCTGATGCTGTGGGCATGTTGCTGCGCCGAGCATGTTTTCCCGCTCCTTGAAAATGGTCCGGATCCTCTCCTTTTGAATGCTTTGGCCGCTGGCCGTGCTTGGGTGGAGGGGCAAGCTACGGTGGGAGATGCCAGGAAAGCAGCGGTTGCACTGCTGGCCCTGGCCAGAGAACAAAGAGATCCGGTCGCGATCGCGGTTACCCGGGCCTGCGGTCATGCCGTTGCCACCGCCCACATGGCCGACCATGCACCCGGCGGAGCCTTGTACGCGGTTAAAGCCGTGAAAGCCCGTGGAAGGTCGACCGAAGAAGAGAGAACCTGGCAGGTCTCCCAATTGCCAGTCGAAATCAGGAACCTGATAATCAGTACATTGAATTCTGAGAGGCTAAGGAATTCTTATCAGACATAAAAATTAGTTGCAAAGATCAACTAATTCATTTTACCTTTGCAGGGTAATTTGAAACCGCACATGGAAAGGCACACCATCTCGTTTATGGACCTTGGGAGAATGATGCACGAGGTGCTTCGTCTCTTCAAGAAAAGATCTGAGCTTCAACCTTATGAGGATATCCGCATATCCACGGAACAGATCAGTATACTTCATGCTTTAAGCAGAACGGAGGAAGAGGTGATCCAGAAGGATATCGCGGAGACCATGGGTAAGGACAAATCCGCCATCCTCCGCCAGATCGATTGTCTGGAGGAGAAGGGCCTTGTCCGGAGGGTAGCCGCCCTGGAGGACCGGAGAAAGAATTACGTGATGGTGACAAAACTGGGCCGGCGGGTGATCGACCACTACCTGGGCCTTGTGTACCAGATCATGGAGGAGCTTCAGGAAGGGCTTACTCCCGAAGAGCTGGAAGTGTTTACCAAGGTAGTGACCACCATCCGCATGAATGCGGCAAAGAAATAGACAATTTTTTAGTTGATAATGTCAATAATTGATAGTTATAATGAAAACGTTCCACATTCTGTTTCTTAGCGGCGCCCTCTTGCTGAGCGGCATGCCGCTCAGAGCGCAGCAGCCTGTGGTCATCAGTCTCGACAGCGCGGTTTCCTACGCGCTGGAACACAACAGGACGCTGATGAATTCCAGGTATGCCATCGACAAATCATCCTTGAAATTAAAGGAGACCATTTCGGCGGGACTGCCCCAGGTGAGTGCCTCACTTGATTACAACAACTTCCTGGGTGCCAGTGCTTCCCTTACTCTCAATCCGAATGCACCGCCTGCCATTATCGAATTCAATCCCACCAGCTCCTTTAAGGCGAACGTAAGCCAGCTGGTGTTCAACGGGAGCTATTTTGTCGGGATTGAGCTGGCCAAACTGGCTAATGAAATAACCAAACAGAGCTACCTGAAGGACGAACTCGGGGTGAAGGAGCAAACCATCCAGGCTTACTGCATGATCCTTGCCAGCGAGCGGATCCTGGGGATCATCAGGTCGAACAAAACCAACGCTGAACTGATCTACGAGAAAACAAAGAACCTGGCAAATGCGGGAATGATCGAGCAGACCGATGTGAAGAAGCTTTCCGTGATGGTCGCTTCGGTGGATAATGCGCTGAAATCGATGCAGCGCCAGGTGGAGCTGGGCTATAATCTCCTGCGCTTTCAGCTGGGACTGGAGCCGGATCAGGAGATCAGCCTTACCTCCAATCTCGACGAAATCTCTCAGAAATATCTCCTCACCAGTGCACTGAACGATCCTTTCACCCTTGATAACAACATGGATTTCAAACTGATCTCCATGCAGGGAGAGATTGCCCAGAAAACGATCCTGATGCGGAAGGCCAGTTATTTGCCCACACTGGTGAGCTTTTACGGCCGTACCGACAAAATACTGAAGCCCCTTTTTGACTTCACCCCAAAGAACATGGTAGGCCTGCAACTGAACGTTCCGATCCTTTCGGGCGGCCAGAGGCTGTCTCAGCTGAACCAGGCCCGCATCGACGGAAAGATCAGCGAGAACACCAGGGACCTGGTGGCGCAACAGCTGAACCTGCAGGAAAGGCAGATCCGGTACAACTACAACACGCTGCTCGACCAGTATGAAACTCAGAAGGCCAACGTGGATATTGCAAAGGAGGTACTTGAGAAGATGAACCTGAAATATCAGCAGGGAGTGATTTCAAGCCTGGAACTCACCAGCGCCAACAACGACTATCTCACGGCCGAATCCAATTTTACCAGCATCATCCTGCAGCTCCTCAATGCCGAGCTCTCAATAAGAAAATTAAACAGCAAACTCTAATCAGATGAACACAATAAAAATGTTAACCGGGTCCGCTCTGCTGGGCCTGATCATGATGGGCAATGCCTGCGCCCCCAAAAAGGAGCAGACTCCGGTGGAAACGCAGCCTGCAGCCGCACAGCCCATACCGGTTAAAACGATGACCGTTACAATGGACACCATTACGCGCACTGTCGACTTCACCGCTTCTCTGATTCCTTTTGAGGAGGTGCATCTGGCACCGGCCTCCCCGGGCAGAATTGAAAAGATCAATGTGGAGATTGGGAGCAATGTGAATAAAGGCCAGGTGGTGGCCCTCATGGACCGCACCAACCTCGAGCAGGCAAGAATCAACCTTATCAAGCTTGAAACCGATTATAAACGTCTGGATACCCTGAAAAAGACCAACAGCATCGCGGATCAGCAATATGACCAGATCCGCACGGCCTATGAGGTGGCCCGCACCAGCTATCAGTTTCTGGTCGACAATACCCAGCTGAAAGCTCCTTTCACCGGGGTGATATCAGGAAAATATTTTGAGGATGGCGAGATATATTCGGGTGCCCCCGTGGCAACCATCGGTAAGGCAGCCATCGTTTCAATCATCCAGATCAATCAGCTGAAAGCCATAATCAATGTGGCCTCCAACTATTATACCCTGGTGAAGCCGGGCATGAAGGCAGAAATCAAATCGGAGATCTATCCAGATGTAACTTTCACCGGCGAAATATTCAGGATCTACCCGACACTGGACAACGCCACCAAAACCTTCACCGTGGAGCTCAGGATCCAGAATCCGGGCCTGAAACTTCGTCCCGGAATGTTTGCCAAGATCCAGCTGAACCTGGGACAGGGTCAGGCCCTGATGGTACCCAACATCGCCATTTTGAAGCAGACCGGAACCAATGACATGTTTGTGTTCCTGAACCGCAACCAGACAGCGGTGAAAGTTCCGGTGGTAACCGGCAGGCTGATCGATGACCGCATTGAGATCCTCGAAGGTATCAAAGAGGGTGACGAACTGGTGGTAGCCGGACAGAACAAGCTTGAGAACCAGACGCCTATAACCATCAAACAGTAAGGCACAATGAGTTTATACAGTACAGCCGTTAAGAAGCCTGTAAGCACCATCATGATTTTCATCGGGGTGGTGATCTTCGGGATCTATTCCTACATGCAGCTTCCGGTGGACTTCTTTCCCAAGATCGATCCGCCGATCATATCGGTGCTCACTTTCTACAGCGGGGCCAATGCCTCCGATGTGGAACAGAATATCACCAGAAAGCTGGAGGATGGTTTCGGATCTTTGACCAATCTGAAAAAGATCAGTTCCAAATCAAAAGACAACATATCGGTCATTACTCTCGAATTTAAATGGGGGGCCAACCTCGATGAGGCAACCAACGAAGTGAGGAATGCCATCGGGCTCGCCGAGCGAAACCTGCCCGATGAGGTAGAAACTCCTACTTTGTTTAAGGTGAGCACCAGCATGATGCCGGTGATCATGTTCACGGTTACTTCCAATGAGAGTTATGAGGGGATCAAGGATATTCTCGATAAGCGCCTGATCCAGCCCCTGAACCGGATCGAGGGGGTGGGGAACATCATCCAGATCGGCGCACCGGTGCGTGCCGTGATGGTGGACGTGGATCCGCGGAAACTCGATGCCTATAACCTCACGGTTGAGCAGATCGGCGGGATTCTGGCCGCCAACAACCTCAACCTCCCGTCGGGGAGCCTTGAAATGGGGCGCTCCGACCTGCCCCTCAGGCTCCAGGGGGAATTTGAATCCAGTGATCAGGCTAAGAATATCATCATCAGCAATATAAACGGTAAGACCGTCTATCTGAAAGATGTGGCCAACGTGACCGACGGACTGAAGGACATTAAGACCTATGAAAGGGCCAACGGTGGTAAGAACGTCCGCATCATGATCCAGAAGCAATCGGACGCCAATACCGTAACAGTGGCCAACAAGGTGAAAGACAAACTGAAGGAGATCGAAAAGACCCTGCCTCCTGATGTGAAGGTGGAGGTTCTGATGGACTCCTCACTGAGTACGATTGCCTCCATCAACAACCTTTCTGAGACTCTGATCTATGCGCTGCTCTTTGTGGTGATCGTTGTGCTCTTCTTCCTCGGAAGATGGCGCGCCACCTTCATCATTTCGCTCTCGATCCCGATCTCCCTCATTGTGGGGTTCATATACATGTACCTCTCGGGTGGCACCATCAACATCATCACCCTCTCCTCGCTTTCCATAGCGATCGGGATGGTGGTCGATGACTCGATTGTGGTGCTTGAGAATATCTCCAAGAAACTGGAAAGGGGCGGATTTGCCAAAGAGTCAGCTATTTACGGCACAAGTGAGGTGAGCTTGGCCGTTATTGCCTCCACCCTTACGATCATTGCCGTATTCCTTCCGCTTACCATGCTGGGTGGCATCACCGGGATCCTGTTCCGTCCGCTGGGATGGGTAGTCACCATTTCAGTGGCAGTCTCAGTGATCGTATCGCTCACCCTGGTTCCGATGCTCTCCTCCAGGATCCTGAGAACGAAAAATCCTTCTAAAAAGAGCGTTGCAGGCCGGATATTCTACTTTTCACAAGCCATGCTTGAGGGGCTCGACAATTTCTTTGCCCGCACTCTCCGCTGGGCGGTGAACCATCGCTGGACCGTGGTGGGGATCGCTGCACTCGTGTTTATCGCCTCCATGTCGCTGGTCAGGTTCCTGGGAACCGAATTCATGCCGGCATCGGATAATGACCGTATCTCGGCCCAGGTCAAGCTGGCGCAGGGTACCAAGCTGGATGAAACCGCAAAAACAGCGGCCTATCTCGACAGCCTTTTCATGCACAATTATCCTGAGATAGAGATTGTTTCGACGAGTGCAGGGACCGGCGACGAGAACAGCCTCTCGGCTATTTTCACCGAGACCGGCAACTATATCATTAACTACACCTTCAAGATGAAACCCCGGCAGGAGCGCGAACAGGATATCTTCCAGGTTGCCAACCGCATGAGGAAAGATATTGAGGCGCTGCCTGAAGTTGAGAAATATTTTGTCGATCCGGGAAGTACCAGAGCCTCAAGTGCCATGGGAATGGGTGGAGGTAATAACCTGGAAGTCAAGGTGTACGGAAATGACTTCAATGAAACGGACGTGATTGCCGAAAAGGTCGCCC
>Ga0172368_10004241_pt1 | contig 16714 bp, 10 predicted proteins | sample Lak11m_FD_114540 | JGI IMG/M metagenome (GOLD analysis project Ga0172368, IMG submission 114540) | Freshwater microbial communities from Kabuno Bay, South-Kivu, Congo - kab_022012_11m | ecosystem: Environmental > Aquatic > Freshwater > Lake | place: Democratic Republic of the Congo: South-Kivu...
AGCCCTGAGGGAGCCCTGGCCATTGTACCCATTCTCGTTGTCGAAGAATCTGATCACTGATTGCTTCTTGTCAAACAAAGCCTGCAGGTCGATGCAATTCAACCCCAGGTTGGTCCCCGCCCAGAGATGATCATCCGGGCCGATCCGCATCCAGTTGAGGGTACTGCCCCTGATTCCGTCGGAACTGTTTATCCTCCAAAGAATGTTGACAGAATCCCCCCTCACCTCTGCGATGCAGATCTCCCCCTTGCCGGAGGCAAAGATCAGGTGCCCCTGTTTGTCGAAGCCCAGGTCGGCAATGTTGTTGTCGATGGAGGGATCTGATTCATTAAAGTGGACCAGCCGCATACCCCGGCTCATCCAGAGACCGGTGGTCCATGAGGCGAACCACAAACAGCCGTTATGACTGACTATCCTGTTAATATTCCGCGGGTCGCCTCTTTTGTTGAACTGAATGAATCCCGCGCCCTCAATGGAAGTGTTCACGGGGCCATCCCCGGTCAGGTTGGCTGATTGATTGCTCAGGCAGGGATTGATCAACGTTGGGCCCCAGCCGGCAAATACCATGGTATCCCGGCCGCCAAACCTGAAGGTCCCTTCGGATCCCGTGGGGCCGTGATAGTCGGTTTTCTGGTCCTTCAGGCTGAACAATCCAAATCGGTTTGAGAAGAAGATCGTACCATCTGCATCCTCAATAACCTTTCCGAATTCAAAAGGGGTGTTCTTGCTGAAATCAGAGAATTTTCCGGCAGGAAGGGTTCTCAGTTTCTTCTGAACCGAGTCGGTGGCCACGTAAATGTTTCTCCGGGTTTCTTTCCAGTAATCCTGATAGGCCTGGATCATCGGCGTCTTTTCCATCCGGTATTTCCGACCATCGGGACTGATGCGGATCAGGTCGAGGTTGTCAGAGACCCAGAGATTATCCCGGGAATCGACATAAAGCTGGTTGATGCTCAGTTCCTCCAGTCCCAGCTCAGCCGGCCCCGATTCAGAGATTTCGCTGGTCCTGAACCAGTAAAGCCCATCATTTTCAGTCCCGATCCAGTTGACATCCTGTTCTCGGTCGCAGTAAACAGTCCAGATGCTCCGGTCCCTGATGCCCAGCTGATCCTTGTAATTGACGAAATCCTTGCCGTCATAGCGGAAAACTCCCGGTATAAGGTCACGGTTTTTGTATGACCAGGAGGCCATCCAGAAATTGCCCTGCCTGTCTTCGTCCACATAAAACACTTGTCCGGGTGAAGGGTTCCGGATCTTTCCCTTAGGATTAATAATGGTAACCCCGCTGGGATATTCTCCAAACACGGTATCACCCCCGGAACTGATCCATACCGAAACCGCTGCTTCGGGATACCTGGAACCTTTGTCGTTCACATTGACAAACCGGTTCTGATCCGGATAGTACCGGGTAGGGTTTATTTGGCCGATGGATGTGAAGTAAATATAATCCTCCGCATCCGCAGCTTTGGTCAGGGTTAAGGGCTGATCTGCGCTTCCCATCCATTTCGGTGAACGGATCACGGAATCACCACGAATGATCTGTGCCCCCTGATCCGAACAGGCCGCGATGAGGTCGAATCGTTTTGAATAGTACAGATAACGTATCTGATTCGTTGACAAACCGTTATCTGTGGTGATTCTCTTATAGGAATAACCATTGTACAGGTAGATCCCGTCAAGATTACTGCCGAACCACAGATTTCCGTTTTTATCCTCATCGATCGACCAGATTTTGTCGAGGGTTTTGTTTTCAGGTGTTTTGACCACGGTGAAGGAGGACCCGTCATAGGTGCAGAGGGCAGCATCCGTGCCGATCCAGATCAGCCCCTGGGAATCCTTGAAGATACACCGCACGGCACTGCTGGTTAACCCGTCTCTTTCGGTAAAGTGCCTCACCTGGAAATTCTGGGCTGTCACCGGAAGAGTGCAAAAAGCCAAAATCAGGATGACCCGGCCAAAATAACAATCTATCCGCATTGAAGTTATCTTTGAATGAATGCAATTACTGTTAAAGTTATGATAACTTTGGCATCATGGTAAAGTGGTTCATCATAAAAAACAGGAAAAGTTTATTGCTGGTGACCCTCCTGAGCGTGGTCGTCATTTCGGTGGTGGCATTGTCCTTTTTTTCGACCAGCCGGGACCATATCCTCAGGGAAAAGCAAACCTATCTCGAGAGCATCTCTAAATTAAAACTCCAAGAGTACCTGAACTGGAAAAATGAACGCATCGGGGATGCGCTGACCTTTTCAAAAAGTCATGACTTTACATCTGACCTGGGTCAATGGATTAAAAATCAGTCCGATAAAAAGACTCTTAATTTTCTGCTGAACGAGATTCAACTTTTTATTAATCATTATAATTATGATGACCTCCTGATCACAGACCGAAAGGGGAACCTTCTTCTTTCGGCCTCTGATTCCACGAGGGTATACAAACTTGATCCGGAAAATGAGGAGCTGGTATTACGGGTCGCTGGCACCGACAGCGTACTGATCTCGGACCTTTATTACTGTCACAACCACCATAAAATTCACCAGGACTTTTTGATTCCTTTTGCACACAACCCGGAATATATTCTGATCCTGCGTGTGGATCCTGCGGAGTCCCTGTTTCCGCTGATCCAGAGCTGGCCAGTGCCCAGTAAAACCGCAGAACTCCTCCTTGTCAAGGGGTCTGAAGACAGTGTCGTCTTCCTCAATGACCTCAGGTTCCGCTCCGGAAGTGCACTCTCTTTCAAGCTGCCACTCAAAGGAGGTGAAGAGATTCCGGCTGTTCAGGCAGTTGTCGGAAAGACTGGTATCTCAGAAGGAATTGACTACCGGGGCCGGAAGGTGATCTGTTATATCATGACGGTTTCGGGACCTGACTGGTACCTTATCACAAAAATTGACAAGCAGGAGATATACAGGGACCTGACCAAAACCACCCTGCTGATATCAGCCATTTCGCTTCTTGGATTGATCATGGTGATCTTTTTCATATTCTGGCTCTATAACCTGGGGCAGCATAATCTGTTCCGCGAGCTGTTTGAAAAAGAGAAAAAAATCGCGGAAGCCAATCAACTCTTCAGAACCACCCTGTACAGTATCGGCGATGCGGTGATCACCACCGACCGGCATGGAAAGATCAGACACATGAACAAGGTGGCGGAGGAGCTTACGGGATACACGGAATCAGAGAGTTACGACCAGCCGTTGGAACAGGTTTTCAAAATTGTATCGGAAGAAAATCTGGAAAAGGTGGAGAACCCGGTTGACAAAGTATTCAAATCCGGCAGAGTCATTAACCTGGCAAACCATACCCTGCTGATCAGCAAAAAGGGTCGCAAAATTCCGATTGCCGATAGCGGAGCTCCGATTAAAGACCATCAAAACCAGACCATCGGGGTGGTGCTGGTATTCCGCGACCAGACCGAAGAACGGCAGCTGATGGCCAGCCTGGAATCAAGGGAAAACCTGGTCAAGAGCATTATCAATGCAGCCCCGATCGGGATTGGGCTGGTCAGGGACCGGATCCTGATGGACGTGAATGAGAGGGTTTGCGAGATGATCGGGTATCCCAGGGATGAAATTATTGGCAAGAACTGCAGATTATTATATCAGACCGATGAGGAGTTTCAGTTTGTCGGGACAGAAAAGTACAGACAAATACAGGAACTCGGCGTTGGCAGCGTTGAAACCAAATGGGTGACCAAAAACGGTAATCTGCTTCACATCCTGCTCTCCTCAGCGCCGCTGGAAATGAATGATCCGGATAAAGGATTCACGTTTACCGCCCTCGACATTACGGCCAGAAAAGTGACAGAAGCCCGGCTGGACCAGGAACAGACTTTTCTCAGATCCATTATCGAGCATATTCCCGATCAGATCTATGTGAAGGACCGGAAAAGCCGGTTTGTCATCTGCAATACCCCCGTGGCTAAGCTTGCGGGATGCAATCAGCCCTCTGACCTTTATGGGAAAACGGACCTTGATTTCTATCCGATCAGCATGTCGCAGAAATATTTTGAGGATGAACAACAATTGATGGCTACCGGTCAGGCCATTGTCAATATAGAAGAACACATTGTTAATCAGAATGATGGAAAAATCATGTGGAACCTTACCACTAAGGTTCCCATCTTTGGGGCAGGCGGGCAGGTAACCGGACTGGTGGGCGTCAACCGCGACATCACCGACCGGCATGAACTGATGGAACAACTGGTAGTGGCAAAGGAACACGCTGAAGAGGTAGCGAAACTGAAAACAAGGCTTCTGGCCAACCTGAGTCATGAAATCAGGACCCCGCTCAACGGGATCCTGGGGTTTGCGGAACTCCTGTCCGATTCACCTGAGTCGGATATGGTAGCCAAATGGTCCGACATCATCTACACTTCAGGGCAAAGGTTGCTCAATACCCTCAACGGGATTCTTGATCTGTCGTTGCTTGAATCCCAGCAGACCAAGGTGATCCTGATACCCGTCCACCTTAACAAGATCGTGGAAAATGTATCCTCGCTGTTCATTCCGCTCGCTTATAAAAAGGGTCTTGAGCTGACCTGGACCGTTCCGGAGACCAGGATTGAGATCCAGGGGCAGCCTGGATACATTGAGAAGATCCTCAATAACCTGATCCATAATGCCATAAAATTCACCCAGTCGGGTTTTGTGCGGATTGAACTGAAAATCATTGAAGATCAGGACAGCCATTGGGCCGCAGTATCGGTTTCTGATTCCGGTCCAGGCATAAAAGAAGAAGACAGGGGCCACATTTTCCTTGAATTCAGGCAGGCCAGCAGCAGCAACTCAAAAGTTCACGAGGGAACCGGCCTGGGATTGCACATCTCCAAAGGCCTCGCCGAATTCATGAACGGTAAGATCCTGCTCGACAGCAAAGTCGGCGAAGGCTCTGAGTTTATCCTGATGCTGCCGGTGTACCTTCGTGACGCGTGACGCCCTTTTGTCATCCCTGCGGAGGCAGGGATCCCGGCCTGCGCCGGGATGACAGGGTGTTTGTTATGATTGTTGTGGTTGTTTGTCACGCGTTACGCGTCCCGCGTCACGAAAACGTAAAATTGAAAAAATCTACAAGACGATGTCTATCTTGTTCAATTCGCTTAAGATAAAAGAAATAAGTTTCCGCAATCGCATCGCCGTTCCACCCATGTGCATGTATTCGTCCCTTGACGGGTTTGCCAATGACTGGCACCTGGTGAATTTGGGGAGCCGGGCGGTGGGCGGGGCCGGACTGATCATTCAGGAGGCCACGGCGGTGTGGCCGGAGGGAAGGATCACGCCCGGCGATCTTGGCCTTTACAAGGAGGAACATATCCCGATGCTTCAGCGGATCACTGCTTTCATTGAAGCTCACGGTGCGGTTCCCGGGATCCAGATCGCGCATGCCGGAAGGAAAGCCGGATGCGCGAAGCCATGGGAAGGCGGGAAACAGCTGAAGATCGCAGAGGGCGGATGGACAACGGTGGCTCCTTCGGCAGTTCCTTTTTCGCCTGAGGAGGCGGCTCCGCAGGCCCTCAGCAAGGAGGGCATCCTGAGGGTGGTTGAGGGATTCAAAACTGCCGCAGTCAGGGCGCTTGAAGCCGGATACAAGGTGCTGGAGATCCACGGAGCGCACGGGTACCTGGCGCACGAGTTCCTTTCACCGCTCAGCAATCAGAGGCTCGATGAATATGGCGGCAGCTTCGAAAACCGGACAAGATTTCTATTGCAGATCACCGACGCGGTGAGAGGCGTTTGGCCCGAGAACCTGCCGCTGTTTGTGCGGATCTCGGCCACCGATTGGGCAGAGGGCGGATGGGATGTGGAAGAGGCCGTCAGACTGGCCATCCTGCTGAAAGAGCATGGCGTCGACCTGATCGATACCTCTTCGGGAGGACTTGTTCCTTACCAGAAAATACCGCTGGGCCCCGGATATCAGGTCCATCTGGCCGAACGGATCCGGCGGGAGGCCGGCATCATGACCGGTGCAGTCGGGCTCATCACCGAAGCCCGGCAAGCCGAAGAAATCCTGGTCAGACAACAGGCCGACCTGGTCCTCATCGGACGACAAATCCTGCGCGATCCCTATTTCCCCCTGCATGCCGCAAAGGAACTGGCAGCAGAGGTCAAATGGCCGGATCAGTATCTGAGGGCCAATTAATCCTCCAGGTCAACCGTTATGATCCAGCCAATGTTGTCGTTTGGAATATTTGACAAATAATAGGAGGTACCATCTCCGCTACGCTCTTCCTTTCTATAATTAAATATCTTCTTAATCAGATATTTAGAAGGATCTCCTTTGCCGCTTATATAAAAGGTAACACGGTAATCAACTCCGGTATCCACCTTTTGTGGAATATCCTTAAAGGAGAACTCATGATTAATATATGTTGTTGATTGCCAAAACGTTCCATCAACTCCTGAGTACTCCCAAATCGTGTCTGTCCGCATGCACTCCACCGATAGTGTATAGGGTTTGGATGCTGAGATCTCACCTGACATTTTAATGTATTTGCTTGATTTTGTGTAAAAATCATCCAGAAACCAGGAACCTTCGCATTCAAAGGAATTACCCGTCCATATAAGCGGAATGGTGTCGGTGAAATCGATGGAATATTCATCCTTCACCTTGCCGTTGATGAACTCCCTGCGATCCCTCTTTGCCCAGGTGGTGCCGTCTGATACTGAATACTCAGCCGGGTATCCAAATATGACCCTCACCATTCTCTGATCCCATTTACGGGTTGCGGCAGCAAACTCTTTAGACTGGATTCGAATGCCTCCGAAGTTGATCTCTGCCCTGACGAATCCCTCTTCGGGAACTGTTACATCCCCTAATTGCCATTCACCGGCACTGGCCTGAACCGTTCTCTCGGATTTGATTTTGTGGTCTTTGTCCATGATCATTACCTGAACATCCCCGTTATAAAAGATCTCCTCCCTGAACTCCTCATCAAGCGTATGTTTGATCTCTCCGATGATTCCATCATCTGTCACCTTCAGAATATTGACAGCAAGAACAGGGAAATATAGTTCCATAGTCCTCACCCCGGCCTCTATAATATTGGGTATATAAGCCTCTGCCTGAGAAATAACACAAGTCAGGTCGACTTCAGGAACCTGGAGCTTGACCAATGCAGGATCATCATATTCAAGGACATCCTGATTGCACTGCATTACATTGTAACCTCCAATCCTGTTTGAATAAAAACCATCCAGATAAGTCATCTTCTCCAGATCAGGAGATTTGTATGGTTCCACAAGATCCTGGGCAGGGCCTGAAACCATTTGCCCGAATTTATCTTTACCATAAATGGTTTCGCCCGTAAAGAAATTCTTATTGGTAAATTCAGCCAGAAGAAAAGCTATCTCCTTGACCGTCTTACTCTTTTGTATCGCCTCTGTCAATGTCGGTTCGGGATGGCCATTTGCCAGTTTGCTGAATTCACCGGGTTCCTTTTGGCGGTAATAATCGATCAATTCCTCATAAGGATCCGGATTGCCAAACAGGGAGTTGTTGTTCCATAAGGGTGAGGGATGTGCATCGTTCCTGACATGAGCAGGACATCCATTATCGGCGATCATGTGGAGGGTTTCGCCGAGAGCACGCCAGGCTCTGGCCATCAGTTCTTTTCTCCTTGAGCTGTTTTTCTCCTCCAGAGCCCACTTGATCCAGCGTTTTCCATGCTCCCAGGTGTAGTAGTGCTCCTGAATCTGCGTGGGAGCATCGGCAGTACCGAGGGCCCATTGAACCCCGTCAATCTCGGGGTTGGTGAATAGTTTCTGGATGGTTCCCATCAAAAAGGCGTTAGCGTCGTCGTTAAGGTATCTGGCTCCATCGGGCATGGTAGGATCGAAGAAATGGCGCAGGGAGGCCGGAACTTCCGGAACATCAGCTGAATAACCTCCATGACTGATCCATTCTCCCACGCTCTTGGTTTCAGTTCCTTCATCAAAATAGGTATACCCTACTCCGGACACATCATCAGGATGAAACAATCCGTCCTTTGTTACCGCAGTGCCTTCGAATTGATTGGTAAAATCAAACTGATATTGAGTGAATTTAGGGGAAGTCTGATCCTGGTTGTTGTTCCTTACGGAGAAATCCAAAACAATCAAATCATTAATGGAAGGGTGCGAAAATTTGTTGCCGTATCCCGTCAGCACCAGCGATAACAGGATCGCGCAAATCCCTGACAGCAGGGATACCGGCAGTTGGCTTGACTTTTTCATCTTTTTCGGTTTAAAAAGTTGCCAGCAGCCAGTTATCCGCATTCCCCAAACAAAACTCTACAGTCAGTTTTTTGTCCTGATAGGAGTATTCATACACAGCAAACCTTTCGGTTCCATAGAGGAACTTGCGGTTGGCAAAAGCATTCCCGATATCCGGCATGTGAGATTTAAGGGCTCCGAAATAGGGCCTGATCCTCCCCAGGGAGGCATCCGAAAGAATGGACGCCAGTCCGGCTGTGTCCGCCTTTTTAAACACGTCTTCAAATTTGGAAGCGGTAACCTCCAGCTCCTTCATGTTAATCCCGTCGGTATCATCATTGATATAATCAGAGCCAAGATCACCGTATTCGGTGCAGCTTGAGTTCATTGAAATAATGACCGCCCAAAGAAAGAGTGTGCCAAAAAATAGAAAAAGGTGCTTTTCCATGGCATAATGATTTGGTGCTCATTAAGTTAAAAAATCTCAATGAGTTGACCAAAAATATTTTCAGACTTGACTGCCGGAGGAGCTGCTATACAAAAAATGGTATTACCGCCTTCCGTCCCGCCGGATAATCGGGGAAATGGCTGCGGTACCATTTGTGGTGGGAGATGGCCCTCGGAACCAGGTTGGCTACCGTCCAAACGAGGAACGACAGGGCTGCGAGGTTCCAGCAAAGGATCGCATAGCCTGTCCATTCGATGATCTCGCCGAAGAGGTTTGGGCAGCTGACATATTTGAAAAGTCCCCCGTGCGGGATCTTATACCCCGTTTCGCCGGGAGCACGGAGCTTGATCAGCCGGGTATCGTGGTCCCAGTTGATCCAGATTCCCCAGGCGAACAGCACTGTGCCCAAGATAAACTTCAAGCTCAGGAAATAGCCGGGATCATATACCGAGAACCAGGCGAATGAGCTCCCCAGCAGGAAGCCGTTCACGAGGTTGAACAGGATACCCATGAGCATGATCACCACAGGCATTTTCTTGGCTTTCGTGTGAATCCGGAAAGGGAAGATGAACGAGCGGTTGACATAGTGGAACAGGAAAAATGAAACCAGTGTCCAGGTGACAGCATTCTGCGAATTCGCATTGGAAACCACGAAATAGAGGAGCACGATCATCCCCGGAGCCTCCATGAACACCCATCCCAGGCGGTTGCTGATCTGAGGCCCCCATTTGGAAGTGGTGTGCCTGCCATAAGGGGCGGTCACTTTGAGCAGAACCAGAAAGATGACGGCCGCAAAGGCCATCCATCCGTAATTAAGCTGCTGGTAGGTTTCGTAAGTCATCGGTGTAATTATTTCAACCGGCCGGTTTGCTTAAACCAGCCAATCGTGTCGGTTATGGTTTCCTGAAGCGTCCGGGGAGCATATCCCAGTTCCCCGACAGCCTTTTGACTGCTGATATGGTGATGGCCTTGCGTAAGGGCCATGATCGATTCGCGGGTATATAGCGGCTGGATTTTCAGTGCCTTTGCGTACATCCAAGTGAACGGGAGCCCGGTATAGCCGATCCAAGAAGGCAGCACCGGCAGCCTGCGCCGGTCGCCCTTCACACGCAGGATCGCTTCCTGCAGTTCGTTCAGATCATGCCACCGGCCACCCAGCAAATAAGCTTGTCCATTCCTCCCCCTTTCCAGGCCATTGATTACACCCTGAGCCACATCCCTGACATCCACAAAATCAAAACCGCCCCGGATCAGGACAGGGATCCGACGGGTGTAAATATCCATCACCGCCTTCCCGAGATAAGAGGGCTGCGAGTCATAGGGTCCGATGACGGCCGTGGGATTGAGCACCACCACCTTCATGGAATCTGATGCCTGCTCGAGCACAAACCTTTGTGCATCCCGCTTGGAGCGGTCATACGCGGGCGAATCATCCGGACAGAAAGGAGTCTCCTCCGTGAGGACCTTATCGGTAGTATGCTGATCGTAGGCATGAATGGAACTTACATGGATAAAGCGCATGACCCCAGCCAGCCGGGCTGCTTCGAAAATACGCTGCGTTCCGTGCACATTCGTTTCATATACAGCAGGATCCGAATTGCTGTGGATAGAGATCCTGCCTGCACAATGGATCACTGCATCACACCCTTTGACCAGCATTTCAAGGGAGTGCCTGTCAGCCAAACTTCCCTGGACCGTCTCAAAGGAACCGGATTGCACGTCAGGCAAACGCCTGTATACCAGCCCCCTCACGCGGTAGCCCCTTGCAATCAGTTCAGGCAGCATCGCCGAGGCGATATGCCCGGTGGTTCCGGTAAGGGCGATTTTGAGGGGATTTGACATAAATAAAGATCTAAGTAACTAAAACTTGCGTGAAACCTGAAACGCGCAGCATGAAACGGTTGAAATGGTTGAATTGGTTGAAATGGTTGAAATGGTTGAAATGGTTGAAATGGGTGTGATGGTTTGTCATCCCTGCGAAGGCAGGGATCCCGGATCAAGTCCGGGATGACAGTGAGGGCGGTTGTCATCCCTGCGAAGGCAGGGATCCCGGATCAAGTCCGGGATGACAGTCGGGACGTCACGCGTCACGAAAAAAATCCAGCAACCAGCAATCCAGTAACAAGCAACTACCTGCCACCCTTCCCGAACCACAGCTCCGGCCGGCATTCCGATTCGAGCCGGGACTCTACCGAATCAGGGAGCCCGGGAAAGAAATCGATGCCGGTGAGGGATTCAACGGAATCAGCCGTGACGGCGAAAATGGCCAGGGGCTCGCTGCTCTTGGCATTGGGCATGAGAAAAGCAAGAATTCTTGGATTTCTGGGCTGAGGATCCAGTATGATCTTATAATAAAGGGCTGGAATGGTAACGCGGCCCGGACCGATGGATCCCATTGGCCGGGTAAGGAGGCCGCCGGTAACAATATAAAGCGAATCGGAGGATCGTGCCCAGCTTCTCACCTGCTCCTCGAGCCGCTTCCAGAGGCCCCGGTTGAAACCGGGATCCTGGGGCGACATATTGGACAAATAGAACGTTTCGCTCAAGGCATCCGGCGAAAATGACATGTCGGCAGCCGGACACAAATGACCGCGGTCATAGCCTGAACCTCTGTAATCGGTGAGGGTAGCGGAACCCGATGGGACCCTGGGATCCGAACGGAATTTGTCGTCACGCTCGGCCGCTCCGGTGATCATCGAAGGCCTGAGGACATAAAAGACCCATTCAGCCTGTTCATCCTTTTCGGAGTAGGAAAGCGTATACCAGGTATGTCTTACGATTTCCTCGTTCCTGCCCAGGGGCAGATACGCATTTTGTGCCGGAAGGACCTGCGCCGCAATGAGCAGCAGGATCCCCATAGCAAAGGGAGTCCGCATGAATTGAAGTTTGTCGAGTTACGACAAAAATAGCAATTCACGCCAAAGGCCACGGATATTATAAAGCCCGCGCCTTGGGAAACAGGATATTGTTTTCCAGATGCACATGAACATGCAGGTCGTCCTCAAACTGTTCAAGCAGCTGCATGGTAACCCGGTAAGTGTTACAACCGTCATCCGGGACCTTATACCCGCCGGTTATTTCATTGATGTGATCCATGGCTCCGCCGGCAAACTCATGCTCGCCGCTCATCCGGTTGATTTCCGACAGGATCACCGAACGATTCTCCTGATTGGGTTCCACCAGCGCAAATTTGATCGCCGGAAAAAGAACTTCCTCCTCATTCCTCAAATGCTGAAGCAGCTCCTCATTGATCCTCGCAAAAAGATCAGCCACTTCAGTCAGTTCAGTATGATGACCTCCGTGAACAGCAGCAATTTTCTGAGTGTAAAATACCAGATCAGGCAGGGTCTTCAGAACATATTTATGGTGCGTATTGGTGATGTAGTCGGCAAGGAAATCCAGCGACCATTCCTTGAAATTATGGCCATGACTTGCCGGACTCTCCTCCAGGGCTTCAAGTTCCGAAACCAGCGATCCCGGATAGAGATCCTTCTCCTTGCAAGCTTCCCCAAGGGTCTTTTTACCACCGCAGCAAAAATCAATTCCGGCTCTCTTGAATACGCCGGCCGCCCTGAAATCGTCTGAAACGATCTCACCCAGGCTTTTTTGAATCAAATCTGACTGTTCCATCTCTCCGGATTGATATTTTTACAAGACAAAGATAGTGCAATAAAATCAATTAAAGATATTTATATCTTTTATTTAACAAAATGGATGTCAGGATTGAACAGTCGGGCCCAAAGATTCTGGTGGGCAAAAGGATCCGAATGAATTATGCTGATAACAGAACCTTTGAGCTTTGGCGCGGATTCATGCCAAACCGGAACAAGATCTCCGGAAGGAAGGGCGAGGAGCTTTTTTCGGTATCCGTTTTTACGGGCGGCGACTCTTTCGCCACACTCACCGCTGAGACCCCGTTCGACAAGTGGGCAGCCGCGGAAGTAGCTGAACCTTTTACGGTTCCGGAGGGTATGGAGAGCTACACCCTGGCTGGCGGACTGTATGCCGTACTTACCTACCGGGGGCGGGCAAGTGAGTTTCAAAAGGTATTCGGATATATCCTTGGGGAATGGATGCCGGCATCGGGGTATCGCCCCGACAGCCGAGAGCAGTTTGAGATCCTGATGCCGGGATACGACCCGAATGATCCGGATTCCACGGAAGAGATCTGGATACCGGTCAGCCTTGTATAACCTGCCCGCACAGCAAACCGGCCACGTAGGCCGACAGCTTTTTTCGGTTCCGGGTCACCCCTCCGTAGCAAACGATCGGGAGTACCCATTCGAGCATGGCCAGATAGTAGGGAACAATATCCGGATTTCCGGAAACCGTCTTAATAGCATACTGCCTCATCTTCAAACACATGCGTAGGTTCCGGTTCATCAGCTCGGGTTCTGACCCTGTCCACGTGACATCCGGAAGGCGGTTCAGATCTTCATTCTGATAGAATTTTCTTACCAATCGGATCATCTTCTCCATGTCGGCCGGCTCTTCCACCTGGGCATGCTCGATCATTAAGATGGCCTCCAGCCGGGCGAAATCGGAGATCGCCGCACGGGGACGGGTTTCAGAGAAATCGATCAGGTAAACATTCATGTCCTGATCCAGAAGGATATTCTGCATGTTCAGATCGCCGTGACAGATCCCTGAATAATAATTGACTGACCAGTCGCGCCGCTCCCTGAAGCCATGTTTTAGGAACCAATAAGGATTAACTGTGGTTTCACCGGTTTCAATAATAACCATTTCCGGCACTTCCGGACTGATGCCCAACTCCTTTTCAGCGGTTTCACACAGATTTCCGAAAAAAGTGGCGGTGGGATCGTGATCGCGGTAGGGGAACAGGGTAGCTTTAACGGGCTGCCCGTACCAGGGATTGAGGATCCGGAGGAAAATCTTGTCGAACAGGGGCTCCAGCTCATCGGCGTTCCAGCTGTTGTATAGATGGGTGAGCCATTTGAGCTGCGTCTGGTCGCCGCCGATGCCCACGAAATTGTACCTCAGAGCGCCCATTCCGGCATAAAACACGGTCCCCAGCACCTGAGCGCTGTTATTGAGAATATAGGGAAGGGCAAATTGTTTGCAACGGTCAGATTCACGTGAGATCATCGCGCGGTTGCCGATCTTCAGGACGGTTGGACGCAGGCGGCGCCCATCGCGGTCGTATGAATCCACCTGAAAAGTCTGGGCGGAATATCCTCCGTGCAGCGGCTTCACCACCACCCTGCCTGAGTCGTTGTATAATCTTCTGGCCAAAAAAATCTTATAGGGCTCGAGGCTATCGGCAACGGTTGTTTCAATTCTGGTTCGTTTTGCGGATGCCGGTGCCGGTTCTTCGGAGTAGAACAGCCAGATAGTCGGTCCGGCCAGGATCTGATCCGGATCAGCGGGATTAACGTTCTCCAGCTGATCCAGGGTGAGTGCAGTATGAATGAACTGCTCAAATGACTCTGATGGCTGAATATCGGGGAGGTTCATCAGACTGAATTTCACTCCAGCCGGTTTCCCCAAAGGCATCAATTCGGGGAAGAAGCCTGTCAGCGATGGCCTGCCCGGGGTATAATCAGCGGCGGCAACCGCCGTCAGCCGGGATTCATCCGAAGGTTTGGGCATTGCCGCCATGTGTTGCAGCAAATCACCGAAAGAGACGGCAAAGGGCCGGTTGAGATGCACACGGGCCCAGGGTTTCATCCCCACGGAAAGAGCCCGGTCGACAAAAACACCGCCACCTGAGGGGTCCCTAACCACTCTGAAATCCGGGGATTCGCCTGCCCTGTCCGGGATGAACCCCCCGCAGGGTCCGGCAATCAGGAACACTCCCCGCTGCTCTTCATTCTCCTCCAGAGATCCGGCCGGAGATCCGCTCCCTGCCGCAAAGCCCAGCTCATCGTAGCCGGCGATCCCCTCCCCTTCCCAATAACTCGCCCCAAATGACCGAGACTCCAGCTGCTGAAAATGATACTGATACTCCCCAATGCTGATATCCTTCGCCTTCAGACCGCTGGCCCTGACGGATGCAACCTCCGCCAGCGCCTCCGCCTGATTTCTGAACACCCTGAAAACCGATAGCAGTCCGGTCATTTCAATCACCTGGAACACTTCGGGAGTGAGAGATGAGAGCATGAGCGCCCCACCGCGGGATCCCAGCTGCCTGTTTGCCGAGATCAGCAGCCGGATGCCTGAGCTCGACAGGTAGGGACAGTTGGCAAAATCGATCACCAGGTATAATTCAGAGGCAAGCAGCGGCTTCAGTTCCTTCTCGAACAGGGGATGATTCACGGCATCGAGCCGGCCATTGGGCATCAGCACCAATGCCTTGTCATCATTCTGGATGGTAACGGAGAACATGGTTCAGCGGGGATGTATATTTTCGAAGAAATTTACGAATATTTGTTCCCATCATGAACCCGAGGAACGGTTTCTCCGACATTTTCGCCTCACTGCGTTCAAGGAACTACCGGATCTATTTCATCGGACAAGGGATCTCCCTGATAGGCAGCTGGATGCCGGAAGCCTGGCGGGCGGAATCGGCATCCGGGCCACACTATTCGTTTTTGCCTCCGTAACCGTTCTTTGTGCCGTGTGGTTCCGGTTTAACCTGAAGTCGCTAAGAAAAGCTGTGCACCCGATATACCGGCAGAAAGGGATTCTGCCCCTGGAATAACAATTAACTAATCTCCTTCATAATAATCTCAACCCTCGTACCACCCGTACTCCCGTCGGGCCGGTGAAGATCGAGGATCCGGCTTGATATCCTGATACCATATAATTGCCACAGGGATTTAAAGATCCTCTCCTGATTCACCAACCCTTTACCCGTGCTTTCAAATGGTTTGACACCACTTCTCCCCCTTCCATGACTATTATCCTCAATCTGGATGATCAAATCTTTACCCTCCTCCTTAATCCTTACCCATATCTTTCCTTCCTGCCTTCCTGCCCTCCTGCCTTCCTGCCTTTCTGCAATCCTGCCTTCCTGCCCTGGCGCCAGCCCATGTTTAATGGCATTCTCCACATGCGTCTGGATCATCAGCCTTGGTACCTGCAGCGACAGGTCAACAGAACCCGGAATCTCCAGTATCAGCTCAAACAGATTATCGAACCGGATCCGCTGCAGTTCCACGTAATTGCTTACAAATTCAATCTCATCACGGAGCGGAACCAGTATCTTGTCGGCGGTCTGCAGATGAGTCCGCAGCAGCCGGCTGAAATGGCCGATAAAATGATCCACCCCCTTCTGATCGCCGGTCAGGGAGAGCCCCGACAAAGTATTCAGCGCATTGAAGGTAAAGTGGGGATCCAGCTGGTTCCGAACGGATTTAAGCTGCAGTTCGAGGATCTCCCTGCGCATGTTCTCTTGTGTGGCCAGCTGGTTTTCCTGAATCGCCCGGATGATATAAATAAATCCGTAAAAACCTCCTATCAGCAACAGAAGGATCAGAAATTGCAGGTAATAGAATGGATTTCTGAAAATCCGGCAAGTGTATTCAATAGATTCTGAACAGATAAGAAACCGGACACCCTGGTCCACTGGTCCGATCCAATCCATCTCGAATTGCTCAATCGGAGTCTCCAGTTCAATGCGGGTCAGTTTTCTGCCAGAGGATGACCAAAAATCAATCAGATTTCTTTTTCCTATTGATTGGGTCACAAATCCGCAGGCCCTGAGACCGGCTTCCGGATTATGAAGCGGAATGATCCTTGCCCTTAAATCTACCGGGACCGTTTTTGGGGTGCCCTCTCCCTGTAATAATATGAGTTTTTTGTATGAAACATCGGATAATATATTCAGCTTATCAGTTTGATAAGCTTCAACATTGCCCAGCGGCAAGCCTTTCATTCCTGGCAGGAATGGTTCCTTATGAATGCTCAGGTCCCGGTTAACCGAGTAGAATTTAACCGGGTCCAGACTGTCATTTGGGTCACTTGCGATATACCAGAGGGTGGTATCCTGTTCTTTCTTAAATAAAAATGGGACAATGCCTGAAAACACATGGGCGATAACCGCCGGAGCGACTTTGTACCCGAGATCTTTATCCAGAACAAAATAATATCCAGCCGTATCAGGATAAACAAT